>Ga0187893_10000589_pt1 | contig 93063 bp, 83 predicted proteins | sample MA1701074metaG_FD_139574 | JGI IMG/M metagenome (GOLD analysis project Ga0187893, IMG submission 139574) | White microbial mat communities from a basaltic lava cave in the Kipuka Kanohina Cave System on the Island of Hawaii, USA - MA170107-4 metaG ... | reverse complement strand
GGGACTCGTGCGCGCGTCGAACACGCAGCCTGTTTTAGTTTTGAGATTCGAGTCGGACACCCAAGAGCATCTCCGAGAGATTCGCGGCGCGGTCGAAGAAAGTCTCAGGAAACTCATCGGCGATTTGAAAGCGACGCATTAGGGTTTAACGATTCGCATCACCGTTCAAACGTGCTTTTGCTTGCTTCACCTGACCGCCTTGTATAAAAATTAATGCCCCGTCTTTGTTCCCAAAACAATATGCCGCGAAAGCTATCTTACCCGGCTTGAGTTATACCGCCTGACCTCCAATATTTCGACGCAAACGATTGACTTCATTCGGGCCTACTCAAACACACATGGCTTGTTGTTGGCCGAAACGCTGATTGCCTCCACTTGTCTCGACCACGACGTGACTGTTGTCACCTATAACGTCAATGACTTTCATTTCATTCGCGGCTTGAAGCGGCTCAAACCAATGGTCGCCAACCCCAGGGGAACCCCCGATCTTTCACAGCGCGCCCTCTGCCGCCGCGACCGCCTGGGCTGCAAACTGCCGCACCGCCTCGTTGTCGTCGTGGTCGGCTATGGAGCGAAGCGCCGGTAATGCAGGCGAACAGTAGTCGCGCAATCCGCGCTTACTCCACATCGCGAACGCGAACGCGGCGCTGCGGCGGACGGCGGCATCGGCGTCGGCCAGTAGCTCGATCATCCGCGCAAGCAGGGACGTGGCGTCGATTCCTTTCCTGGGCAGAGTTGCCACGGCGATGGCGGCTGTCTTCCGTACCTCGGCGTCGCCGTCCTGCAAGAGGACACCGAGGGGCTGGACCAACGAAGCGTCAGCCGCCTCGGCCCGGATCAGCGCCTCGCTCGCCGCGAGGCGGAGCCGCACATCGGTGGAGGCGAGGATCTCGCATACCTGATGCCAGTCGCCGACGCGGGCCAGGTGATAGGTGAGCGCGCGGCCTGCCTGCCCGCGGGTGTCCGGGTCGGCATCAGAGAGAAGGGCCGGAAGGGGAGAAGCGGCAGCGGTGACGTCGATACCGCGTTGAGCCGCCTCGGCCACCCAAGTTGCTGCCCCCCTTCGCTCGGCGGGATCGGTCGAGGACAGGCGAGGGCCGATGTCAGGAATGTCCTGCTTCATCCGCTGCGTGATGAAGAAGTCCTGCACCCCTTTCCAACTCGTAACACCTTCCTCGGTGACCATCCCCGCTTCGCTGTTCTCCTCGAGGATGTTGACTTTCGTCTGGAGGATCGAGAGCAGGTCGTCGGTCACGCGGGCACCGTGATCGAGCAGTATCTGCGCCACGTCGGAATGACCGCGGCTCGCCGCATTCGCGAGGGGCGTCAGGCCGCCGCCGCTCCCCCTGTTCTCGATGTCTGCTCCCGCCTCGATCAGTCGCTTCACGACCTCCGCGTGTCCCCAGAGTGAGGCCCAGTTGAGCGAGGTGTTGTTGTACTCGTCCTTGGCGTTCACGTTCGCGCCCTGTTCGAGCGCCTGGGAGACGCCAGCAAGGTCGCCGGCGGAGGCGGCCTTCAGTAGCTGGTCATTGATAGTCGTCATCTTCTTGCCTCCTTCTTCTTCATATGCCTCTCAGATGAATGTGCCGCGGCGTCCGGGCTATGGGTGGCGCTGGCAAATCAAGCTGCGATCACTACTCATTGCGCAGCACCTTCTCGCAGTGCCGCCCAACGCCGCCCATCACACGCGTGCATCTTCGCACGTCGCGTGCATGGGCTTGTTAGACGTTCCAACATTCAAAACATACTTCGCCAGACTTCCAATTCTTAGCAAAGTCTCCGGAAGTGTTCGTTGCGACGGATCGTCTGGCGATGCTGTGGCGTCTCGTGGAACAAAGTGTGCTGCTATCGAACGCCGAGGTGTAGATGATTTGTTTGCACTGTAGCCATGCCACACAGATGCATTGAAGATGATAATTGATCCCGCCGGGCCACACGCCAGAACCTGCTCGGGATGGGTATCCTTTGGGTTATTCATAACCTCACCAGGTTCCCGTGTCTGTAAATGAGATCCCGGCACAAATCGCGTAGCGCCGTTCTCTGTACTAAAGGCATCAACCATCAAGATACAGCCAACCAATGGCCATCCGTCAGCTTGATGTTTGACATCCACATGAAGCTCTTCGGCGGGTGCGCCGGCGTGTAGAGTCCGTGCACGCATGCCGCTTAGCTTGAACGGTCCGCCGCTGTTGGCTGCAAGCCGCCAACAGCGGCGGATAGATGTAGATGTTGTCGAATTCCGGCCCTCGATTGACGAAGTTGTTAATACGTGTCGAAGCCCCTGTTCTTCCAGTGTGAACATCAGAAGAATCGGCCGTGGCAACTGCACGATCATAAGCACGTGTGAGTTGTTCGCAGCCACCAGGGATGACAGGACCGGCCAAGACGACGAAGCCAATGTCGCGCAGCTGTCGAGCGGCATCGGGCAACAAATGCGAGTCCGATGCAATGATGCGATGCCAATCCTTCGTCGGTTTCATAATGTTTTTCGTCTAACAAGTGATTCTACAGTTCTGTATATCTCCCCGACTTTGACAGGCTATCAGCCTCTCTGCGCGATATCCGCTTCAATCTCTTGCCCGTGCATTGGCCTTCATCGTTGGTCATTATGCTGATCGCTCGCCTGTACGCTCGGCTCGAAAAGACGACCTGTCGTCAGCCAAGCCACAATGTTATCAATACTTGCGCCGTTAGGCCTGAGTTGCCGGAATCTGTAAAAGTGCGGACTCAATGTTACTCCCCGTCATAATTTCGTGACAAGGTTTTTTCGCCGTCTTATTTTCATCTTTCTGCTTATGCAGCTTGATTCAGAAAGCATCAAGATACTTCAATCCCGATCCGGTGTTGAATAGTACAACCCTTTCATCTCGCCCGACCGCGCCGCTATCGATCAATCGTGTGAGCGCAGGCAAACATGCCGCGCCTTCGGGGGCGACGAACATGCCTTCCGCCGAGCCTATCTCTTTGACCGCCGCGAGTAATTCTTCATCGCTCACGGCGATTGCCCCTCCGCCGCTCTTTCTTAAAATGTCGAGCATCAGAAAATCGCCTATCGCTCGCGGGACTCTCAGCCCCGCCGCTACGGTGTGCGCATCTTCAATCTCTTCGGCTGACGACGCGCCAGCCGCGAATGCTCTTACAATCGGCGCGCACCCCGCGGCCTGAACCGTGATCATTCGCGGGCGATGGTCGCTGATCCAGCCCATCTGTTCCATCTCGTCAAACGCTTTCCACATTCCGATCAACCCCGTGCCCCCGCCTGTCGGATAGAGAATCACGTCGGGCAATTCCCAATTGAACTGCTCGGCCAGTTCGTAGCCCATCGTCTTTTTGCCTTCGATGCGATAAGGCTCCTTGAGAGTGGAAACGTCGAACCAGCCTTCCTTGTCTTTGCGCTCGGCGACTATGCGACCGCAATCGGTTATCAGCCCATCTACAAGTTCGACATTCGCGCCCGTCTGCTGGCATTCGACGATGTTGGCGCGGGGCGTGTCTTTCGGCATGAAAATATATGCCTCAAGTCCTGCGAGCGCAGCGTAAGCCGCGAGCGCGCCCGCCGCATTTCCTGCCGATGGCACGGCGAGTTTTTTCGCGCCCAACTCTTTCGCCATCGAGACCGCTACGGCCATGCCTCGCGCTTTGAATGAGCCTGTAGGATTGAGCGATTCATCCTTTATATAAAGATCGCCCATCCCGATTTTATCCCCAAGCCGACGCGCATGAATCACCGGAGTCATACCTTCGCCGAGCGAGAGGCGATTCTCTTCGCGCTCTACGGGAAGCGCCTCGCGATAACGCCACAGCGTCGACTCGCGCGAGGGAAGGGAATCGCGCGTCATCTCAACCTTCACGCGATCAAGATCATAAGCTACGAGCAGCGGTTTGCCGCAGTCGCACAGGTTGAGAAGCTGGCCCGATTCAAATCGCTTCAAACAGGATGAGCAATAAAGATGAGTTACGTTCAACAGAAATCTCCTTTGAAAACAGAAGTCAGAAGTCAGAAGTCAGAAGTCAGAAGTCAGAAGTCAGAAGTCAGAAGTCAGAAGGGAACAGGTGACAGGTGACAGGCGGGAAATCTTAGGCTCTGCAACCTGTTCCCTGTCCCCTGTCACCTGTCACCTGTCACCTGTTCCCTCCACCGACCACTGACCACCGTTATGTTGTGAGGCGGCTGTAAATTCCCGGCAATCGTTCGGGCAAACTCAGCACGTCATCGATTATCGTGTAGCCGACTTCGCCGTACATGTCTTTAAGTTGATCTTCGGACTCGCGATCAATAGTTATGCAAAACGGCGTTATCCGTTCGAGCCTCGACTGCTGAAGCGCGATGCGCGTGTCTTCGCGGGCATAACGACTGTCGCCGTAGTCATGATCGTAGGGCCTGCCGTCCGACAAAATGATTAGCAACTTCGTTCGCGCCTCCTGATGTGAAAGCCGTGTCGTCGCGTGACGGATGGCCGCGCCGAGTCGTGTATTGTTCTGATAGGTGATGCCGCCTATTCGTCGCTCGATTTCCTGCGAGTAGGATTCGGAAAAATCCTTGAACACATAAAACTTCACGTTGCGACGGCCTTCGCTCGTGAATCCCTGCATCGAGTAAGCATCACCGACTGCTTCCAATGCCTCGCTCATCAATACCAGGCCCTCTTTTTCGATATCGATTATTCGCTGACCCGGTTGCGTGTACGGTTGATTCGGGTTGCGACTGATCGTTCGCGCCGTCGAGCTGGACATATCGAGCAGAAACGAGACGGCGACATCGCGCTCGCGTCGGAGCTTGCGCGTGTAGAGGCGATCATCGATCAATCCGCTGCTTCGTTTGTCGAGCGCGTAATCGATGACTGCCTGAAGATCGAAATCCTCGCCGTCGATTTCTCCGCGAATGCGGCGCAGGTTTTCAGGCCGCAAAAGTTGAAACTGATATCGCACGGATGAGATGATGCCCGCGTAACGCGAGCGAACCATCTCGACGAAAGCGCGAGAGCCGCGCACGCCTGTGCGCTCGATTATCCGGCACCATCGCGTGCGATAATCGGCAAGCTCGCGATCCCACTCGTCGTAATAAAAAGCGCGGTCGCCTTTTTCCAAATCCTGCTCGACGGACTGCCCGCCGTTGAATCGATTGATCATCTCCTGATCGGGCAGCGCGTCCTGCGGTCGGGCCGATGACCAGAAACTCAACACGTCTTCGCTGACCTCCATCTGATGGCTCTCATCCTGTTCGCCGTCGGGGTCGGCCATCGCATCATCGCCCGCGTCTTGCCCTTCGCCCTCGTCGCCTTCCCTGTTTTGGGCGTCGGATTGAACAGGCTGTTGGGTGAAGAAGCTGTAGACTCGCCGCGTCGCTGCGAGAGAGTCTGCGACTGAGGCGTCAGGCTGAAAGATGAGGTCATAAAAAATCTGCTCGATCTCGCGGACGAAGTACAGATAAGCGAGCCGCGCTTCTTCTGTCGCTCCGCCGCACAGCGAGACCTGAAAAAGAATTTCGATGGGTATCATTTCTTCAGGCAGCTTGAATATGCTCGGACGCCGCTCGATGAGTCGTTCGCGGACGAAATCGAGATCGCGCCTTATCCCGCGATATTTTTTTCTCAGGAGAAAATCTATGCGCCCGTTTTCAATCGTGGTGAACAATCTGATGGCAAGCTCAGTATTCGGATACTCAGTGATGACCGCGAGGAAATCGATTGATTGATCGGCGTTCTTTTTTGATTTTGGTTCTTCAGGTTTTTTGTTTTTGAAAAAGCTTCGCGCGTCATTGAGAGCGGCCAAAAGCTCAGGCGCGTCTGCGCGATAGGTGTCGAATTCTATCTGACCGGCGGCGTGCGCGGCGAGGACTTTGAACAATCGGAAATTATCATCCTCGCTTTCGAACTCGGAAACGACCGACGGGAGATAAATAGTTTTCCCGTCGCCTATCTTCGCTTCATCCGGCACGTTGGCAAGCGAAGAGACATTGAGCGCGCGGCCCGTGAGTCCTTCGACGTAGAGTCGCAAAGTGTGCGCGACCGTATCGAGCATCAGTCCGCCTTCGACGCGAAAGAGGGCTTCCTGACTCGCCTTCGATTCGAGCGCGTAATAAGCCTGAATGCGACGCGCATTATCCTTGTTGTCACTGATACCGCGAAGCGCCCAATCACGAAATTGAGCGAGCGTAGCGGCGGCAAGCGCGAGGGGGCTTGCTTTGAAGCATTCGACGGCGGCCAGCGTGTTCGATTCGGCTATCTGTTCGACGACTTCGAGCGTAGCAGAGATGACCTGCGCTCGTTTCGACGCGCCAGCGCGCGCGGCAAGTTCGGTTATTATCTGCGGGCTTGATTTCATGAAATGATAGCTGGCGGCATTGCCCTGAAGCGCGACACGGCGAGCGAGGGCCGTCCATCGCTCGAATGACTGCTGACCGGCGAGCGCAAGCACACAGCCTGCGGCCTTGAAATACTGAAGCGCGACTCCGCCGCTTCGCTCGAGGTATTCTTCGGTCACATCGAAGAGGCGACTGAGAGAGGTTTGATCGATTGCGGCGGCCATCTGAGGAAGTTCTGAAAAAAACTCGGACGCGGTGCTGCCCGATCTGAAAGCGAAAGATGCGGTGAGAGCGAGCGCGCGCTTTCGCATACTTTCATCCTGTGATTTGAGCCGCGATATGACATCAGGCGCAGCGGCCAGAAGATCGTTGCTGTGCTTGACTGAGTGGCGCGCAAGCTCAAGGCAGATATGAAGCACTTCGGCGGTGTCTTCGAGGTCGCCGATGGTTTCGATTATTTGGGGCGTGGCCTTGAAGCTTTCAAGCGCGGTGTTTGCGGAAAGCGCGGCCTGTTTGTTGACCAGTTTGAGGACGGACGAACGAAAAGTGAATCTGATGGCTTCGAGCGTCTGCACGGTTGATCGAATGAAATCGGCGGCGGTATCGGCGCTCGTGGCCGAAAGGCGCTTACAGATTTCTCCCCATACGCGCAGGTCGCCGGATTCGACCATACGGGAGACTTCCGGGGCTGCTCGGAGCATGTCCATAGCGAGTCGCGGATTGGATGCTGCAAGGGTGATTCCGATTTCCGTCGCCAGGACGACCCGTTCGTAAGGCAGAGTGATTATTCGTTTGATGAGACCATCCAGCCCTGGCGCATCTTTGAGGTGAGAGCGGAGTTGTTTATTTATTTCTTTCTCCATCGGATCCATTTCACGGATGATAACAGAATTTTGAATGAAGCGAAGAGGGCCAAAAAGCGGCAGAAAATCATTTTGAGATTATTTTGAGAATTTCCTAAGAGAGTCCTAAAGACTTGTTGGCGGTGTGTGTGGCATAAGGATAAACGGGTTATTGGAAAATCGGCCCGCCTGTGCTTAAAGAGTCGCGTGCAGAGGCGGGGCCGGTTCGAGCGCGCTGACAGGTTGACCCTCGCAATCGCCGGACGGGAAGCGGCCAGCCTTCAGCGCGCTCAATATTTTTACCCGCTTCGCTTTCCCGATCAGATTTCCTCAAACTCGCCCACATGCTCGACGCGGGCTTCACCGGCTCTGGCTATGGCGTATTTCGTCGCTATCGGGCCAGCCACTTCGTTTATCATCACCGATCCGAGAATGATGGCTGTGATCGCCTCATTGTAATCGGGCAGGATGCTGCGCACCTGCAGGGCCAGCCCGATGGCTACTCCCGCGTGTGCGACGAGCGACACGCCGAGGTATTTTTTGATGACATCAGAGTAGCCGAGCGATCTGGCTCCGAAATAAGACCCCGCCATTTTGCCAGCGATCCGCGCCACCGTGTATCCGATCCCGCTCGCTCCTATCACGAGCAATGAAGAAAGTTTCAGATGCGCTCCTGCAAGCACGAAGAAAATCGCGTAAACCGGCGGATCAGTCCTGCCCAAAACGTCGAACAAGCGGCGGCTCGCTTTGGTGAGATTGATGAGCGTCGCGCCCATCGTCATCATCGCTATCAGTGATGACAGGCCGAGCCAGTTCGAAGCTCCCACGGCGACGAGTATCATTCCCAAAACGAGAGTCAGCATTTCGCCATGCTCTTCGACCTTTCTGCCCCAGACCGCGAGTATATAACCGAGCAGCACACCGAGAGCCACCGACCCGACTATGCCCCACACGAGATAGAAGACTTCACGGGTCAGAAGCGAAGCGAAGGAAGAAGCCGCGCCGCTTCTTTCGATCAACCGCACGAAAAAAGTGGCGACTCCGAAAACCACCAGACAGCCCACATTGTTGAGCGCGACGATATTGTAAATCGTCTCGGTCAGCGGCCCTTCGGAGTTCGATTCTCTCAGCACGAGAACCGTCGCTATGGGCGAAACCTCTGTCGCTATGACTCCGAGAAGGAGAGCCATCTGCCAGCTTCCGCTCAGAGGGAGCAGGACGACGAAGACCGCTAGGATTGTGCCAACCATCACAAACACTGTGAGCCGCAGGGTTTGATTGCCTACCTTCCTGATATTGTCGAAATCGAAGAATGACCCGATGCTGAACAGTATCAGTCCCAGAGCTATCTCGCTGAAGAATTCAAGCGCCGTCACCGCGTCGTGCGTGAGGATGTCGGATATGGAAGGGCCGAGGGCAAGCCCTATGAAAAAATAGCCGACGACCTCCGGGACTCGGATGAATTTGACCAGATGCCCGCCTATGAGAGCCAGCAGCAGAATCAGACCCACCAGCAGCACGTTGCTCATGACGGTTTCCTCCGGCTGATAGCGATCAGAAATCTTTTTTCCTGTCGCTCGATCTGCCATATCTGCGACTGGCCAGCCTTGATGGACGTCTGTTTGTCGAGGAAGTCGGAATAGTCTCTGATGCGAGCGCCGTTTATTTCCACGATCACGTCGCCCGCCTGAAGCCCCGTGCGGTGAGCCTCGCTTCGAGGCCGGACTGATTTTATTTCCGCTCCGGCGAGCGATGAACCTTGAGCGATTTCGATGCCTAAGCTCTGCGCGTCGGTCGAATCCTTCGCCGTCAATCCCGCTGCGCTGCCTTCGACAAATGAGGCGGTAACAACCTCGACCGATTGGTCTATCCCGTTTCGTTTGATGGTGAATTTCACAATCGATCCGGCTGGCTTGTTGTTGATCTGCTCTATGATCGATCTTGCGGAAGATGCCGCGACGCCGTCGACGCTCGTAATGATATCGAGCGACTTCAATCCGGCCTTCATCGCCGGACTATCCTGTTTCAGATTGATGATGACTGCTCCCTGCTCGACGGCGAAATATTTTTTCAGATTCTCATCCATCTCCTGCAATTCCAGCCCCGTCCATGACTGCGCAGCGGGAGAGGCTCCGGCCCTGAGCTTTTGAGCGACATCCAGGGCGCGCGCTATGGGAATCGTCAGGCACCTCGTTTCGGGGAGGCAGATATTGATGCCGATGATGCGACCTTCGAGGCTGGCAACCGCAGACCCGTCCTGATCGAGCGAGACCTCCTGATTGAGATGAAACGTCTCGCGCCCCGCCGTATCTCGTTTGATCGCTGAAAGCATGGCCAGAGACAGGCTCGGCTCGCCTGATGGGAGACGGCCAAGATTTATGAGCCATTCTCCCGTTCGCGCGGGGCGAAGGCGAGCAAACTCCGGCGGCGTTGTGATCGAGTCTGTCTCTCGCAGCTTTAGCAGCGCCAGATGCTCACCCTCGTCAATGGCTACGAGATCGGCGAGGCGTTGAGATGAGTTGCTGAAAAGTATGTTGAATTGCCTCTCCGATTTGATCGCGCTGGCCGATGTCAGTATGTAGCCCTCACGGTCGATGAGCAGACCGGAGGCGCAGGATTCGAATTCGGGCGACACCGGCGCGCGCTCAGGGTTTCGCGAGTAATCATCGAAAACCGATTGAGAGCGCGACGAGGAGGCAGACTCTATCGATTTGACTGCTACTATCGCGGGGCGAATCCTTCTGGTCGCGTCATCGATGAGGCTCTCGATGGCTTCAAGCTCATTTTTCGTGAGCGCGTTTTTGATGATCTCGATCTCGCCCTTCAACTCTTCGATGACAGGCTCTCCCGCCTGAGCGGATTTTTCGGCGATGCTTTGCCTGTATATTCCGCCCATAATGATGATGGCCGCCGCCGCCGAAAGTATGGCGATGTGATAGAGCTTTGACTTGATGAAACCGGTTTTCTTCATCATTCATCTCCCTGAGTTTGTTTCAATTCTATTGCTCCGCTTCGAATATGGAGGTCGCGCTGCGGAAATGGAAACTCGACATTATGCTCTTTGAATTTGTCGTGTATTGCGAAGTTCAACTCGCTTATCAGCTTGCCTTGCCTGTGGACGAGAGTCGTGCTCCACGGTCGCAGTTCGAAGAGCAGCCCGTTATCGCCGAATTCGAGCAGCCTGACTACAGGCTCAGGATCGGCGAGCACGTTCGGGTTTTCTGCGGCGACTTCGAGCAAAAGTTTTTCGACGAGCCGGACATCGCTGCCGTAGGCGACGCCGACCTTGACTCTGAACCGAATCTTTTCGTCCGTATACTTCCAGTTGATCACGTTTTCGGTGATGAAGCTCGAATTCGGGATGATGATGGCGATGTTGTCATTGGTCACAACGGTCGAGCTTCGAGAGCCGATCTCGATGACATCTCCGACCACATTGCCGACCTCTATGCGGTCGCCGATTTTGATGGGCCGCTCGAAGAGAATGATCAACCCGCTGATGAAATTGCTCACTATGTTCTGAAGGCCGAATCCGATTCCAAGCCCCACGGCTCCCGCAAGGACGTTGAGAGCCGTGAGGTCTATGCCTGCTGTTTGCAAGATGACGAGAAATCCGACGAACAGCGCGACGTATCGCGTGATGGAACCTATTGCCTGCCTCGCCCCTATATCGAGTTTGCTGCGCGAGAGGACTCGATTGACTATCAGCTTCTTCATCTTACCGGCGAGATAGAAGAGGAGGAATAACAGGATGAAGAGATACAGAAGCGTCCAGACGGTTATCTGCGCCTCGCCGAGGCTGAAAATTCTCGTTTCTAAAATGCTCCTTATCTGCTCGAAGATTTTCTGCAAAGTTTCCATGACATTCCCGGTTAAAACACCTGATGCGAAGCTATGGGCAAACTCTCTCAGGTCGGTTGACCGTCGAGATATTTTATCAACAGAACTTCGTTGCCTTTTTCGTTATAGAACAACTCATCGACGAACTTCTGAGCGATAAATATGCCGAATCCTCCCGGTCTTATGCCGTGATCCTCCCTGTAGGCGAGATGCTTGATGGGCGAATCGGGCGGATTGGACAGTGCAGCGTGGGGAAGGCAATCGAAGCGAAAGCCTTCGCCGGGGTCTCGAATCTGATAAACGATCATGCGGGAGGTGCGCACATAGCAGATGTCGATTTTCTGATCCGAATCGAAACCGGCTCCGTGTTCGATGGCATTCATCAGCATTTCGCGAAAAGCAGAGCCTATGCTTTCACGCTCGTCGACCGACAAATCCATCTTCATTTCGCGCATGAACTGAAGCACTCTGTCCGCCGTCAATTTCTGGCATTGCAATCTCAGCGCGACCCATTCAGGTCGGGCGGATAAAACTTCGATCCCGTCGCTCCAGGCCGAGAGGCCCAAAGCATCAGCGACGAGGCTCGTCAGGGCGTCGTAATCGAACGGACGGGTGAAGTGACTGAATGCGTGCTGGCGAATGGCCTCGATGACCTGGTGAGGGGCGCTTTCGGAGCTCATCACCACGACCTTTGCGCTCGGTCTGATTTCTCTTATCTGCCTGAGCAACTGCAAGTCTTCCGCGCCCGTCGTTTGAGGATCAGTCACGATGAGGTCGAACGGCTTTGCCTCGACGCGCAACAGACAGTCGGATGAGTCGCGGGCGTTTTCGATCTCGAAGGGCGCGGGGGACGGGACTTTTTCCAATAGCTGCCGAATGACGGGATCATCACCCACCATCAAAATTGTTTTGGCGACTGGCATAGGTTATTCCTTTCTGAGTCAGCGATGCGCGGTTTTGAGAAAACACAGTTTTATTGCGGAGCCTGCGACTCGTCATGACTTTCTGAGTGAGCTTGCATCTGCTCGCCGTGAAGATCAGCCAGTTCATGATCGATTTTACTGTTCAATTCGGCGAAGGCGTTGTCTGAAAGTATGCCTTCATGAAGCAGTTCACTGATGCGGGCCTTTTTGAAGTTGATGAGGTGGCGTCGAATTCTGGCCTGCTGCTGAATTTCGACAGCCCCTTCCGCGCCGTCAAGCTTCGCCATCTGGTCATTCAACTCATGGCATCTGTCGGCGATGCCGGCCTTCAGTCCGTCATAAACGCGAGATGTGATCAATCCGCCGTTGCGGAGCGCGTCAAGCTCGGCCATCGCCGCAGTCTCGGCCAGCAGTCGCCCGTGCAGTATTTCATACTCCAGCGCGCCGCGCGATTTCTCAGTCAGTCGGAGCCATTTGAGCAGAGGCCCGACCGTCAGCCCTTGCGCGAGCAGGCTGAAGATGACCGCTCCGAAAATGAGCGTCACAAGTTGAGACCGCTCACTGGCAGGCAGGGGCAGGCTGAGCGCGAGAGCCATGGAAAGAGACCCGCGCAGACCTCCCCAAAATAAAACGTGCTGCCAGCGAAATGGAACCGCCGTGAAGAATCGATTTGCCAGAGGCATCAGCCCGTAAACTGCGACGATGCGCGAAGCGATCATGGCGAGGATAGCCCAGACCAGCCCCGTGGCGTTTTCTACCAAAGTCGGCAGTTGAATCTCCAGCCCTATGAGCAGAAACACGAGAGAGTTGACGACGAAGGCCGCGTACTCCCAGAACGAGTTGACGGCCACCTGAGTTGTCGGAGACATGCCCTTCTCTCGACCGTAGTTGCCAAGTATGAGTCCTGCGACCAGCACTGCTATGACCGGCGAGACATGAAGACTCTCCGCCCCAAGGAACGATCCGTAAGCGGCTATGGTCGTAAGAGTGATCTCGAGCAGGTGATCGTCGAAGCGCGAGGTCAGGGCGGAAGCCAGTATTCCGACGGCAGCGCCGACGGCGAAGCCGCCGAAGACGACTTTCGCGAACTCGCGCAGCGAATCGAGCGCGACATCTGTTGAGGATTGATCCAGATTAGCGCCGATTACTATCGCTAGAACTATCTTGAAAACGACAACAGCAGTTCCATCGTTGAGCAGGCTTTCTCCTTCGACGATGGTTGCCAGCCGTTTTGGAAGCCCGAGTTTTTTGAAGATGGCCAGCACCGAAACGGGATCGGTCGCCGAGATCATCGCGCCGAAGAGCAGGGCTGTCGACCACGGAAGATCGATCCCGAAGCGCATCACCGCTCCTACGACTCCGACTGACAGGCAAACTCCGAGGACGGCCAGTAGGAGGATCGGGCCGATGTTTTCGCGCAGGCTTTCGAGCTTGAGATTCCAGGCCGCTTCGAAGAGGAGCGCGGGAAGGAATATGAGCAGTATGAGGTCGGGCGAGATGTGAACAGCGGGCAGAAAATGCATGGGGCTGATGATCAGGCCCACGATGACCAGCGCCAGAGTATAAGGCACTCTGATCCATCGGGTCGCCATGGCGACGCCGGAGGCTATTAGGAGCAGGAAAATGAAAATAGTGATTGTAGCGTGCGTTTCGGCCATTTCGCTTTCCCTGAAATATATTGCTGCGACAGATGCCCGTTCTCGATAGAGCGGAATCAGCATCAAATCAGATCATGTATGACAGCCATCAAACGGGCAGGCAAAGTATAATTTGATTTCTCATTTGAGCATAGTTCTATCGCTGAGAGTGAGCAGAAAGGTATAAACCAGCAGCTTCGAAAAAATCTGCTTGCTTCGATCTCCATTTCTGTGGAAAATGAATGAGCATTCATTCATTTTCACACGCGGGAAAAAAATGGCAACGACGCGCAGAGCATCACAGGCGAAGGAGCGGAGCAACAGAAAGTATGAGGCTATTCTTCGCGCCGCTATAAAGGTTTTTGCGAGGAACGGGTTTTTCAACTCGAAGGTTTCCGACGTGGCCGCCGAAGCGGGAGTGGCTGATGGGACGGTTTATCTCTACTTCAAAAACAAAGACGACATTCTCGTATCGATCTTCAACAACTACATGGAAGACGCTTTGGCCAGGGGCCGAGCGAGGCTTTCCGATATCGAAGACCCTGTAGAAAAGTTGCGCAGCATCATACACGCGCATCTCGACGGATTGGGGCGCGATCGCGATCTGGCTGTGGTTTTTCAGGTGGAGTTGCGCTCCTCGACGAAATTCATGGAGCAGTTTTCGGCCACTAAAGTGGCTGAGTATCTCGAACTGATACGCAGTGTGATCGAAGAAGGGCAGCGCAAGGGCTCATTTCGCAGGAAGCTCAATACTCAAATCGTGGCGAAAGTCCTTTTCGGCATGCTCGATGAAATGGCTACCAACTGGGTATTGAGCAAAAAACGCTACAGTCTTGCTTCGACAGCCGATACCGTCATCGATGTTTTCCTCAACGGCATAACAGGCTCGTGAAGCGGAGAAGTCCTATGGCGACTGATCCGAAAACTCTCAACGAATTATTCAATGGCGCGGTGGAACTTTATTGCGAAGATGAGTTCCTGCGCTTCAAGTCGGGCGACGAGTGGAAGTCGCTCACATTTGGCGAGACGGCGCGCCATGTGCGCGAACTTGCAATGGGGCTTGTCAGTCTTGGGATCAGGCCCACGGACAATATCGCCATCTGGTCTGAAAATCGCCCTGAGTGGAATCTTGCCGATCTGGGGGCGCTCGCCGTAGGCGCAAGCGATGTTCCGATCTATTCGACGCAATCGCTCTCTCAGGTTCGATACATACTGGCCGATTCAGGCGCGAGGGCGATCTTCGTCTCTTCGACGTTTGCTCGTGACGCGCTTGCTTTGAGGAAAGAGATTCCCTCGCTCGAATGGGTTATATCGTTTGATGGGAGTGAAGAAGGGATAACAGGAATCGGCGAGCTTGCGACAAAAGGTCGGGCATTGTTTCAGGAGCGGCCTGATCTTTACGATGATCTGTGGAAGGCAGTTGCGGCGGATGATCTGGCGACGCTGATTTACACCTCCGGGACGACAGGCGAGCCAAAGGGCGTGATGCTTACTCACCGCAACCTCGTCGCTAACGTCCTGAACAGTTATCGCTGGCTCAAGCTTGAGGGAAGGCGCGAAGTCGGGCTGACGTTTCTGCCGTTTTCGCACATTTTCGAGCGCGGTGTCTGGTACTTGTACGCTCATACGGGTTCGGTAGTGGTTTATGCGGAGAGCATAGAAACTGTAGCGAAGAATCTTGTTGAAGCGCGCCCTACGGTTATGACGAGCGTCCCGCGGCTGTTTGAAAAAATACACGCGCGCATCATCGAGCGGGGGATGAGCGGCAATTGGATCAGGCGAATGATTTTTTCCTGGTCGCTCGGCGTGGGGCGCAGGTGGGCGATTCGCAGGGATCGAGGCGAGAGGGCCGGGCTATGGCTTGGGCTTCAGCACTCGATAGCGGACGCTCTGGTATTCAAAAAATGGCGCGAGGCTGTTGGAGGGCGCATTCGCAACTTTATCTCAGGAGGCGCGGCTCTCGCGCCTGAGATAGCATATTTCTTTGCGGGAGCAGGGCTGCCGATATATGAAGGGTATGGTCTGACAGAAACGTCGCCGACTGTTTCCTGCAACACTGAGGAGCGCAACCGTATAGGAACAGTCGGACATGTGATGGACAACGTCTCTGTGAAGATTGCCGAAGATGGCGAGATAATGGTCAAGGGCGATATCGTTATGAAAGGATACTTCAAACGCCCTGAAGAGACGCGCGCTGTTTTGACTGAGGATGGATGGTTCAAAACAGGGGATATCGGCTACCTTGATCAAGACGGTTTCCTCGTCATCACTGACCGCAAGAAAGAACTAATCAAGACCAGCGGCGGAAAATACATCGCGCCGCAGCAGATTGAAAGCCTGATCAAATCGAGCCGTTTCGTATCGCAGGTCGTCGTAGTCGGCAACGGAAGGAAGTTCGCTTCGGCGCTGATTGTGCCAAACAGAGAGATGATTCGGAGCTATGCCGATCTCAAGGGTATTCGTTGCTCGGATGAAAAGGAACTGCTTTCGGATGAGAGAGTGGTTTCGCTATTCGAGCGTCAGGTCGACAAATGCACAGCGGGACTCGCTAAGTTTGAAAAGATAAAACGAGTGGCTCTGCTTGACGGCGAGATGACGGTTGAAGCGGGAGAACTGACGCCTACGCTCAAGCCGAGGCGGCGTGTCATTGAGGAGAAATACGCGGATGTGATCGACAGACTTTATGAAGAGAGTCAGGAGATAGCCGTCGTTTGACGAAACAACGGAGGTAGACAAGGTGAAAAGAATAAGCAAAGCGGCGGTGCTTGGAGCAGGGACGATGGGGGCGCAGATAGCGGCGCACCTGGCAAACGCAGGTGTTGAAGTCTTGCTGTTCGACATCGCCCCGCAGCCGTTGGCTGAGCAGGAGAGGTCGAAGGGGCTGACGCTTGAGAGCCGTGCAGTGCGTAATCGAATCGCCAACCTCGGTTTGGATGCGGCGAGCCGTATAAAACCTGCCGCATTCTTTTCCCTCGCAAGAAGAAGTCTGATAACGACAGGAAATTTTGAAGATGATCTCAATCGGGTGAGAGATGTCGATTGGGTGATTGAGGCGATAGTTGAAGATATAGTTGTGAAGCGGGAGCTTTTTTCGAAGGTGGATAGTTTTCGGAAGGCAGGCAGCATCGTTAGCTCCAACACCTCTGGATTATCGATCAAATTAATGGCCGAGGGTATGTCCGAGGATTTTCGCCGCCATTTTCTGGGTACACACTTTTTCAATCCTCCGCGATATCTAAAACTCGTTGAACTGATCAGAACGCCGGATACGCTTCCCGAAGTCGTAAGCTTCATGGCCGATTTTTGCGACCGCAGGCTTGGGAAGGGAATCGTATACGCGAAAGATACTCCGAACTTCATCGCCAATCGAATAGCCGCATTCAGTTCGCTCAACGCTATTAGAGTTATGATCGAAGACGGCTACGCGATAGAAGAAGTCGACGCGATGACCGGTCCCGTGATTGGTCGCCCCAAATCTGCATCGTTCAGGACTTCGGATATCGTCGGATTGGATACGTCGCTTTATGTAGCAGAGAATCTCTACGAAGCGGTTCCTGAAGACGAGCAGCGTGAAATGCTGCGACCGCCCGATTTGCTTCGCGAGATGGTCAAACGAGGATGGACAGGCAACAAGGCGGGGCAGGGGTTTTACAAAAAGCAGAGAGGGGAAGGTGGAAGGACCGATTATCTGGTATTGGATTATTCGACGATGGAGTATCGCCCTTCGCAAAAAGTGAAGTTTCCAGCGATTGAAGCCGCAAAAAATATTGAAGATACAGCCGAGCGAATCAGGGCGCTCGTGTATGGAAAAGATCGTGTGGGTGATTTTTTATGGAAGACCATGAGCCGAAACCTGATATATGCGGCTAATCGAATTCCTGAAATTTCGGACGACATTGTAAACATAGATAAGGCTGCACGATGGGGGTTCAATCACGAACTTGGCGTCTTCGAATTGTGGGACGCAATAGGCGTCGAAAAATCCGTCGAGCGAATGAAGCAGGAGGGCTTGAGCCTTCCCCCTCTCGTTGAGAAGTTGCTTGCATCGGGCAAGACAAATTTTTACGAGCGGCGCGACGGCAGAACTTTTTATTTCGATCTTACGAGCGGAGATCATAAAGAAATCGAACCCCGACCGGGTGTTACGATCCTCGAGTCAGTCAAGGATCGAACGGGCGTAGTCAAAAAGAATGCAGCAGCCTCGCTTATCGATCTCGGCGATGGTGTTGCGTGCCTTGAGTTCCATTCGAAGATGAACGCGATTGGCGGCGACACCATAGCGATGATGAATTACGCTGTGAAGGAAGTGGATCAGAATTTCGAAGCTCTGGTTATTGGCAATCAGGCGGAGAATTTTTCGGTCGGTGCCAACATCATGCTTCTTCTGCTTGGCGCGCAGGAGGGCGAGTGGGACGAGATCGCGCTCTCAGTGCGCCAGTTTCAGAATGCGAATATGTCTCTGCGATATTCTGCGAAGCCGGTGGTCGTGGCCGTGCAGGGAATGGCTCTCGGTGGCGGATGCGAGGTCGCTCTACAGGCAGACAAAGTGCGTGCCGCAGCCGAAACCTATATGGGGTTAGTCGAAGTCGGCGTCGGATTGATACCGGGTGGTGGTGGTGTGAAGGAGATGGTGTTGAGAGCAGTGGAGGATACCTTGCCTGATGAAGATATCTTCCAGAGGGTAAGAAAAGTTTCCGAGACAATAGCGATGGCGAAAGTCGCTACTTCGGCAATCGAAGCGGCTGAGTTGGGTTTTCTGCGCTCGACCGATCCTATCACTATGAACAGGGACAGTTTGATGGAAGACGCGAAACAGACTGCGCTGGCTATGGTCAGAGAAGGATACGAGACGCCAATGCCGCGAGCAGACATTCCGGTTCCGGGTGAGCCTGCGCTTGCGGCGATCAAACTCGCTATTCACATGATGGTGCGAGGTGGCTTCATCAGTGAGTACGATGGCCACGTCGCATCGAAGCTGGCTTATGTGATCTGCGGCGGCGATCTCTCGCGACGCACGCTGGTTTCGGAACAATACCTTCTCGACCTTGAGCGCGAGGCTTTTGTTTCGCTTTGTGGAGAGCGCAAGACTCAGGAACGGCTGCAGTATATGCTCAAGACCGGCAAGTCGCTGAGAAACTGATCTACCTTCATCGCTGAATCGCCAAGAAGGGTCTGATAACGAAGATTATAAATGACAGTTGTTATGGCAGTTGTTTTTGAGCAATAGGTTTTGGAAGGATTGAGGAAGAATTGTAGGAGGAGGGTTGAAACATGAAAGATGCATTCATTGTAACGGCTTTGAGAACGGCGGTGGGAAAGGCTCCGCGCGGAGCGCTGAAAGATGCGAGGCCCGATGATATGGCGGGTGCAGTCATTCGCGCAGTTGTGGAAAGAACCTCCGGACTTGAACCTGAAATGGTAGAAGATGTGATTTTGGGTTGCGCGATGCCTGAAGCTGAGCAGGGAATGAATGTCGCGCGTCAGTCGGCCTGGCTTGCCGGAATCCCCAAAGAGGCATCTGCCGTGACAATTAATCGATTCTGTTCTTCCGGGCTTCAGGCAATTGCTTTTGCCGCCGAGCGGATTCGATGCGGCTGGGCGGACTGCATCATCTCAGGAGGCACTGAAACGATGAGCCTAATTCCAATGGGCGGGAATAAAATCGTCCCGAACCCGACTATAGTCGATACGTGGCCTGATTATTTCCTTAATATGGGATTGACGGCTGAAAACCTCGCCCGGAAGTATTCGATCTCGCGCGAGGAAGCTGACAACTTTTCACTTCGCAGCCATCAGAAAGCCATCGAAGCCATCTCGTCAGGCAAATTCAAAGATGAAATCGTCCCCCTCAAAATCAAGACAGTGGAGATTGGTCCGAATGGAAAGCGATTGGCCAGGGAATCCGTATTCGAAGTCGACGAAGGGCCGCGCGCAGATACATCGCTCGAAGCTCTGGCAAAACTCAAACCAGCTTTTCATGCGCGAGGCACGGTGACAGCGGGAAATTCTTCCCAGACATCCGATGGCGCTGCCGCTACTTTGGTGATGTCTGAAGAGAAGGCAAAAGAAATCGGAGCTACGCCTCTGGCGAAGATGATCGCTTATGCGACGGCAGGCGTTTCGCCCGACATCATGGGCATAGGCCCTGTTGCAGCCATTCCAAAGGCGCTTCGCCTTGCTGGCCTTGATTTGAAAGACATAGGACTTATTGAACTCAACGAAGCGTTCGCCGCGCAGTCTCTTTCCGTGATCAAAGAGCTTGGCATCGATCAGGAAAAAGTGAACGTCAATGGCGGCGCAGTTGCTCTGGGCCATCCGCTCGGCTGCACAGGAGCTAAACTTACTGCGACGCTCATTGCCGAGATGCGCAGACGCGGCGAACGCTTCGGTATGGTAACGATGTGTGTCGGCGGCGGAATGGGCGCTGCCGGTATTTTCGAACTCATCAAACATTGATCGCACTGGAAAAGGAGAACCGCTATGACAAGCTATGCAGAAGGAAAAAGGGTTCTTCAGGGCGGCAGTTTTCTTCTCGAAGACCACGTGCCTGAAGATGTGTTCACTCCCGAAGACCTGACCGACGAGCATAAGATGATCGGTCAGACGGCTCACGAATTCACGGAGAAGGAAATCCTTCCGCTCGATATGGAGATCGAAGCGAAGGATTATAAACTCACACGTGATCTCTTGAAGAAGGCAGGAGAGCTTGGACTGCTTTCGATTGACATACCTGAGAAATACGGCGGAGCCGGACTGGATTTACTCAGTTCTCTGGTTTCAGCCGAGAATATGTCCGGTCAGGCGTCTTTCAGCGGGTCGCTCGGCGCGCACACGACGATAGGCACTCTGCCGATAGTTTATTTCGGCAATGAAGAGCAGAAGGCAAAATACCTGCCACGCCTTGCTACTGCTGATCTCATAGGCGCTTATGCGCTCACCGAATCAGGCTCAGGATCGGATGCGCTGGCCGCGAAGACCAAAGCCGTGCTTTCGGAAGATGGCAAACACTACATTCTTACCGGCCAGAAGATGTGGATCACCAACGCTGGCTTTGCTGATATCTTCATAGTGTTTGCGAAAGTCGATGGCGACAAGTTCACTGCGTTCATCGTCGAGAGAACTTTTCCCGGAGTATCGGTCGCGCCCGAAGAACACAAGATGGGGCTTCACGGCTCTTCGACCTGCGCGGTAAACCTCGAAGATGCTCTTGTGCCTGTCGAAAATGTGCTGGGCGAGATAGGCAAAGGCCATCAGATCGCTTTCAACATTCTCAACATAGGGCGATTGAAACTCGGCGTCAGTTCCATCGCAGGCGTCAAACGGCTCAACACTATCGCCGTCGAGTATGCAAAACAGCGCCATCAGTTCGGCGTGCCTATTTCTTCTTTCGGCCTGATCAAGCACAAACTGGCGCAGATGGCCGTGCTTGGCTATGTTGCCGAATGCATGATGTACCGCACGGTCGGAATGATCGAGACTGCGATGGCGACGATAGACCGCGATGATCCCAAGCAGGCGCTCAAGGCCATCGAGAGCTATGCCATCGAATGCTCGATCATGAAAGTTTTCGGCAGCGAGATACTCGCATATACTACTGACGAGGCAGTGCAGGTTTTCGGCGGCAATGGCTACTCGAAAGACTATCCGGTCGAGCGCGCTTATCGCGATGCAAGGATAGCCCGAATCTACGAAGGCACTAACGAAATCAACCGACTGATTATATCGGGTCAGTTGCTTCGTCGCAGCGCGAAGGGGGAATTGGGACTCTTTGAGGCGGCGAAAAACCTGATGGGAGAAATGCTTTCGCCTTCTATACCCGAAGATGTGAGCGACGGCGTGTTCGCTCAGGAGCGACAGGCTCTTGGGAATTGCAAGAAGATCGCCATTGCCGCTCTTGGGTCCGCGGCGCAGAAGTATCGCGACAAGGTTCAGGATCAGCAGGAAGTTCTGGCTGCCGCAAGCAACATGCTGATGTCGATCTACGGAATGGAGAGCGCGATTCTGCGAACCGAGAAGCTGGTTGCTTCTCGCGGTGAAGCCGCCTGCCGCAATCAGGTGGATGCGACGCGCGTATTCGCTAGTGATGCGGTTCAGCAAATCGAGTCGGAAGCGAAGACGGCTCTTGCCGCCATGTCCGAGGGTGATGAATTACGGATGATGCTTGCGACATTACGCCGCTTCACGAAATTCATTCCGGCAAACACAGTGGCTCTGCGCCGCCAGATAGCAGACTCGCTCGTGGAAGCAGGCCGATACAATCTCTGAAGTAGATGTTAGATGTTAGATGTTAGATACTGCTTCGGCCTTGCCGTTGTTTCGACTGGACGTTTCGCTAACATCTGCTATCTAACATCGAGCATCTTTCCAATACATGAGAATTCACAGAATCAGTGTGCCAACTCCTTTTTATGTCGGCCCGGTCAATGTTTATCTCATCGATGAAGAGCCTTTGACCCTGATCGATGCAGGACCGCGAACGGACGAAGCTCTGGATTCGCTTCGCTCAGGGCTTGCGCGATTGGGGCGGAGGCTCTCAGACATAAAACGGATCATCGTCACCCACGCGCACGCGGATCACTACGGGCTTACGCGATTGATCCGCGAAGAGTCGGGCGCGCAGGTGCTTGTGCACTCGTGGGATGCTCGCGCTGTTGCCGCTTCGGAAGATTATGGCGAATACAAAAAGCTGCTCAGTGAAGCGGGCGTACCGTTTGACACGCTTGAGCGCATGGAAAAAGGCTGGCAGCAGATCACCGATTACGCCGACGCAGTGAGTGATACGGATACGCTCGAAGATGAAGACGAGATTCTTTTCGAACACGAAAGCTTGAAAGTTCTTCACACGCCGGGACATACTCCCGGCTCTATCTGCCTCGTCCGGGCGAGCAATCGAACTGTGTTTGCCTCCGACACTGTATTGAAAAACATCACGCCGAACCCCGTTCTCAATCCCGATCCTCTCGACCGCGCGAAGCGATTTCAGTCTCTTGGAGAATATCTTGTATCTCTCTCTCGGCTTCGCTCTCTCAGCCCTACTCTTCTGAAGGGAGGTCACGGAGATGATGTAACCGACTTCGAAGAGCATTTCACTCGAATGTATCACTTTCACCGATCGAGACAGAACAAACTGATGGGCCTTGTGCCTCGACAGGGAGGGACGGCCTGGGATCTATCGCTTCTGCTTTTTCCCGATGCAAACAGCTATCATCGCTTTCTCGCTCTCTCGGAGACTGCGGCCCACCTCGACTTCGCCGCTTCAGAAGATCGCCTCGTCATTGAGCGCAGGAACGGACAGGATGTATATTTCCGACCGTAAGTCAGCCTTTGCTGTAAGTGACGATCCGGGCTGAGAAATTCCTGCGGGAGGCGCTTTTGATGAAGGAAGGTGGTGAAGAGTATTTCAACCTGTTCGATTATTTTCTGGGCGACAAGCGACTCGGCGAAGTTGGAAACCGTATCTCCATCGGGTGGCGCGGCGAGCGGATAAGTTATAACCGATTGCGGGAGGAGACAGACCGCTGGACTGCGCGGTTGTTGAATGAAGGAATCGGCGAGGGAGATCGAGTTGGCATTCTGCTCGTCGATTCGCCCGAATTCGTAGCCGCGTTTCTCGCTGCTGCTCGCATTGGCGCGATAGCAGTTCTGATCAACACTTTTCTGACTGCTGAAGAGACTCAGTTCATACTCGACGATTCAGGCGCGCGACTTCTCATCACCGAGCCGCCGATGGCAGCGAAGGCCAGCAGCGATTTGCCTGCGATCATAGTCGATAGAGAAAAGAAGGATTCCATCACGGGAATGGCCGCGCTCCCGGCGAAGATTTTCACCACCGGTCGAACACCGGCTTTTCTGCTTTACACGTCGGGCAGTACGGGGATGCCTAAGGGCGTCTTGCATCTTCATCGATCCATACCTGTGACAGTGGAGAATTATTCGCGTCACGTTCTGAAACTCACACCGGAAGATAGGGTTTATTCATCATCGCGATTATTTTTTGCTTATGGTCTTGGCAACAGCCTCTCGTTTCCGCTGGCTGAAGGATCGTCGGTCATTCTGGATTCGGAGCGCCCCACGCCTCAGGGCATAGCCCGCATATTTGAAGAAGAATCGCCGAGCGTGTTTTTCGCTGTGCCTGCCGTTTACAACGCGCTGATGGACTTTCAACGCGCCGGAAATCAGTTGAACCTTTCATCGCTGAGGCTGTGCATTTCAGCAGGCGAGGCTCTGCCCTCGAAAGTATTTGAGGACTGGCAGCGGGAGCTTGGTATCGAGATTCTCGATGGTATCGGGTCGACCGAGATGCTTCATATTTTTATTTCCAATCGAGAGGGTGAAGCCGCGGCAGGATCGAGCGGCAGAGTGGTCGAAGGTTATGACGCGAAGCTGACTAACGACGCTGGCGAGCAGATCGCTGAAGGCGAGACGGGCGGGCTTTGGATCCGAGGTGAAAGCGCGACAGCCCGTTACTGGAATCTCCCTGATGTGACTGAGAGAACGATTCTGGACGGATGGGTGAAGACGGGCGATATTTATCGACGCGATGAACGGGGCGCTTTTTTCACATCGGTCGCGAGGATGATTGTTTCAAGGTGAGCGGGCTTTGGGTTTCTCCGGTCGAGGTCGAATCTGTGTTGATGGGGCATGAGGCTGTCAGTGAAGTTGCCGTCGTGCCATCGGTTGATGAAAGGGGGCTGGCAACTGCCCGCGCCTGGGTGGTCATCCGAACAGGGGAAGCAGATGAATCGATGCGGGAAAGTCTGCTTGCGTATGCGCGCGAGAGGCTTCCTCGATATAAAACGCCTTCGCAGATCGAATTTATTTCCGAGTTGCCGAGAACTTCGACAGGAAAGGTTCAGCGATTCAGATTGCGGTCGGGCAGAGGGTGATCAGGAGAAAATCAGTGAAGCCATCAAATCGGTCGATCAACAGGGGGTTGCTGGCAGTCGCATTGTCGAATCTCTTCGTGTTGAGCGCAGGCGCATACTTTCAGGAAGGCTGGTCAGTGGTTGAGCCGATACGGAGCGGCGGCAAAGTTGCGATCAATGCTGTTTATTATGAGGGCAGAGAAATATGGCTGGTCGGCGCTGATGGTATGGTTTTGCGCTCGCGCACGGATGGGCGCGCGTTCGAGAAAGTAGAGGTCGGCATAGATGCCGGTTTGAATGATGTGTACGGGCGACGGGATCGACTATGGATCATAGGCGACAAGGGCGCTTTGGCGATAAGCACTGATGGCGGGAGAAGTTTTGTGAAAAATCCGCAAAGGGTTCATCGAAGAGGGAAGACCGAACAGGCTCCCGATTTTTACTCTGTGCAGTTCATCGATAACGACCGGGGGTATATTGTCGGCGATGAAGGGTTGATACTCGCTTCGACTGATGGAGGGATAAGCTGGCAGGAGCAATCGAGCGGGACGGATGCTCAGTTGTTCCATCTCTGTTTTCGAGGCAAGCGGGGATGGGTTGTCGGAACCGGGGGCGCAGTGATTCACACTGACGATGGCGGGCGGAACTGGTATCCGCAGCGTTCGGGTGTGAGTGATGACTTGAACAGGGTCTATTTTCTTGATGATCGCAATGGTCTCATCACCGGAGACAAAGGGCTGCTGATGAGGACTGAAAATGGCGGGGCGACGTGGGAGCGTGTGCAACTGAATGTAAGGGATGCGTTGTTTGGAATAAGCTTCATCGATAAGAATACGGGATGGGTCGTGGGATATGGAGGGCGAATCATTCGCACATATGATGGCGGGCGGAACTGGGTCGAGCAGGAAAGCGCAACCGAGGGCGATTTGTTTGCAGTGTCATTTTATAAAAACCGTGGTTATGCCATAGGCCGCGACGGGTTGATATTGAGGTATTACGAGAGAAGATAGAGTGGAGCCTGGAGTCAGAGAGAAATTCACTGTCGAAGCACATGGCTTCGACAAAAATCCTACCTGAGTGAGCAAGCAGAAAAAATAAAAAATGTTGACCCTGTAGAGATCGGAACACTTTGGTGATATTTCCGCTCTGCCACTGATGTATACAGGCGAGTTGAAATTAGTGGGAAGATAGTTATTGACTCGCTGGACATTTTTTGTTATTTTGCGAGCCTCATAGAGAGTCCGGGTAGTTGCGCGGAAATATTGCGTGACTTAACGGGCAAGTCGAATTGATTTACAGCAGGAAAACTTCAAAGCGATCCTTGCGAATCTGCCCCACGAGAAATCAGAGAGACGGGACTGAATTATGTATGAGCGGTTGGAATTGAGAGCCTTGTCACGGGAGGAGAGGGAAGGATTGTCGAGGTGTAAGCAATCCTCAAATGGTGAGGAGGCGCGACGGGCTGAGGTAATTCTGTTGTCAGCCGAGGGGAAGGTTGCGTCTGAGATAGGCACTGTGGTGGGGATGCATCCGACGAATGTCAAGAAATGGATACGGAGGTTCAACCAGGAGGGTCTGAATGGGATTTTTGTGAGGAAGCGTGGGCCGCAGGGAGGTCCGCGCCCGCAGTTCAGCAGGAAGCAGATCAATGCGATAGTCGAGATGGCTGGAACTCATCCTCACGCGCTGGGATTCCCCTTCAAGTCATGGACTCCTCAGAAGCTTGCGACGGCAGCGGTCGAGCGCGGAATAGTCGAGAGCATCAGCCACGTGACAGTGAGGCAGGTATTGAAACGGCAATCGGTTGTTGCCGAGAAAGCGCGTCGCAATGGAGACATAACAGGTGATGATCATCAGGAAATGGGGAAGGCTGATCTGGCCAGGGCGCGATACGAATCGGCGGTCAGTCATTTCAAAACAGTTTTGGCGGGCGGAGGCTTGAGCGCGGATGACGAAGCGATAGTCAGGTCTCTGCTGAGTCAGGCTCTCGATGAGTTGAGCCGGTTTGAAGAAGCTTATGAATCACTTTCGAGGTATGAAGAGCAGCAGAATCTTTCCGCGCTTTCCTCTTCGGTTCGCGCTCGGGTGAAGCTTAGATTGGGGTGGCTTTATGGCTCGCTGAGAAATTATCCGAAAGCCATAGCTTCGCTCAATGAGGCAATGAAAGTATTGCTTGAAGTGCAGGATGCGCTTGGTTTGAGCGAAGTGAACTTTGCTTTGGGCAGAACTTACATTCGCATTAATGAATTCAGGATAGCCAGGGACTATCTCCTGAATGCCGTGCATGCGCAGAAAGGAGTGATTGATAGAGAACTTCTGGCGCGGATATATGACAGATTGGGCGCAGTTGATTTTTTTGAAGGAGCATTTTCGAGAGCTAAGGAACATTATCTCAAGGCTCTAGATATGGCCGAAGGGAGTTTGGACACGAAGTTGTTAGGGATGATATTGCTCAATTTTGGAACGGCCTGTGATGAGGGGTTTCTTGGAGGATGGAGTGAGGAAGGTGCAGAGTATGAAAAGCGGGCTATCGAATATCTTGAGAAGGGAGAGGGCAAAGAGTATTTGGCTATGGCCTATAATAATCTTGCTGAGAATCTTAGGTGCGCAGGATTGTGGGATGATGCGCTAGAAAAGCTGGAGAGGGCTATAAATGTGGCAATAACCTATGGGCAGTCTGACTATGAAGCAACAGCCTGTTTGACAGTGGCAGAGATTCTTTGCGCAAGAGGGGAATATGAAAAGGCTGAGGAGATGCTGAACAGGAATTTCGAACTTCTGGAGGGGAATCCTGACAAGTGGTTGCGGGGCGGCACAATGAGGATACTGGCTAGTGTGAAAAGGGGGCTTGGGCAGGTGGAAGAGTCTTTGAAGACATTGCGTGGTGCTCTAGCTCTTGCCACCTCTATAGGAGACTTGAATGGAGTATCGATGGCTCATATCGGGTTGGCTGAGATTCACTACCAGGAAGGTAGGTATGATCAGGCGAAAGAGTATCTGGAGTTTGCCAGCAGCCGTTTGCAGGAGGAAAATACGCTGGCTATTTCCGGTCAGGTACAACGGCTTACCGGTCAGGTGATGGCAGCTTTGGGTGATGATGCGGAAGCTCGGCAGCATCTGGCGCAAAGCATTTCTGTTTTTACTACTACGGCGATGCCATATGAAGAAGCTCGCAGCCATTATGAAATGGGGTTGTTGCTGAAGAAGCTGAGGGATAGAAAGGGAGCGGAGACGAGTTTTCTCAAGGCGAAAGAGACGTTTGCAAAGCTCAAAGCCGTGCCTTATTCGAGCCTGACTCAAAAGGCTTTACAATCTCTGGAAGGTGATGATGGGAAGCGATCTTATGATGTTAGAGCGAGGGTTAACGCCCCCAGTGATTTGTTGTTGATGCAAAGGCTCATCGATGCGTCTGCATCGAGGGATCTGTTGGTTCAGGAGCTCGCTTTTGTTGTGCGTGAAAATTTCCCTGTTTCCGCCATCGTGATTTTCAGGAACGAGGAGGGAGGCAAACAGCATTTGCTCGTATTTCAGGAGATGAGCAAATTGGATGCGGAGGATTTCGTCCGATCTGTCAAGTTGCCGCTTCCTGAGAAAGTTGTGCGTGTGTCGGACGGATGGGTGCTGGAGGTAGGAAGCACTGGTAGATACTCGATAATGGTTTATGTTCGAACAAGCAGTGGGTTCGATCTGGCGCGATTGCAGATGCTGTTGAAGCCCGTCGAGTTGGGACTGGAGACCTGCTCATTGCGCGCGACGGCTCGACATGGGATTACGGGATTGAGCGAGGGCCGTATGCACACGGTAATGCCGGGTTTTATCGTTGGCAGCAAAATGATGTTTGATGTCGTTGACAAGATTCAGAAGATCAGAACGAATGATGTCAACGTCCTGATTACAGGCGAATCGGGTACGGGTAAGGAGTTAGTGGCGCGAGCTATTCATGCCGAATCGGCGCGGGCGAGAGCGGTTTTTCTGCCTTTCAACTGCACAGCCACACCTAAGGAGATCATAGACAGTCAGCTTTTTGGTCATCGGCGTGGAGCATTTACGGGCGCGACAGCCAACTATCCCGGCATAATCAGGGCTGCCGAAGGAGGCACGCTGTTTCTTGATGAAATAGGGGACTTAGCCTTAGAGGTTCAACCCAAGTTGATGAGGTTTCTGCAGGAGGGAGAGATTCAACCTCTTGGAGAAACGAAGCCTATGCGTGTGGATGTAAGGATAATAGCTGCGACTAATACTGATCTGGAGAGGGCTGTCGATGATGGTCGCTTCAGGGAGGATCTTTTTCATCGGCTCAATATCATCAGGATACACGTACCTCCGTTGAGGGACAGGAGTGAAGAGATTCCTTTTCTGGCGGTGCATTTTCTGGATCATTTCGCCAGACGATCCGGGAAGGAAGGTCTAGTGCTTACGCAGGACGGACTTGATGCTTTGAGTGCTTACGATTGGCCTGGTAATGTGAGACAACTCAGGAATGAGATTGAGCGGACAGTGGCCTATGCTTCTGAAGGGGCGGTGATCAGTTCGAGTGACTTTTCACCTGAGGTTACTCATAAACGTGCGCGGATTGGGAACGGAAAGTACGATGTGGATGGTCATACTTCCCGTTCGGATACTGGAGGGGAAAAAGCGGCTTCGAAGCCGGATGCAGAAGAGTTTGTGTTGTCTGGCATAGAAGGGATGAAGTTGAAAGATGCTACAGCCAGACTTGAGAGGCGGCTCATTGAAGGTTCGCTTATGAGGAATAGCTATAACCTTTCGCGAACTGCTATAGATATGGGGTTGTCACGTCGAGGTTTGAGATTGAAACTCGCGCAATTGGGGATTGATAGAGGGGTAAGGGAAAAGTAAGCTCGCAGGTTTCCTGTAGAGTGAGAGCGGAAGACGGAAAAGACTTGACATAACGTGTTTTAAGCACATAAGATCGCGTTGTTTGTGGAATGGTTATTGAGCCATATATATAGGCATAGGTGATACAAAATAGCCTTCGAGTGGGAACGGAGTATCCGGCTTCATTGAGATAGCTTGGCAGAGTGATTTCGATGTTAGAGAGGGAATCTAAAGAAGCTTCGTGTTTGGAACAGTAAGAGTGGTAAGGAAATCGATAATTAGTATGGCATAAAAAATGCAGTATTGAATTAGATTCATGAAGTTTCTGCTTTGCCGGTTTACGTATGGAGGGCGAGAGAATGCTACGCAAAGGTTTGTCGAATCTTTTGATGAGACTTTTGGTGATCACACTTGTTGTGGCCCTTAGTGGAATCGTCAGCTATTCAGAATCTGAGAATTCTCCGCTTCGAGTCAGTCGGGTTGAGTTGCCGGGAGTAAATGGCTCCCTGAATAACTTTGCGTCCGCTTTTGGAAGATACGAGTTCATATCTCCATACGCCCCGTCGACTCCTGATGATCAGGAAGAAATCGATATATCCGAATTAGATAACAATGTGGTTTATCTGATAGACAGCAAAAAGCCAGGAAAGGAGCCTATTGTTTTATCTCTGGGTAACTGCTATTTCCCGACCAGAATTTTATACGATGAAGAGAGCCGGTATTTATACGTGCGTGGGTCTGAGTACACTGTCAAGGATGAGATTGGCTCCGAAAGAGAGGTTGTAGTAAAGCTGCGGGTATCTCTGGATGAAAATGGAAAGCCCTTTATGTCAGAGCAGCCAGTGACGTTTGGGATACCAGGCGAGGGCGGAGGTGATGCTGTCGAAGCGCCTTCTGAGTTTTTCCTGGCTCATGGCGGGACTATTTTGCTGGTGAGCAATGGGTATTCAGTTTACTCATATAACGTTGTTGATGGTTATCAGTATGCTGTGCTGTTTTCCGGGGATCGCATAACATATATGGATTATGAGGATAGCAGTAATACTGTGATACTTGGTTTTACAAAGCAGGAAGAATTGGAAGGCGGGGAGGTTAAGTACTCGACTGAGATCAGTTTTTATAAGCTGAGAGATAATGGGACGATGGACCTCGTCCGTCGTGTGCTACGTGAGAACTTTCCTGAAGAGATGTCTCTGATGGAAGGGAGTAGCGTTGCGCTGAGTGTGAATCCTGAGAGTAAGTCGCCTGAGTTCGGATTTTTTGTTGGCAGGAATGGGGCTGTTTGTCAGATTGATTTACGGAATTTGGAAGGCGGAAAAAAGGATGAAGGTACGGTTGACATACTGGGAACGGTTCCTGAGTTGGCGGTTGGAGAGAGTGAAGTGGTTAGCGGACGTGAAGTCTCCTATAACCGGGCCAAGCGCGTGTTGTCTGTCGTTAAGAGAGGAACTAAGTGGAATGTGAGGCGTCCGACGTTGGTGAGAACTGGGCGTCCAAGAGTGAGGCGTCCGACGTTGGGGCGTAAACATGAGCCTCCTGCCTTGGTATTGGTTCAGTTGAATAGGAAGAACAAGATAGTTGGAATCACATCTGTGGTAAATGAATTTGCAGAAAAAGAAGGGTTGTCGAATTTGATATTTGACGGTGCTTCCGGAGGGGTCATTGTGGCCCAGACGGGCGAAATGTATTTCCTGGATTTCGCGGATATAGGCCAACTTCAGCCCCGAATTATCGGAAACGTGGGGACCGGAGTTGATCATATTGGCAAGGGAGTAGGCCAGGTGAATTTCATTGGTGTAAGCTCTTTCCAGCCTGTAGTAGAAACAGGGGCCGCAGGAGGGATGGGTGCTTTGGTGCTGGTCAAAGTCAACATAGAGGATATCGATTAGTGTGATATACCTTAGCGTCAGCGTCTTTGATCTTGGACGAAATATTAGACGAATATTAGCAGATTCCTAACCCGCGATTTTCCTATGAGCTTTGTGGGAGCGACTTGTTCCTACAAAGCTTAATCTTTTATAGAAGGGTATTGTGATCTAATGGATTGTGAATCAGGAGGTGAGGGAGTTGCATCCATCTCAGAATTTAGAAGACAGAGCTAGGGGTTTTGGTATTGGAGGAGGGTATGAGCGTCCGCTGCGAAGAATAGCGGGAGTAGGGACTACAGTGAGTAACGTCTATGGGACAGTTCCTCCGAGCGGTTATTATGGTGGTGGAGTTGGGCAGTTGCCTTTTGAATTCGGGAAGGCAAATTTTGGACATGAGCTAGGTTTATACCCCGATCAGTATGGTCGGGAAGCAATTGGTAGGGTGGACAAGTCGTGAGATCGCTTTACTGAGAAGAAGGGAATGGTTGAACCTTCTTCCCGGCGAGAAGTACTAAAGCATCGCTTTCCTTGGTTGTGTATGTAGTTTTCTTGTCGACTTGCCAAGTGTCGCCAGTCTTTTTGAGGATGTGTCCAATGTATTCCTTTTGTGGGTTGCCGTCTCTGTTTGCAAAATTGTGTGTTATAGTGGCACTGGCGTATGCTTTATCGGGAGATTCAGGGTCAACACAGAAGATGTCTACTTTGATCTCGCGGAGATTCATATCTTTGTAATAGGCTTCGAGGGTTTGTAGGGCAGGAGCGGATCGCCCTGCACAGGTGATCAAGAAAAAACAGATTGTAGTGTGGAGGAAAAGAAAGGGAATTCTATTTAGTTGTAATAGTTTTGAGGTCGTCATAGTAGAGACATTCATACCTTAATCTGAAATGATTTTCAAGAAGATGGGTATTTTTGTTTTTGCGATGTTGAACATACAAGCAGGGAGTGGATCTGCTTTTGTTCTATTTGAAGACTCAGAGGACTAATGATGCGAATAGTTATAACTGGAGGGGCAGGTTTTCTTGGCTCTCACTTGGTTGATAGGTTTTTGGCTGAGGGGCATTGTGTTGTTGTCTTCGATAATATGTTAACCGGGAAGGTCGATAATGTTGCGAGACACTTTGGGAGCAATAGGTTCAAGTTGGTTGAGCAGGATGTTACAGTAGGAATCAATGTTGAAGGCCAAGTTGATGCTGTGCTGCACCTTGCCTCACCGGCGAGTCCTATTGATTATCTTAGATATCCTATACAAACTCTCAAGGTTGGTAGTTTGGGTACGCATAAAGCCTTGGGTTTAGCGAAAGAGAAGGGATCCCGGTTTCTGTTGGCGTCAACCTCTGAAGTATACGGTGACCCGGAGGTGCATCCGCAGAGCGAGAGTTACTGGGGACACGTAAACCCTGTCGGGCCGAGAGGGGTTTATGATGAAGCGAAGAGATTTGCTGAAGCTATGACAATGGCATACCATCAAGTGCATGGATTAGATACCCGTATTGTGAGGATATTTAATACCTATGGAGAGCGAATGCGTTCGGATGATGGGAGGGTCGTCTCGAATTTTATTGTTCAGGCGTTGCAAGGAGTGCCTCTTACTGTTTATGGTGATGGTTTGCAAACAAGATCTTTTTGCTTTGTAAGTGATTTGGTGGATGGGATAGCGAGATTGTTATATAAGGGATATTGGTCATCCTCTTCTCTTGATGTAGGGGGGGAAGGGGAATTAGAGGGAAGTATGAATATTCACTTGCCTGTGAATATAGGGAGTCCTTTTGAGCATACTGTGCTTGAGCTTGCTCAATGTATCGTAGATATTACTGGTAGCCATAGCTCGATTGACTTTAGACCATTGCCCGTTGATGACCCTAGAGTCAGGCGACCGGACATATCAAGAGCTAAAAGGTTGTTGTCTTGGGAACCAAAAGTGTTGTTACGGCATGGCTTGGAAATTACGATTTCTTACTTCCAGTGTTTGCTGCTTCATAAGGAGAAGGATTAGCGTTATGCTTTTAAGCGGATTTGATTTTTTGCAGTTGGACAGACTTCTTTCAGACGAAGAGAAACTTGCTCGTGATACTGTGCGGGAATTTGTGAAGCGCGAGGTGGGTCCGATAATAGAACTTTCTTACGAGGAAAGCAGATTCCCATCTGAACTAATTCCAAAACTTGGCAAGCTGGGAGTACTAGGTGCCAACCTTCCTGAAAGATATGAGTGTGCAGGTATGAACAACATATCTTACGGCCTGATTATGCAAGAACTTGAGGCTGGCGACTCAGGGATTAGAAGCTTCGCGTCAGTACAAGGTGCTCTCTGTATGTACCCAATATTCAAGTTTGGAAGCGAGGAACAGAAGACAAAATTTTTGCCAAGTATGGCGCAAGGAAAGACGATTGGATGCTTTGGGCTCACAGAACCTAACCAAGGATCAGACCCAGGAGAAATGCTAACCAAAGCTCGAAAGGTAAGCGATGGCTGGGTAATCAATGGCTCCAAATCTTGGATCACGAATGGGACTATAGCAGATATCGCAATTGTATGGGCACGCGTGGATGGAGGTGATATCCGAGGCTTTATAGTGGAGAAAGGAACGCCTGGCTTCACTGCTACAGAAACAAAACATAAGTTAAGTCTAAGGGCCTCTATAACATCTGAACTCTCCTTTCAGGACTGTAATATACCCGAGGATAACGTACTACCAGGTTCAAGTGGATTAAAAAGTCCGCTAATGTGTCTCACCCAAGCAAGGTATGGAATTGCTTGGGGAGTAGTAGGTGCTGCAATGTCCTGCTTGGAAGTAGCTCTTAACTATGCAAAAGAACGTGTACAGTTCGGCCGTGCAATTGCAGCGTTCCAATTAACCCAAGACAAATTAGTGTCTATGTTTATCGAGATTACCAAGTCTCAGTTACTTAATTATCATCTAGCCAGAATGAAAGATGAAGGTATCATTAAACCTGTGCATGTATCAATGGCGAAGCTGAATAATGTAGCAATGGCACTCAACTGCGCTAGGATAGGCAGAAGCATTCTCGGTGCTAATGGGATAATGGGGGAGTATGGTATTATGCGACATATGTGCAATTTAGAGTCAGTATATACATACGAGGGTACACATGAGATTCACACCTTAATATTAGGAAATTACCTTACTGGCTTCGAAGCATTCAGATGAGATGAAAGGTTCGTAATTTCGATTATCAGACTCTGACTGAAATAAAACTTACGTGATCTCGCCGATTTGGGAGAGTAGAAAAACTCAAAACGTTGCGATAAGGCAAATGCCTCCTCAGCCGAGATCATACAAATACTTTGCAAAAAAAGCAGTCACTCTCTTCCATGCATCTTCAGAAGCCTCCTGACTATACACTTCCGAACGTGTGTCATTAAAAAAGGCATGACCAACACCACTGTATATTTTTACTTCTCCTTGTTTCCCAAACTCTACTAATTTGGCTCTCAAGCCGCTCATTTTATCCATAGTGATCCAAAAATCGTTTTCCGCCCCAATAAACAGAATAGGGGATGAGAGTTTCTTCAACTCATCATCCGATACAACATCACCATAGAAAGGGGCCGCCGCCTTTATCCCTTCACTATCACACGCCAACGCTAGAGCATACGTCCCGCCCATACAGAAACCAGTAACACCAATACGCACTTCGTCCACACGCTCCAAAGTCTTCAGATATTCAATTGCTCCATTAAGCACCCCAAGCGCATAGCCACGATCAAGATTACTCATCAATCGTCCTGCCTCATCTGCATCCTTCGTTACATTACCGGCATAGAGATCAGGAGCAAGCGTAACATACCCACTCTCAGCAAAACGATTCGCAACATTTTTGATATGCTCATTAAGCCCCCACCACTCATGAATTACAATGATCGCGGCATACTTCCCATCACCCACAGGCTCAATGAGATATCCAGCAGCATATCCCCCATCACACATGAACTCAACTATACTTCCCTTTCCCGCCATAATAATTCCCTCCATCACTCAAAATATAGAGGCGGGCAATCAACCCGCCTCTATTACAAAAACAGTAACAGTAACGGATACATCCCTATCACGCATAGGAATGTAAGCCCTTGAGCAGAAAACTCACCCCAAGCCAGGTGAATATTACTAACGCAAACCCCAGCAGAGCAAAATAGGCACTCCTTCTTCCACGCCAACCGTGAGCAACCCGCGTATGCAAAAATCCTGCATACGCCATCCAAGCCACTAAAGCACCAACTTCCTTCGAGTCCCATCCCCAGTACCTTCCCCACGACTCGTTCGCCCACACCGCTCCCGTAATCAGTAACATCGTCAATAGCGGAAACGCCACACCCACCGTCCGATACAGCAGAGTATCAATCGTTTGCAAAGAGGGCATCGCCCCCACAACATCATCACGCTTCCATGCAAACAGCGCCACCAGCAATAGCACCACAAACACGGCGACAAGAGATCCCAATTCGACCGGATTCGACTTGACCTTCAGGTTCAATGTCGAGGCGTTCTCCTGCAACCACCGCTCTGACGCTGCCACCATCTGAGCCTCTGTCACACCCTGCTGCCCATCAGCAAGCAGACTACCGAACCGCAGGTTCGCCCGCTCAGAAAAAACAGCCTTGTGATTTGCAGGGTCTTTTACCAAACTATTCACCTTTCCAAACTGATACCACACGCCCAACAAGACGATTGCCTGCACCAGTACCCCTATCCTGAAAAATCGCCAACCCCATTTTCTGGCCTTTTCATCTTTGTTAAGGTGATCGATTAGGAATAACACAAGAGCCGCCAGAACAATGATCAACAAAGCCCACATCATCCAGCCTACTCCCGGCAGTGCCGCGCGGATCATAGGAATCCTCTCTCCCCCTATCTGCGTCTCCAACATCTGGTCACCCGTCCAGAGCCATAAGCCATATTCCTGATGAAGCACCACTTCAAGCCTGCCTCCTACCCACCCATATACCAACACCCCGAACAACAGCGATCCAATAGCGATAGCCTCTGATCGAACCCCATCCTTGAGTAAATACGCAAACGCAAGTCCGAAACTCACAAGGCACACACCATAACCAACCGTCGCTATCGACACATGAATCGGTCGCCAGTAACTGTCAAGTATAGGCTGAAGCGTTATGATATCGTTTCCAAGAAAGATGCCGAGCGTCATGACGGCTGAAAGTATCGGCAAAGACATCGCTCCGAGAAACCTGTACTGAGGCTTGCGAATGATTACGAGTGTCGCCAGCGCAGCCCCCGCACAAAAGCCCAGCGTCAGAGCATAGAGATTATCCAGCGGAAAATACCGCCACGCGCCATTTATGCCCCCCTTCCAGTTTTCGACCTCTCCTGCTTCGATCCACCTCATCATCCAGCCCGATAGGTTGAAGCAATATCCCACTGCCACTGTCACCAGACCTAGTTTATAAAGCACCTCTTCCTTCACAAAAAGATTAGTGACAAGAAGAACAGACGCCGTCACATAACAAATCAACGCCAGCATCGTCAGCGTGCCTTCATATAAAAACTTCGTCCGCCCCACTTCCAACCGCCACACTTCTATCAAAACAGTGAAGAGTATTGGCAAAATTATCGGCCACAATGCAAGCAATCTAGCCGGGAGACTGATCTCTACCTGCGGCACTAACAACTCACCCTGTTTGATGGCTCTGCTCATTTGTTTCTCTCCTCTCCAGTCACGGATTCGACCAGCGAGTTGAACCGAGATTCAAAGGCCGGTCGATTACGGTTGGTATTGCCTCCAAAATATACCTTCGAGCCTTCCCCACCTGGCTCAATCACTGCCCATACCCTCTGATGCGACAGGAAAAAGACGAACAATAATGCTCCCACAAGAATCGTGCTGCCTACATAAAAAGGTATACGCCCGGGGTCGTATTGAACTGCCAGAATATGCGCCGTCCCAACTTTCTCAAAATCCCTCAGCACCACCTTGTGTCCTGCAATAAGCAGCGGATTCTCATCCGTTGCCTTGTCAACGAATCTGTCGGGATTGGCGAGAACACTGTCGGCCATCTGAGGATTAAAAGCCAACACCGCCTGACGCTTTCCATCCAACCTTACTACTTCAATCTGAGCAACCGGATTCTTATAATCAGGAGAAGCATTGACCGCCCCCCCCTCTCCCAACTGGAAATGCGAGTAAAAACCCCTGTATGCCACCTGTCCGATCCCATCCACATTCACTGTCTCACCTCGCGGGATCGTCACCCGCTTCAACTCTCCGCCACCAACAGGCTCGAATGAAATCATCACAGACCGCGCATTACCAATAGGGTCGAACTTCGATTGAAAGAATCTGTACCCGCGATAATCCACAGGATTATTCAAATGCACGACTTCATCCTTCTGAAATGCCCCGTCTCTGATCCTCACGAAACTCAGCCAGTCAATCGTGTTCGACGAATCGAGATTCCCTTCGGGCCGAATCAACTTCTGCTGAAGGTCTGTGCATTCGACCTGAAACGGCACTACAGCCTTGCCCATCTTAGGCCCGTCGAGCGTCATCTCAAAAGTATCAAACGCACTCGTCATCTCGCCCGGCGTGATCTGCATCAATCCGCCCGCCCCCATCTTGACCGTCAATAGTCCGCCTATGAAGATCGTCAGCAGCCCAACGTGAACGATGTAAGCGCCTATTCGATTCCACACGTTGCTCTCGGCAAAAACAGTTATACGCCCGTCCTCTCCCGTCGTCCTTACACCGAGCCGCAACCCCTTCACCAAATAAACCGCTACGACCGCTGTACACAAAGCCATAGATATCCACAATGGCAACCCCCACGGCAGCAATCCAACCAGAAATGCGCCGAGCATAACATACGCACCCAGCACACTCAGTCGAGCCGCCATCGTGGAAGACTTCACTTGCGGATGGCTTTGCCAGACGGAAACTATCCTCGAAGCGATCACCTCCGGCTTCTCGCTCACTGCTGATTCATTGTTGAACATTTGTGCGCGAATGAAATTGGGCGAGGCCGTAAGCTTCGGCTTGATCACGTACTGCCAAGCTGTCGGGAAACGATCTATCGAAGCAAGTATGATGTTGAGTCCTGTAACAGCAAGAAGAAGGCCGAAATACCATGAATGATAAATATCGAAGAAGCCCAGCTTCCCCCATATAGTCCGCTGCGAAGGAGTCAGCCGGTTGTAGTAATCCGTAAAACCGTCGACATCCTTCTGCATAATCAGCATCCCGATCATGCAGCACGCCAGAAGGATCATCAACATCACGATCCCGAACCGTACAGATGATAGCAGGCCTAAAAAACTGTCCAGAATCGATTCATCCTTCTTCTTTGACACGATCCTTGCCTCGGTCGCAGAAGAAGCCGACGCCTCCGATTTAATCTCAGGCTCGATGGTTGCCACGTTTTCCTTTTCCTCAGATATGAAGGTTACGTTGACTGTTGACCCCACTTGCAGCGCCAACGGGGATTCTACCAACCCCCTTTTCCGCGTGTCAACGACTCGCCTCTTTTCCCCTCATCACTTCTTCGGCTCCGACGGTCTCAACTCCACTACGCTCGGCAATGCGCGCCGATCCATCTCCAGCAAATCAACAACCACTTCAGCCACATCCCCGGCCCGCAGTTTCCACAAAGACGATTCTTCTCTGCCGCCAAATCCTGTGCTGACCGATCCCGGCATCACACAGCTAACCCGTATGTGATCGTAGCGAACTTCCTGCATCAGACATTCTGAAAACCCAAGCAGCCCGAACTTTGCAGCACAATATGCAGCAGCCCCCGGAAACGCATTCTTTCCGGCCAGACTTCCAATATTGATTATGTACCCGCCTCCCCCCTTCTTCATCAAAGGAACCGCTTCGTGACAGCAGTAAAACACGCCCGATAAATTCGTCTCTATCGTCTGCTGCCACTCATCAACACTCATCTGCTCCACATAACTGCGCGAAGGCACGCCCGCGTTGTTGACAAGTATATCCAGACCTCCGAGCCGCTCTTCACATTCGGCAAAAAACGCTCGCACTTCTCCGTAAATTCTCAGATCGCACCTAGCGCCAAAGATGCGATCTCCATACTCATCCCTCAGAGTCGCAACCACAGAATCGACATCTTCCGATTTCCGCGAACAGATCATCACACTCGCTCCGAGACCCAACAACGCCCGCGTTATCGCAAAGCCTATCCCCCGCGTGCCTCCCGTGACTATCGCTTTCCTGCCTTCGATCCTCGACATCGCTCAACCTCTCATCAAAGAATATCCAAGCCTCTTCGCCAGTCGATGAACAAGCCGTATCGGCAGCCCGACGATATTATGATAGTTCCCTTCTATCTCTTCGACAAACAGCGATCCCCTTCCCTGTATCCCATAAGCGCCCGCTTTGTCTCGATGCTCCCCCGTCGAAATATACCAGTCGATTTCCTTATCACTCATCCCTGCAAACCGCACTCGCGTTTCCGCATAATCGAAAGCCTCGCGCCGAGTCTCAATATCATAAACTGCAACCCCGGTCATCACCTCATGCCAGCGCCCCGAAAGCAGCCGCAGCATCCGCATTGCGTCCTGATCGTCTTCAGGCTTGGCAAGTATTTCCTCATCAACAACGACCGTAGTATCAGCCCCCAGCACAAGCCCCGAAGCGTGCCTCGCCACAGCATCAATAACTTTAGCCCTTGCAAGACGTATGATATAATCGGCAGGCGCTTCGCCCTGATGGTGACGCTCATCGATGTCGCCTGGATCGATTTCAAATTCGAGACCGATCATAGAAAGCAGTTCCCTGCGACGCGGAGAGCCGGATGCGAGAATGATCTTTGATCCTCTTTCCATCATTCCATAAGCGAGAAGCGCGCATCTGTCAGCCTTTTCCAAAGGCATAATCAACAAGGTCGGAGGTCAGCTTTGCGCCGAAAAGTTTCATGGCTGATTATAGTCGCCTTCGCTGCTGGCTTTGCAGCAGTCAACCACGGATGCTCAGGGTCTTCCACAATCGACCCGGACGGGCCCGATCCGAGCTTCAACACAGAAGTAAGCTCTTTCAAAGATCGGCTCGGCGATGACGACGGGTATTCGATGACCGTCTTCTTCGGCGCCGATATTCACGGAAGCCTCGAAACCTGTGGCTGACCGAGCCACCCTCTGGGTGGACTGGCGCGGCGCGTCAGCTATATCAAAGCTTTCAGACATAGATCGAATTACGAAGTCCCTTCGCTTTTCGTCGATGCGGGTAACATATTCACCGATGACGGATTTCGTGTGGATCGTTTGCCCGCAGACGTTATGACAAAAAACAAATGGGTCGTCAAGAGCTACGGTCAGTTCCTCTTCGACGCTGCCAACATAAGCTACTCAGACCTCCCCTTCCTCACCGAGCTTTTCAAAAAGGAAGACTATGATAAGCGCGCCGAAGAGATGCCCTTTATGGAAAAACTCGTCTCGGCCAATATCCAGCCCATCAACGATCTGTATCGCGCTCCCGCCCCTTATGTCATACGCGATGTCACCCTCAAACGCGGGGCTTCGGGAAAGAAGATCAAAGTCGGAATCACAGGCTTCACAGACCTCCGCCTAAACACCATGGGCGTGAAAGAAAACATCTATGCAGGCTATCAGATCAACGATCCCTTCGAAGCTGCGAAGAAAATCATCCCCGAACTGAAACAGAAAGTCGACATCGTCATCGCCCTCGTCTACATGGATCAGGCGATGGCTCAACGCATCGCCACCGAAAACCCCGACATAGACACCATCGTCGGCGCGAAGAAAATTCATAATCGCGAAGAACCTCAGCACTTCAATCGCGCAACCATAGTCTACTCTTTCGATCAGACCAAGTACCTCGGCGAACTTCGCTACTACCTCGGCGGCGACGCACGAATAGAAAATCAGGTTCAACGCTTCATCGAACTCGACGACAAAATCCCCGACGACCCACAGGCAGCCGCAACCGTAACGGCTGCTCATCAGGAATTTACCAACGATCAGAACAAGCAGGCGCAAAAGACCCCAGCCACAACGAAACCGACTGCCCTCGAAACCAATTTCAATTCGCCTTTCGCCGGAGCCGACTCCTGCGCCTTATGTCATGAGGAAGAATTCAAAATATGGGAGAAGACCGGCCACGCCCACGCCATGGCTACGCTCGAAAAGAAACGCCAGCACTTCGATAACGAATGCGTTGGCTGTCATGTGGTGGGATTTCAGAAAGGCGGGTTTCAGTCCTTAGTCACTACTCCGCAACTGGCTAACGTGCAGTGCGAATCCTGCCACGGACCCGGACGCCAGCACGTGGAAAACCCGGGCAAGGGCTACGGCTTTATGCCCACGCCCCAGGGCTGCACCATCTGTCACACAGTACCCAACAGCCCTGATTTCGATTTCACCACCTACTGGCCCAAGGTCAAGCACGGAAGCCGAGACCTGCTCAAGGCAGGATCGTGAGATTGAAAATCACGGGGAGATCCAAAGATGACCAGCTTCCTCAACCTGCTGCCTCAATTGCTCCGCAGCGCGGGCGATTCGGATGAAGCCCGCGAGCAGGCAGTCTTCGCCGCCTGGTCAGCGTCGGTGGGAATCCCTGTGCTTAAAGCCACTGCCCCGATTCGACTCGAAAGAAAAACCCTTCTCATAGCTGTCACCGATTCGACCTGGCGCGAGCAGTTGAAACGCATACGCGGACACGCGCTCTTCAAACTCAATTCCCTTCTCGGCGCTCCGACCGTCACGCAGATAGAGTTCGTCATCAACAAAGAGTTCGTCACAAGCCGCCACAACCAGCCCCCTGAAATAAAATTCAACGCCCCTGAAGAACAGGCCCGACCGCTGCGCGAAAAAGCTCTGGAAATCCCTGATCCGGATATACGCGAAACATTCCTTCGCGCCGCGGGCAAGTGCCTCGACCGGAGATCGGGTTGAATATGACCGAAAAACTTTCACCCCAAGTCGTCGTCGATATAAACGGACTCACGAAAGATTATGAAACAGGCTTTCTCAAAAAGAAGAAAGTCCGCGCGCTCGACCATCTCTCTCTTCAGGTTCACAGCGGAGAGATATTCGGGTTCCTCGGCCCTAACGGAGCCGGGAAAACCACCACTCTCAAACTTTTAACGGGTCTCATCTACCCTACCAGCGGAACCGCCACCATACTCGGTCATCCCATCGAAGACGTCAACACCCGCGCAAGAATTGGCTACCTGCCGGAAAATCCTTACTTTTACGATTATCTCTCAGGCCGCGAACTGCTCCATTACACGGCCGCGCTCTTCGGCCTGCAAAAAGACGAGGCCCGGTCGAGAGCTAATGAACTGCTCCGCACCGTCGGACTCGATGATGACCGCGCAGGCAGGCATCTGAGAAAATACTCGAAGGGGATGCTCCAGCGCATAGGCATAGCTCAGGCGCTCATCAACGATCCCGAAATAGTTTTCATGGACGAGCCTATGTCGGGACTCGACCCCGCAGGGCGACGCGAAGTCCGAGACCTTCTGCTTTCACTGCGCGAGAAAAAGAAGACCCTCTTTTTTTCCTCCCATATTCTTTCGGATGTCGAAGCGCTGTGCGACCGTATCGCCATCCTCACCCGCGGCAAGCTCCTTCGCGCAGGCACTGTCGATGAGATGACTGAGGACGAACGCGCGACTGTCGAAGTAGTGGCATTGGGTGTCAATGCTGACGAGATTTCTGCAACGGCCAAAAGCATCTCTTCCGTAGAATCAGTAACGGCGACTGCAAACGGAGTTCATATGGTTCTGAGCGATGAGAGCGCAGTCGAAGATGCGATACATATTATCCGTGAGTGCAAAGGAAAAATCGTATCGATCACGCCGCGCAGACGATCTCTCGAAGATATGTTCTCAAACGATGATAAAGCGAATTAACAAACCACAGCATTTCTTTATTTCTCTCTCCGCCCTGATTCTGATTCAGATATCTGTGACGCAAGTCGAATGCGGAATGCGGAGTGCGGATTTTTCATTCCGCATTCCGCATTCGCAGGCCAACCTCGGCGCGCTCATTGACGGATTGCAGGCGAAGTATTCGCGGATGAAAGGGCTGGCGGCTGATTTCGTTCAGGTCTATCACACTACCGACGGACGAACGAAGCGCGAGAGCGGAACACTCCTGCTCAAACGTCCGGGCAAGGCCCGATGGAATTACCTTTCACCTGAGCGCAAGGTTTTCGTCTCGGACGGAAAAAACATTTTCTTCCACGTCTCAGGCGAAAAATACGCGACGCGCTCGACCGTCAAACGATCCATCGATCCTCAAATCCCCTTTTTGTTTTTGCTCGGAAGGGGAAATCTCCGAAAGGATTTCTCCAGCATAGAAGTGATGACGGATGAGCGGCCCGTCGAGTCAGGTAATGTCGTTTTGCAACTCGTTCCCAAACGCGCGCCCGAAGATTTCAAACAGATTCTCGCCGAGGTTTCGCCTCAAAGATTCACAGTGAATCGCCTCGTGATAATCGAGCGCACGGGCGCGCGAATGGATTTTTATCTGAGTAATGTCCGCGAAAATCATATTGCGGACGACAGCGAGTTCAATTTTACTCCGCCCGCAGGTGTCTCGATCCGGCAGGCTCAGTAGAGACAGAGCAGCTTCGCTTCATCAAGATTTGCAAAGCGATTCGAGTTTGCACGCTCTCCCACAACGGGCGCGTAGCCAACACCCTCACCTCACTTTCAAGCCCACGACTTCTAAGATGATATCCATCAAGCCAGAGTCGGGTATAGGCTCAAGGTTGAGTTCGATCTCCATAACGTCGTTCGGCTCGATGCTCTTCCGCCCGGTCAATTGCGACGGGATGACAGTCACTGTCTTTTCAACGAGGCTCCCATCCTTTCGCACAGGCGTCTTACTCTCATAATCGACCGCCGCCATGCGAAGCTGAAGCGCCACGATCGATCTATCTCCCGTGTTCTGAACGCGACCGCGAAGCCGCGCATAATCTATGTTTAGCCGCTTGCCGGTATATCTCTCTATGTTGGAGAGAACCACAGAGTCCCTGTAAGAATCGAACTCAGGCGATCCTGCGCGTGCGAATTCGATCTTCGCGCTGCCCGCATCGCACATTCGCTGGACGACGATCAGCCCGATCACGATGAAAACTGCAATCCCGCTGATTAGCATGATCAGCCTCGAACGATCCTTCTCCACATTCCCCGCGGGTTGCTCGAAAATGCGTCCTTCATAATCCCTGTCCGCCATGTCTTCCTTCCCTGCACTATGCGCTCACTGTCATTCGTCCAATCAGCAGAGTGGGCGAAACCAGGCTTCCGCGAAAGTCCAGATCGTTGCCCACCATCTCTACCGATTGCAACATCTCCTTGAGATTTCCCGCTATCGTAACACCCTGCACAGGGTACGCAAGTTCTCCGCCCTCTATCCACAGGCCCGATGCCGACCGCGAATAATCCCCCGTAACGATGTTGACTCCGAACCCGATCAATTCAGTCACGTAAAAACCTCTCGACACGGATTTGATTATCTCTTCAGCCGAGCGCGCACCCGGTTCGATGTAGAGATTACCTGCCTCGACGCTCGGCGGCCCTGTCAATCCGCGCGATGCATTACCCGTAGATTTCATCCCAAGCTTACGCCCTGTATAGGTGTTGAGCAGATAGCTCTCAAACACGCCTTCATCAATAACTGTCGTTCGGCGCGTGGGCAAACCTTCGCTATCGAAAGGGCGCGAGCCGAGTTTACCTTCCATCAATCCATCGTCGATGACGGTCAGGTTAGCAGAAGCTATCTTTTCTCCTAATCGTCCCACGAGAAAACTCGACTTGCGGAATATCGATTCGCCTGACACCGCGCCGAAAATATCGCCGAGAAGCTCTCTGGCAACATGTGATTCGAAGACGATGGGAACCTGCTGAGTCTGAATCGCCCGCGCTCTGAGTTTTCTCGTAGTTCTCTCAGCCGCCTTCGCACCGATCTCTTCGGGACTTTCGAGGTCGGCAAGCTTTCGCCTCACGTCATACCAGTAATCCCTTTGCATTCTTGCGCCATCGCTTGCTACAGGAACAGTCGCAAGAGAGCAGGATGTCCCGCGATATTGCCCTGCGAATCCCAAAGAGTTAGCGAATATCTCCATACCCCAGCCGCACGAAAAACCGCCGCCGTCGAAATTCACTATCAACGAACTCGCATCCTTCGCCGCCTGTTCTGCCCTCAATGCAAGCTCGATCTTCGCTTCCGTCGAAAGTTTTTCTATTTCGGGATCGAACAAATCGAGCGAAGGAAATTCTCTGGCGAGATCCGCTCCATCAGGCAGTCCAGCCGTATCGTCGGGCGAGGTGACGCGCGCCATCTCGATAGCTTCATCAATAAGAGACGAAATGGCTTCAGGGCTTAAATCCGACCCGGAGACGGATGCCTGTTTACCCTCGATCAAAACTCTCAGCCCAAGCCCCCGGTCGGTCGCTTCCTTCAGCGTTTCGATCTCGCCCAGCCTGACGCCGACGGAAAATTCCGTCCTTTGACGAATGGCCACTTCCGAGGCATCAGCGCCGCGCGTGACTGCGCTTTGCGCCACTTCCAAAGCGAAATGTTTATCAAGTTCCACTGTCATCATGTCGAACCTGGAGCGCAGAGTACGAAATTATCATTCCGCACTCCGCGCTCCGCATTCCATCGATTCTAATGCTTCGTGCCGCCGACCGTTATCTCTTTTATTCTGATCGTGGGCAGACCGACACCGACGGGAATGTTCTGACCCGCCTTGCTACAAATTCCCACTCCGAGATCAAGCTCGAGATCATTGCCGACTGCCGTCACCTGCTTGAGCGATTCCGGGCCGCTGCCGCGAAGAGTAGCCCCCTTGACCGGAGCGGTAATCTTCCCGTCTTCGATCAGGTACGCCTCTGAAGCCGAGAAAGCGAATTCACCGCTCGTTATATCGACCTGCCCTCCGCCGAACTGCACAGCGTACAATCCGCGCCTGACTGAACGAATGATATCTTCGCGGCTTTCATTTCCCGCAAGCATAAAGGTGTTGGTCATTCGCGGCAAAGGCATGTGCTTGTAGCTTTGTCGGCGACCATTGCCCGTGCGCGGCGCTTTCATCAGCCCTGAATTGAGATGATCGTTGAGGTAGCCGCGAAGAATTCCATTCTCGATGAGCACAGTTCGGCTCGTCGCCTCGCCTTCATCATCAACATTCAACGAGCCGCGCCTGTTCGGTATCGTGCCGTCATCGACAACAGTACACAGATCAGAGGCCACCGTCTGGCCTATGAGACCTGAAAACGCGCTCGTCTTCTTGCGATTGAAATCGGCTTCAAGCCCATGTCCAACCGCTTCGTGCAGCAGAATGCCCGGCCAGCCGGGACCTAGCACGACTTCCATCGCGCCCGCTGGAGCGTCAACCGCATCGAGTTGCAGGATAGCCTGACGCGCAGCCTCGCGGGCGAATTCGTCAGGAGTAATCTCGTTTTCGAAGAAGTTCAATCCCACGCGCCCGCCGCCTCCTGATCTTCCAGCCTGAAGGTTGCCATCATCATCGGCGATGCAGTTGATGCTGAAGCGCACAAGCGGCTGGACATCTCCGATGAGACGGCCTTCGGAAGACGCAATCATAACGTATTTGATCTCGTCTGCGATTGACAACTGAACCTCGCGAATGCGTGTGTCATAAGCGCGAGCAACACGGTCTCCCTGCCGAATCAATTCGATTTTTCCGGCAAGTTCGATTTCAGAAAGCGGAACATCGACTGCATACAGATTTCTCGACTTAGGTGTAGCATTTACTCCCACCACCACTGCCGCTCCGCCTGAGCGCGCGACGTGGCTTGCAGTTCGGGCAGCGTGAAGTATGGAGTTGAATTCTATCTCATCCGTATAAGCGTAGCCCGTCTTATCCTCAACCACTACCCTTACACCCACTCCCTGAGATATGGATTTCGAAGCTGACTTGACTATGCCTTCCTCTACGCTCACCCCATTCGACAAGCGATATTCGAAATAAAGGTCTGCGAAATCCCCTCCCCGACCAAGCGCCGCCGCGAGCAGTCGCTCGAGGTCGCGTTCGGTCAGCCCAAACCGCTCGAAGAATAATTTTATCGCTTCCATATTTGTTGCACTCTCCGCCATTACCAGCAATATCTGCTTTTATCCCCCAGGTGCAGAGCCGCTATTCCACCCGACAGATTGTAATAGCTGACATTTGAAAAACCAACTCCTCGCATCAAATCGACCAGCGCCTCCTGATGAGGAAACTCTTTCACTGATTCGGGAAGATACCGATAAGCGAAATCTGATCCGGAAACTGCTTTGCCAAGACGAGGGAGTATACGAGTGAAATAGTAATCGAACAAACCGCGAAAGACCGGAATCACAGGGCGCGAAAACTCAAGCACTGCCATCCGCCCCCCGCGTTTGAGCAGACGATAAATTTCACTCAGCCCCGCTTCTATACTTTCAAGATTCCTCAATCCGAACGCGATCGTCACCACATCGAAGGACTCATCCAGAGATGGAACCCTCAAGGCATCTCCTTCAACCAACATTACAGGACACTTACATCCGGGGAGTTTATCAGACCCGCGAGCGAGCATCGGGCGACAGAAGTCGAGACCTATGGTCGGAACCTGCGAGCCGAGAGCGACGGCCAGATCAGCCGTTCCACAGCAAAGGTCGAGAGCGACGGCATTTGGTCGCGCGAGCGTATCACCAAGTTTACGCATAACAAAGCGACGCCAGCGACGATCGATATTTAAAGAGAGTGCGTGATTGAGAAAATCATATCGCGGGGCGATCTCGGCAAACATCGCGCGCACTCGCACTGATTTGCTCTCATTGCCGTTGTCAGGTTCCCTGTCCATGTCGTCAAGGCAAAACAGTCACCGCGCCGAGGCTCTTCAACATTGAGTCAAACCGGCTGGCTGGTCCTCTTACGACAATGGTCGCCTGTTGCGGCTTCAAATAAAATTGAGCGGCGCGGAGAACTTCTGCCTGTGTCACAGCATTGACCCTGTCTGCAAACGTCACGAGATAGTCGCGTCCAAGTCCATAAAGTTCCATGTCCAGTACAATATCGACAACTCCGTCGGCACTCTGTAACTGATCGCTCTGCGCTGCCAGCAGTTGCGACTTGGCTGATTCAAGTTCTTCAATCGAAGGCTGGCTACTCTGCAGACGAGTCATTTCAGCAAGCATCGATTCGATAGTTCGGGGTAAATCCTCGGTGGGCGATGATACTTTCACCCAGAAGGGACCTTGGAGAAAGCGGGTCTCAAGATGAGTTTCGATGACGCCCCCCGAAGTCCTTGCATAATTCGCTATCCTGTTTTTGAAAACTTCCGACATTACCATCGCCGCGAAATAATCCTCCCCTCGGCGCGACACTCCGACCTGAGCAATCACACCCGCAGCCGCAGGAGATTCCACCTGATCAAGAATGATGACCCGACGGACAGTCGATGGGTCGGGAGGCCGGAAAGTTGCCGGAACTTTATCACCCTTCTTCCACGCCCCGAGTTTGCCTCGCGCAAATCGCGTGACCTCTTCAGGCGTAGCTTCCCCCGTTATCATCAACTCGGAATTATTGGCAAGATAAAAGCGCGAATGAAAGTAGAGCAAATCAGGGCGTGTTATCTTCGAAATCGAATCAACCGTTCCGCGAGACGGACGACCGTAGGGGTGAGAGCCGAAGACCGATTCCATCGCCCTCGAAGTCAGTCGGAGATGCTGGTCGCTTTGTTCGCTTTTGAGCACTTCTACGCGCTCGGCTTTAATCGCATCGAATTCCTTCTGATCAAACGTGGGAGTGACGACGATCCGGCTCAACAAATCGAATACGCTTTCAAGCGCGTAGGAAGGACCGTTCACTGCGATATCAGTCGAATCCCACCCGACCCTTATGTTGACGCTGATGCCCGATTGCGAGGCATTCTCTCGCAAGTCCTTCGCTGTCCATCCTCCCCCGCCACGAAGCAGCATACCCGCTGTTATATCCGCAAGCCCGCCTTTGCCCGCAAGATCGAACATCGATCCGCTGTTGATGCGAAGATGGACAGAAACCGTACCCGCCCCTCGCTTTTCCATAACGATGAGATGAAGCCCGTTGAGAAGCGAATCACGTTTGAGGACCGGAGACACTATCGGCGTCGCCTGCGAGCCGCCTTGGGGGTTGAAAGCAGGCGCATTCGGACATAACGAAAATGCAAGACCGGTCATTACAACAAGCCAGGTCATTTTTCTCACAAGAATTTTCCTCCCCGGGCTGGGCGAAAATCGAGTGTAGCGAGATACTATAGAGCCAGTCAACCTTTCGTGTTATACTGAGCCGTGCCCCCGATCAGTTGCCCCACGCTCCCGGTTGTAGCGTGACTTCCTCTGCATAAGAGAGATCAGGAGATAAAGATGTATTGCCCAGGCTGTTCAACGCAGGCTGCTGAAGGCGCGAAATTCTGTAAGGCTTGTGGCATGAACCTCAATGCAGTCACTCAGGCCATCAGCGGCGGAATCGTGGTTTCCGATCCTTTGCGTGACCGCGAGTATCGTCGCGCCCGCAAACATATAAGCGATGGCATACAGGGGACGGCCATCGGAGTGGCTTTCATTATAGGCGCGGTTATATCTTATCTCATCCGTCCCGGCGACTCTTATTTTTATGCCGTCAGCCTCGTCTTGGGACTCATCGGAATCATAAAACTTTTTCGCTCCATCGGCTCCATCATCGACGCGAAAGTAGGCCAGAAGCTGCTCGACCCCGAACTTCAACCACGGGGAACGGGGAGCCTCAATCCCAATCAGACAGGCACTGCTCCGCCTTCTATGCCTCGACCAAGTCAGCGACTTTCTGCCTCGCCGGAGCGCATGACGAATACTCCTCCATCTCCCCCGACCCGACCCGTGACGGCAGAGCGCAAAGCCATCACGCCGGCGCCGCCCCGACTATCAGGCGAACACCCGGCACTCCCCGGCACGGGCCGAATCAACCGCGAACAGTCGACGCCTCTGCGCAGCAAGATAGACAAGAAAGACGACGACATCATTTCGCAGTTGAGGAATTAATCACTTCAAAATCACAGGCAGAAACGCGCGCTTGAACACGAAATCCGCCACACGTCTGCCCTGAGCGATCCCCTCCGTTTTGTCGAATGACCAGTGAATGCCGAGGTATATCCGGCTCTGGCCGTTTTCCTCCTCTGCCTGGGAAAGCGACGTAAAACTCCGAGGCAGAAGAGGGCGAATGTTCCCGCCATTATCCTTCGTTATCCCGTTGAACTCATCCGACACGAAGGTGAAGGCTATGTTATCTGTTCCATAGAACTTGCGCAGAGTCTGGAAGAGCGCCCCCCCGAATCCTGCGTGTCCCGAAGGATAGGCCGGGAAAGGCGGCGTGAAATTCGGCCCCGTCAGATTGCTGGCCGGAGCGCCCAGCGGCGAATAAGTCACATCACCCATAGTCGAGGGATTGCCATCGCCCATCCCGGTCGGGCCAGTGCCGGGATCAGACTCGCGTATGCCTGTGATCGGTCGCCAGTATTGAAAGAAATACTTCGACTCCCAGATCGCAATTCCAGCATCGGCCATAGCCACATTGACCAGCGCCAGCATTCGCGCCATATCAACGAGATTCGATCCCATCTGGTTCCCGATCAGTACGGCGATCTGATTGTACAACCGAGGCGGAGCGCACAGACTGGGCGTTCCATCATAAGCCCAGTAGGTGCCTATCTGTGTCTGCTCGGCGGTGCGAGATGTCGGAGTAACGATACCGTCGCCGCCCAGGTTCTTCGCTTCATTATAGGCAGTCGCGTAAGCTGCGCTGTTGATAGCAGGCGGAGCCGGGGTGCGGAACTGGCTCGCAGACTGTATCACGAACGGCTTGACTTCTTTCCAATGTCCTCCCAGCGCGATCGGTATGAGGCTGATCGGGTCCTGTCGCCATTTGCCCGGCGCATTGCTTGTAATGAATTCGATCCCTATACGAGGCTCGGCGTGCTGAGAACCATCGGCAGCCCGCCTGAGCAGAATCGTCTTTGCAGCCAGCCTTCCGAGAACTATTCCCTCAGCCTTTCCGGGCGACGGTATCAGGGCGAGAGCGTCGGCAAGCAACTGATCGAAGCTGGCCTTCTGCGAGGGGAAAAGCGCAACCAACGCATCATGCGCCGCCTGCGCGATCCCCGCGTCTATCGATGTGCCTGCTTTCGCGCGAGGAATATTGATGTAGCTTTGGAATCCTCCGGCGACGGCATTTACCACCTCGAACATTGCTATGTGAACAATAGCCATCGCACGGCTTGCTCGGCACGGTCCGAGTTGCTCCCCGAAAACCCGATTCTCTCCAATCGCAACCGGAGTATGGTCGAGTCCGCTGGCGTCGTTGGAAATTGAGTTCCAGTGAAGCAGCATAGCAGTCGAGCCGCCCCCGACCTGCATCAGAGGCCGAGGTCTCGGCTGTTTGATCTTACGGGTCGCCGTACTGTAGTTCGGCCCCCAGAAATCATCATTCCTGCCCTTCGATTGAGGCATCGTCGGGATGGCAGCGATCATGAAAAAGGCGGAAACCAATACAACACATACATGTTTTCTCATATTCTCTTCTCCTTCTACATTACACTGATATAAGGAAAGTGATCCGTACTGCCGCTTATCGCTCAACCAGCGATAGCGATTGACTGCGAAACATATCCGCGGCCAAATGAAAAGTAGAGTTATGGAGCATCAGAGCAGATTGCAATCGATCTACCAGGCCGGTTCGGAAGGCTTGAGAAACCGGCTGAATCCAATGATGTGACGATAAACTCAATCGAAAACCGCTCCAACAATTGTCTATCGCGCATAACAACCTGGTTTCAACGCCACAAACAACAGCGTCTGCTGACTGCGGCGAATTGACAGGCCACATTTTGAACCAAGCCGTCTCGGTTGGCAACACCGCAAAGAAAAAATCAGCGAAAACCTCAACGTGATTTGATCTCCGTCCAGTAACGGTCATACACGCTTATAGTCTCTCCAATCTCTTTTATGAACTCGCAGTTCTCAAGCAATTCTTTCGGCGGATAAGCTGCCTCATTATTCAATAGCTCAGGCTTTATGTAAGCCCGCGCCGCAAGATTCGGCGTCGCGTATCCTGTCCCGTTCGATATCTCAGCAGAAGTCTTCGCTTCCAGAACGAAGTTTATGAATTCCATTGCAAGCTCTCTGTTAGTCGTCCCTTTAGGAATGCACAGATTATCGACCGAAAGAGTGCAACCTTCTTTCGGTATGCAATACCCTATGTTGGCGTCTTCCGCCATAGCCTTCGCAATCTGTCCGTTGTAGCCCTGAACTATCCACGCATCGCCCGAAAGTAGCAACTGATCGAACCCGCCGCTGTCGTAGGCTTTCACCAAAGGCTTTTGCTCGGCAAGCAACCGCGCCGCCTGCGCGATTTCATCCGCGTCGGTCGTGTTGAGAGACTTCCCTTCGCGCTTGAGAGCCGCGCCCATCACCTCACGCACATCATCAAGCATCGCAATGCGATCTCTATACCTGCCGTCCCACATAATCGACCAGCTATCGACCTCTCCTTCGATTTTGTCTTTGCGATAACCTATCCCCGTCGTCCCCCACAGGTATGGAACAGAGAATCGATTCTCCTCGTCGTGCGCAAGACCCACGAACTGCGGATCGAGATTTGAAAAATTCGTCAGCCGGTCGCGGTCAATCTCTTCCAGCAGTTCCTGTTCGCGAAGCACCGTCACCATGTAATCGCTCGGCACGATGATGTCATAGCCCGCGCCCCCCGCCTGAAGTCGCGCGAGCATCGCTTCATTCGAATCGTAAAGCTCGATGTTGACCTTCGCTTCGAAACGTCGCTCGAATTCCGCAACGACTTCGTCGGGCAGATAATTCGACCAGATGAAAACATTCAGTTCCCCTCCCTTCGCCTTCGCTCCTCCTCCTCCGAAAGCAAAAACGACGAGCAGCACGAGCGCAGCCGCCCCCGCCGACAGAGACCAACGCGATGCGCGCCCCGATGCCAGTCGCTCCGACAGAAAGACCATCAAAATGGTCGCCAGTAACAGCACACTCGATATGGCGTTGATTTCGGGAGTCACGCCGGTCTTGACCATCGAGTAGATTCTCAATGGCAAGGTCGTCGCGCCCGACCCTGCGACGAAACTCGTTATCACATAATCATCGAGCGAAAGAGTGAATACGAGCAGGGCGGCGCTCATCACACCGGGCATTATCATCGGCAGCGTAACTTTGAAAAATGTCTGGCGGGGAGTCGCTCCTAAATCCATCGCCGCTTCTTCATAAGAAGGATCCAGGCCCGTAACTCTTGCCCTCACGATGAAGATAACGTAAGACATCGAGAAAGCCACGTGCGCGGCAACTATCGTGTTGACGCCGAACGCCCAGCCCGCAAGCCCGAAAAATCCGGCGGTCGCAAATCCTATGATGATCTCAGGAATTATCACGGGCAAAAAGACAAGCCCTTCGATGGCCGCCTTCAGTCGAATGCGATGACGCGCAAGAGCCAGTGCGACCAAAGTGCCGAGAGTCGTGGCTATGGCAGCGGTGAGAAACGCGACGAGGAGGCTCGTGCGCAGTGATTGAATCAACTCCGCATCTTTGAAAGCGAGCGAGTACCACCTGAGAGAAAAACCCTGCCAGACGGTGCTAAATCGCGAGTTGTTGAACGACAGCGCGACGAGCGCCACGATGGGCGCATAGAGAAACAGATAAACGAAGGCCGTGACGAGAGAAAGGCCCGATGGTAGAAAGCCTGTTCTGTTTCGCGCAGTCATTGCTCACTTCGCGCTGCGGGCGATGCGATAGAGCTTCGATGCGGTGCGAATGATCAAACTGCCGCGCGCAATGGCAGGCGTAGACATGCACAATTCATCGAGGCTGTTTTTTCCAACGAGTTTGTACTCCGCTCCGGCCTGAATGACGAACGTGTCGCCGTCTTCGCTCAGGCAGAAAATTTTCCCGTTGTATGCCCAGGGCGAAGCGGTGAAAGCTCCCGCCGCAGGATCGATTCGCTGCTTGCCGTAAATTTCTTTTCCCGTTCGAGCGTCGTGGCAGGTGAAAAAACCCCGGTCGAGCAGTGTGTAATAGTGATCGCCATAAATGATCGGCGAAGGATTGTACGGGCCAGCCTGCGGCAGATGCCACGCGATGAAATCGTTCGCGGTCTCTCCCTTCCCAAGCGATATGTCGCCCTGCGCGCCGGGACGAATGGCATAGACGGGGCGGAACTGATCGCCCACATAACCGGACGTGATATATAAAAGGCCGAACTTCGAGAACGGCGTAGGTATCGAGATCGAGGACATCCCTGCGAATTCCCATAACAGTTTGCCGTTCGTATCGTAAGAGCGAACTTTCTTCGTGCCGGGGGTGATGATTTCCGTTCGCTGCCCGTTTTCCCATATGTAGGGCGTCGCCCAGTTGCTCGCCTCCGCACGCTCTGTCTTCCATACTTCAGCCCCCGTCAATTTGTTGAATGCTGCGATGAACGACTTCTGATCATTGTCGTTGACGATGATCAGTTTGTCTTTATGCAAAACGGGCGAAGCAGCCGTTCCCCATCCATATCGAGTAGGAACCGCGTCGAACTTTTTCGACCAGACGAGGTTGCCTTTGAAGTCGTAGCAGAACACGCCGACGTTTCCGAAATAGGCATAAACTCTCTGGCCGTCAGTCACAGGCGTTTCCGAGGCATAGGAATTTTTCAGATGCCTCGGGCCCGCAGGCGCTCCGCGCGAAGCTTCTTTTTCCCAGAGAATTTTTCCTGTCTTGAAATCGATGCAGTAAACCATCCACCGATGTTCATCGGCAGGAGCCTTTCTTTCGCCTCCGAAGTAAAGCCCCTTTTTGGGCTTCTCGCCCTCAACGCTGCTTATAGCCGTTGTGACGAAAATCCTGTCGCCCCAGACGACGGGCGAAGACCACCCCATGCCGGGAACGTCGATCTTCCACGCAACATTTTGTGTCGCGCTCCAGGTGTCGGGAAGAGCCGCATCTTCAGTGACACCCATCGAGTCAGAGCCGCGAAACTGCGGCCATCGGTCGCTGGCTGTCGCAGCTATGTTGACGAGAAGTGAAATAAGAATCAGGATGCCCCATTTGCGCATAATCGCTCTCCTTTTCTAATGACTGCGGTTGGTTGCAAGAGATTAGCGGCTTTCATCAAGAGAGTCCAGAGAGTCTGGAAAGTCTTGGAGGTCTTGCGAGTCGAGGGATGCACACTTCTCCGACTCTCTCAACTCTATAGACTCTCCAGACTCTCTGGACTCAATAGACTCTCAAGATTTAGAATCGACTTCCCGGAAAAGGAGAGCGGGCTTTGAAGATACTTGTCATCCTTGTTCTTGCTTTCATACAAACTGAAACCGAAGCACATTCACTCCTCGATCTGCTGCTGAGGGCAAGCCCTATTGCAAAAGCGGTGCTGATTCTGCTGCTGCTGTTTTCGGTTTACTCCTGGGCGATCATATTCGCGAAGTGGTCGGCGCTCAGAAGAGCCGAGCAAGCGACGCGCGAATTCATGTCGCGCTTTCGCAGCCGCACGAAGCTATCAGATGTCTATGTTGACGCTGACTCGCTTCGCGCGAGTCCAGTCGCCGTAGTTTTCATGTCCGGCTATAACGAAATATCAAGCCAGATAGAAGGTGTCTCGCGGCAGGTTCACAGTCTCGAAGCCATTCATCGAGTGCTTCAATCAGCCACAATCGATGAAGTGAGTCGCATGGAAAAAAGTCTGACGTGGCTGGCGACGACCGCCAACGCTTCTCCATTCATAGGGCTGTTCGGCACGGTCGTCGGCATCGTCATCGCATTTCAGGGACTCACGACTGCAACCACTTCTTCGATTCAATCCGTCGCGCCCGGCATCGCTGAAGCTCTGATTGCAACTGCCGCAGGAATCGCGGCGGCAGTCCCGGCGGCGATCTTCTATAATCATTTTCTCGGCAGAATCAAAACGATGACCGCGATGATGGATCGCTTCACGCTCGAATTGTTGAACCTCATCGAGCGCAATTACATCAAAGCTGGCGTATAAATGGCATTCACCGATCAAAGAGGCAGAACGCAGACTTCGCTTGCGGAAATCAACGTCACGCCGCTCGTCGACGTGATGCTCGTTCTGCTTGTGATCTTCATGGTGACAGCGCCGATTCTTCAAACAGGCATCGAAGTCAATCTCCCCAAAACGCGAGAAACCAAAGCCGAGCAGCCCAAACCTAAATCCGTCGTCGTGAGCATCGATAAAGACGGCAACATCTATTTAAGCACTAAGTCCGAAGCCAAACAGGTCAACGTCAACGACCTCGCTGCACTTCTCAATGAGGCCATTGGACAGGAAGGCGAGCGCAGAGTATACGTCCGGGGAGACGGCGAGACTCCTTATCGAATAATCGCCTACGTCCTCGATCTCGCAAAGCAGGCGGGCGCGGAAGTCAGCCTCGTGACAGAACCGACCGTGAAGAAACAATGACAATGAAGCCGACAAGCAAAAATAAGAGTGGTTATCAGACTGCGGTTCCGCATCTGGGGCTGATTCTGTCCGTCGCTCTTCACATCGTCGTCATCGCAGGACTGCTCGTGTGGTACAGGCAATCGCTCACGACTCAGATAGTAGCAGCCGGACCGGGGGAAGGCGGCGAGGGAGGCGGAGGGGCGGTCGAAGTCGGAGTAGCAGACCCTTCGGCGATTCTCGGATTTGCAAAGCCTCAACCAGTCTCATTCATCGGCAATGAGAGTTCATCCGTCAACAACACCCGCGTCGAAAACGAACGACGCGAGAATGAAAAGGAAGAAGAGTTGCTGCCCCCGACTGACAAAGCAGAAACGCGGCCCGATGCAGTAAAAACAGATCGCCCGGTTGCGCCGCGCGAAGAGCGCATCTTCACAGGAAAAGAAGAGCGCGGTTCATCGTCATCGTCGTCAGCGCAGGTGGGATCGAGCTACGGAACGCCGACGCCCGCGATGAGGGGAGGGGTTGGAATCGGCTCCGGAGGCGGATTTGGAGGCGGAACGGGGTTGCCGGGAGGATCGGCTTACGGGCGATTGATCCAGTCAATACTGAGCCGGAATTATAATCCGCCCGCGCTCGACTCCTCTCAGGTGGAACACGTTGTCATACTCATTCGCATCTCACGCGAGGGGCGGATACTTTCAATCTCGAACGGACGAGTCGCGCCTCCCTATATCAAACGCCGAAGCGCGCTTTCGCTCGTCAACAATGCAGCCGAGCGGGCAGTGCTTGCGTCTGATCCGTTGCCGCCTTTTCCTGCGGGGTTCCTCGGCGGAGCGCAGGAAGGCGTCGCTGAGGTTTGGTTCCGCTATCCGAAATGATATTCTTTTTACTGGTTCGCAGGTTTTCTTTTTCCCGGACAGTCAACATGAAAATCTCAAGAACACTATTCGCAATAATCCTTTTTGCCGCGCTTGCTCTCGCGCCCGCCATCGGCGCGCAGCAGGAGACGCCACCCGATGATCTTCGCAAACAGGTGGGAACGATCATCGTAACACCGGGCAACGGGCCTAATCTCGCCGTCGCGGATTTCGTCGCGCGCGCCTCGGGAGCGAACGCAGCAGTAGCGACTTTCAACGAAGTCCTGTGGGCCGACCTCGAATTCGCAGCCGTGTCGGGACTCGTCGGCAAGAGCCTTTATCCGAAAACGCTTTTGCCAGATCCCGCGTCGCTCAACTTCGAGCAGTGGAGCAGCGACCCTGTGAAAGCCGATTATCTCGCTTTCGGAAATCTGCACGATCAGGGCGGCGCGCTTTCTGCCGACACCTATCTCTACGACGTAAAAACCCGTCAGCAACTCATCGCATCGCGTCACAGCGGAGACGCGCGCCGCATAGCTCACGAATTCGCCGATGAGATAGTCAAGCTGCTCACGGGCCGCGACGGGATTGCGACATCGAAGCTCGCTTATGTGTCGGGCGGCGTGATCAAGATGGCCGATTATGACGGTTTCAATGCGCGAGTCTTTGCCTCCGACGGGCCGTCGCTTCTCTTCCCGCAGTTTTCGCCCGATGGTCGCCATATCGCTTATGTCAGTTTCAAGAGCGGAGTGCCGAACATAGTCGTTCGCTCGTCGGACGGCGGGCTTATCGGAGGGACGAGATTCAATTCGACGACTTCATCGCCTTCGATTTCGCCAAACGGTCAGCTTGCGTTCAGTTCGGCAATAAGCGGAAGCGGCGGGATGGATATCTACGTCTCGAACCTCGATGGATCGAACGCGCGGCAACTCACACGCACGCGGTCGACGGTAAATATTTCTCCCCGATGGAATCCGAAAACCGGACGCGAGATCGCTTTCATATCTGATCGCGGAGGCTCGCCGCAAATTTATGTCATGGATTCGAGCGGAGCGAATCAGCGTCCTTTGATAGCGCGAGGCGGGCAAAGTGATTCGCCTTCGTGGTCGCCCGATGGTCGCTACCTCGCTTTCACTTACGGCGGCGCCGGGAGTTTTCAGATTTTCGTCGCCGATGTCGCGACGGGTCAGCTATTGCAACTCACTTCGCGCGGGCGCAATGAAAGCCCTTCGTGGTCGCCCGACAGCCGTCACATTGCTTTTCAATCGAGCCGGACGGGAAGCTGGGAAGTCTGGCAGATGCACATAGACGGCAGCGGTCAGCGACAAGTTTCTCGCGGCGGCGGGCGATCCCCGACCTGGGCGAAGTGAATAACTGAAGCACGGCTTCTGCATCGAGGCTAATCGTTTTCTTCTAATCCAACTCTTAAAGAAAGGAGACACGACAATGAAGGCTTCCAGAGTTGTGACAATCATTTTTACGCTTGCAGTGATCATCAGCGCCGTGGGATGCGCCAAACCAAAGGTTCAGGTTCAGGTTTCGCGAGACCGCGTTCAACAGGGCGAGGAGGTCAGCGTCTCGTGGACATCGAAAGATGCCAAGAGCGTTTCTATCAATGGTGAGACGGTCGATAAGGCAGGCTCGAAGGTCTATACGCCGGACAAAACGACTACTTATACAGCAGTGGCGAAACGAGGAAAAAAAGAAGCTACGGATTCGAAAGTGGTCAATGTCAATGCTCGCGCCCCGCGCCCGACTATAACGATTTCGGCGGATCAGGACGCCATTCGTCGGGGCCAGAGTACGACACTGAGATGGTCTTCGACCGATTCTGAGCGTGTGACCATTAGCGACCTCGGCACAGTTCCCTCTTCAGGATCGAGGGTGGTCAGTCCGAGCCAATCGACTACTTATGATGCAACGGCCACAGGGCCGGGGGGAAACGCTAATGCCTCGACTCGCGTGAGCGTGACGGAAGATCGGCCCCCGGACACTCCCGACAGGCCGAGAACCGTCGGTTCAACGCCCGCCATCGCTACTATCTTCGCTCAACAGGTTCAGGCGATTTTCTTCGAACTTGACAAAGCCGATTTGACCGAGGATTCCAAAGACAGACTCCGACGCGCAGCGGCGTGGCTCACGCAGGGGCCGAATCGATCAATCGTCTTTCGCATAGAAGGCAACTGCGACCCGCGAGGAACCGAAGAATATAATATCGGTCTCGGCGAGCGACGCGCGCAGGCGGCTAAAGAATTTCTCGTCTCGCTCGGCGTCGAGGCCGGACGTATGCAGACCGTCAGCTACGGCAAAGAGCGCGCATCGGGGTCGAGCGAAGGCGATCCAGGTGTGCGGCCTTCGTGGGCTTTTGATCGCAGAGACGAATTCATTTATGTGAGCGGCGGCCCCCGCACGCAGGAACCGATCCAGATGTTTTTCGACATCAGGTGAGCGGAGGGATTTATGTCAGTCAATAAAAAAACTGCGTTCGCGCTCGGCGCGTTGCTCCTGCTTGCGGTGAGCGCGCCGGGCGGCGGGGCGCAGAAGGATAAGGAAGTGTATGCCCAGTTCAAGGTGGCGTTCGATGAACTCAAGAACGAAGTCGTCGTCCTTGAGCGGCAGATTCGCTCGCTTCAGGAATCGCAAGACCGTTCGAGCGGTCAGATGAGCACGCTCATCACGCAGATAATCGACAACGTCACCGCCATTCGTCAGGCTCAGAGTCGCGTCGCCGAAGGCTCTAACAGCGCCATCTCTCAGATCAACGGGATTGATGAGCGCATATCCTCGGTCAATCAACGCATTGATCGCTTGTCGAACCAGATGGCTGAACTTAAAAAGCTGGTCGAGAATCTGCCCAAGCTGCCTACTTTCGAAGTGATCACTCCGGGCAATCCCGATCAGCTTTTCGCGGCGGCCTACGGCGATTACAGCCGCGGCAATTACGATCTGGCTATGAGCGAATTCCGCCAGTATGTTGAAACCTATCCATCGACCGAGATGGCCGACAACGCTCAATACTGGATAGGCGAATGTTTGCTTGCGAAGAAAAAGTTCGACGAAGCGATAGCGGAATTCGACAAGGTGAACACGCTCTTTCCTAAAGGCGACAAGGTTCCGGCTGCCCGGTTGAAGAAAGGAATGGCGCTTATGGAAATCGGGCAAGTGGAAGCGGCGAAGGTCGAATTTAACGCGATCATCAAGCTCTACAAGGGCAGCAATGAAGCCGTGCTTGCTCGTCAGCAACTCGGAGAGAAGTGATCTGAATCTGTCAGTTTGCGCTGACTGAAAGTATGCAATTTGAAAAGCGCAGGTTCGCCTTGCGCCACAGTTTCAAAGAAGTGGAGGAAGTCTTGAGCATCATTTTGTACACGAAACCTGACTGTCCATACTGCGCCAAAGCGCGCGCATATTACACGAGTCAGGGCGTAGAGTTCGAAGACCGAAACGCGCAGGATAATCCGGAATATAGGAAGGAAATGTTTTCCTACAATGGCGGCGATCCGACCGTTCCCACTATCGTCGAAGAAGGGAGACTCAAACAGGTGGGCTGGGAAGGCAAGGGCTGAACGGTCTACTAGACGCGGGCGGTCGCCCGTTTCGAATCCAAATCAAAGGGGCTGAACATGTCAGAAACGACGAAGTTTTCCGGGCCTTATAAAGAGCAACTCTCAAACCTCGCCGAACTGATCGACTGGGTATGGGCCGAACACGATAAGTCTTTCGTGATTGCAGGCGATGACAAGGTTTATGCCTTCGGCGGCAACGGACATATGCTCGTTCACGACCAGTCGAAATGGGAAGGCGCTATAGAACTGATGACTCCAAAAGCCTCGATCACCGTCAAGCCCGACGACGATGGCAAACTGACGGTCATATCTTCGCTTCAGGATGAGAAAGCCGTTAAACAGGCTTTCGACGAGGGCATCAACGGAGTGAAGCAATACTACGAGAATCGCTACTGGGCCACTCCGCAGACCGCGAAGTAAGAAAATCAGTTTGCCCGTGTCAGCCTGCTTGATTGCCAAGCGAGAGCAGGCATTCATCGATCAACCGTTCAGGGTCTTCGTCATAGATAACCTGCGCGCGCGTAGGCTTTCGGGCGAATTCGATTATCTCCTCGATGTGATCGGCTACGCCTCCGCTTCCCGGCAGTACGCCGATTATTTTTCCTTCGTCATAGGCTATCGTGAATTCATTGAGCGTACCCATCCCTCCGCCGAAAATAATCACCACGTCCGACGATCTTATGTTGACCACATTGCGGCCCTTCAAGCCAAAACCCGTGTAAACGATCACCTCAGAAGTCAGAGGCAGATTGTATTTTTCCGTGTGTTCGCGTTCGTTCGCGGCAGGTGATATTCCAACGGTCAACGCTCCGCGATTTCGCGCGGCGCGCGTAACCATATCCGGCAACCCGGTGGTCGCGCCCGTCACAAGAACGCAGCCGCGATCAGCTATCCTAGAGCCTAGCTTTTCAGCAAGCGAAGTCAATCGTGCAAAATCAGTATCGTTGAGAGCATCCGCCGCCGCGCCCATCAAGCCTATCGCCGGCTTTCGTTTTTCACTCATAGCTGAAGTATACTTCGAATCACGGAGGCGGAAAAATGAAGGCGAGGGTGAAAATCGGAACACAAGGATGGAACTACGACGGATGGACAGGGCCTTTCTATCCTCCGCGTACTTCCAAAAAAGAGACGCTTTCGCTTTATGCAAAAGTGTTCGACACGGTTGAAATAGACTCGACCTTTTATGCCATCCCGCCGGAAAACACTGTCCGCGGATGGGCCGAAAGAACGCCCGCTGATTTCACATTCTCGGTGAAGCTCCCTTCGGAAATCACTCATGAAAACAGATTGCAGTCGAGCGGAGAAACTCTTTTGCGCTTCAGTGAAAGAATGCAACTGCTCGGCGATAAACTCGGATGCGTGCTGATTCAGTTGCCGCCGGACTTTTCGCCCGCCGAGCATCGCTCCCTTTCAGAGTTCATCCGACTGCTCCCTTCCGATACGAGATTCGCCGTCGAGTTCCGTGATCGCGAATGGCTCGATTCGAAAGTGTTGAGTGAATTGAGAGATCATAACGTCGCGCTCGCGCTCGCGGACAGCAAGTGGATAGACCGCGAGGCGAGTTTTGATCTTGCCTCTTCTCCGACAGCATCGTTTGCTTATGTCCGGTGGCTTGGGCCGCGCGACCTTACGGATTTCAGTCGTATCCAGATAGACCGCACGGATGAGTTAAAGGCGTGGGCCGATGCCTTCGCCGTTTTGACTGAAAAGGTTGAAACCGTGTTCGGGTATTTCAACAATCACTATCAGGGACACTCACCGGCAAGCTCGAATATGTTCAAGAAAATGATCGGCCTCCCCACAATCGATCCCAGCCAGTTGATAACCCAGCCCTCGCTTTTCTGAGGTATTCGGACATATCTCGAAATGCTCAGATTTCACTTCAACTGAGTCGATTTTCCACATGAGCTTTCGGCTTCAAGTTGCTTTATAAAAAGGCAGTTCCACGACCGAAGCCTGAGAGGTTCTCTCAATGGTTGTGACTTCGAGCGTAGTGCCGGGGTCGAAGAATCCGTATTTGAGAAGGGCAAGGGCGATGACTTTGCCAAGACTCGGAGATTTGATCGCTGAAGTGATGTGGCCCGTTTCCTTTCCGTCTTTCAAAATTTTATCGCCGCGCGCAGGAACCCGGTCGCCTTCGATGACGAGACCGGAAATCTTTTTGCTGACGTGACCGCGATAAGTCGCCATAGCGACGGCTTCCTGTCCCGTGTAGCACCCTTTGGTAAAACTGACCGCGTCCGCGAGGCCCGATTCGAGCATCATGTTGTTTTCATCTACATCGATTCCCCAGACCGGGCGACCTGCTTCTATTCTCAAAGTCTCCATCGCTTGGAGACCTGTGAGCGAGATGGAATGAAAAGAGCCTTTGAGCAAAATAAAATCCCATACATCTTTCAAACCGGCAAGCTGAACGAAGATATCGAAGCCCATATCGCCTGAATGATCTGCGCGGGCGACGAGGACGTGATGGCCCGCGATGATCGTTTCAACCCAACTGTGTGCTTCAAGCTGCGGCACAGGCTCGAAACAGATTTCCTTCATCACGAGCAGCGACTTAGGCCCCTGCACGGAAAGGATGCGATAGTCGTCCGTTACATCCTCGGCTTTGAAGTCTCCTGCATAGGTGAAGGGGAAGACGTACTTGAAAATCTTCTCGTGCGTTTGAGGATCGTTGATGATGAGGTACTCATCTCCAAATCCGAGTATGCGACTAAGGGCGCGCACTTTTCCGTGACCGGTGAGAAAGGCCGCGCGCATTCCCTTCCCGCGCACGAGAGATTTGACATCATTGGTGACAAGCCCGTGAAGAAACTGCGCGCCTTCTTTGCCGCCGACTCTGATCGCGCCGTGAAAGGCGAGATCGATCAACCCGACCCCGCCGCGCACGCGCAGATGTTCTTCAGTCGCATCAGTGTAAGAATGCGCCATCTCCCATCCGTAAAAGTCGCCGAATCTCGCGGCAAGTTCAACTTGACTGTCATAAAGTGGCGTCCTTTTCTCTACCTGAGCCGTACTGCTCATATAATTCCTCCGATCAGAGCCTGCTCCCTTTCATCTGTATGCCTCACAGGAGGCTTTATCGATAGAGTACACCAACGCCAGAGCAAGCCCATAGCCGAGATAAACGCTCGTCGAATTTATTTTCGATGGCTGGTCTTTGTGGCTGTGAAGAATCACAGGCCATTCGTTTGTCAGACCGTGAATGGTCAATGCCGGAATCTGCCTTTTGATAAACGAGCTTGAATCCGAGTCGCCCCCGGCAATGACGGCGTGACCGAAAGGCATATTCATGTTTTTGGCAAGACTGGCGGCTGCGTCGAGAAGCTTCTTGCTCGACATATTGTCAGCCACCTGCGGAGCGCCGAGACCCAGGCTATCGATATTGACCATAGCGCAATACTCACCGACCTGCTCTTTGTTAATCTTCCCGGCCATCGCACCCGATCCTATCAAACCGCCCTCTTCCTTTCCGAAGGCGACGAACAACAAAGTCTTGTTGAGGGAAACAGGCTTGAGAGTTCTATAGATGTGAGCTATTGCAACTATGCCTGTCCAGTTGTCGATAGCGCCGCACCCGGCGGATACCTTGTCGTAGTGCGCGCCTATGATGATCTTCCGGGATGAAGCGCCCGGTTTGGTGATGATGAGGTTTTCTACATTTTTGAAATTATCGATAGAGATTTCCGAAGGGCTGGCTCCCAGTTTTTCAAACAGAGACCTGACTGCATTGAGGCGATCTTCATTTCTGCACGGGACGGATTGGAGGTCGGCTTTGATCTGTTCTTCGGTTGAAAAGCCTGCCGAGGTCTGCTGCGCCGGGATCGAGGCAGAAAAAGAAATGAAAACGAAACTCAGGGATAGAAATCGAACGAAAGCTCTGTAAAAACGATGGGTCATATTTTCAGTAAAACCCGGAAGCATGTTCCCGCAGAAAACCTTGAGAATAAGCGTGAAGTGTCGGTTCGCCGACACTTCACGTCAAATATCAACTCTGCATTTCGGTCTGCTGAGATCGAGCATCAAGCTCAGATTCGCATCTCTTCCAATCAGGGCTACAAGAGAAACATCGGATAATGGCTGGCCGTTGCCATAAAAAGCAACATCGGGATCGACAGCCACGTGTTCATGCGCGATGCGAGAAAAGCTCTTCTCGCCAGAACAGCCGATTCAGCAGGGACGGCAGTTCCATTTTCGGCATTTTCATAAGTCCAGGCGATGATCCTCTTTTGCGCGGGCCATATCACGCCCCAGACGTTGAACAGCATTATCACGCCAAGTCCGCCGCCGAGGGCTATAGAAAGAGCGCGATTGCTTATTGCCTGCATTGCTCCGGCTCTGGTCAATCCCTCGTGTCCCATCAGTTTGAGCAGAGCTACGGACATGACCGAAACGAGAATTCCAACTATCACGCCGAGAATCCATCCCTTGCCGACGGGAAAACTCTGGCGAAGAAGGAATAAAATTATCACGAAGGTGACGAGGACGACCGCGAACCACTTGCCGAAATTCACCCACGTCTCAGGCTCGGAATGGAGGATGATTATATAGTAGAAGATTCCGGCCAGAACCGTCACGAGTGCGCCCCAGCGAAACCACCACAAGGCGCGCGGCATCAGTTGCGGAATGACCTTTCCCTTCGTCGGCCCGTCGAGCGATTTCATCAGACTGGCGTTGACGAAATTGAAAAAGTAGAGATGGCCTATCCAGATGATTCCTGCGATGAAGTGAATCCACCGCAGAAGCAGTTCGATGTGAGGCTCCCATCCGTCCGGGGGGTGAAACATCTTCGTTTGAGCAAGCGCGAGGAGCGCAGGCAAGTCCGATATCCATTCAGGTAGCATACTCCCTCCTTTGGTTTTATTCTGGTAGTTGCTGCTTATGCCTTGATCGAATGGTGTGCTTCCGCATTAAAGAGCGTGAATATAAATGTGCGATCAGAGATCGTCAACCTTACACGGCCAATATGCGACAAAGACGGATGGCCAGAGAAAAACCCGCCTGCCCGCACGACGGCAGGAGGAGGCGGGTTTCTCAAAAATGAAAATCGTCAGACTGTAAAAGAACTGCCACAGCCGCACGATCCCGTCGCGTTGGGGTTGCTGAAAGTAAAGCCTGACCCCATGACCGAATTGACATAATCAACCTCGACGCCTTCGAGGTACTGGCGCGAGAACATATCGACGAAAACCTTGAGACCGTCATGGTCTATGATTTCATCGCCCTGGCGCGGGCCGTCTTCGATCTGCATCGAGTAGGAAAAGCCGCTGCATCCTCCCGGAACAACACGAATGCGAAGTCCGGCTTCTGCGCCCGCGTTTTCCGCTTCCATAAAGCCCTTCACTTCCCTGATGGCAGATTCAGTCAGTCTCAGTGTCACAGTCGAAGTACTCATCCTTGCTCACTCTCCTTTGAAAAGTAATTAAAAGAATCAAATCTGTTTTCAAACTCATCAATCATACAATCCTGCTGGTCATTATACGCTATTGATTGATTGGTTCAAACACCCTCTCAGACTGAAAAGCTGTCGCCTATGCTTATGACAGGCAAGCCGTCGCCTTTTATCGCGGCTATGCTCAATTGCGCCGCGACGTTTTCGGCTATCTGATTGAACGCCCTTGCCTGCGGGCTGTCGGGCGCTCCCGCGACGACAGGCACTCCCACATCCCCGGCCTCGCGAACGTCGCTCGAAAGAGGAACCTGACCGAGCAGGTTCGTTCCAAAGAGTTTTGATAGAGCATCTCCTCCTCCCTCGCCGAATATCGAGTGCCGCTCGGAGCAATTCGGGCAGATAAAATAACTCATGTTTTCGACTATCCCAAGCACTGGGATGTGAACCTGCTCGAACATATTGAATGCCTTGCGCACATCGGCCATCGCTACTTCCTGCGGCGTGGTGACCAGTACCGCACCCTGAACCGGCACGAGTTGAGCGAGGCTCAACTGCGCGTCACCCGTCCCCGGCGGCATATCGACTATGAGATAATCAAGTTCGCCCCAAAGGACATCATAAAGGAATTGCTTGACGGCGGTGTGAAGCATCGGGCCGCGCCAGACCACAGGCTTGTCGCCTCGATTGAGAAATCCAAGCGACATAACTTTGACGTTGTAGGCAGTGAGCGGGACGAGCTTTCCTTCCGCCACTCGCGGCTCTTCGTTCACCCCCACCATAATCGGCACGTTCGGCCCATAAACATCTGTATCGAGAAGTCCCACCTGCGCTCCCATCCGAGCGAGAGCAACCGCGAGGTTGACAGCCACAGTCGATTTCCCCACACCGCCTTTGCCTGAACTGACGGCAATAATATTCTTCACTCCTCGAACCGATTGTTTATCGTTTGCTCCCCGCCCTTTAGGAACCTCAAACTCCATTTTTACTTCAGCATTTTCCACACCCCTGACGCTCAAAACAGCTTCGCGCGCAGCCTGTTCAAGTTTTTCTTTAACGAGATTAGCCGGAGTGGTAAGGACGAGGCGAAACTTCACATTTGCGCCTTCAATCACGAGATCGCGCACAAAATTCAAAGATACTATATCCCGATTGAGATCAGGGTCTTTTACTGTGGCAAGCGAGGCCAGCACAGATTCTTTGCTTACGGTCATTCATTCTCCTGTTCGGCGCGTCGATCTTTTTCCAGTCTGAGAATCGTCAAAGTTTTCGTACCGGGCGGAAAGACGCGATAATCGCAGCTTTGCGCCCCTGCGACAATCCGGCATTCGCGTATCAACTCGACTCCGAGCAGTTCTCTGTATACGCGCAACTCCTCTTCGCAAAGCTGTTGATGCGAAGCCGCGATCTGAGATGTCGGGCAGTTGCGCTGCCTTATCAGATAAGAGCCATCCCTGAGCTTTCTGAGTGTCACCTCGTAGCCGCGTTCGTTGACAAGAGAAAACAGCTTGCGAACTTTTTCATCGAAGCCCAGTCCTTCGATCTCAGGCTTGATTGTTTTTATCGTTTCATCAGCCTGACTCGTAAGTATTTTTGAAATGGCGGAAGGGCCGAAAAGCGTTCGAATCTGCTTGAGGAGTTCAAGCGCGAAATTGCTGTAAGCGGTCGGAAAAAGTATCGCAGCCTTATCCGTAAGATGATAAACGTGTCCCGGTCTTCCACGCGCGGGCCTTTGAACCTGATAGCCCACAAGTCCGTCGCGGCTGAGAAGCGCAAGATGGCGTCGCACGCAGACCTTGCTGATGCCTATAGACGTGGCGATCTGCTCGACGGAAAGTCGCCCTTTGGATTTCAGGCAACTCAGTATCTCGCATCGGGTTTCTTTCAATATATTGGTTATCGCCGAAGTCACACCGGAATACTAGAAAGATGCGGATATTTTGTCAACTTTTCTGCTATTAAAATCTGATCGGCTTTCGCTTCCGCTCAACTGGTTGCGATATAATCACGGGCCATGAAAGGATTCGTTCATTCAGCCGACCCGCTCACTCGTGAAGAATGGGAGACGATGAACAACGCAGTTCGCAGGATCGGCAACTCAAGCATATCGCGCCGTTTCATCGAATCGACTTCAGAACTCGGAGCCGGAGTGCAGACCGCGCCGACCAAATCGCTGGTGGGCATAACAGAAGGGAGAAAAGGGCTGATCGGAGATGACGGCTCGACAGTGACGGCAGCGATGACCAGTGCCGGAATCATCCCGATTCTGCACAAAGATTTCATACTTCACTGGCGCGACATCGAGCAGTCGAGGCTCACTCATCAGGGTGTTCCGCTGGCGAAGGCCGCGGCAGCGGCGGCAAGTTGCGCCAGAACAGAAGAGCGGCTCGTTTTGTTTGGCGACAAGGAGATGCGATATGAAGGGCTGATGAATGTTGAGGGAAGATGCACATTGACAAGCCTCAGATGGGATCGTGCTGGCGACGCATTCGAGAATTTCGGGAAAGCAGCCAGATTATTGATGAGCAGAGGACACGGCGGCCCTTATGCTGCTCTCGTGCCTCCGAAGGTTTATGCTGATATGCACAGAATCATTGATGACTCCTCTCTGCCGGAGATCGCCTATGTGAGGGAATTGATTACAGCAGGGGTGTTCACGTCTCCGCTGATGAAGAGCGAATCAGGGCTGGTGGTTTCGACCGGGCGGCAGAATATGGAAATGGTCGTAGCCGTCGACACAAGCGCGGCATTTCTCGGAAGCAAACAAATGAACCTTCCGTTCCGAGTCTTCAAGGCCGTCTACTTGCGAATACTGCGCAGCGATGCTATTTGTACATTCTGATTTTTCAAACCTGCGCGAACGGAAGCAAGCTGATGAAGCAAACAAATGACGATTTGATCATCCTGCGCGAGATTCTGGCGCGCGAACTCGAAACTATAAATGTTTATCAGAATCTGGCGAGTCGAACAGCGAGCCGAGACGTTGCGGCCTTCATCAACCACATAGCTGAAGAAGAAAAAGAACACGTGGCTGAAGCTATGGAGATCATCAATCAGATGGATTCATCTCAAGCTTCCCGCTTCGGCGTGGGAGCGCACTGGCGTCAACCATCTGAAATGAGCAACACACCTGCATCGCATTCAACACAATCTCAGGGCCACTCTTTTACGGTCGGAAGCCTGCGGGAGAAATAGCTTTCCATCATGGAGCGATCAAACAACGCAGAGGTTCAGGAGTATCTACAGAAGGTGGAGAGAGAGTTGGGCAGATACGAACATCCTCTTTTCATATGGGAAGCTCGATTGAAGGAGCCGGGAATTGAAGTTATCGTCAAATTGAAAATCGAGGGGATTCACGACGACCCTTACAGATTCTATCTCGCACCGCGCGAAATCAAAACCAATGCATTCGAGTGGGACTTTCAGAGACAGATATACAACTACCTCCATGATTATCTCGTTGAGATGTTCACACGAAGCCCTCACATCAGGGATAGCTGAAAGAATACTAAGGTAAAACATCAGCATCAGGCTCGCGGATGAAATTTCTTATAAATTTCTTTAAGTCTTTCGTTGGTAATATGTGTATAGATTTGAGTTGTACTGATGTCGCTGTGACCGAGCATCATCTGAACAGAGCGGAGATCGGCCCCATTTTCGAGAAGGTGTGTCGCAAAGCTGTGTCTCAGAAGATGAGGAGTGATGTGACCTATTCGAGCTTTTTCGCCGTAGCTGACTATGATCTTCCAGAAAGCCTGCCGTGTGATTGGCTGCCCCTTAGGGCCTACGAAAAGATAAGGGCTGTTTTTTTCCTTCAGCAGTTTCGAGCGGACGCTCAAATATCTTCTCGTCCAGTTGACTGCACTTTTGCCCATCGGAACAGTACGCTCCTTGCTCCCCTTTCCGAGTGTTGTAAGAATGCCGAGATCGAGATTCAAATCCGACGTCCTTAAAGAAACAAGTTCAGAAACCCTCAGACCTGTCGCATACAAAACCTCAAGCATCGCTTTATCTCTTATTCCTGCATGCGTGGCAAGATCAGGGGTGGCCAGCAATCTTTCAACTTCTTCGGGGATCAGGAACTTTGGAAGAGATTGCCACGATTTCGGGGTTTCAAGATTGGTGCTGGGGTCGCGTTTGAGATACCCGTCCAGTATAAGGAATTTGTACAACCCTCGCACAGTCACGAGCGCTCTCCCGATGCTTTTTGCATCAAGTCCTGACTCGTTGAGATATCGGATGAACGCAATCAGGTCTTCCCGCTCAACTGACACAAGCTCTCTTCCTCGACTCCGGGCGAAGCGGCTTAGTTTTTCAAGATCATTGCGATAAGCGATGACCGTATTTGGAGAAAGCCCCTTCTCCACTCGGAGATAATCGAGAAAAAGCGATTCGTAGTTGCGAGCCATCAAACTTGCTCCTATATCAGGTTGACTGTCAGATTAACTATTTGACATATTCTATAGGATTAAGCCGTAAAGCCAAAAAGTGTTTTTGCGATCATACAGGATAGACCCGCAAAAACAGTGCGAAGGAAGCTGACATATCGATGAAACTCGGAGAACTTGCGCAGCGATTAGAGTGCCAACTCGACGGCGATCCCGGCCTGGATATTACGGGAATCGCGACGCTGGAGAGAGCAATAGAGGGAGAGATAAGCTTCCTGACAAATATTAAGTATCACGCTGAAGCGAAAGCAACCAAAGCTTCGGCTCTTATAGTCAGACCGGATTGTTCAGGCATAATGAAACCGCTATTAAAACACGCAAATCCGTATCTGGTCTTCGCCAAAGCCATAGAAATGCTTATGCCTCCACCTGCTTTTACCCCGGCGATCCATCCGACCGCATGGATTTCGAGTAGTGCGAAGTTGGGACTGAGAGTTTCAGTCGGCGCATTCTCATTCATTGGCGAAGACGTTGCGCTGGAAGATGACGTAATCATAGGCTCTCACTGCGCCATCAATCAGGGAGTGATTATAGGCGAGAAAACCGTCATACATTCAGGATGCGCAATCAGAGAGCGGGTCAGAATAGGCAGGCGATGTATAGTTCAGAACAACGCGGTTATCGGGTCGGATGGCTTCGGTTTCGCCCGCCAAGAGGACGGGACATGGTATAAAATTTATCAGGCTGGGACAGTCATCATAGAAGATGATATCGAAATAGGAGCAGGCTCAACCATTGATAGAGCGACACTGGGCGAAACGAGAATAAAATCTGGCACAAAGCTCGACAATCTCGTTCATGTGGGGCACGGATGCGAGGTGGGCAACGACACTCTGCTCTGCGCGCAGGTAGGATTGGCTGGTTCGACAACGGTCGGCAATAAGGTGATCCTGGCAGGTCAGGTCGGAGCAGCCGGACATCTCACGATTGGAGACGGGGTGACGGCAACTGCTCAGAGTGGAATACCCGGATCAATCGATCCCAATACTTGGGTTTCAGGCTCCCCGGCAATGCCCCATAAAGACTGGCTCAAGGCTTCTGCCGTGATGCCCCGCCTGCCTGAAATACAAAAAGCAGTGAAGAGACTCGAACGACGAATTGAACGGCTTGAAGAATTATCTAAAGTAAAATCCGAGGGATTCGAAGATTGAATTCAAATATATTTTGCAAAGATTTAGAAGGTAAACATGAATGTAAAAGTTGAGATTCTGGCCTCTCAGAAAGTAAAGAATCTGGAAAAAAATGTTCAGAAAGCAATTGATGTAGTTCCAGTCGAACACCTGAGAGGACTGACGAAGATCGTCTGCGTCGACATGATTAGCGAACCGAGGATCGATGCCGCGCAGCGCGCCAGTCTCCCCCTGCTTTATCATCCGAGGATGGGCGGCCAGATGGCGTGGGCCGAAATCGCTTTGTCAGTCATTGCGCCAAAAAAAAGATTCCCAAAAAGTATCATTTCTCGATTGACCATCAAGCCCACTATAGCTCAGGCTGTTTTCTCTCTGGTCGCCCAGCATTACCATCTCACTTTGGCCAGGGGGGTTAAAAAGAATCAATTGGAATTTGCCTGCCGGTCTTACGTCGAAAAACAGTTTGAAAAATGGAGAGAAAAAGAAGGAGGCTGGCGGGTGAAGCTCTTCAAGCCCTTTAAACCGTTTCTTGACCGGATGGCTCGCAAACTGGCAAAGAAATACAGAGAAGAAGCAGCGAAGAGCAAAAAATAGCTTATTCCGATTTGAGTATGTGGTCGAGCGCGTCCTTGAGGGCTGATTCGATGTCCACTCTCGCAACCTGAGACTTCCTGAATTTGATCGTCATTGAATATGCCTGATTCTTTGCGCTGTATCGGAACACATAACTCCTGGATTTCTTAGCCTTGCCCTGGCGCACTCTTCTCGCTTCATCTCTCGTCAGCCCCCCCTCGCGGACAGTTCCGACGAAAGTGCGCATACTGTCAACATCAGGCTGCCTAACAACCTGCAAAAGCATAGATTTAGAGACCATGTCGGCGCGCCGACATAGCTCTCTGACATCAGGCGGAATGAGAGCAAGCGCCAGGGCTTCAGTGATAGATGTTCTGGATTTCCCGATTTTGCGGGCGATCTCCTCATGCGTATAGCCGAATTTTTCGGCCAGGGCTTGCAGACCATCTGCCTCTTCAAAAGGTGTAAGGTCTTTTCTCTGAAGGTTTTCGATCAGTGAAATTTCGGCGACCGCTCTGTCATCAACATCCATCTCGATGCACGGCAGTTCAGTCAGTCCGGCTTCAAGGCTGGCGCGGTAGCGTCTTTCCCCGCTTATTATCATGAACCGGCCCACATCGCTTGGTCGCACAAGGAGAGGCTCAAGCACGCCTTTTTCCCGGATTGAGCTTATAAGGTCTGTCAGGTCGCCGGTTTCGATGCGGGGCTGGCCGGGATTAGGCACGAGTTTATCGATAGGAATCATGCGTCCGACCGGAGCGCCCGATGTTTTGCTCGTCAGATGCTCAACATAATGGACATCGTGGCGCAGCTTGAAATTACCTGGAAGTCCTCGTTTAGACACGTTGCAATACCTCCTCGCAAAGTTGGTGATACTCGGTCGCGCCGCTCGAATTAGGCGCGAAGGTGAATATGGCTTCCTTATAAGCGGGGCTTTCTTCAAGGCGAACGGACTTGTTTATAACCGTTTCAAATACCTTGTCGCCGAATAGTTGCTTTATCTGATCGAGGATATCGCGGGCCAGCGTGGTTCTCCGATCATGAAGCGTGATGACGACGCCCAGTATTCGCAGATTCGGGTTGGGGCGTGCTTTCACTTTTTCAAAAGTCTCCAGCAGATCATCCGTGCCTTCCAAAGCGAAGTAAGAGGGCTGTATAGGAATCAGAACATAGTCGGCTGCGACAAAAGCGTTTACGGTTATAAGGCCAAGTGTAGGCGGGGTATCGATGATAATGAAGTCGTATTTCTTCGCCAGGCCATCCATTCGATCCTTCAGTCTGAAGGGGGCGTCGAATTCTCCTATGAGTTTGCTTTCAAACTTTGCAAGGCTAATACGGGAAGGCAAAACATCGAGGCCTTTCACTGCTGTCGGTTTGATAATTTCTGCGGAGTTGACGCCGGATTCGGTCAATAGTTCGTAGACGGAGGACTCTATGTCCGAATGATCAAGGAAGCTTAATGAGCTATTGGCCTGTGGGTCGAGATCGATAAGTAAAACGTTTTTGTCAGACAAGGCGAGGGCAGCAGCAAGATTTATCGCCGTTGTAGTTTTACCAACGCCGCCTTTCTGGTTGGCTATAGCGATTATCATCTTGTGTCCCTTCTCAAAACTTCTGCATCCTAATGCCTGGCATGTTCAGTGTCAAGAGCGATTCCATTCAACAACTCCTTATTTCACGTTGTCGCGGCATTATTCCCATTCCCTGAACCGGTGATGATCGATTCGAAGGTAGACTTTCCAATTTCATTATGCTTTAATCTCGGCAACAGGGACGAATTGATAAGAGCTAATCGAGGTTTGAAGAAGCGTGGTTATCATAGCTATCTTTCTACTGAGCTTCGACATTTCTCCCGGCGTCACAGAGAGGCTGAGGGACTAACATGGAAATTGAAATGAAGATTCGGGGGCTGATGATGGACCCTGCGGCTAACACCCCGATAATTATACTCAAGGATGTCAACGGTGACTCTATGTTGCCGATTTGGGTCGGGCCTTTTGAAGCCAACGCCATTGCAGTTGAGATTGAGAAGATGGCATCACAAAGACCGATGACCCACGACCTCGTTAAGAACATAATATGGGAGTTGGGCGCAACAGTGAGAAGGATCGTCATAACACATCTGATTGAAAATACTTTTTATGCAGTGATTGAGATGGTGCGCAATGGAGAAGTGATCGTCATGGATTCAAGGCCCAGCGATGCAATCGCCCTCGCTTTGCGCGCGGATTGTCCAATCTATGTCAACGAAGAGGTCATTAAAAACTCAAGCGCCTCTTTCACAGAAGAACCTTCTCCGCAGGAAGATGATGATGACTGGCCTGATAATCTGATCGACGATACCAGCGATTACAAAATGTAATCGTCAACTCACGGCATAATCCGCAAGCTCAGATGGTTTGCCGGATTAAAAGGCGACAGGAGGAAACAATGGCTACCTTTAACAAGATCATAATCGTAGGTCATCTTGGGAGAGACCCGGAACTGAGATACACAACAGACGGAACTCCTGTGTGCAACTTTTCGGTGGCAACTACTGAACGCAAAAAGGACAAGTCCGGCGAGTATCAGGACGTCACGACCTGGTTTCGCGTCAACCTCTGGAGAAGACAGGCAGAAGTGGCGAATCAGTACCTCTCAAAAGGAAAGCTTGTTTATGTTGAAGGGCGACTCTCCCAAACCGAATACCAGGACAGGGATGGCAATACACGCTACAGCCTTGAAGTTCAGGGAACGGATATTCAGTTCATAGGCCCGAGAGGAGAAGAATCGGCCAGCGCGCCAAGCGCAGCCAGAGAGAGCAAACCTGCGCCATCGAGTGGCCCGGATGATGCTCCCGAACCTATTACCGACGATGACATTCCCTTCTGACAGATTTATTCGCTGACGAATTTTTTGGTAAGCCCAAGCTCTTTTATTTTGTGCTGCAGGCTTTGCCGGTGCATATCAAGTAGCGCAGCGGCTTGGGTGATATTACCTGAAGTCTGCTCAAGACACCGCTCTATGTACTTTTTCTCGAAGTCTCTTTTAGCATCTCTGAACCTTAACGACATGGAAACACTAACTGAGTCCTCTATTTGGTTTATTTTCCGTTTAATCAGCGGTTTAGATATAATCGTTTCAGGAATTACATCTAAAGTAATCTCTCCACTGTCAGTCAGCACAACAGCTTGTTCAAGGATATTCCTAAGTTGCCGGACATTTCCGGGCCAATCGTATTCGAGAAAAGCTTTTATCACTTCCTTTGAAAGCCCGAGGGGTGATCCTTTGTAGGCAATAGCAAAGCGATGGCAAAAAGCCTGAGCCAAAGCCGGTATATCGGTCTTCCTCTCTCTCAAAGCCGGAAGGTTTATCGTGACAACACAGAGCCTGTAGTATAAATCTTCCCGGAATCGTTGTTCTTTTACTTCATCAACCAGTTGCTTGTTGGTTGCGCTGATGATACGGGCGTCGGTCGAGAGTTCTTCATTGCTTCCGAGTCTTTGAAATTTCTTTTCCTCAAGTACTCTCAGAACCTTGGCCTGAGTCTTTGGACTCATATCGCCTATCTCATCTAAAAAAAGCGTCCCCTTGTCGGCTATCTCGAATTTACCTATCCGTCTCGCGCTGGCTCCGGTGAAAGCTCCTTTTTCATGCCCGAAAAGCTCAGATTCGATCAACTCTTCCGGCATCGCGGCGCAGTTGAGAGCGACGAAAGGGCCGGATTTCACGCGGCTGCGGGAGTGGATTTCTTTGGCGACCATCTCTTTGCCTGTCCCCGATTCCCCCATTATCAAAACGCTTACATCCGTTTGCGCGACCTTTTCTATGAGCGAATATATCTTCTCCATCTGAAGGGATGATCCGATGAGGTTTCCAAAGGTTCCGCTGCCAGCAACCTCACTGCGCAATCTCTCGTTTTCGGCTCTGAGTTGAAAGGTTTCGACGGCATTTCTGACGAGTATTCTCAATTCGTCAAGATCGAATGGTTTGGCAAGATAGTTATAAGCTCCTTTTTTGATGGCCTCAACAGCAGTGCGCTCGGAGCCGTGAGCGGTCACGATAATGACAACAGGAGCATTTTTTCGATTGCTGAGTCGGGGCAGATAATCCAGCCCCGACTCAGTAGCCAGCTTCACATCGAGCAAAACCGCTGCGGGAGATTGATTCTCGACTACTGTCTCCGCCGCGCTCACGCTTTCAGCTTCGACGATAGAGTAGCCCTGCTTCTCAAGCGCCCGTCTCATTCCATAGCGAGCAGCAGGTTCGTCATCAACTATTAGAACGACTGATTGCATAGGAAACTCACACCTGCGCAATTACGCTCAGAGTCGCAGCCTCTGTCAAATAATTATCTGGCGGTTAGATCGAACTACTGTCCTTTCTTCTCTTGACCCTTTTGCTCAGGAGCAGTCCAGAAGGTAGGCGCGTTTTTCTGTTCGAATGGATAGAGTTTGTCGGTTTTCGGGTCATACTCCCATTCAGCCGCAAGCATTTCATCCGAATATGTCTTGTAGTTGAAGACAATTTTCCAGCGAGCGTTCGCGGCCTTTTGAGAAGCCTCCCAGCCAATGGACGTAATATTGTACACGCCTTTGTTCTGGGCATAGTCATCGGCGATTTCACTCAGAGTTTTGCCGGAAGGTTGAGAATTGACCTCCGGCTTCATCCCTTTCGCCTTCTCGATTATTTGCAGTCCTTCAGGGGATGTCTTCGCTATTCGATCTTCGATGGCGGCGATTTTGGGGTCTTTGGGCGGTGCTTTCGGCTTGGCTGCTTCCTGCTTCTCTCCGCACCCGACAAGAAAAAGTAGTAATGCTACACAAGCTCCGAATCTCAGCATGGTTTTCCCTCCCTTTGCGTGAATTTTTCTATGTATTGCCTGAGCTAACAAGGTCTGAAAAGCAGAAACCTGATATCTCTCACATTGTTTCCGGTAGGGCCGGTGCAGATCAGCCCTCCCATTCGTTTGAAGAAAGAATGAGAATCGCTCCTCTGAATAAAGTCCCCGCTGATTATTCCCTGGTCTCTGGATGCACTGATTAGTTCGGGTATAGCCACTGAGCCTGCGGCATTGCTATTACCATCAATGCCGTCCGTTCCGCAGGAAAGCACTGCTGTTTTGGAACGGTCGGCAATCTCGCTCAACCGCGATGCGCAGTATAGCACGAATTCCTGATTGCGCCCACCATAACCACTTCCCTTCACGGGACAGGAAACCTCTCCTCCCGAAATCACGCAGACGGGAGAATCAGCAAACTTATTTCTCAGATTCCTGAGCGAGAAGATGAGTTTTTCCGCAATCTCCTCATAGTCGCCTTCGATGAGGTCGCGCGCGATTTTAACTCTGTAGCCCAGTTGCGCGGCGAAACGCGAAGCCGCTCGAAGCGCGTCAGAATTGTCCATCAAAAGCAGATCAGCAAGGCGATTGTCAGCCCAACCGGCGGTATTACTCTGACCGATATTTTCTTTAATCGCTTTCAGAACAGAGCGCGGCAACTTCGGTTTGAGATCGTATCGATCAATCGTCGCCTTCGCTGACTCGATTGTCGTTTCATCCGGGAGCAAAGGGTTTGAGGCAAGAGAAGTCAAATCGCCCGGATTGACATCGGATATGAAAAGCGCGATGCTCGGCGCGCGGCTGGCCAGAAGGCCTAGCCTGCCTCCTTTAATCTTCGAAATACTTTTCCTCACACCGTTGATCTCGCTGATACTTGCGCCACAACCTATAAGAACTCGGTTTAACTCTCCAACATCTTCAAGCGATATCTCAGGTGTCGCTGGAAGTTCGACGAGTGATGACCCTCCGCCCGACGCAAGAAATAGGATCAAAGATTTCTCGTTGCACGATTGAACCAGCGAAGTGATGCGCCGTCCGGCTTCAAAGCTGTTTTCATCAGGCGTGGGGTGTCTGGCGATAATCACATCAGATTTCACTTCTACGTTGCGACGGCGGTCACACACGAGCAGCCCTCTTTTGATTCGGTCGCCGAACAGTTCTTCGACGCTCTCCCCCATTTTGAGGCTGGCTTTGCCGAATCCTATCAGTACTACGTCGTTGAAGCGCGATAGGTCTACTTCCTGTTTTCCCACTCGGAGGGTATTTCCTCTGAGCTTGAGTTTTTTTCTGATGACAGTTTTCGGGTCTATCGCTTTGAGGGTTCGATGGAAAATAAGTCTGGCATCGTCTTCGATAGTCATTTCAGTTTCAGTGATCAAAAAGTGGGAAGCAGCCAGAGGGGAATTCCTGAAAGACCGCCTCCGACGGCGGCTCTCTGCCCGTATCCTCCGAACGGCCCCAGCATTCGTTGCATCAATCGTTTGCGTTGCCGGATCAAAAAAACCTGCGGCCTGCCCGCGATTCGGGCAAGCGATGCAGCGCGTTTGACAGCCGCATCAAGATCGCCAAGCGCATCTATCAATCCAAGCTCGAGCGCCTGCCTTCCTGTCAGAATACGACCATCGGCTATGGCGGATATATCGCCTGCAGATTTCTTTCGGGATGAGGCGACGACATCAACGAACTGATGATGAGTGTCGTCGATGACATTCTGCAAAAGCTCTTCTTCATCTTTCGAGAATGATCTATAGGTCGCCAGCATATCCTTGTGCGGGCCGGATTTTATCACCTTCGGCGATACGCCCACTTTGCTGTAGAGATGGCTGAGATCGCTTGAGCGAATGATGACGCCGATTGAGCCTGTGACAGTGCCGGGATTTGCGAACACTTCATCTGCGGCCATAGAGACATAGACGCCGCCCGACGCGGCGACATCTCCCATTGAAGCTACAACCGCGATCCCCTTCTCTTTCAGGCGAGAGACAGCAGCGAAAATCTCCTGACATGCGGCCACGCTTCCGCCGGGACTGTTGACCCGCAAAACCACAGCGCGAGATTGTCTCCTTTCAGCTTCTTTGAGCGCGCTTAAAACTTTGGCTCTTCCGGCGCTGAAGCCATCGCTGTCGGCAATGATGCCTTCGATCATCACCACGGCTACCCTGTTTTTTGGTTTTCTGAATAGTCGCATTGCTGGAATTATAGAGAAGCTTTTTCGAAAACAAAAAGCGCAACGGTCAATCGAGGCGGATCGAACCGTTGCGCTTCTGAATAAGAAAGTGCCGTATCAGTTATCGAGGTCGGCTGATGAAATGTTGTAGAGGCGCATGAGCTTCAGCACTTCCTGGCGGATAGCATCCCATCTCACTCCGAGAGCTTGCGCAGCGCGGCTCGAAGAAGTGGTCATTATGGTATCGGTTTTTCTCGCATCGCGGGCAAGCGCAAGGGTTGCGCTTCTAAGGCTTTCCTGATCCTGAAGCGAATCGATCAGCCCTGAGTAGAGGCGCGCTGCATTGGCAAAGCTTTCAAGCGAAAAAAGAGCTTCCATATCAGCCTCGTTGTATTGAGCTTTGTCCGTTCCTGCGCCCGATCCGTTCGGCTTCAGACCAATGGACTGCCTGTACCGCGACAATAAATCTTCAGCCTGACTCTGTATATTCGAACCTGGTCTGGGGCTGACTCCGGGCGACGTGGGAGCGGTTCTCCCTTCAGCCGAAGAAGTTCTTCCGTCCAAGTTGATGTGAACATCGCCCCCGTTCCCATGAACGACAACGCGGCGGACGTACTGAACGCCTTCGCGAACAGCCATCTCTATTTTCCCTCTTGTTATAACCTGAGTGGCCATTCCAGTCGGCCCCACCGCTCTTGCAAAAACTTCGAGCGTGTCGCCGTTGACCACCTGTTCGCCGTACCAGCGCCAGCCGCCTGTGTTGGCCTGAGTGTGGATCAGGATATTGATCGCCCCGTCTGCTGCCCTTGTCGCAGTGGCCGAAGTGATATTCGCCAGCAACACCTCTCTGTCATCGCCCCGATTATCAGCATTTCGATTGTCAACAGGTCGATTATCAGCGCTTCTGTTGTTGGTGGCCGAAGCGTTGCGTTTTCGGCCCAATACTCCAAGCTTCTTTGCCGTCTCAGGGTCGAGGTCGCCGGTTTCTGGCAGATTGTTTTCATGCTGATAGGTCTTGAGAGCAGCCGAAGTGCGTGGACTCATAGCTCCATCGAGAGGCCCTTCATAATATCCCTCATCCCGTAAAGCTTCCTGCGCCCGCTTGATCATCTCAGGCGAAGACAACGGCAAAGCCGCTTCAACAGGCTCGACATCAGGGGCGGCCTTTGAGTCATCATTCTCATTTCGATCTCGATTGACATGAACTTCGTTATCAGACCGAGAGGGGGTCCGAGGAGGATCAGTATCACGTGAAGGCTGGCGATCCGGAATCGGATCGGGCTGGCGAGTCTCGCGGTCTCTGTCATTATCGCTTCTGCGAGGTGGTGGTGAATAAGTATCAGTGTTGCTCGTGCTGTCAGTATCGGAAGGCCGATTATCACGCGCGACAACGCCGCTCTGCAAAACCAGAGCATCCCTCAACTGAAGCCCGAAGGGGGTGCCGGGTTCCACCGAAGCCTCCTCGCCCTTTGTAAGAAGCAGGCCCGCTACGCCCAAGCCTGCGCCGATCACGCCCCCAACAGCGGCTCCCTTCCCTCCACCAACGACGGCACCAAGAACGGCTCCTATGATTCCACCGCCGCCGACAAATATGGCCCCGCGATTTTCAACCTTCCCGGAAACGCGATTTTCGTCATCGATCCTTTCTCGTATCTTCGGATCGTCCGAAGTCAACACGCCCGTCACCCTGACCCGCGAGCCGTCCGGAAAAACAAGCTCGTCAAAGTCTATGGCCAGAGTGCCTGATTTGCTCATGCGGCGCGCGGGAGTCACCTGCGTGACGTGTCCGTGAACGGTCGCCCCGGCAGGTATCGCTGCCCTCCTGTCGATGTGAACAGGCACAGTCACAGTCGCAGTGAACCTGTCACCTACGCGCGATGTTCGCGAACTCAATCCTGTATCCAGTCGCAGACTGATGACCGTATCAGCAGGGATGACAGCATCGCCGCCCGTTTGCGCTCGCCTGCTGTAGCGCGGACGGCTGTCCTGTGCCGAGGCAATCAGCGACAGGCCCGAAACCAGAAACGCCGTCAACAGAAAGCAGAGTATTCGCCGGAATGATCTCCTAAACTTCATGATTGCTACCTCCAAAAGTCGCGGACCGGGCATTTGTCAGTTGTCGTGATGAATCACAGGACAATGCCGTTGTCCGTTCCCCTTCATTCTCTCATGCCTACCGCGACAATCTGATCCGTTGCGCCCTCGAAGGCGTCATCGTGGCTGATGACGAACAACTGATCGAAGTCACGGATTCTCCCGATTTGCTGCGCAAGGTTGCGCCTTCGCTCCTCATCCATATTAGTCGTCGGCTCATCAAAAAACGCTATTCGCACATCCGACAATTCTTTCAACATCGCAAGCCTCACCGCCAGAGCCGCAGCCATCTGTTCTCCTCCCGACAGGCTGGCAAACGGACGTTCATGCCCGTCCTCTTCGAGAATGATCTCATAACCTGAATCCCAACGCACCGAGACCATGGGGTTGCCGGTGATGTCGCGATAGAGTTGATTGGCTTCGAGCGAAATAGATTGAACATGAGCTTCGGTTATATACGGAACCGCCTGCTTCAACACATCGCGGATGAACTCCGCCACAGACATAATCTCGCCGCATCGGTCTCTCTCTTCAATAAGATTCTGCATATGTTCTTTGACAAGTTGCAATCGCTCAATCTCCCTTGCAACCTCTTCGATCCTCACAATCGTTGCATTGAGTTCTGATTCAAGCGTCCCTGTGCGCAGGATCGCATCTTCATGTTCCGCTTTCGCAGCAGAGTGCTTCGAGGCATCGTATCGGGATCGGGCCTCGCTGAGTCTCGCTTCTACAATCGAGAGGGCTTCGAGGCTCTGCCGAAGCTCATCTTCAATCGCCTTCAATTCGCTCTCGCGCGCATCGAGCAGCGATGCAAGCGGCTTGCTTTCGATGTAAATCCGATGGTCGCGCTCGGAAGCCGCCCGTCGTTCCCGCTCCGCTATCGACTGCTCATCAAGTCCGGCAAAACGATTCAACTCTTCACTAGACTTGCGAATGGCAGAAGACAATTCCTCTTTGCGCTTTTCCATAACGGCGAGTGTTTTTTTTATTTCAGGCTCGCGTTTTAGCATCTGCCTGATCTGGCGACAGCGACCGCGAGGATCGTTGAGGTCTTCGAGTTTTTTCTCAAGCGCCTTCAGTTCGTCGCTCAGTCCGCTCATCGCATTGATGCGACCAGTCATATCTTCCAACACTCGTTTCTTTTCTTTGCCTTCCATCGTCAGTCGCTCCTGACGCTCGCGTAGGGCAGGAAGGTTTTCATACTTGACCCGCGCGGTCTGTGCCTCAGTCAACTCTTTTCCGATTCGAGCTATACGCTCTTTCGCCTCGCGCAGCAGATCGGGCGACGCGGAAATCTGTTCTATCTCTGATTGCGATCTTACGGCTGAACCTCGCTCGATTTCCAACTCCTGCGCATATCGCTCGCGCAGCACGCGCTGATTTTCAAGAGCCGAAGTGACGCGCTCAGCCGCTCGCGCTTCCGAAAGCTGTTTCTGAACCTGCCTTCGTCGCCTCTCGGCTTCGCTCAACCGCTCGCGCTCATTCCCGATTTGAAGCGTGAAGTATTGATCAAGTCCTTCGCCGTATTTCATGTTGAGGCACTTTTGATTAAGCAAAGGGCATAACCCGCCTTCGATCTGAGCGACGAGCTTCGACTCGCTATCAATGCTCAAACGCAGCGCGGTGATTTCTTCCATCAAAGCTTGATCATCAATTTCAAGTTTCGGCACGAGTCCCGCGAGGAGTTCTGATTTTTCGGCTGCTTGTATTTCCTTGTCGAGCGTTTTTATCTCGCCCTCGACGTTGCTGATTTTTTCGCGGACGCGGGCAAGCTCGCGCAGGCGATCTTTTCGTCGCTGCTCTGCTACTTCCAACTCGCGCAGACGGCTTTCCGACTGTCGGCGCGCTTCCTCAAGTTCAGGGAATTTCTCGGCCACTTCGCGGTGACTCTGCGCGTCTTCGATCTGCTTTTTGAGCGCAGCGAATTCTTTGCGAAAAGAGTCAAGCTCGCCCGCTGCTGCTGCCGCGCGTTCTTTCAAGACATCGAGCCTTCCTATCTCCGTTTGAATCCGGCTTCTGTTTTCTTCGAGTTCGGCCTGTTGTTTTTCAAGCGGGGTCAGTCGTTCAAGCTCATCTCGCGCGGCTTCAAGTTCATGAAGCTTCGCCTTTTCCGATTCGATCGAGGGTTCGAGGCGAATCAGATCGCGCTCAATTTCAGAGTATCTGTTTTTCAAAATGTCTCTTTCCATCGCCTGCGCATCGAGTTCGGCAAGGCGGGCGACGGCCTGATTGTAAATTTCAAATCCCGCGGCAGCCACGATCAGAGCGTCTTTTGCGCGTTGCGACTGGCTCACACTTTCAGACGCGGCTGTTTTCCTCGCCTCAAGGTCAGACACTTTGGCTTTCAGATTTTCGCATTCGTTTGACGACTGCTCGATGATTCTTTGCAGCTCATCGAGCCGCTGCAATTCGATTTTCAGGGATTCACGCTTCTCTTGCGCGGCAGCGAGGTCTTCTTTGAGCCGTTTGATTTCCTGATCGAGCCTTTCACGTTCAGCGATGAACGGGTCGAGAGATGATGCTTCGACTTCGAGTCGCGCTATTTCTTCTCTCAGGTCGGCTCCCTTCGATTCGACGAGCCGGACGAGATTGCGCAGTTCATCCGAAGAACGGTTGTACTCATCGACCCTAAGCACGCGGTCGAAGCTGAGTTTTCTCTTTGCGGGTTGATCGGCGAAATCTACAGTGAAGGTCCCCTGCGGAACGCCTATCGTAGACATAAACAGCGCGCGAAGATCGCTCGCCGGCTCAACGCCGAGATGCTGCTTGATCCAACTGATGACCTGACTCTTCTGCTCGACGAGTCTCAATTTCGTTATCGGATCATAAACGTAATACCCCGCGCCCGTGTCGCGATAGACCGTGTACTCGCGCGAGTCTATGGCGGATTCGAAAGTGACTCTGACCGATCCCTTCCGCGAGCCTCTTTTGAGGAAGTCTTCCTTTTTATATGGGAGGTGATCGAAGAGCGCCCAGGCGATGGCTTCGAGGATCGTAGTTTTTCCCGCGCCGTTAGGCCCGCTGATGGCTGTCACTCCCGGCCCGAAGCCGAAAGCGCCTTCATCATAGCTCTTTATATTTTCCAGTTCGACTCTGGTGATAAGCATTCGGGCGTTGCTCCAAAGTTAGAAGTTCCTGCCATTGACCGGTGAGAAGAGCGAATTTCATTTTATCACGCCACAGACTCATCGCATACAAGGCAAAAGGATGAAATGATGTCGCCCTGAAGCCATTCTTTTTCGAAAGAAATCGACCCCGTTTACGTCTATAGAAGATGGGGAGACTGGCAATCAGAGTGCGTTTTCAAAATCAATCTTTCGTTGAAAGCAGGCTGAGCCTTGCGATATATCGCGCCTGAGCTAATCTACCTGACGACTATTCGGCCCTGAGCCAGATAAAAACGTGAATAGAATCTAACGTGCTCCATCACGGTTGGTAAGGAGGAAACATGCTTCGAGCAAGGTTGAGTAGGCTTTCTTCAGCAGCAGGGATCGTTTTGATTTTTGCAGGACTCGCGCTTGCTCAATTGCCGTTGATCGGAAGAGAGTACGCAGAAATCACTCTGCGTCGACCGGCGAAGATTTTCCTCGCAAATCAAACCTTCATGGTTCAGGTCACTCCGGTCGATCCTGATGCCAATGCGATGACTGAAAGGGTCAAGAAACTCATTGCCAATGGAATCAACAGCGTCAGCAGAAATCTGCGCGAGGTCAATCGCTCGCCTTTCTATCTGGTCGATTGTTCCATCACCAACTATGACTTCAATGAAAGTGTCGAGAAGAAGAAGTTGCTGATGGTCAAGGATCAGGGTACGTTCAAAATAATAACCGCGTCGATTGAGGCTTCCTACAAAGTCGTGCGCGCAAGCGGCAATGCGACTCTCGATTCCGGCAATATCCGCATACCTTACAAAAAAGAATTTCAGGAAGGGATTCAAACTGCGCCTGTAAGAGCAGAAGTCGAAAACGCATTGATAGGAGCGATGGTCAAATCCATTCTGGTCAACCTTACCGACACCGAAGAAAAAATCAAAGTCAGACTCATGGGCAAAGGAGACCTGAGCCGGTTCGCGCGATTCGCTCAGGCTGGTCAATGGACGGAATATATAGAAAATCTCAAATCCCTGCCTGACCAAAAACCTGATGCGAAAGGCCAAAGCGGTTTCGAGGGCGACCGTCACTACGATCTCGCGATAGCTTATGAATCGCTCTTCTATGAAGCGATGTGGAAGGACTATAAACGAGCCGAACAGTATTTCGAACTTGCAGACACCTCTATTCGAAAGGCTCGCCAGTTCGATCCGCGAGAGAACGAATACACCAATGCACAGGTGAGGCTCGCTCAGGGCAGGAAATACTTCGAGGTCATCAAGGAGCGTTTCCCGCAGAATGCCGAGCCGGAAACGCCAGACGGAGGGGCGGAAGGCGACGCGAAAACTCAGCCCGGAGCGATGACCAATAAGGAGGTTATAGAGTTGTTGAACTCAGGCGCGTCGGAAAAACTCATCATCGAGCAGATCAAAGAAGCGAAGATCAAACAGTTTGACACTTCTTCGAAAGGCATAGTTCAACTCAAAAATGCAGGCGTGAGCGAAACGATCATAGGCGTTATGAAGAATGCGATGAATCGCTCGACTCAGAGACAGGCCCCTAAGTCGGGAGCAAAACCGAAAGCGAAGTCGAAACAGCTTCCGGTCATAAAACCCAAGCCCTGAAGTCCCGGGAGGCTCTTTTCATGAAACAATCGCGCAGAGGGTTGATCATTTTGTTGACGGTTTCGTTGTCTGCCTTCGCAGGGCCGCAGAGCCAGGCATTGAAAGCGAGATATCAACAGGCGCTCGACATCGCCCGGATTCAGGAATTCGAGCGAGCTTACCAGATGACGCTCAGAATAGTCAGAGAGGACGCCCTCTATCATGAAGCCAACGTGCTGCGCATCGCTCTCGCCGTTATATTGAAGAAAACCGGAAGCGAGGATCCGAAAAATCTCATGCGCGTCGCCGGACAGTATGCGCCCGTCGGATCCAACATCGAGCGCGATGTGCAGAATATGGTCAATCAGTTGAGCGGCACTCCGTCCGTGACCGCCACAGCGTCCGTGACCGTCTCGCCTTATGTACGAAGGAAACTCGCGCTGGTCGTAGGCATCGGATCATTCATGGATGCGAAAATTAATTCGCTGCTCTTCGCTGCAAACGACGCCAGAGTGTTCGCTGAGACGCTCACGAGGGAATGCCGCTTCGATGATGTGAAAACTCTCATCGACTCTCAGGCGACGAGAAAAAGAATACTTACTGAGATCGATAACCTCGCGAAAACCGCTGGAGCGGATGATATGGTCGTCATTTATATAGCGAGCCACGGCTCTCCGCAGGATATCGATAGCGCAGGCGTGAGTTATATAGTCGCCCACGACAGCGAGGTCGATAGTCTCTACGCCACATCTTTCAAGATGACAGACCTGCTTAACGACATCGAGCGGCGCATCCCCGCCCAGCGAGTCGTTGCGTTCCTGGACACTTGCTACAGCGGAGCGACTTTCAATGAAAAGCCGCCGGAATGGAGGGCAAGCTCGACGAGAGGTCTGACAATCCAGCCCTATGGAGTTGCTCTCGAAGGCAGGCTTCGAAAGGAGAGAGGGATGATGATCAATCCGACAAAACCCGGCGCTATAGTAAAACCCGGCGCAGGTCGAAGGGAGCAAGGAGTCGGGCGCGTCATCATCGCTTCCTGCCGACAATATGAGAAGGCGTGGGAGAGCGATAGGATCAAACATGGATACTTCACCTATTACTTGATCGAGACATTGAAGCAGCCGACCGCGATCTCGATAGAAAAACTTTTTAACGACGTGAAGGCCAAAGTGTCAGAAGCGGTCAAGCGAGAGCAGCGGGCCGAGCAGAACCCCGCTATGGTTTCCAGCATCGAGGGGCCGGTGAATATTTTTATCAGAGAGTAGTCGATTTCTTTTTGAACTTCGCAACAGGAAGAATTTGTCGTATGCTTTCTGCTCTTCAAAGCTATGATGAAATCAAACCTCAAACGCGAAGTCTTTGCTGAATTCCTCGGCACTTTCATACTTCTAGCCCTCGGCGCGGGAGTCGTCGCACAGGTAGTGTTGAGCAACAATGCGAACGGCACATACATTTCGATCAACATCGCGTGGGGATTAGCCGTGACGATGGGCGTCTATGTCGCGGGCGGCGTGTCGGGCGCGCATCTCAACCCGGCAGTCACTCTCGCGCTCGCTGTTCGCCGCGGGTTTCCGTGGTCGAAGGTGGTTCCCTACTCGCTCGCTCAGGTGGCGGGCGCGTTCGCGGCTTCGGCTGTCGTCTTTGCGGTCTATAGAGAAGCCTTCGATGCATTCGATGCGGGCGCGAGAATGGTCACGGGAGCGAAAGCCACGGCAGGAATTTTCGCGACCTACCCTCAACCGTTCCTCTCCACTTTCGGCGGGTTGATCGATCAAATCACTGGGACAGCTATCCTGCTGCTCGTCATACTCGCCATCACCGACACACGCAACAACGCGCCCTCGTCTAATCTCGCGCCGTTGATGATCGGCCTGCTCGTCGTGGCCATCGGAATGTGCTTCGGCTTCAATGCGGGCTATGCCATAAATCCTGCGCGCGATCTGGGGCCGAGACTTTTCACCTTCGTCGGCGGATGGGGCGCGGAGGTTTTCCGCGCAGGCAACTACTGGTTCTGGGTTCCCGTTGTCGGCCCGCTGATCGGAGGCGTCGTCGGCGCGTTGATCTATGATTTCATGGTCGGAAATCATTTTCCCGAAGACGAACAGGCTGATGCCTGAAAAGAGGCTGGCCCGGTTGATTTCTCAGGGTCAGGCAGGTAACATAAGCGGCTCGAACCCCCGACATCGCGCATCGAAGCGAGCGTCGGGGTTTTATTTTTGTCGCTCTCGTTATCTGTCAATGGGAAACATACTAATTATCCTTGTGCTGATAATGCTGACTGTAGGCGGTATTTATGCCTGGAAGCGATTCGAGCGTGCGCGCGAAAAACGATTGCTCGAAAGAGAATACAAAACAGCCGTCGCACTCTGGTATTTCGCCCGCGATGTCAAAAACGAGTTTTCGGACATGCTTCGCCAGAAAGTAGATGTACTCGATTTCAGAAAGATCACTGTGCCGCACTCTCAGGGCTACAGGGTGCTGATCGAATTCATTGGCTTCAACTTTCGCATTCACGCCCTTCCCGAACCATACGGCAGAGGCGGGCGACTCTCTTTCTTCATAGATAACTCTCTCACACTTCGCGCCGCCGACCATAAGGGCGAACGCGCCGCCGAACAGGACGAAGAGTATACGGGAGATTTCACTTCCTGATTCGCTACCGATGCCTTTATCACTCCGCCATCAATCCATTATTCGCTGTACCAACCGGAGACTTCGCTTTTCCTCCAATCAGATAATTTCGTTATGAGACTCAAACCCGTGTTCGGGGTTGCAAGAACAGCGCGGGTCGTGATGAATTGAGGGAGACTAAATCAATATCCTTAGAGGAGAAGAGCCAAATGGGAGACGGTGAGACGAGCCTCGCAGATTACTTCAGAAAGCTTCCTTCGCATTTTCGCGCAGGCAAGGTAGACCGCACGCTGGTTTATTATTTTTCAATCGATGAGGAAAAATGGACTGTCACCGTCACGCCTCAAAGCTGCGAAGTCGTCGAAGGCAAGCAGAGCGAAGAGTCTGATTGCTTTTTGAAAACCTCGAAAGAGATTCTTCTTAAAACCGTCAGGGGCGAATACACTCCATCTTTGTCCGATCTCATATCGGGAAAGATAAAGACCAATCGCCCCGATCTGTTGGCCACCTTCAAAGAGGTGTTTCTTGATTGAGCGAACAAGGAGGAAAGTATGGATTTCGGCGTCTCGATGTTTCCGACCGATTATGCGATTCGTCCCGACGAGCTTGCGCGGGAGACTGAAGCCCGCGGGTTCGAATCGATCTGGTTTCCTGAGCATACGCACATTCCTGCAAGCCGAAGGAGTCCCTGGCCCGGCGGCGGCGATCTTCCGAAGGAATACTGGCACACTCACGATCTGTTCGTCGCGCTGACTGCCGCCGCAATGTCTACGACTAAACTGAAAATAGCATCCGGCATCTGTCTGCTCATCGAACGCGACCCCATCACTACAGCCAAAGAGGTCGCAAGCCTCGATCAGCTATCAAACGGCAGAATGCTCTTCGGGATAGGCGGCGGATGGAATGCCGAAGAGATGGAAAATCACGGAACGGATTTCAAGAAGCGATGGCGAGTGCTTCGCGAGAGAGTTCTGGCGATGAAGGAAATCTGGACTAAAGACGAAGCGGAGTATCACGGTGAGTTCGTCCGATTCGATAAGCTTTGGTCTTATCCCAAGCCCGCGCAAAAACCTCACCCTCCAGTGCTGATGGGCGGCGATGGGCCGACTACGTTTGATCGCGTCATAGAGTATTGTGACGGATGGATGCCCATCGGAATCAGGATGTCTGATCCGAAAACGAAAATAGAAACTCTTCGCAAGCGGGCTGAAGAAGCCGGGCGCGATCCTCAATCGATTTCCATCTCCATATTCGGAGTCAAACCCGACGGCGCGGCAATCGACTCATTGAAAGAGATTGGCATCAATCGCGCGATATTCATGCTGCCTGCGGCAGAGCGCGGCGAGGTGATGCCGCTTCTCGACAAGTATGCGCGGCTTATCCCTTAACACGGGTCAATGAAATTTGGCGCGATAGAAAACAGAACGCGGCTGGCGATTGCTTTTTTCGCAATCGCCGTGCTGCTCACTATCGCCCTGAGCCTCGCCCTTTTTCAGCAATCTCGTCGAGAACTCGCCGACCAGCAGTTAAATCAGGTGAGACTCGAGGCAGCCATGATCGCATCGATTGTGGCAAGGAATTCTTCCTCGATAATCGAGCAGTCGCTCAGAGCGATGCTTGAACGCAACTCCATCGCTGCATCCATCGCCGTCTACTCGACCGACAGACGACTCATCGCCCGCGCTTCAACCATAGAAGACACGGCGCTGGAATCTCAACGTCTGTCCGCCGGACTGCTCGCTTATGACAATGTGGTTGAAACGAACAGCCCTGACATCTCAATCGATCAGGTGAGAATTCGAACTGAGAGCGGATTCATCATCGCTCGCGTCCATGCGCCGGGACTGGGGCAGGTGGTGATCGCACGTCCGGTGTTCGCGGCCTCTTCGGCCATGGTGTTTTATGTTCTCAGCTATCAGATTGTCGCGCTGGTCTTCGGGCTTGCGGTCATCTTTCTCATAGCTCGCTGGCTTTTGAGACCGTTTCGCCGACTGGTAAAAGCCGCGCACGAGAGCCCGGTTCACCCTTCTACGGCGAGGAGCGAAAGTGAATTCGTGGTCGAGACATTTCAGGCGCTCATCGATCAGTTGAAGGAAAAAGAAAAAGAGCTTGAGCAGCTTCACGCAATGGAGCGAACCCGCGCGGAGCGGAGCGAGCGTTTCAGCGAACGACTGATCGCAAACATCCCCACCGGACTCGTATCAGTCAACTCCAGAGGCGCGATCACTTCAGTCAACGCACGAGCAACAGAGATATTAGGTTTGAGCCATTCGGATACCGGCCCGCTGGCTGCCGCAAGCGTGAGGCAAAGCATGGGGGGAGATTATCGCACGGTTTTTCAATCGGCCCCGAAGATGGTGCAGCTAATCTCTCAGTGCCTTTCCGAAAGAGTTTCCTTCAGGCGCGAGGTTGTCGATATAACATATCCTGATGGTCTCATACGCTATCTCGGCTTGAGCATCTCGCCGATCTCGGATGCCGGTTTGAATCTCGAAGGCGCGTTGTGTTTGATGACCGACCTGACTGAAGTTATAGAATTGCGTGAGAGGATGAAGCTTCAGGAAAATCTGGCAAACCTCGGAGAGATGGCCGCAGGGCTTGCCCACGAGTTCAAAAACTCGCTGGCGACTATTCAGGGTTACATGCAGCTTTTCGACGCGCAGAGTCTCCTGTCGCCGGGAGACAGGAAGACGAGCATCGAGGCGACGCTCAATGAAGTCAGGTTGCTGGCGCGACTGGTGACAGATTTTTTGAACTTCGCCCGCCCGCAGAATCTCACTCTCTCGACCGTCGACCCTCGCTCGATAATCGAGGACTGCCTTGCTGAAATCGAGCCGATGTTGAAAGCAGCAGGGATAGAGGTGAGGATCGAAGGCGAGTTCGCGGAGATTCCGGGAGATGAATCGCTGCTTCGCCGCGTGTTCGGGAATCTTCTGAGAAACGCGCTCGAAGCCATCGATCCTCAAGCAGAAAGAAAGCTCATACTCATCTCAGGATTCCTTGATGCAAGCGGAGAACGTCGCCACGCGCACATTCGAATAAGAGATACAGGCTCAGGCATAGCGGTCGAAGACCTTCAAAGAATTTTCATTCCCTTCTTCACAACCAAATCGCGCGGATACGGGATAGGTCTGGCGCTGGTTCAAAAAATAATCGTGGCGCATGGGGGCAGCGTCACGGTGGAAAAAAGCGATTCGAGCGGCACTATATTTCATTGCCGCATTCCTCTGTGAATTTTCGGGCGCGTCAGCCTGCGCGGTCGCGCACACAAATAACTTTTTTCTCATCGATGATCGATACCTGTTCGGGTCATACTGCCGCCGTTTTTCATCATTGCGCAAAACGATTCATAGCATCCCGCATTGTGAAAAGGGTGTCATAATGCGTGTTCTAAAGTGACGCAAGTGGATTTTTGGGCCATCGTTTTTCGTCTGAACGAAGCGAAACTTTTTATTGGCCGAAATATGCCTACCCTGAAAAGGGTATGGCCTGATAATTGCACCTTTGTGGCTGCTCTTTGTTTATACTGCAAGGAATGGAGGTGGAGATGGACGATTCTCCGAAACAGAATACCGTAGGAGACGGCGATCTGGGTCGCGGGATGATGGAAGTCATTATCGGCGTCCTCGTGGTGCTGATACTCGGCTCCATCATGCTCCACCTGATCCGCATGGGTTATGCGATGTATCGCCTCAATGGGGCGACGAAAGAAATAGCTCAGGAGTTGGAGAAAGCCAAAGCATCAGCCATGGCTCGCCATCAGGATGTCGGAGTCATATTCGACGCAAAGTCTCTCCGATACGGAGTCGACCGCAACTCGAACGGGAAGCTTGAAAGCGGAGAAGCCGCAGACCTGCCCGAAGGCGTCCGCATAGCCGAGGACGGGCATGTGATTTTCACCCGCGAGGGGAATCTTACGAAGAACTCTAAAGAGCCAAAGATTCAGATCAGCAACACCAGAGATTCGCGCAGCGTGAGCGTTTCCTCTCAGGGCGGAATTTCTATCGAATAGTAAGCCGCCATTTCCGGCGCGCAATAATCATCAGGCGGAGGTGTCCGTTTTTTTGTGTAAATCCATTTTCCCCGGCTCGGACATCGAGGGGCTGGCTGTCCGCAAAGCCTGCCAGGAATAGATTTACACACACACACTATTTTTTCATCAGATTGCTG
>Ga0187893_10000588_pt1 | contig 93066 bp, 77 predicted proteins | sample MA1701074metaG_FD_139574 | JGI IMG/M metagenome (GOLD analysis project Ga0187893, IMG submission 139574) | White microbial mat communities from a basaltic lava cave in the Kipuka Kanohina Cave System on the Island of Hawaii, USA - MA170107-4 metaG ... | reverse complement strand
CTCACAGCATCGATCTTGAACTGTCGGTCGTATCTTTTCCGTTGCTTCTCTGATTCCATACCAGACCTCCTTCTATGGAAGATACTGGCTTTTCTCCCTGTCTACAAAATGGGGTAAGGTTCAATAAAGGGCTTAAAAGATGCAAGATGGTATAACTTCTTGTCTAAATATAGTTTACGATGGCGTCTTTGTAGGTGATATCTCCAACGAGCAACCCCCTCTTCGTGCAACGTCCTCGCACTAGCATCTGTCCGTTCTGGCTCACCTTCACCCAATACCCCCTGGAAACAAAGTGTCAGCCTGCACATAGCTACCCTGGTAGTCAAGGAATGATGAAACAATGATCCCCGTTGGTAACGTCGTAATAGAATCAGCAGGGACCGGGCTTATTCCCGACGGTGACTTCTCGGGTTCAAACCCTTTCTCGTCGGGTGGTATCCAAGTGTAAAAGCCAGGAGGAATCATGTCCCGCCAAATCATCGTATTCTTGTTGGTTCTGTTTTATGGTCGCTCTCTGAAGGCCGAGGATGCGCCGTTTCCACCGCCGCCCGCGAATGTGTCTTCCGTCGTGACACTCGTATCTGATGGCGAACCGGGGGAGAAGCTGGTTGTCCGGGGGACGGTTTTCAAAGAGGACGGGAAAACGCCCTATGACGGATTCATCCTGTATCTTTATCAAACCGATGCGACGGGAAGATATAATAAGGAAGACGGATACTGGGGACGCCCCCGGATTCGCGGATGGATAAAGACGGACAAAAACGGCAGCTATGAAATCCGCACCATCAAACCGGGCTCATACCCCGGAAGTCGCAACCCGGCACACATTCATATCATTGTGAAATTACCAGGACAGGACCCTGATTGGATTGATGACTTCCTTTTCGAAGGTGATCCATTCCTTGATCCAAAGGATGTCAAGAAGAGTTTGGAGGAGAAGAACTTCTCGCACATCGTGCGCGCGGAGAAGCGTGACGGAGTGCTTCGTTGCAGGAGGGACATTAGGATTGGGAGTTGAATCTCCTAAACCATTCAACCTTAACTCATCACCGACGATATCCCCCGGAATGCATTTTCGTCCGTAGCTGCAAATCATCCCATAATACTACGTAGGGCGACAAGTCTGATCGCCCTACGATTATCCTATCCTACCTTATTTCCTGACATCGCATTCCCTTATGTATGTTAGACGAACTTGAACGCAAGCGACTTGACTTTATCTCTTTGCATTTGTACTTTGTAAAACAAAGTACTTTGTAAAAAAAGGAATACAGTATGAACAACCCGGGTCAAGACCTGTCTGAAATTCGCTCGATGATGGAAAAATCTTCGCGGGTGCTCTTTTTGAGCGGCCTGGCTGGAATCGTCATTGGATGCATTGCGCTCGCGGGAGTTTTCTTCTCGCAGTACATCAATGGAAGTGTCACACCTGACAAAGTGCAAGGGTACCTGCTGGCGGATGCAATGCTCGTTCTTGTTGCTGCGATCGTCACTGTTCTGTTCTTCTCAAATCGGATGGCGAGACAGAAAGGACTGCCCGGATGGAATGCAACCGTCCAGCATCTCGTGACCGAGCTGGCCGTGCCTCTCTCGGCAGGAGGGGCGGTTTGTATCGCGTTGCTTATCCATGAAACGTACTGGCTGCTTCCCTCCACAATGCTCGTCTTCTACGGTCTTGCCCTTTTTGGTGCCAGCAAGTACGCCGTAACGGAGGTTCGCTTTCTCGGGTTGGCTCAACTCTGCCTTGGGATTTTGGCCGCAATCATTCCTGATCATGCACTCAATCTCTGGGCACTGGGTTTCGGCGCATGCCACATTGTGTTTGGGTTGCGCATCTACTTCGCGTATGAGCGATGAGCGGATCGATCGACAATCTGAACAAGATGTTCGAGAGCCGCGTGCGTCTGGCTCTTATGTCCGCTCTTGTCGCAAATGAGGGGCTCGATTTCAATTCGCTGAAGGAACTCCTCGGCGCAAGCGACGGCAACCTTGCATCTCATGCCAATGCGCTCGAGGCAGAGGGTTACATCAAAGTGAAGAAAACGTTTCTCGGCAAGAAACCTCAGACAACTTATTCTGCGACTGCCGCAGGCAGAAGAGCGTTCACAGAACATGTGGACGCTCTTGCAGAGCTTCTCAATATTTCAAGATGATCACATGTTGAACAGGCATTTCTTTTGGGAGGAGGACATATGAACGATAGCTGGTTGAAACGGTCGATCATGTTGCGCATGACCATCATCGGTGGTTTGACCATCGCGATGTTGATTCCGTCGATTCTCATAATGGAGTTGATTTCCGAACGCGAAAAAACACGAAACTCGGCTGTAGCTGAAGTAAGTGAAAAGTGGGGCGAGAGCCAGATCATTGCCGGGCCCATCCTGACCTTACCCTTCAAGCGCGGCCTTCGCACCGACAACGGTGATACGCGCGTCGTGGTTGAACGAGCTCGGTTCCTGCCGGAATCCGTCTCGATAACATCAAGTGCATCACCGGAAGTTCGGCGGAGAGGTATCTATCAGGTGATTCTCTACAATGCGGTTGCGGAGGTGCAGGGAAAATTCTCTTTGGATGGACTTGCACCTATGAACATTAGGCTCGAGGATGTACTGTGGGAGGAAGCCGTGCTTACAATGGGCATCAGGGATTTGAAAGGCGTCAAAGAGGGTATCACTATCCGATGGGCGGGAAAGGAATTCACTGCGGAGCCGGGGATTGTGGCAGGAGATGTCGTCGAATCCGGCGTCAGCATCAGGCCGGTTCTTTCCGCTGGTGAGAAGCAATATGAGTTTTCAACCAGCATCAATCTGAACGGGAGTGATGAGCTCCAGTTCGTCCCTGTGGGGAAACAAACAAGCGTCTCAGTGAGCTCGCCATGGCCGTCCCCCAGTTTTGTAGGAAGGTTTCTGCCGGATGAAAGGACAGTAAGCGAGGATGGCTTCACCGCGAAATGGAATGTCCTGCATCTCAACCGCAACTTCCCACAGCAATGGATCCTCGAGCGTATATCGGCAGGAAGTGTGCAGTTTGATCCGTTTGCATTCGGTGTGAAACTGATCTCCCCAATCGACGGCTATCAGCAGACAATGCGTTCCGCCAAGTATGCGATCATGTTTATCGCACTCACGTTTCTCGCTTTTTTCCTGACCGAAGTATTCACAAAGAAAGCCGGCCATCCTGTTCACTATGCTCTCATCGGTTTTGCTCTCGTATTGTTCTATTGTTTGCTTCTCTCGTTATCCGAGTATTCGTCGTTTACGCTTGCATATGCGATCTCAAGCCTTGCGACTGTGGCCCTGATCGGAGGGTACTCGCGGAGTGTTCTTGGTACAACCAGATTTGCCGCCACGATTTCATCGCTTCTTGTTTTCCTCTATTCATTCCTCTTTATCATCCTCCAGCAAGAGGACTATGCATTGTTGTTCGGAAGCATAGGCTTGTTTGTAGTCCTTGCCCTCGTGATGTACCTGACGAGGAAGATAGATTGGTTCACAGTGGGCAAAACCGAGGGTGTATCGTAAGCCCGTTTCAAAGCCAGACGAGGAGCAAAAATCATAGTGACCCTGCAACCACCGTTGCAGAGTCTTTTTTTCCGCGACCAATCTTGAATCGAGCGAAAAATTTTGGCGGAAGTGTCTCAGTGTGGAATCGTCGGCAATTCTCCTCTTTCATTGATGGTGCGAACCTCCCCTCCCTTCGTACCTGTCCGCCATCTGTTTGGCGGAAGGGAGGCGAAAATAGCTTAACCAGAGCGGGGGAGAGTTCGAACCACACAAACAAAACAAAAAAAAACCGAGTCGCTGCTAATTTGACAATCAGAATGCCGATATGTAAGTTTATTCGTTCAAAAATTGAACGAACCGGGAATCGGAGAGATGGAATTTTCCTTCTTCAATGACAACTCACCCGCATCTTTCAAATCCAAGAAATTACTCCCTGATCGCTTCTTCAACAGAATCACCATTGAAAGCCCGACCCATGAAATCCCACCACGAAACTCTCCCGTTGTTTGGAGAGTCCGAGACTGAAATCATCACGGAATACGCGTCACGGAACCGTGAACGAATCCGTCGTTGGGCAAGCAGGGGAATTCGCTTCGGCACATCCTCGTGGAAATATCAGGGATGGATTGGACAGATCTACGGCCGGTCCTACAGGAACAACAAATCATTTGAAAGCGCGGCCCTTACAGAATACTCGAACCTTTTTCCAACAGTCTCCGGTGATTTTGCATTGTATGCTTTTCCGGATCCCGCCAAAATGAAGTCCATGTACGATATGACCAGTGATGGCTTTAGAGTTTCGTTGAAGGTTACCGACAGAATCACCGTCAAGCGCCATCCGAACATATCGCGGTACGGAACGAATGCCGGAAGAGAGAACCCTGATTTTCTGAACGTCGAGTTGTTTGAGGACGCGTTTCTCAAGCCGATGGAAGAACTGAAGGAAAAGAAAGGGTCAATCATTTTTGAGTTCTCAGCTTTCCATCCGGAGTCCCAAGCGGCATACAAGCAGTTCATTTCCTCTCTCGATCACTTTCTCAGCAGATTGCCGCGTGGATACGAATATGCAATCGAATTACGCAACAGGGGATTCTTGACTGGCGAGTATCTGCGAATGCTTCAACAACATGGCGCCGCTCATGTCTTGAATAGCTGGACCAAAATGCCGCCTATTATTGATCAATTACGGATTGCAGGAATACTCACTGCTCCATTCTCCGTGGCGCGCGGCTTGCTTAAACCCGGACGTAAGTATCAAACGGCAGTCGAGATGTTCCAGCCCTACGACAGGATCAAGGAAGAAAACCCGGAACTGCGCATGGGACTCGTTGAGTCGGTGAGAAAGTGCATTGAAGAAAAGAAGGAACTCTATGTTTACGTAAACAACCGCGCCGAAGGGAATGCGCCCAAGACAATAGAAGCAATTCTCGATATTCTTGAATCGGGATCCGGCTAAGATAACGCATCGAACCTTAAAACGGGGATATGAGACGTGGGAACCGGTATCGATTCATGCCTTTTCAGTTCAGACGGTTGTATTCGGTACGAGATCTAAAAGTAAGGCGATATTTCAAACACAAAAAAGCTAGGCGAAGAACCTCGCTTTTCTGTTTCAGTATGAGTCTGTGTTCACAATCCTGTGTACGCTGCTGTAAGAACAAATTGCGCCTCGTAGTCGTCGTCGGGTGTTCCGGCCGGAACAGAAACTGTTCCACCAATCTGCACGGCAGCAGATCCACCGATTAACGAAATCGTTCCGGGAACGCGCGGGTCAATGGGGTTGTAAGAATCACCAGCTGAAAACGATGCATCAGCCCAGCCGGCTGATTGAAGTCCCGCGAAATATGGTACATGGACTCCGCCTCCTCCAACGCCTCCGCCTTCAAAAAATGGAGGAAGTGAGAACGTCAAGAGAACGTTTGCCCCCTGTTGACCGGAGATTTCCCAAAGGACAGGAATTGCTTCAGTGTTTCCTGCTCCATCGGGCGGGGTTAGGGAACCATCAGCAGCAATCTGGTATGTTACGCCCGGGAGAAGATCACCGAAGTCGCCGTCAGTCGGGGAAATTTCCAAGATCGCGCCAACCTCAAACACCGCGAGCGCGGTTGATGAAATGCCATTGCCAACTTGGGCGGCTGCAGAGAATGCAATCGTGAAGAGTGCAATCGACACTAACAGAAGCTTCATCCTCATGTCCTTTCATAAAGAGTTGAATCGTGGAACAGGGGGATGTCAAAAGCTAATGATTGCGGATGAAATGAAGTGTGGGGGAGGTCACAGGGTATTCCCCCATTGTAGGGGCAATTCGCAAATCGCCCTGCGCGAAACAGAGGATGCCGGGAATTACAGGAGGCATCGCCTTCATGGTTCACGATCTCAACCATCCCTTCTCGCGATACCAAGCCACGGTCGCCCGTATACCTTCTTCAAGCGAGACCTGCTGTTCATAACCGAAATCGCGCCTCGCCTTGGATGCATCGCACGTCCAATAGTTTTGCACCATATCCCGCGCCTTCTCAAAGTTGATGAGCGCCGGCTTTGATGAGAACGAGGCAAACAACTCGGCGAATGCGGCGATTGTGTAAACACCTGCTTCAGGGATTCTCAGTCGCAACGCAGAACGGCCCATGACTCTTCGCGTGACCTCTCCGATTTCCTTCCACCCGTAGTATTCCTTGCTGGAAATGAAATAGGTTTGTCCCGATGCCTTTTCACTTTCGCCCGCCATTACAAAACCTCTCACCAAATCTGTTACGTGAACCAAACTTACAAACTTATGGTTGAAGCCAACCATTGGTTGCAAACCTTTACTCATAGTGTGAAAGAACTCGAAAACGTCCTTGTCGCGTGGGCCGTAAACGGCAGGAGGGCGGCAAATGGTAATCGGGATGTTTGTCATGCGGCGTAGACACTCCTGTTCGGCCTTCCATTTGGACTTACCGTAGGTGGTAATTGGATGCGCTTTGACGGTTTCATCAATCGGTGCCGGGCTCGGGCTCGGGCCAACCGCTGCCTGACTGCTGATGTGAATGAACCGTTTCAACGAGGATGATCCCGCTGCTGCTTCAAGTATGTTACGCGTTCCCTCCGCGTTTCCTTTGTAGTAATCCTCTTTTGTCTTTGCCTTTGTCAAGCCCGCCGAATGATAAACAAAGTCAACACCGCTCACGGCTTTGCGCAGCGCGTCACTGTCAAATAAATCGCCGTGAACAAATTCAATGGGGAGGCCGTTCAACCAGGTGAGGTCGCTGGTTTTGCGGACAAGACATCGAATCGAATAACCCTTTTGCAGGAGGAGGTCGACCAGGTGACTGCCGATAAACCCTGTTCCTCCGGTAACAAGAACGATCACATTGACTCCGAGAAAGAAACGGACAGTAGTGCGAGAAGCATGAGTGAGTTAGCCGCGGCGTTCAGCAATGAAGTTGTAGTTCGACGGGTCTCGTCAAGCTACCGTGATTGACTTTGGCGGCGTGTTGAAGTATATTGATTGCGCATCTGATTAGCAATCTTGCTTCACACAGCAGATGCAATTCACCGACGACATCCCATATCCCGGAAGTTTCCCTCAGTGAGTACTCCAGCCAAACCAGTTGACCTGTTCGAAAAATGCCGTGAATTTACCCGCGCCGATGAAATCAAGACTATGGGTTATTATCCCTACTTTCGTCCGATTCAGGAAAATGAAGGGCCGGAGGTGATGATTGAAGGTCGCAAGGTCATCATGGCTGGTTCGAACAACTATCATGGATTGACGAGAGACCCGAGAGTAAAAGAGGCTGCCCGAAACGCCCTTGAAAAATACGGCACCGGCTGTTCCGGCTCGCGCTATCTCACCGGCACGCTCGATCTCCATGTGAAACTGGAAGAACGACTTGCGGCATTCTATGGAAAAGAAGATTGCCTTCTGTTCAGTACCGGTTATCAAACCGCACAGGGAATTATCCCGACGCTGGTTCAAAAAGGAGACTACGTTGTTTCCGACCGCGACAACCACGCGTGTATTGTTGCGGGAAACCTCATGGCGAAAGGAGCGTTTGCGGATTTCGCCCGATACAAGCACAATGACTCGGCTGACCTTGAACGTGTTATTGCAAAGATACCGCATGAAACCGCCAAGCTGATCGTTTCCGACGGCGTGTTCAGTACATCGGGAACCATTGTTGATCTGCCGAGCATCGTTGCGGCGGCAAAGAAACACAATGCGCGTATTCTTATTGATGACGCACACTCGACCGGTGTTATCGGAAAAGGGGGACGAGGAACAGCAAGTCACTTCGGCGTTGACCGCGAGGTCGATCTCATCATGGGAACCTTCAGCAAGACCTTTGCATCACTCGGAGGCTATGTTGTGGGCGAACGCGCGGTCATCAACTATGTGAAACACATGGCCCCCGCTCTCATCTTCAGCGCGAGTCCTACGCCTTCATCAGTTGCCGCGGCGCTGGCTGCGCTTGATATTCTGGAAAAAGAACCCGAACGCATCAAGCAGTTGATTGCCAATGCCGATAAAATGCGCAAGGGCTTCAAACAGATGGGCTTCACAATTGTGGAAAATCCGACCGCGATTGTTCCGGTGATCATCGGCGATGATACAAAGACGTTTGTCTTCTGGCGCGCGTTGTTTGACGCCGGCGTGTTCGTCAATGCATTCATCAGTCCTGGTGTGCCCAATGGAATGCAGATGATGCGCACGAGCTATATGGCAACGCATGAGAGCCACCATCTCGACAGAATCCTTGAGACGTTCGGCACCATCGGCAAAGAACTCGGTCTCATTTCGTAGCCCCTTCAATACAAGCATGTTCACCGAGAATTCCTCTGGACTCGCTCTCCCACGAATATCGACGTTAACATGACTCCAGTAAAAATCCGACCTGTACGTTCCTCCCGTGATAAGATGTCGTTCATCAAATTCCAGTGGAGCATCTATCGCGACAACCCCAACTGGGTTCCGCCACTCCTGATGGATCGGAAGAAGCTCATCGACAAGAAGAAAAATCCGTTCTACCGGCATGCGGTGATGGAATTGTTCATTGCGGAACGTGATGGCCAGATCGTTGGCCGCATTGGCGCGATCATCAACGACAATCACAATAAGGAGCACAAGGAGAATATCGGCTTCTTTGGGTTCTTTGAGTGCATTGATGATCAGGGCGTTGCAAAACTGCTGTTTGATACCGCGAGAACCTGGTTGAAAGCCCAAGGTGTCACCGCTGTGCGCGGTCCCGCGAGTCCAAGCGTGAATGATGAGTATGGACTGCTTATTGACGGCTTTGATAAACCGCCTGCGATTCTCATGACGTACAACCCGCCCTACTACAGGCAATTGATTGAAGACTACGGATTCAAGAAGTTGAAGGAGTTGTACGCATACTACGTCCACGGAGACAGGGTTTTTACCGACAAGCTTGTTCGCGTTGCAGAGCTTGTGAAGAAGCGCGGTGGCGTTACCTTCCGGACGATCAACATGAAGGATTTTGAGAACGAGGCAAGGATCATCAGGGACATGTACAACCGGGGATGGGAGTCCAATTGGGGTGAAGTACCGATGACCCCGGAGGAGTTTGATTATGTTGCAAAGGATCTCAAAGCGATAGTCGATCCGCGCGTGGTGTTCATAGCGGAATCAAGGGGGAAACCTGTCGGGTTCTCGCTTTCCATTCCGGATTACAATCGTATCCTCAAGGACAACAAAAAGGGCTACCTCATTCCTGCCATTATCCGGGTGCTTCTGTTCAAAAAACGAATTAACTTCATGAGGATTATCATCCTCGGCGTTCTTCCCGAATACGCGAATTCCGGCATCGGCGGCGCATTGCTTCATGAAACGGGCAGGCGTGGCGTCGAGTACGGATATTTCCATGGCGAAGCAAGCTGGGTGCTGGAGGATAATGTGATGATGAACCGCGGCGCGGAGATGATGAACGCGACTCGATACAAAACGTATGCAGTATATCAGATGCCAGTCTAAGATCGAAAAGGAACTGCCATGCCAGTAAAGAAAGTTGACAAGATTTGGATGAACGGGAAACTCGTCGCTTGGGATGATGCGAATATCCACGTGCTCTCGCATGTGGTTCACTACGGCTCAAGTTGGTTTGAAGGAATTCGCTGTTATGAAACGTCAAAGGGGACTGCGATTTTCCGCCTCGACAAGCACATCCGGCGGCTCTTTGATTCGACGAGGATTTATCGCACGGACATTCCGTACTCGGAGGCACAGATTCATGAGGCGATTCTCGGGACGATAAGAGCCAACAAAATGAAGGCGTGCTACATTCGTCCGATTGTCTATCGCGGCTACGGGGACGTTGGTGTGAACCCGCTTGGATGTCCTGTTGACGTAACGATTGGAGTTTGGGAGTGGGGAAGCTATCTCGGGCCGGAAGCACTTACCAATGGCATTGATGTGTGCATCTCTACATGGAACCGTCCTGCACCGAACACCTTGCCTGCAATGGCCAAGGCAGGAGGAAACTATGTGCTTTCGCAACTGATGAAAGTTGAAGCCATTAAAGCAGGTTTTGCTGAAGCGATTGCACTTGATGTGAACGGCAACATCAGCGAAGGAAGCGGCGAGAATTTCTTTGCCGTGAAAGATGGAGTTATTCTTACGCCGCCGCTTTCGTCCTCGATTCTTCCCGGGGTGACAAGAGCATCAGTGATTGAGCTGGCAAAGGAATCGGGATATGTAGTCCGGGAAACTCTTTTACCGCGGGAGATGGTCTACGTTGCAGATGAACTTTTCTTTACCGGCACGGCGGCGGAAGTAACGCCCATCCGGTCTGTGGATAAGGTTACTGTTCGCGATGGAAATCCCGGTCCTGTGACCCGGAAACTTCAGGAAAAATTCTTTGACGTTGTGAAGACGGGAAATGACGCGAAGAAGTGGCTGACGTTTGTGTATAGTGATTAATTATTTGGCAGCGAAAACCAACGCTACCCACAGTTAACGTCGTGTCAAATCATCGGTCAGTATGCCGATCTTCCCCGAATCGAACCCCCCTAAGGGATAACCATTCCTGCTCCACGATAACCCTGTTTCTTGCCGTGTATCTATGTCAACTTATCCATATACCCATACTAGAAAAGGTAGCACAAAATATCTCTTGACTTACATTTGTAATTGATGTATATTCAAACAGGTCAATAGGGAGTCATGAATGGAAACATCGATTGTAACGGTCAAAGGCCAAATCGTCGTTCCTGTGAAGATCAGACGCAGGTTCGGGATAAAAAGGGGGACCAAGGTGGCCTTCATTGAGCAAAATGGCAAGCTCATGATTCAGCCGCTCGATAAGAGCTATTTTGAAAGTCTTGCCGGGATTCTTGGCACGAACGGCAAAATGATGAAGTCTCTTATGGATGATAAGAAGAGAGAGCGTGATCTATGAAAGCGGCAGTACTTGATAGCTACGCGGTTATTGCATATCTCGACCGGGAATCGGGATATGACGAGGTAGCAAAGCTCTTTGAAGAATGCGTCGCAAAGGACCGAGAGGTCTTTGTCTGCGTTGTGAATTGGGGTGAGGTTATCTATCACGCACTAAGAAGCGGTGGAGAGAACATGGCTAAGCTTGCCGAGGATGCAATGCGCGCTCTTCCCATTCAAGTGGTTGAAGCCAACAAAGACCTCACCCTCCAAGCGGCTCACCTGAAAGCGTTCAATAGGATGTCCTATGCAGATTGTTTTGCGGCGGCGTTGGCAATGAAGAAGAAGTGTGAACTGGTTACTGGTGACAAGGAATTCAAACAGGTGGAGAAGTCAATCAAGGTCCGATGGATCAACTAGGTTGGGATTACTGGCATGCTTAAGGAAAACCAGGTTCCAAAGTTTGACGGTGATGTGTACAAAAAGGTAGCCCTAAACGAACTCGTGACTTATGCTGTTTTCTACCTTGGGCAGAGGCATGAACGGATAAGTGCTGAAAACATTACTGCCGCTGCTTTCTTTTTGTTTCCCGAACGCTTTGCCATGAGAGGGTTTCCACAGTGGCCTGATTCTACGGTCGTAAACAAGCGTTGGATCGATTGTAGGAATAAGGGCTTCATTGCAGGAAGTACCGCAACCGATTTTGCTCTTACGCCTCGGGGTTTCAAAATTGCTGAGAGGGTGGGTGAGATACTTACAGGGAAAAGATCCGTTTTCAATAGGCAGCAAGGTTCGCCCAAGGCTGAGCTTCGTACAAGAGCCGGTCGATTTGTCCGGGTGATCGGAGAGTTTGGAGGAATGCTTGAACGGGCATTCACCGATCCCTCTCCACAACAAAATCCGCAAACCGCATAAGAGATTCTTTCGCGGGTGACGTCGGAAAGGATTCGATCTGTGATTTTGCGGTCATGACGAACTTGTGAGCGAGGGCTTCCGCGTATGCAATCCCTCCGTTTGCCTCAACAAACTGCACAACATTATTCAGCTTCAGTTTCTTCCCGCCGCTCTTGATCATGCTTAGTATGGCCTTTGCTTCCTGCTTCGGTGCGTTCCTAAGGGCGTGAATAATCGGCAGAGTGAGCTTCTTGTCACTCAGGTCCAGTCCGGTTGGCTTGCCGGTAATGCTTTTCTTGCCAACGAAATCCAGCACGTCATCGCGAATCTGAAATGCGAGTCCGACGTTCTCGCCGTATTCCCTCAGTTTCTTCCACGTTGAAACATCCTGCGTTGTGCTCGCCGCGCCAATTTCACAACATGTCGAAAGAAGCGAAGCCGTTTTATCCCCGATGATCTTGAGGTAGCTCGTCTCATCATTGTTCATCTGCCGACTCTTTTGTATCTGATGAAGTTCGCCTTCACTCATCCGCCGAACGGCCGTTGAGGTAATTTTCAGGAACTCAAAATCATCATGCTCAAGGGAAAGAAGAAGTCCTTTTGCGAGCAAGTAGTCCCCCATCAGAATGGAAATCTTGTTCCGCCAGATGGCATTGATGGATGCGAACCCGCGGCGCGTGTCTGCCTCGTCAATAACGTCATCGTGAACGAGCGTGGCGGTGTGCAGAATTTCCACAAGCGCGGCGGCGCGATAACTCCTCTCGGAAACGCCTCCGCATAACTCAGCGCTCAGCAATACAAGAATCGGCCGGACGCGCTTGCCTTTGCGCCTGATGATGTACTTCGCGACGAGGTCCACGAGTCCGATTTTGGAGCGGACAGAGCGATCAAACACGGCATCAAATGGCTCAAGGTGGGATTGGATCGGAGCGGCGATTTCTTTCAGGGACACATGGGTTCCTTTTTCATCGAGGAGAAAGAATCATGCGGTTTGTTCTCGTTTCTTTTGCGCGGCGGCGGAAATCCATATGCTGATCTCATAGAGCACAATCATGGGAATGGCGAGAAGAATCTGGCTTACCGGATCAGTTCCCGGGGTCAGCACGGCGGAGACAATCAGAATGCCAACGATGGCGTGCTTGCGGTAGTGACGCATGAATGCAGGAGTGAGAATGCCAAGCTTGGAGAGAAACCACGATACCATGGGAAGCTCAAAGATCACGCCCGCTGCCAAAATCACACTCACCACGAAGCTCATGTATTCATTGATCGCAATGTTGTTTGCAATTTCCTCCGTGGAAAGTCCGGCAAGGAAGTTCAGCGCCGACGGAAGCATGATGAAGTATGCGAAGGAAATCCCCGACAGAAAACAGAAGGTTGTGAAAAAGACAATCGACTTTATGTAACGCCGTTCTTTGGGAAGAAGTCCGGGAGCGATGAACGCCCATAGCTGATACATGAGGTTTGGCAGACTGAGAATGATGCCGCCCACGAGGGCTATCTCCATGTACATGAAGAGAAGCCCGAAGGGTTTCAGATTCTGCAAATGGATTGCCTGCTGACCGGGTTCAAGCGAGCTGTTGACGGCCTGGACAGGACGCAACAAGACGTAGTGCACAATCTCTTCTATATACACCCAGCACAAGAGCGAGCCGACAACAACCCCTATAACCGCTTTGACGACGCGCCATCGCAGTTCTTCGAGATGATCAAGGAAGGACATCTCATCCGGCTTGTGTTCGTCGGAATCCACTTCCGGTTCTTCTCCTTGGGTGTGTGCTGCCATTGAAATGTTAGACGAGATCGGGATACAACGGGAATCGGAGGCACAGCTCTTCGACTTTTCGTGCTACCGATGCGTGCGTTGACGTGCTTTTGATGTTCGTCAGGACTTCACTAATGAGTGTTCCCACCAATGCCATTTCAGGTTCTTTCATCCCCCGCGTCGTCAATGCAGGAGTTCCGATACGAATGCCGCTTGTGATCAGCGGACTCTTATCATCGAATGGCACAGCGTTCTTGTTCACGGTAATCCCTGCTTCGTCGAGGGCTTCCTGAGCGTCCTTTCCGGTTAGGTTCTTGTTCCGGAGATCGACCAGCATCAGGTGATTATCAGTTCCGCCCGAGACAATCGTATACCCGAACGATGACAATGACGCCGCGAGTGCCTGCGCGTTCTTGATTACCTGTCGCCCGTATGATTCAAAGTCCGATTGCTGTGCTTCTTTGAATGCAACGGCCTTGCCTGCAACAACGTGCATCAACGGTCCGCCCTGGATTCCGGGGATCACCATGGAATCGAGAAGCTCAGACATGTTCTTGACCCTGCCTGATTTCGGTGCTACAATACCGAACGGGTTTTCAAAATCTTTACCCATAAGAATCAAACCACCTCGAGGACCGCGAAGGGTTTTGTGTGTGGTTGAAGTAACCACATGGCAATAGGGGATGGGGTCGTTCAGAAGTTTCTTCACAATGAGGCCCGCGGGATGAGCGATGTCAGCGAAAAGAAATGCACCGACTTTGTCGGCAATCTGGCGGAACGCTTTGTAGTCAATGTTGCGTGAGTATGCGCTCGCGCCAACAGTAATCATCTTTGGCTTCTCTCGCGTCGCAATTGTTTCCACTTCGTTGAAATCGATCAGGCTGGAATCCTTATGGACTCCGTACGGGACGAAGTTGTAAAACTGTCCGGAAAAATTCACAGGAGAGCCATGTGTGAGATGTCCGCCGTGGGAGAGGTTCATACCCATCAGCTTGTCGCCTGGTTTCACCAGCGTAAAATACACAGCCATATTCGCTTGTGAACCGGAATGGGGCTGAACATTTGCATACTCCGCTCCGAAGAGTTGCTTTGCGCGGTCACGAGCGATGTTTTCGGCGATATCAACGAATTCGCATCCGCCGTAATACCGTTTGCCCGGATATCCTTCGGCGTATTTATTCGTCAAAGGTGTTCCCACGGCTTCGAGAACAGCCCGGCTTACAAAATTCTCGGAAGCGATGAGTTCCAGCTTCGTGTTTTGCCGGTTGATTTCCTTTGCGACCGCGGAAAACACCTCGGGGTCTTGTGTGCGCAAATGATTCATGTGAATGTCCGTGCTGTTAATCTTCTTCGTATCTGATAAACCATTGCTCGCTGAGATTCAGCGAGAATGTACAGCGAAAAATATTATCCTTGATGAGATTGCTCTTTGTTGTGCCGCGTTGAGCGTACTCCAGTGCCACCCCAAAACGCGAGTCTCCGCTGAATGGGATATCGAACCCGCTGGTCACTGACCATTCATTGATCGGCTCGCCGTTGACAAAGTAATAGGTTGCGAGGTATGAGAATCCAAGTCTGAGAGAAATGCGATCCCAACCCGTGGCCTCGGGGTCACGGCTTCCTGATCTCTCTACCCCAACGCCGATCCGGTAGCTGTTCTTCAGCGAAGGAGGAGCGACGCCGTTGATGGAGGAGTTGTACCAATTCTGTTGGAGAAAATCTGCTGCGAACACATACCGCGGTCCTGCTTGATACCCGATTCCAACGCCAATGGCAACAGGAATGGTGGCCGAGGTTGGGACCGCGACGGTTTCGCTTTCAGCCGCGTAATTGTATCGCGACTCGAAATCGCCGCTCAGAACGGCTTGCGAGCTCGCCGCAAATCCGATGCTGAGAGGTTGAAGGATTTCGATGGTGCTTCCAAATCCCTGCACCACGCCTCCGATGCGGAAGTATGCACCGTTGATCGTTGCGGATGTTGTCGTAACCGATCCGGACGCGGTTGAATTCGACGGATTAAATGTGCGCACCGCTTGAAGAGTCCCGAAAAGATATTCAACGGAAACTCCCAGAGAAATGAATTTCAAGGGAGTGAATGAAGCTCCAAGAAATCCTCGTGAAATTCCGCCTTCGCCGACGTGCTGAATCGTGTAGTCGATCCCTTGTTGCGAACCCCTCGTGTACGTATTGTAGTTGATATTGCTGAACGGCGTGAATCCTCCGATGATTACCAATCCGTGGTCGCTTGAGATTGGAACAGCCAGGGAACCGCCGATGAAATCGGCTTCAGACCGATAGATGGATTTGTTCCCATCGGAGGAACTGAACCCTTCGTAGAGCATGCCTGCTTCAAGACGCGTCCGGTCGATTGCCGACCATGAACCGGGTGAATATGAGTTAACATAGAAGGGACTTGCGAGGGCCAATCCTGTGTAACCCATCCCTGCACTGCGCGTACCGGTAACGTAACGCAAATCGCCCAGCCCGAAAATGGAGTACGCTGAACCTCCGCTGTCAGCAAAGGATGTACCCGACAGCGTAAAGAGGAAGAACATCGTGAGAGCCAGCTTGTTCATCATCGCTCGTCCCTCCGGTTCTCCACGGAGTACTTGACGAGAAGCTTTGGACGGAGCGTGCTGTCGGCTGCCAACTGGTTGTGAAAAGTCGCGAGATCGAAGGAGCTAAACTCACTCAGATTTGAATTGCGCAATATGAGTCCGTGGTTTGTCCCGACTGCCCACGATTGCACAATATGCCTGACGTTGAAGGTGTATGTATTGCTTGCGGTGATTGATGCCAGCGAGCCCTGTGCTTCAAAGATGGCACTATCAGTGGCGCTTACTGAAAGATGTGCGACGGTGAGGGAATCCCCTCTGAACCGGTTCAGGTGCGTTGTCGCAGGATCCTGGGTAAGCACCATGGATGCTGATACCACTGTTGCGCCAAAGGGAATAAATGAGACATCAAAATGTAGACGACTGCGATACACAATGCCGGATTGGGTGAATAGCAAGCCTGGGTTGCTCACAGGCCCGTCATTGTTGCCGACGAACGTATCGATGCCGAGGTTGAAAGTGAGCGTATCGAGAACCTGGGAGCCAAAACTGCGCGTGAATACCTCCAGCGTTGGAAAGTGTGAAGTCGAGTCCCAATCAAACGGATTGAACCCGCGTATGGTACTTGCCGTTGCAGAAGGCAGAAGGATCAGACCGTATTGTGTAAGGACGGCTCCTCTTAGCCAGTCGCGAACCAGCGCTGTATCAAGGGCAAACGATATCTTCTGTGAATCAGAAGTAATGAAGCCGGAGTATTGTCCGCGCACTGTCGTTTCATACTGCGGCAGACTATCCCACCGGGCGAAGTTTGGGTTCCACAGGCTGGTTACTTTGTGCGCCGTGAACGCGACCGTTCCTGTGGAGTCTCCGAACCATGTTTCTGCGCGAAGTGTGAGTCGCGCTGAAAGGACTTCGAGTGTGTCGGTGTTCGGGAAGAATGCTGAATAGAACAACATCAGCATGCGTGCCTCGTATCCCTGATATTTCCCGAGGAGGTTCACGCGTCCGTTCATCGGAAGGAACTGCTTGAAGGTGGATGACCCTGTTGCCGCCAATGTCGTGTCATAGATCGTGACATCGGTGAGAGCGAAGGAAGTGCCGAGCGCTGTTTCTTGACTTAATTCATCACTACAACCCGAAAGGAGTGTCAGTGTAACTGAAAGCGCGATTATACCGCGCAAGAATGATATGTGCATTAGTTCCTTTGTCTGTCTTTCAATCTATCGCGAATAAATTCTGTTGCTTCCACGATGCTGTCGGTGATGGCATCCGGTTGCATTCCTGTGACGACACACTCCCGCTCAGCGTCCTTTCCATACCCGGTCCGTACCAGAATGGTCGTGGCCCCAACTGCTTTTCCGGCGTTGATATCGACAAGCCTGTCTCCAACCACAAAGCACATCTCCAGGTTCAGATCAAATTCGTGCTTCCCTTGCAAAATCATTCCAGGCTTCGGCTTCCTGCAATCACAGTCCACCTTGTACGGCGGATTTCCCTCCGTAGGATGGTGAGGACAGATGTAGAAGCGATCGAGTTTTGCTCCTTCAGTCGCCAGATCGCCTGTCAACTTTGCGTGAATAGGAACAAGATCCTCCTCGGTCAGGAATCCCCGTGCAATGCCCGACTGGTTGGAGAATACACAGGTAATGACTCCCGATGAGTTCAGTTCGTGGATTGCTTTTGCCGCTCCCGGGATGAGATGGAGATCAGCCGGGTTGGTGAGAAATTCAACCTCTTCGTTGATTGTTCCGTCACGATCAAGAAAGACCGCTATTCGTTGCGTGTTCACTCCTTGACCAAACTCTTGTAGAGATCAACGTACTTGCGCGCTGAAACTTCCCACGAGTAATCCTTCTTCATGCCGTTGAGGGCAAGAGCAATCCATTGCTCCCGGTCCCGGAAAACGTTAACCGCGCGGTGCACGGCATGCAGGAGTTGTCCCGGATCGTATCCCGCAAACTTGAAGCCCGTTCCCTGATGTGAACCGGGTTGGAATTCTTCAATAGTATCATCCAGGCCGCCGGTTGCGCGAACAATCGGCACTGTGCCGTAACGAAGACTGTAAATCTGATTTAACCCGCACGGTTCATACAAGGACGGCATGAGAAATATATCGCTTCCGGCCTCGATCAGATGGGCGAGAGCATTGTCGAACCCGAGTCGAAGGGCAAACTGCCGCGGAAAGGCGCGCTCAGCATGCGAGAAGAATTCGGCATACTTTCGTTCACCGGATCCAAGAATCACCAACTGGATGCCCATCTTCACAAGCGGCTCGAATACCTGCATCAGCAAATCAAATCCTTTCTGATGGGCAAGCCGCGATACGATCCCGATCAACGGCACCGATTCATCAAATGGGAGATTCATCTGGGCAAGGAGAGAGCGTTTGTTCTCAAGCTTGTTCGCGAATGTCGCAGCAGTATAGCGCTGGGGAATCAGTGTATCAACGGACGGATCCCAAACGCAGTAATCAACTCCGTTGAGGATCCCATGAAGGTTCGGTGATCGCATTTGTGCAACGTGGTGCAATCCATATCCGAATTCTTCCGTCTGTATTTCCAGGGCATACCTTCTGCTCACGGTCGTCACGGAATCTGCGAATACCAGCCCGGCTTTCATACAATTCAAATGACCGAACGATGAGACGCTTTCATTGAACAACAGCTCGGGTGGAAGAAATGTTTTCCAAAACGATTCCTGGGAAAACGTTCCCTGATAAGCTATATTGTGAATTGTAAAAACGGTCTTTGTCTGAGAAAAGAAGGGATTGCCGGCGAGCGTGGTTTTCAAGATTGGTGCAATCAGCCCGGTCTGCCAGTCGTTGCAGTGGATGATGTCCGGACGCCAGGATAGCCGTTGGAGAAATTCAAGAACTCCTCGAGAGAAGAAGATGAAGCGCTCGTCATTATCGCCGTAGTCCTGCTGGGTTGCGGGATCGCCGTAAATGCCGGGTCGGTTGAATAGAATTTGGTTGTCGATGAAGTAAGTGTGGGCTGGTGTCTCACTTCCTGAGACCGATTTGACGGAAGCCAGATAGATATTTGAGCCAACGGGGACTTGAATGTCCTGAAGGTCTTCAGTCCGGGCCTTTAGCCGATTTGGGATGAATCCATAGAGGGGTGTTGCGACCCGGACATCGTGCCCGAGGAGGTTCAGGGCCTTCGGCAGGGAACCTGAAACGTCTGCCAGACCGCCTGTTTTGGAAAACGGCTCAACTTCGCTGGATACAAACAGGACATTCAACTGTCTCGACATGAAATCTCAAAAAGGGTGGGAGCGTGTAAAAAATCAGCCAAAATCTACCACTTTTGAAAAAGAGAAGCAACCATGGTGGGTTGATGCTGAGCGTCACAAAATCCTCCAATCCGAAAATCAATTCAACAAGTTATCTTGACATTCTTTTGATCATTGCCTATATTTATACAGTTCATTTCCAAATTCTTCAGCGGAGTTCACCTATAGAGTTGTTTGTTTAAAGGTTTTACAAGAGAAGTATTCGGTGCTGGTGTCTTGAGCGGTTCGCAATAACCTTTTAAAAACAACTTGGCGGTGGCTCCACCTATGATCTCCATCCGCCGAATGTTAAGAGCATTCGGTTTTTCATTTTATGCGACCCTTCCGGGATTACTCAAATCCCTGAGCCATCCTCCGTTCAGTCGGCTTCTCCATGCGTGGCTGATTTTCTCTCTGTGTATCCTGACCTTTAGAGAAGCGGTTTTTTGTGCCGCCAAAGACGTCACGATCCTTCAGTCGAACCAGCAATCGTGTGTTTTGGAGTTTAAGCCGGTGTTTGGGAAGGCACAATCTGTTCCCAACGAAGAGCCTCTCGTCCTGCATGATTTTGAGGGTTCAATGTCGGATTACGGACCCGCTGACGCGGGTCGCCCTGACATCAGGTTCCGGGCAATACCACTGGGGTTTCCTTCCATCGATGGAAATAGCGTGCAGGTTCTTGCCGCTGATTATGAGGAGATTCAGAATGTTCACTTGGCTGCTGTCCCCGAATACAAGATTCAGGATGGACAGGTGGTTGTCTCAACTTACCAGAAAAATTACGACGGAAGATTTCCGAATGCGTTTATTCCGGAAGGGATTTCATCGCTGGAGAGCGTCCGGCAAATGAGAAGCATGTTCGTCGGAAGCGTTCGCGTGGCGCCGTTGCAGTACAATCCCGTGACAAAGGTACTGAGGAAATACAGCCGCATCGTTGTCGAAGTTGTTTTCGGACAGCCAACGGGAACTCGTGTAACCAATTCCGATCATCTCTTGTTGAAGGGTTCGGTATTGAATTACGAAACCTCGCGCGTCTGGGCATTTAGGGATCAGACGATTTCTACGCAGGTCCCTGTGCCGAGTGTTCTTTCAACGGGAGAGTGGTTCCGGCTTGGCGTTACCGAGGAAGGGATGTATCGCCTTGATGCTTCCTACCTTTCTTCGATCGGCATCAACCTTACGTCCGTTGACCCGCGTACGATAAAGATATATGGCAATGGTGGTGCTGTACTTCCCGAGAATCCAACGGCGGCAAGACCGGTTGGCCTGGTTGAAAACGCGATTCTCGTCCAGGGTGGGGGCGATGGTCAATTCAACTCGGGCGATGCAGTGATTTTCTACGGGCGCGGAACGCGCGGTTGGACATACGATCCCATTCTCAGAGTCTACAGGCATAACGTTCATTACTACTCGGACATTAATTATTACTGGCTGACGTTCGGTGGGGCGATGGGCAGACGAATGCAGGATCAGCCGTCGATCTCGGATTCGCCTGTCAGCATTCCCGACAAGTTCACAGACCTCGTCTACGTGGACGAAGAGAAGATTAATTTTCTCAGTTCCGGGAAAGCATGGTATGGACAATCCGTAAACGTGGGAAGCTCATTCACGCACGTCTTCCAGCTCCCGGGTGTTATCCCCGGCGATACGATCCGATACAGGGGTTCTGCTGCCGCGCGGTCGAGCAGTTTCTCATCCTGCGCGGTTCGCGAAAATGGTGGAACGATCGCTACTGTTTCCATAGGTCCTGTGGATCCGAGCGGCTATCTCTACGCGCGCGAATCGGCATTTGATGTGCGCACAGTGCCCGTTCTCTCCGGCTCACAAAGCTTGTTGAGTTTCGCCTTCTCCAGCTCCAGCGGTTCGGCTGTTGGTTGGATTGATTGGGCGGAAGTGCAATACCCGCGCCGGCTGGAGGCGGTGGGAAATTATCTTCGATTCCGGTCTCAGGAAATAAACGGCGTGGTTGAATATCGGCTCGCACAGTTTACGGCATCACCGTTGATTTTCAATATTACCATACCGGAAAGCGTTGCCGTAATATCGGGCGCGACCGGCGCATTTGTTTTCCGCGCGAACGAAACTGGATCACGCTCTGAATACTGCGCGACAGCGGCATTCAGGCTTCCGATTTCCGCGCATCGCATCCCGAACCAGAATCTTCGCGGACTTGCAGGCGGACCGGAATTCATCATTGTAACCTCAAGAGAATTTCGTGGTGCGGCGAACAGGCTTGCGGCACACCGCGAACAACCGGCGTATGGTAACTTGAGAACGCTTGTCGCCGAGGTTGACAGCATCTACAATGAATTTTCAGGCGGCATCCCTGATGCCAGCGCGATACGGGATTTTTTGAAGTATGCATATGATAACTGGACGCCGCGCCCGCTCTTCGTCCTGTTTCTGGGCGGATGCTCATTCGACTACAAGAACATTCTCGGTTCACGTTCAAGCTATGTTCCCGTCTGGCAAAGCATCCAATCGCTCGATGATATCGGAAGCTATTCCTCCGACGATTTCTTCACGCGCTTCATATTCGGCAGCTCTACACCGTTCATGGTCTCAGGGAGAATATCATCCCGGACAGTTGCCGAAGCAAACACAGTTGTAGACAAACTGATTCGCTATGATGCAGGATCTGCGCGGGATGAATGGAAAACAAGGATTCTATTCATCGGCGATGATTCGTGGACCCCTGAGCGGGAGGACGGGACAATTCACAGCCAGCAAGCGGAGGTTCTTGCAACGATTTACACACCAGGCGAGTTTGAAAAAAGAAAAATCTATATCGCGGAATATCCCACCGTGAATACAGCGCAAGGACGCAGAAAGCCCGGCGCGTATCAGGCCATTCTGGATGAAATCAACAGGGGAGTCTCCATTACCAACTTCACCGGTCACGGCAATCCGACCGTGTGGACCCACGAATCCATCTTCAACAACCAGTCATCCATTCCACAACTGGTAAATGCCGACAAGTTAACAGTCGTCCTCGCTGCGACTTGCAATTTCTCCCAGATGGACGACGCCCGCAGATACACCGGCGGGGAATTACTGATGAACAAACCGGATGGCGGCGCGATCGGCGTAGTCTCCGCAACGCGCAAAGTGTTTTCGGGTGCGAATGCCGCGTTAAACCAGCGCGTGTTTGCATCCATGTTCTCCCGAGACGGCAATGGTCGCCTCCTTGTGGATCGTCCCGCAACCGCATTGTACGAAGCGAAGGTCATCATCAACACAAGCAACGATGAGAAGTTCTTTTATATGGGCGATCCCACGATGCAATTGCAATTCCCGCGTGGCTATGCGTCCATCGATAGCATCAACAACGAACCGGTTCTCGGCAGTCCGCCGATTCAACTGCGCGCCCTCGGAAAAGTGACCCTTTCAGGAACCGTTCGCGATTCAAGCAGTCAGCACGATCCTTCTTTCAACGGTCAATCCGCTTTGACCCTCACTGATGCAAGTCGTGTCATTACGATTCCCAATTTCTATCATAACGTTTCGTGGAGTTACCTCGCGACGGGCAGCAGGATTTATTCAGGCCAGGCTTCTATTCTGAACGGAAAATTCTCCGCGACCTTTATCGTTCCCAAAGATATCTCGTTTGCAGATTCAACAGGGAGAGTTGTAGCGTATCTTTCTTCGAATTCCGGAACCGATGGGGTTGGCTACACATCGAATGTTCGTATCGGCGGCACTGACACAACTGCGGCGCCTGATGTGACAGGCCCCGTCCTCAGTCTCTATCTGGACAGCCGCGCGTTCCGCAGTGGCGATCCCGTGAGTCCCGAGCCAGTTCTTTTTGTCGACATGACAGATTCCAGCGGTATCAATACATCCATTGCAGGCATTGGCCATCGCATTGAAGCTTGGGTGAACGATGCTGCGGAAAGCAGAGACCTTACGGACTTCTATACAAGTGAGCTTGATAACTACCAGGCGGGAACTGCGGAATTTCCCTTGCGTGGACTCCCCCAAGGAAGAAATCATGTTCGCGTTCGTGCATGGGATACATACAACAACGCTTCAACCGCCGAGACCTTTTTCGAGGTCACAACAACGGATGAATTGAGATTGTCTGACGTGATGAACTACCCGAATCCTTTCGCGGACGGGACTTCGTTCACGTTCCGGCAGAATCTGTTGACGCCCCTCAATGTCACGGTGAAGATATACACGCTTGCGGGGAGAGTCGTGCAAACAATTGAGGGTTACTCCACTGGGGAACCATTTATCCGGCTTCCTTGGGACGGAAGGGATGTCGAGGGAGACGTCCTTGCGAACGGAGTTTACCTTTATAAGGTGGTTGCGAGGACAACGGATGGAAGGTTCACAAGCGAGGCCCTTGGAAAGTTGGCTGTTTTGAAGTAAATGTGAAGGGTGTTTGCAACAAAGATTGAAATTCATCATTTTTCATGTGTTATGAGGAGGGTTTAACAACAATGCAACCAAACAATCGCACGATCATGGCGGCGTTTTTGCTGGCTTTGACGGTATGTTCGCTTTCATTGCCAATACAAGCGTTTGCCCAGGGGGAATCTGCGGTTCCGTTCCTGCTTATTGCACCGAATTCCCGCGCAAGCGGTATGGGTGAAGCTGGGACTGGTTCTGTTGACGACGGCTCTGCAACGTTCTGGAATCCGGGAGCGCTCGCATTCCTTGACGGGCAGGAGCTGAGTATCACGCACGCTAACTGGCTTCCGCAATTTCAACAATCCGACCTGTTCTATGATTACTTGAACTATAGGATCAAGCTGGATGACATTGGTGGAACACTCAGCTCAAGTCTCACCTACCTGAATCTTGGAAAATTTGCCCGTACAGGTTCTGACGGCCCAACAGTCATTGAAGAATTCAAAGCATTTGAACTTGCCGCCACAGTCGGATACGCAACAAAGGCATTCGACGATCTCGGTATCGGTATGAATCTTCGCTACATTCATAGTGCACTCTCTCCAATAGGTACCGAACAGGAAAAGGGCACAGGAATCGCAAACACCGTCAGCTTTGATATAGCATTGATGTATCGGCCGCTGAAATTGGAAGTTCCGCTTCTCGGCGATCTGGGTAAGAAATTCAGTACGGGTTTTAACCTTTCGAATATTGGGCCGAAGGTGACTTACATTGACGCCGCGCAGGCGGATCCCCTCCCGACGAACCTTCGCATTGGTTTTGGCTACAAGTTTGTGGATGATGAATTCAATTCACTTCAGTACACTCTTGACTTCAGCCGGCTTCTTGTCCGTCGCGACACGAGCGGCACCTCTGACCCCGCATACGAAGCAATTTTCAGTGCGTGGGGTGATGGAAGCGGCCTTCGGAAGATCAACACCGCGATGGGACTTGAATACTGGTACGGCGCGCCGCGTTTGATTGCACTCCGCATCGGCTGGTTCTACGAAGATCCCTCCTTCGGTAACCGCAAGTTCCTGACGTTCGGCGCAGGTATCAGGTATGATATTTACGGGTTCGACTTCAGTTACATTTCCGCAGAAGAGAACCACCCTCTTTCCGACACAATCCGCTTTTCGTTGCTGATCGGGTGGGGCGTTGGCGAAGGCAGTAGCGAAGAGTAATTCAGAACTTCCAGAAATTTGTCGCATATGCAGGTGACATGACCCGGGTAACATATTCCCTCCTGTTGTTCATTGTACCATTCAGTTTGATTGCGCAGCATTTGAATCATCCCGTGATGGCCTCACGGGATGATTCGTTTTCCGGCGCTCGGCCGTTTGTTGCTGTTCCTGAGACAATCCGCGTGCTTGCGGCCATGGCACAATTTCAGACCGATACCGATCCCCGTACCACGGGCAACGGACAGCTTGTCCTGAGTGCTCCGACTGATTCTGTAATCGACGCGCCGCCGCACAACCGTCAGTACTTCCAGGATCATCTCGCGTTCGTGGAAAACTACTACCGGAAAGTTTCAAAAGGGAAGTGCATCGTGCAGTCAACAGTCATTGACCGGGTTATTACATTGACCGGTCAGATGGCTGTGTACAGTCCGCCGCGTAACGGCAGTAATGTTGCTGTTGGAAACCTTGTCGTCGAAACTTGGAACGCAGTTGATTCGCTTGGCCTCGTTCCGGATTTTTCCGCGTATTCCTGTTTCATGGTTTTCCATGCCGGAGCCGGACGCGATATCGACCTTGTTGCGACGCTTGGCTTTGATCCCACACCTTCGGATATTCCCTCATTGTATATCGGCTTGAACGCGTTCAAGAGTTTCTACGGAGAAACCTATCAAGGCATTCCCGTTCAGGGCGGGAACTTTCATATTACGAACTCGATTGTTGCACCTGAAACCGAGAGCCGGCTCCTCCCCGGTTTGACTGGTGATGTGCTTCTTGAGTTGAGTATGAACGGTTTGCTCTGCGCCTCGTTGGGAAACTTTCTCGGGCTTCCCGACCTGTTCAACACCGGCACGGGACGATCGGGTATAGGACGGTTTGGATTGATGGACGGTCAGGCGATCTTTAGTTTTTTCGGAGTGTTTCCCCCGGAACCCTCCGCATGGGAAAAGTACTGGCTTGGCTGGATTCAACCGATTACACTGGCAACGGGCGAACACACCGTTGAAATGCCGGCGGTCAGTCTCGCAGATTCCGTCTATCGCATTCCCATTTCCGCGCATGAATATTTTTTGCTGGAGAATAGAAACCGCGACCCACAACGGAATGGTCAAACAGTGACTTCGGTGTTCAACGGCCAAACATCCGTTCGGGTATTTCCCAAGGATACTGCGGGCTTTGAATCGTTTGACATTGAGGCGCTTTCAGGTGTTGTGACTGATGTTGAGGACTTTGATTGGAGTCTTCCGGGAGGAAGAACCTCCAGCGACGAATTTTTTGATGGCGGCGCCTTGTTGTGGCACATCGATGAATCAATTATCCAGCAGGAGCTCTCATCGAACAGCATTAACGCAGATCCCCTGCGCCGCGGAGTTGATGTCGAAGAGGCTGACGGGTCGCAGGACATCGGCCAGGAGTACGGCTTTTTGACGCCGGGTTCGGGAAGCGAGGATGGTACAGCGTTGGATTTCTGGTTCGAGACCAATTCTGCTCCGGTTTTCACAAATGAGTTCTCTGTCGGCTCTCATCCGAATTCCATGAGCAACACCGCCGCACAAAGCCATGTTAAGGTGCATGGATTCAGCCCGCGGGGGCCGCGCATGACAGCGACGGTAACCATCGGCGATGATGTTATCGCGCCCCTGGCGTCATTCCCCAAGCGCGTGACTGAACGCTTGACTTCACAAGCCCTGACAGCTGGCGATCTGAATTCTGACGCGACAAGCGATCTTGTTATTTCAACGACGTCGCAATTATTGCCGTCTGAAACCTTGTCTCCGGATTCCGTGATCCAATTTGTGGGTCAGGCAAAACTGTATGCTTGGTCTGTCTCCGGATCGACTCCTCCCATTCCAGGTACTTTTTCAAGTGGATTGATTGCGATCGCGGGCCAAACTGTTTCCGATTTTGTCGCTGGACCGGTGATTTTGGACCTGAATCGCGATGGTGCTCAGGATCTTGTCGTCGGTCGCAATGTCGGGAACGCCATCATACAGGATTTTGCTACGACGGATGCCGGGTCAGACAGTCTGGCTGATCAACTGTTTGCTGCAAACGCTCCGACAAAACTGATCACACCGCAAGTTGCCGATGACTCACTGCTTGTTGGCGGCGGCGAGGGCGCTATGCTGATCATTCTCAACCGCGCAGATGCAACCGTCAGAACGCTTCGTGTGTTTGACGATTCTCTGGAAGCGGTTGTTGGCGTCAGTAGAAATTCAGGTCGGGGTGGATTCGTTTGCACCGGAAATGCCGGAAGCATCGCCATCACCGATAGCAATGCCGGCGCGGTCGTGTCGCTGCGCTCTCTTCAGTCTGCCATTGCCGGTCCCGTGGTAGTTGGACTTGTTGGTTCTTCAGGGGAACCAAGAATCGCGGCTGCAACGGTGGACGGTCGTCTCTTTCTTCTTGACGCGCGGCTGAATTTGCTTCCAGGTTTTCCGCATGTTCTTTCCGGAAGCGTGAGCAAGAGTCCGGCGTTGGCGGATATTGATCAGGATGGATTTCGTGAAGTTATTGTGTTTAGCGGGAACAAGATCAATGTGTGCAACCACGCAGGCGCATCGCTGGATAATTTTCCGATCACTCTCGCGACAACCCAGCCCATCACGTCGCATCCCATTGTCGCAGATGTGAATGGTGACGGCGCGGTTGAAATAGTGGCTGTATCGTCTGATGGGTTCGTGGCCGCGTATGATCGCTCGGGAAGAATGGCGCCGGGTTTTCCGCTCCAGGCAGGCGTGGGCGAACAATCTGTCGCAGTGTTTGACGTTCCGACTCCGTCTCTCACGACGGTTGATGTCGGGCTCGCGGTTGCTTCTTCCGAATCAGGGTCACTCGTTTCGTGGAAAACCGGCTCCACGAGAATCCCCTACGAAGTTGCAACCGTCCGTCCCTGGCCGCAATATCAAAAAGATGCATCTCACTCCGGTTTGTCAATGGAACCGCTCACCGGCACACCGCTTAGCTCCGCGTTCTTTCCCGAAGAACGCGCGTATAACTGGCCCAACCCGGTCTACGATGGAAAAACGTTCATCAGGTACTTTATCAAAGACGATGCGACGGTCAACATCAAGATATTTGATCTTGCCGGCGGTCTCGTCGACGAACTGGCGGCTTCAGGTATTGGTGGTGTGGATAACGAAGTTGCCTGGGATGTCCTGGATGTTCAAAGCGGAGTGTACTTCGCGCGCATAGAGGCGCAGGGTTCGGGCGGGAGTGGTGTTGCGATCGTGAAGATTGCCGTGGTTAAATGATATTCCGCAGCGTTCTCCTCCTTCTATACCTTGTCCTCTTCTCGTCTGCCCTCATTGCGCAGGATGAGTTCTATCATCCCGAGCTTGATTGGAATACAATTGAAACAGAACACTTCCTTGTTCACTATCATACCGGAACGGAGCGGACGGCGCAGGTTGTCGCAAAGATTGCCGAGGACATTTACGAACCGGTGGTCTCGTTGTACAACCACAAGCCGGATGAGAAGGTCAGTTTCATCATCAAAGACCACGACGACATTTCCAACGGGGCCGCGTATTTCTACAACAACAAGGTTGAAATCTATGCCCCGAGCATGGATTTTGACCTGCGCGGAACGCATAACTGGCTTCGGAATGTTGTCACCCACGAGTTTACACATATCGTCCAGATCCAGACCGCTATGAAATTCGGGCGCGGCATTCCCGGCTTCTATTTCCAGTTTCTCGGATATGAATCGGAACGACGACCCGATATTCTTTATGGCTTCCCCAATGTCATTGTCTCGTATCCGTTTTCTGGGTTTGTGGTGCCCGTGTGGTTTGCGGAAGGCGTCGCCCAGTACAACCGCACCGACTTTCGTTATGATTTCTGGGATTCTCACCGCGATATGATTCTTCGCTCCTATGCGTTGGACGGAAACATGCTTACGTGGGAGCAAATGGGAGTTTTCGGCAAGACGAGTCTTGGGAATGAATCGTCATACAATGCCGGTTTCGCGTTTGTCAGCTACCTTGCCCGCGTGTACGGGGAGGATAAACTTCGGGAAATCTCGCGGAACCTGGGAAAGTTCGGCGCAACGACGATTGAAGGGGCCATTAAGGATGCGGTGGGAAAAGACGGCGCGGAAGTGTATGCCGATTGGCGGGCGGAGGTCGAACGTGACTATGCAAAACGAACTGCTGACATCAGGAGCTCGGTGCGTGAAGGGAGCGTTATTCCGGTGCTGGACGATGACGAGGTTCAATTCGGAATGCCCGCTGTTCACCCCGCTCCGCGCATTCAACATCCGTATAGTGAACGCCGGATGATGCAATGTTGCGCGGTTTCCTTCTCGACCGGCTTCGCAAATCTTTACCCGCGTTACTCACGTGATGGCCAAAAGATTGCCTACGTCAGCAACAAGAATGGCGATTACTTTGGCCAGTCAACGATGTACGTGTACGACGCGAGGACGCAGAAGGAAGAACCGATTCAGGGCGGCGTGAGAACGGCAATGAGTTGGTCGCCCGACGGGAAAAAGCTGTATTATAGCCGGTCCTGGCGCGACAATCCGCACTGGTCTTTGCAGTTTGATGTTTATGTGTATGACTTGACAACCAAAGACGAAACCCGGCTTACAAATGGCGCGAGAGCTTTAAGCCCGGCGGTCTCTCCCGATGGATCGCTCCTTGCATTTACAGTGAACAAGGATGGAACGAGCAACCTCGCGGTGATGAATGTGAACGGAGGCGACATCCGCATCATAACGCCGTATGCGCATGGAGAACAGGTGTATACGCCGCAATGGAGTGCTTCGGGAGACCGTATCGTCTTCGACTATTCTGTGAAAGATGGGAGGGACATAGCCGTTGTCAATCCTGATGGGACCGGACTTCAGTTTCTTATCAAAGGTAATGATGACTCGCGGTCTGCTGTTTTCTCGCCGGACGGTTCCTCAATTGTTTTCAGTTCGGATCGAACCGGCATCTTCAATCTGTATCGCTATACACTGGCGACTGGTGCGACGGAGCAAATGACGAACGTGCTTGGCGGGGCATTTCTTCCGACCGTGAACGATTCCGGAGACATTGTCTATGCATCGTACACATCATCCGGCTACAAGATTGTTCGACTTGATGATCCGATACCGGTTGCCGCGCAGCCCGGAAGTTATGTTCGCGACCCGTACGATGTGCCCGGCTTGTCATCAGCCACGGCATTGAGACAAAGTGAAACCAGCCAGTTTCCATGGGAATCCCTTCGTGCATACAATGATTCGTCTTTTACCCCGCTGAATTCCAAGCCGTACAAGGCGCGTTTCACTTCTGTGAATTTTGTTCCGTTCGTTCGGGTGGATAACTACAACACAAGCGACAACGCACTGGATGCCATCAAGCCCGGGGTGTATCTGTTTTCCAACGACGTCCTTGAAAAGACGGGCTTTTTTGCAGGGGCCGCCCTGAGCAAACGGCTCGAGCGCGACCTCTTCCTGCAGTTTTTCTACCGCTCAAAGTTACCTCTTTTGTATGATATCGGACTTGAGCCGGTTGCCTCCGCGGAACTGTACAACATCACGCGGAAAGCCAAAGATGCCATAGATATTCCTCCGGTTGTACCGGTAGACTTGACATACAATCTTTTGCAATTTGATTTTGCACTGAACCAACCCTTTGTCTCGCAATTCAGCAACGCGGAACTCAGGTTCGCCCATAGCCGTTATACGTCCATCATCGAGAGTTTTGTTAACCCGAACAATTTCCAGGTAATACCCGGGTTCAGTAATCTTTACTTCATCGGCAATGACTTATCACTGAAGTTTTCAATGGATGCGATCATACCCTCGCGTACAAGCGAGATCAATCCGGTGGGGAGGAAGATCACTTTACGTATCGGGCGCGAATGGGACCAACTTCTGAATGATTACAGTGTTGATAACGGACTCCTCGTTCCTGTGTACAACCAGTTCAACTTCACACGACTGGAATTGAAATGGAGGGAACATCTTCCGCTCTTTTTCAAGAACCACACACTTACAATGACACTTCACGGCGGAACGATTCTTGAGAACACGGTTGATGAGTTCTTTGATTTCTATGCAGGTGGTCTTATCGGGATGCGCGGTTACCCCTATTATTCCATCGGAGGCAATGAAATGCTTCTCGGAAGTCTTGAATATAGGATCCCCCTGATACACAACATCGATGTGCGGTTTCTCCAGATCTACTTTGACAAGCTTTATCTCTCGGCGTTTGCAGATATGGGTAATGCCTGGAGCGGAGCGATTCCGTCTCTTCGTGAATTCAAGACTGATATTGGCGCTGAACTGCGGCTCGAATCGTTCTCGTGGTACGCCTATCCGACTCGGGTGTTCTTCAGTGCGGCATACGGTTTTGATGACTTTGAACGTTTTGTCCGGAATCTGGATACGGTGGTTTCATATGGGCAGGAGTGGCGTTTCTCGTTTGGGATCCTTTTCGGTTTCGATTTTGATTAAGAAAGGAGTGTGACACAATGCGAAGGGCATGGTTCTTCACCATTGCAACGCTGGTCTATTCTGTCTGTCCCGCGGAGGATCACAGCATCACCATCCGCCAGGGAGCGGTGGACCCTGTTATGCTTTCAGGAAACCTTCGTGTTGACTTGACGGGCCTGGAGCGGCTCGGAGGTCCTCCGGCAAAGCAGGACAAGGAGATTGAAGTTGAAGGAGAAAAATCAGTTTGGCTGGCGGCCGGTCTCTCGGCCATCATCCCCGGTGCTGGCGAGATCTATGCAGAGAGTTACCTCAAGGGGTCAATCTTTTTCCTGGCCGATGTAGCGCTTTGGGGTCTCGCCTATCATTTTGACAAGAAGGGGGATGACCAGACAGATTTCTTCCAGGGGTATGCAGACCAGCATTGGAATGTCGTGCGCTATGCGGACTTTGCCGAGACACACTTTATTTCCTCGGGTTCATACGCGTGGAGAATTCCGGGCGCTCCTAATGACGCCCCGCCGTGGCAAAGAGTCAACTGGGATGAACTCAACCGCATGGAGCGGGATATTGCACGCACTGCTGCCGGACAGTACTACTCGCACACGCTTCCGCGCTATGGTGAGCAACAGTACTTTGAACTGATCGGAAAGTACCAGCAGTTTTACCAGGGCTGGGATGATGCGAATCTCAACTTGGTCAGCTATGATGAAATCACAGCGGCCCTGACAGATGATACGATGTTCAAGTACTACTCGGCGGAACGGGGAAAGGCCAACGATTATTACAGCAACGCAACAACCTTTGTGACGATTGCAGTAATCAACCATGTTCTGAGCGCGGCTGATGCGGCGTGGACGGCCGGACGTTACAACAGTGCCCTGCGCGCAAACGTTGGGTTACAAAGTATCCCGATCGGCACTACGTATGTGCATAATCCATCCGTCATGATGAAGTACTCGTTCTGAGGTATGCCTATTTTTTTACCCGCGCAATCACAACTAGGGCCCCCCCGAAGAATATGATATTCGCGGCCCAGGCAGTCAGAAGCGGATTGGCATCTCCATTGTAGCCAAACACTTGACTCACCTTCATAAAGATCAAGTAGACAAAGCAGATCAGCAAACTGATGCCGAGTTGCACCCCGACTCCACTGCGGCGTTTGACTGATGAGAAGGGAACGCCAAAGAGAACAACGATGACAGTTGCAAAGGGGAAGGAGATTTTGCTATGGAAGTCAACAAGCCACCGGGCGACATCCTGGCCGGCGCGTTGCTGGTTTGCTATGAACTGCTCTAGCGAGTAATAATCCATCTCATCCGGTTTTTCCTGTTTCCTCCTCAGGTCCTCCGGTGTAAAGAACACTCTTCCTGCCGGCATTGTCTTGAAATGGGCGATGGTCTCCTTGTTTCCGTTGAACGTCCTCTGTGTCACGTTCTGTAGAATCCATCCGCGCGATATTGAGTCCCATTGCATCGTCACAGCGTCCATTCGCCCGGTCATGATTGTGAGATTCATGTCGCTGAAATCCTGCACGCTCACCCGAGTGGCAAGTCCTTTGCCATCATCATAGTATCCCATCGAAAGAATCCTTGTCGGACTTGTCTGCAGGTACATGTTTGCCGTTGAGGCGGAGGAGGTTTGTCTGCTGAGATATTCGCGCTCGATATCAATCTTCTGGCGGTTTGCAAGAGGAACAACCCATCCGTTGAAATAAATGGACGCGAGTGTCACGAGTGAAGCAACGACAAGATAAGGAATCATGATCCGGTACAGGCTGATACCGCTCGATTTCATCGCTGTGATTTCATTCTGCGTTGAGAGCCGGGTTGTTACGAACAAACTTGCGAGAAGCATCGCAACAGGTGTGATGAGTTTGATGATCTCTGGGGTAAGGAAGAAATAATAGCGAAGAACAACGGTCGTCGTAGCCTGTCTGTCAATGAAATTGTCAAGCTTCTCCATGGCATCAATGACGATAAACACGACCGTCACCGCGAGGAGTGAAAAAAAAGCTGATGCGAGGAACTGGCGCGTAATGTATCTGTCCAAAAGCTTCATGCCGCGGTTTCCTGTTCGCGGACCTCATCAGCGAGCTCCGTTCTCCATCGACGGGGGATGAACTTGCTGAAGAACCCCCAGTTAATGGCGACGTTTTCGCGGCCGATGCGGAATGTGAGGTATACACCAAGCGCTCCGAGAAGGATGTTTGCCATCCACATGCCGACAGCGGGCGAAAGGAGGGTCCGGTCCGCAAGTTTTTCCCCGCCGATGAGACACGCCCAGTACAAGAGGAAGAATCCGAGACTCAGCGTGGCTGCAACCCCGAATCCTCCCCGTTTCGACATGATGCCAAGCGGCACGCCGATTAGCACAAACACTATGCAGGCTGCTGGGATGGAGTACTTCTTGTGAACTTCCACCATATACTGATTGATCTGGGTTCGGAGGGCCCCAAGGCGGAGAATGTTGTTGTTGACCACACTGCTCATCTGGCGGGAATGTGTAAGAGGATGGATGGTGGATTGGTACACCGGCAAACCCAGCGCTGCGTACGGAAGTGGTTTACCCTTTCCATGAAGAAGAAAATCGATGTCCTGTTCCACCGCTTTCTGGATTTCTTTGCCGCTCCGGTCTGTTTCAAGCGCAAGACTGTCAACGATGCGAAGCATGTCCTGCGCGCTCAACTCCCGGTCCGAACGAATGAATGTGCTTGCTTCGCTTCTTTCGAAATCAAATCCTTCAACTTCCATAACGATGCGATGATCGGTGAAATGAATCCTGCGGTAGCGATCGGTTTCTTGAAGATCCAGGGTATGAATCTCACCGTGGTGAAGATCCATGATGAGCCGGCGAAAGTCCGGAGAGAAGGAAATAACGCCGCTTTGAGCCGTGACCACAACGTTCGTCGCCGGGTTCGTGTAATCATAAAGCGTAATACCTTCAAGGTCGCTTGTCTTTTCGAATGTCTTTCTCACGAGTATGCTGTATCCCGTGGTCTCTTGCGAAAACAACCCGGAGACAAGACTGAGTGTTGGTTTCTTGCGCCTGATGTCCATGCCGAGTGTTTTCGCGCGGTGATTTGCCTCCGGTAAGACGCTGTTGAAAAACCAGATAAGGGCGCATGCAAGCGCGATCGAGGACAGCATGACGGGTGCTATCATACGTACAATGCTCATCCCGCCTGCTTTCATGGCGGTGATCTCGTTCCGGGACGACATGTCACCAAAAGCCATCAGCGTCGCGACGAGAACGGACATCGGCACCGCAAGCACAACCATCCAGGCGAGGTTCAAGGCAATCAACTCGATAATGACCCAGGAAGTCAGCCCCTTGCCAACCAATTGGTCAATGAACTTCATCACGAATTGCAGAAGGAAGAGAAACATCAGGGTGACGAAAGAGAAAACGAAAGGTCCGATCAGCCCGCGGAGAATATGGCGGGAGAGGAGAGACTGCGAGCGACCAATCATGAGACGCATGTCACAATATACGGTCATCATTGCAATTTTTCCATTTCGGATGCGCCATGTGTGACGTAAACCCTTGAAATTCAAGGGTGTTTTCTCTATGTTGAATCCGCCACGGTCATCCGGGCGATTCACACAAAGAGAGGGAGTTCCGTATCGATCTGCATTGATATCGTTTGTCTAGCGCTATTTTTTTGACTTAAGCAATTCCGTCCACGAACCGGAGTTGCCATGCGATATTTGCAGACTGATCTTGTATTCCCTTCGACATATTCCGCCCCTCCTCCTTCGCTCCCGAAGTCTTCTCGTTCTTTTTGCGATAGCTTGTTGCTATGCGGCGGCAATCCTCTTTCTTCCGCAGTCTGTTGACGGGAAGCAGCTCTTGTTCCAATCGGATGGATCCCTCTTTGCCTTGTCTCAATTTCCGGATTCTACGATTGCGGATTCTACCTCGTTCAATCTCTTTGATTCGATCGCGGTCGGCGAACAATTTCCACCTGACAAGGAGTTTACCGGACCTCCCAAGGGTGGAAGAGGGAGGGATCAGTCAGAGCCGATACCCGACTCTGTATTGTTCCCCAAGGATACGAGTGTCGCCGTTGTTGACACAAACTACGTAGTGTTTCTTGATTCAACGGCGCGCATGGCACACTTTGAAAACAAGCGCAAAGACCATCCGTCGGTTGATCTTTTTCCGCGACGGCAGTATGCGCTCAGGGCAAGAAGGTCCGCAGGAAACCTGCGGCGCGAAGTTTCCCTTGATTCATCCGGAATCCTTGTGACCTTTCGCGAAACAATCGGTGGGGAAGATACTCGTGTTCCTCTCCAGATGACGCTGAGCGAGTATATCCGTGCACGTCGGCAGTATGAGCTTCGGCGCTTGCTCGCGGATGAAGCGACCAAGCCGCTTGTTGTCGTGAAACGCGATGATCTCGGGGAGTTGCTCAGCAACATCACCCAGATTCAAATCCCCATCCCTTCCAACCCCATCTTCAGCATTTTCGGCAAGCCGGAAATCAGATTGAACATCAGCGGCGCTGTGGATATCAAGGCGGGGTTCCGCACCACTCAATCGGATCAGACTCAACTCGCGAGCGCTGACCAGACGCGAAGTGAACCGGACTTCAGCCAGGAAGTGCAGGTAAACGTCAACGGCAACATCGGGGACAAACTCAACATCCTTGCCGACTGGAATACCCAGCGCACATTCGAGTATGAAAACCAGCTGAAGATCAAATACACCGGCTACGACGACGAGATTGTCCAGAGCGTTGAAGCCGGCAACGTTGCGCTCACCACGCCTTCATCGTTTGTTGGAAGCAGTCAGGCACTTTTCGGCGCCAAGGCACTCTTCCAGACCGGGCCTCTACGGCTTACAGCCGTTGCCTCGCAAAAGAAAGGACAGATCAAGGAAGTAGCGGTCTCCGGCGGCGCGCAACGCACCATTTTTGAAAAACGTGCATGGGAGTACGCGACAAATCACTTCTTCGTTGACACATCCTATATCCAATACTACGAACCCTATTATCAGAACGACCCTCCGACTGTGAATGGCAGTGTCCAGATTGTGGAAGAAGAAGTCTGGGTAACGAAACAGGGCAACCAGTATGATCCCAATGACCGGCCAGGGATCGCGTACATCGATCTGCCGGGTTTCGGACCCGGTGGGTATGACTCCACCCTTCGGAATCAGGACGAGATTCCCGGTATAATCGAAAAAGGCAAGTTTGTCAAACTGCAGAGGAGCCAATACGAACTAAGCGGTGACGGTTACATCGGCGTCCTCTCGTTGAATACTAATGTGCAGGACCAGCAGATTGTGGCAATTGCATATCGCACTTCAGGCGGCCAGCAGTTCGGCGAGTTGAGCCGCGACTACGGCACTGACACGGCACGAACGGTTGTTCTCAAGCTTGTCAAACCGAAAAACCTTAACTCGATTGGTCCCCGCTACTCCGTGGCGTGGAGGATGTTGTTGAAGAATATCTATGCTCTGGGTTCGCGCAATCTTAAGCAAGAGGGATTTCGTCTGGATGTTTTCCGTATTGAACCGGAGGCAGAGCCGATCGCATCTATCAATGGAGAACGCGCATTACGCGTGTTTGGATTGGACAGGTACAACGCTGACGGAACTGCAAGCCAAACCGGTGATAACCTTTTCGATTTTCGTCCCAGGATCACCGTGAACATGTCAAGATCGGAAATTGTCTTCCCGACTCTTTACCCCTTCAAGAATGGGATAACCAGATACTTTGAGGTCATAGGGAGTCCGCTGGACACCGCAAATGCGGAGAAATTTCTTTACCCGGAGGTATATGATACAACCAAGACTGTGGCCCAACAACGGCCGTTACATGATCGCTACCTCATCAAAGGAGAGGCGACCGGAGATGCGACCTCAAAGTACAGTCTCGGTTTCAATGTGGTGGAAGGAAGCGTTCAAGTTTTGCTTGATGGCCGCCAAATGGTCCAGAATGTGGATTTTACCGTGGATTATATTGTGGGAGAGGTTATCATCCGGAATGAACAGGCCCTCGTCCCCGGAGCGAACTTGCAAATCAAGTATGAGCAGAATGACTTGTTTCAACTTGCCTCAAAGACATTGCTCGGCGCTCGGGGAGATATCGCTCTTGGAAAGCAGACGAGTTTTGGTTTTACAGTCATGAATTTGAATCAGAAGACTTTGAGCGACAAGGTGCGGCTTGGCGAGGAGCCCAACAACAACACGATATTCGGTGTGGACGGCGCGACGTCATTCGATCTTCCGTTTCTGACGAGAGGAATTGATGCTCTGCCGTTGCTTTCAACCCGCGACCTCTCATCCATGCGTATTGCGGGTGAAATGGCCTATATGCTTCCCGATCCCAACACGCAGAAGAGCACGATTCCGAGTGATGGAGGCGAAGGCATCGCGTACATTGATGACTTCGAAGGAGCGAGACGCACCATTCCGTTTGGAGTGAACTTCTCGCAATGGACTCTTTCAAGCCCCCCGGACAGCATCGGCCCATTCACCGCGCACGACACGACAAAGGTTTTGTCAAAGGGGAAGCTTGTGTGGTATAACAACCTCAATCAAACAACACGGCTCACAGAGGTGTATCCTAACAAGAGACCCGGCAACGCCGCCAACGACCGTATCACCGTTCTTGATCTTCAGTATCTTCCCCTTGAACGCGGTCCATTCAATTACAGCAGCAATCTGCCGGGAACACTGAACTATGGCAGAAACTGGGGCGGTATCATGAAACCGATTTCCATATCTGCCGTGAATATCATCAATGAAAATGTCGGCTTCATTGAAATCTGGATGAAGATGGATTCATTAACACAATCTTTTCCTCAACACGCGCTGGTAATTGATATGGGAGCTGTGAGCGAAGACGTTATACCCAATCGCACTCTGAATGATGAAGACCTTGTGCTGAGCAACAATGCAAACGGAACGTTGCAGGAAGGCGAAGATGTGGGGTTGGATATGCTCTCGAACGCGCAGGAACTCGCGCTGTACCCGGGGCTGGCCCCTGATCCCAGCGGTGATGACTACTCTTTCCAGAATACGTCCACCGATTATTCCAAAATTAACGGGACAGAGAACAACCAGAATGGCCCCGCGGGGAGAATTCCTGATACCGAGGACCTTAACGGCAATGGTATCGTGGATGTTTCCAATTCGTTTTTTCAATACGTGGTTCCCCTTGATGCAAACCCTCAAACCAACCCCCTGATTGTCGGCGGCGGAAACGAAGGTTGGTTCCAATACCGCATCCCGCTGCTCTCATTCACAAAGCAGGTGGGTTCGCCAACGTTTGAAAATGTCGAGTACGTGAGGTTTTCGATCATTAACGCGCAAAGCGATATCCGCATCCGCATTGCTGACATGGGCCTTATTGGAAATCAATGGCAGGAAAGGCGCAAGGGTGATTCAACGTTTGCGGTGAACGTTATCAGCGTCGAAGATAACCCGTTTTATACAAGTCCGCCGGGAGTTTTTCGTGAACGCGACAAGACCCGTCCGGACGAGGAAGTACTCGCCAATGAGCAGTCCCTCGCCCTAATTATCAGTAATATGCCGGACGGAGAAGCGCGTGACGCGGTGAAATTCTATACGTTCAAACCACTTGACGTGTTCAATTACTCAACCATGAAGATGTTTGTGCATGGCGACACCACATTCGCCTACAATGGGCCTGGAAATTATGATGCTGAGTATTACTTCCAGTTCGGCGCTGACACTTCAAACTATTATGAGTTCCGCGCACCGCTTCGTCCGGGTTGGGATCCACTCAATGAAATGGTGGTGCGGTTCGGCGATCTGACGGGAATCAAGCAGGGGAGGGACAGCACCAATCGCGTTGATTCAATCGCTGTTCCGGGAGGTCCTCCTGGCTCCTACTATCTCGTCCGAGGAAACCCCTCGCTCATCCAGATTCGCACTCTGAGTGTCGGCGTAAGAAATCCGCCGGGTGTGGGAACATCACTTCCCATTAGCGGCCAGGCGTGGGTAAATGAACTCCGCTTGACCTCGGTGGATGATTCGCCCGGACTTGCCTATCGTGTCGATACCCAGCTCAAGCTGGCCGACCTTGGGACTGTGTCATTCAATTATGCACAAATCGATCCGAACTTTCACACGCTTGAACAACGGTTCGGCACAAGACAAACGGGGACAAACTGGAGTTTTAACACGTCTCTGTCGCTGGATAAATTTTTTCCGACGGATTGGGTAGGAACAACTGTTCCGGTTTCGTACTCTCATACGGAAACGAAAACGGAGCCAAAGTATCTTCCCGGCTCGGACATTCTCGTCTCGGAAGCGGCTGAGCGATCACGCGGCAGAATTCTCGCGGGAGGTGGAAGCGAATCTGATGCTGCTGCGGCAGCGAATCGGGTGCGTTATGAATCTGAAACTGAACGGATCTCTGATACCTATGCCGCACCAAACTTCAGGATTGGCCTTCCGTCCAATGCATGGTACGTGCGCGATACATGGAACAAACTCAACTTCGGATTTAACTACACGCAATCCAAGGATCATTCTCCCGCCGTGGTGTACTCATCAAATTGGAGCTGGACAGCCCGCGTTGGCTACGCGCTCACGCTTTCCCCCAACTATAACGTCACGCCGTTCAAGGAGCTTTTTGACGGCGTGTGGTTCCTGGACGAGTACAAAAACATGAAGTTCTTCTTCCCGATCTCCTCATTCTCTTGGTCCATTAACGGAACAAGGTCCAAGGGAACATCGCTCTTGCGTGCACCCGGGGCCCGGGAAGCCCTCAACCGCAATTTTACAGCGTCAAGGCAAATCGGTTTCTCTTGGCGCATTGTGGAGAACGGTCCCCTCAATGTCGCCGGAGACTATAACGTCTCCGTCGAATCGAGTCTTCTCAAAATGGAAACAGACGCTTACGGGAACCAGCGTCCTTTCTCTGCAATTATCAGCGATATCTTCGGCGGCGGCGATCGATTCCTGAACTTTGGGGACAATACCCGGTTTGCTCAGCGCAATACGTTCACTACCAAGCCAAATATTCCTAACATCTTCAACATCAAGAAATTCGTCGATTTCAGTTTCGGTTATGGTGTTGACTATGCCTGGAACAACTCTTTAACGGCAGGAGACTTAGGAAAATCTGCGGGGTTCAGCAACAACATCAACGTTTCCATGAACTTCAGGATGAAATCGTTATTCGACCCATTATTCAGTGATTCACCGTCCTCCACTCCTGTGAGCACGCCTCCTCCACGCGGTCGTAGAGGCGCGCTAGGAGCTGTGGATACGTCGAGCGTCCGTGATACCTCGCGAACAACGTCATCAGGCGGGAATCCACTTGGTCAACTCAAGAAGATTGCAGAAGTGTTGATCAAGATTCCGTTCCTGGATTACGACAACCTGAACATCACGTTTACACAGAACAATGCCGCTCAAAACAACGGCGTAATCGGGGGAACAGGCTTCGCAAATTTCTGGAGTATTCCGTTTGCGCAAGGAAATGATCCAAACAAAGGGCCTTCCCGGTTGTATCAGCTAGGATTAATCTCTGATCCGACAGGGAAACTGGTTAACTTTGGAACGCGTTCGTCGTTTCCATTTTTTGGCTGGGATGTCGAACAAGGGATCAGGGCTCCGGGTCCGGGGGGTACTCTTATCAATCAATTCAGGCAGGCAAATCGTGTCGGCTTGAAAACTTCCCGCGGATTGTGGGAGGGCGCTCGTGCTGACCTGAACTGGAACCTGGGTTGGACGTACGCCCGGACCCAGAACCTCACAACGGATTCAATCGGTATTGCCACCATCAATAACTCCATTTCAATGTACAGCATCGAACGGTCGTTTCTGACTTTTCCCGATGTGCTCTTCTTTGGCGTCTTCAAAACGGGCATCAAGGAAGTGGGAAAGCGGTATGCAGAGTTGAAGGCCAGCGCGGATAGCACCACCGATGCAGAGAAGCTTACACAAGCGTTTGAGCAGGGCTTTGAAGCGATCCCCATTTTCAAAACGCTGTTCGGGCAGTACTACCCGCGCATTAATTGGAGCCTGCGCTGGGATGGACTTGAGAAAATTCCTCTCTTCGCGAGCTTCGTAACCCGACTCTCGCTGGATCACAGTTATCAATCAACTTACGCGCGGCAATACAGAAACCTGCCGGGATCAGGAGAGGAGGTGACGGACGGACAGCGCGTTTCCTACGGATTCAATCCGCTTATTGGTTTGAATTTTACATTCAAGGATCTGTTCAAAGGGAGCATGGGCGCCACCGTGAGGTTCAACTCGACGACATCGTTTGATTTACAGACCTCTTCGAGAAACATCGTCGAAACTCTCTCGCAGGAAATATCCATCACGATGAGTTACAACCGCAGAGGGTTTGAAATTCCCTTGTTCGGTGTTGCGTTGAACAACGATGTTGATGTAAGCGCAACATACTCGCTCACCAAGAATCAGAGAAGACAGTACGAAGTTGCGCGCATTGACGTTAACGCGGAAGGTTCGCCACTCGATGGCACAACGCGCACCGTCCTTGAACCGCGCATCCGCTACATTCTCAGTTCCCGCGTGACTGCCTCCATCTATTATCGCTACACGAAGATCGCGCCCGACGAAACTGGATCGCTCATCCCCGGCAGTACGATAAACGAAGCCGGTCTTGACGTTCACATATCCATTCAGTAGCGCAAGTTGTTTGACTCTCAAATGTGAATTGGGTATCATTTTTTCGTGAATTATCCACATCAAAGTGAAAGAGCATGACCGAAACGAAGGGGAGAATACTCTGGGTTGACGATGAAATCGAATTGCTCCGGCCTCACATTCGCTTTCTTGCCGACAAAGGATACAGCGTTGACACGGCGACCAATGGCGAGGACGCTGTAAGTCTTGTCCGCAACTCCGTGTTTGACCTCGTCTTTCTTGACGAGATGATGGCCGGCATGGGCGGCTTAAAGACGCTCGCAGAAATCAAGGATATGAAGCCAAATCTTCCTGTGGTGATGGTAACCAAGAATGAGGAAGAGGCGTTGATGGAAAGCGCGATCGGTGTCAAGATCAGCGATTACCTCATCAAACCGGTCAATCCAAGCCAGGTGTTGATGGCATGCAAGAAGTTTTTGGAGGGAAGAAAGATCGCCGGCGCCGCGGTTTCGCGAGACTACATCCAGGAGTTCAACAAGGTCTCAACCGCTCTCATGATGGGGTCCGACTATCAGCAGTGGATCGAAATCTACAAAGGGCTCGCCGACTGGTCCCTTGAACTTGACGAACATCCTGAGCTTGGCCTCAAGCGGATGCTTGTTGACCAGGTGAAGGAATGCAATCATTCATTCGGCAAGTTTGTGGAGAAGCATTACCGTGACTGGCTCGAAGAACAGAAGAACCGTCCGACACTTTCACATGAAGTCGTTGACCGCTTCGTCATACCGGAATTAAGCACAGGCAAATCCATCATTCTCTTTGTGATCGATTGTCTCCGACTTGACCAATGGCTTGTGATGGAAAGTCTGCTTCACGAGTACTTCACGATTTCAAAGCAATACTACTTCAGCATTCTCCCCACTGCGACCCCGTATTCGCGTAACGCGATCTTCAGTGGATCATATCCCTGTGATCTCGAAACACGTTTCCCAGAGTTGTGGGAAAAAAGCGAGGACGACGAGAGCAGTCGCAACAGGTATGAAAAACAGTTTCTGGACAAACTGCTTGAACGCCGGAAGATTGTATTGAAGCCCGAGCCGAAGTACGTCAAGATTCTTGACGCCGAATTCGGAAGGAATATCGAAAACAACATCGGTACATACGCGCAATCACGGCTCTCTGCAATCGTGGTGAATTTTGTGGATATGCTTGCCCACGGCCGTTCGGATTCAACGCTGCTCAAGGAAATAGCGCCCGATGAATCCGCGTACCGCACATTAACACGATCATGGTTTTTACACTCATCGCTCTTCGGAATGCTGAAAACGCTTTCGCGGTCGAAGAATGTCAAGATTCTTCTGACGACCGACCACGGGAGTATTCGAAGCTTGCGCGGAACGAAGGTGCTCGGCGACCGCGATGCCTCGACAAATCTGCGCTACAAATTCGGACGCAATCTGAAGTGCGAGGATAAAGCCGCCATTTTTGTCAAGGATCCGTTGGAGTTCAAACTGCCACGCAGAGGGCTGACTGCAAATTATATTATCGCAAAGGAAGACTACTATTTTGTGTATCCAACGGACTACCACAAGTATCTGAACCAGTACAGGGACAGCTTCCAACACGGGGGAGTCTCCATGGAAGAGATGATTCTTCCGATGGTGGCGCTTGAGCCGAAGGGATGACGGTTTTTCACACGCATTCTTCCGATGAAACGGAAGAACTGGGGGCAACGTTCGCGAAATCCCTTGCACCGGGTGACGTTGTTGCGATTTCAGGAAACCTCGGCGCCGGCAAGACCCTCTTTGTTGTTGGCGTTTGCAGAGGACTGGGGATCACGGGCTCCGTCACAAGTCCGACGTTCACGATGATTCACGAGTACGCAGCCCCGTCATACGGCGTAGTGCACATTGATCTCTACCGTGTTTCTTCCCGTCACGAATTGCAATCAATTGCCGTGGAGGAGTATTTCGATGGAAGGCATATCTGCCTGATTGAGTGGGCGGAGCGCGCAATTGAACTTCTGCCCGAGTCGCATATTCGCGTAAAGATCTCGGATGGCGATTCCGTTGAGGAGCGTCAGATAACGATCGAGCGTGTTAGAGCGGAGGCACTCCCGTATGGAGAGCAATCATGAATGTGTTGGGAATCGAAACAGCGACCAGTGTTTGTGCTGTTGCCGTTTGCAGGAACAGTACAATCCCTGCATTTCAAGAGCAGGACGTTCCCAACACGCATTCTGAACGCCTCCTTCCCATGGTCGACGGTGTTTTGAAACAATCAGAAATCATCGTTTCGGAGCTTGACGCCGTTGCAGTGTCAATCGGTCCCGGTTCATTCACCGGGTTGCGCATCGGGTTGAGTGTGGCAAAAGGCCTTGTGTTTTCCACGAAGTCGAAGCTTGTTTGTGTCTCGACCCTTGAAGCACTCGCGTATATGGCGGCAGAGGATGGCCTGGCCTCTACTGCGAGAATTCTCTCTGTGCTTGATGCAAGAAGGGATCGTGTGTACTGCCAATTGTTTGAACGCGATGGGGCCGGCGTGAAACCTTCATGTGAAATGCGATTGATGCCGGTCGCGGAATTAGCTGGCGAAGTGGGTGACGCACCGCTGACATTGATCGGAACCGGAACGCAAGCCATCGTAAATGCCGCGGTTGTTCTTGAAGTGGGAAAAAAATGGCATTCGGTTCCGAAGGAATCGAACCGGTCGAGTGCCAGACCTGTTGCGCTTCTTGGCGCCACACAGTTGTCAAAGGGATATATTGAGGACGTTGCTTCGGCGGAGCCGACATACATCATGGATTTTTTTGAGAACCGATAATGGCCTGGTTTAAGCGCGTCAAAGAGAACATTGCCACCGAAACGCCCAAGAAGGATGTTCCCGATGGCATGTGGACAAAGTGCGAACAGTGCGGTGAATTCATGTACAAGAAGGAGCTGGAACAGAATCTTTGGACCTGTTCCAAATGTAACGCCCACTTTCGTATTGGCAGTTCGGAATACATTAGTTTTCTTCTCGATGAAGGTTCGTTCAAGGAAGCCGACCGCAAGATGCGTTCTGTTGACTCCCTTGGCTTCGTGGATACGAAGCGTTACCGTGACCGCATCCCGGAAGCGATCAAGAAATCGGGTTTGCATGACGCAGTGCGATGGGGGATAGGCGCGATGAATGAGATTTCAGTGGTACTTGCCGTTATGGATTTTTCTTTTATCGGCGGAAGCATGGGTTCGGTTGTGGGAGAAAAAACAGGAAGAGCGATTGACCGTGCTTGGAAGACGAAGACCCCGCTGATCATCCTCTCGGCCAGCGGCGGCGCGCGTATGATGGAGGGAGCGTTATCACTGATGCAGATGGCAAAGACGAGCGCGAAACTTGCGCGTCTTGCAGAAGCACGCGTCCCGTACATTTCCCTCCTGACCGATCCGACAACCGGAGGCGTTACAGCGAGTTATGCCATGCTTGGCGACGTGAATATCGCCGAGCCAAACGCGCTCATCGGTTTCGCCGGTCCCCGGGTTATCAAACAAACCATAGGGAAAGACCTTCCTCCGGGTTTTCAACGCTCTGAGTTTCTGCTTGAACACGGCTTCGTTGACGTGATTGTGAACCGGAAGGAATTGAAGTCAACGCTTTCACAACTTCTCTCCATGATAAAGGCCTGATATGGCAATTCATGTTCTTGGAGTTCCGATGGATCTTGGATCCGGGCGCCGTGGCGTGGATATGGGACCCTCGGCGATACGGATTGCAGGACTCAATGAGCGCCTGCGCGAACTCGGCAACCGTGTCATTGATGAAGGTGATCTCGACATCAAGAACATGGAGGAAATCCGCGTCGGCGAAATGAAAGCGCGTTATCTTCGCGAAATCACCCGCGCCTCAAAAGTTCTCAGTGCCAAGGTGGAAAAGCTCATGGCCAAGAATCACTTTCCGCTGGTTCTTGGGGGCGATCATTCCATTGCGGTCGGGACGATTTCCGGCATTGCCGCATTCTGCAAAAGAAAACGCAAGAAACTGGGTCTCCTCTGGATTGATGCCCACGGTGACATGAACACTCCCTCGACTTCTCCCTCGGGGAACATCCATGGTATGCCGCTGGCGGCTGTTCTCGGACTTGGCCCGCGCGATCTTTCGCATGTCATGGGTAGTTATCGGAAGGTTGATCCGGCCAATGTTGCGCTCGTCGGGACTCGCAGTCTGGATGAGGGCGAGAAACGACATATCAAGCAGACAGGCGTTCATGTGTTCACCATGCCGGACATTGATCGGCTGGGGATTCACCAGGTGATGAAGAAAGCCTTTGCGCGTGTCAGCGAAGGAACAGACTATGTTCATGTGAGTCTTGATTTGGACGCGGTTGACCCGACCGTTGCCCCCGGTGTTGGAACACCCGTAAAGGGAGGCCTGGACTATCGCGAGGCGCACTTGATCATGGAGTTCATTTACGAATCCAAGTTGATGACGTCGCTGGAAATCGTTGAAGTGAATCCCATTCTTGATGAGCACAACGCATCAGCAGCCTTTGCGGTTGAACTGGTGCAATCGGCATTCGGCAAGAGGATTCTGTAACTCGCATGGCTCTTCTCATCCGCGATGTTGGTGAGATGCAGGAGGCATCCCGCGGTCTGAGGTTGTCCGGTTCCACCATCGGCGTTGTCCCCACGATGGGGGCTCTGCACCGCGGACACCTTGAGCTTATCCGCACTGCGCGCCGACACGCGTCGCACGTGATTACCACGGTGTTTGTGAACCCCGCTCAGTTTGGTCCCTCGGAAGACTTCGCACGCTATCCCCGCAACCTGGATTCGGATCTTGCTCTGGCTGCAGAAGCGGGTACCGACATTGTTTTCGCACCTGATGTTGCTGCGATCTATCCCGATGGATATTCGACATACGTGAGCGTCACAAAGCTTGATGAAGTTCTGGAGGGCAGGATTCGCCCCGGGCATTTTCGCGGAGTTGCAACAGTTGTGCTGAAACTCTTCCATCTCACAAGACCCCACTTTGCTGTTTTTGGCCAAAAGGACGCACAGCAGTCGATCATCATCACCAGGATGGTGCATGACCTGAACGTGGATGTGAAGATTGTGATCGCCCCCATCGTCCGTGAACACGATGGTCTCGCATTGAGTTCGAGGAATGTCTATTTGACGCCTGCACAGCGCAATGAAGCTCCCGTTCTTTACCGAGGATTGCAACTCGCAGACGAAATGATCCGGTCGGGTGAACGAAAATCCGAACGCATCACAACGCGAGTGAAAGACTTGATAAAAGAAAAAACCTCCGGCGGTACTGATTACGTTTCAGTGGCAAATGCTGAAACACTGGAGGAACTCGCGGATGTCGAGAGCGGTCAGCATGTACTCGTCTCACTTGCAGTGCGGTTTGGTTCAACGCGTCTTATCGACAATATCACGGTGGTTGTTCCTTGAGACCCCTTGCAGTCATTATCCTCGCGGCAGGAAAAGGGACGCGGATGAATAGTCCTGACTTGGCGAAGGTGATGTTTCCCATCAACGGCAAGCCAATGCTCGAATACGTCGTCAATGTAGCCGTGAGTGCGGGCTCGTCGCGGATTGTTATTGTTGTGGGATGGCAAAAGGATTCAGTTATTTCACACTTTCGACACAGGTCCAAAGAGCTTCTGTTTGTGGAGCAATTTCCGCAGCTCGGGACGGGCCACGCCGTGATGCAGGCAGAACAAGCGTTGGAGGGATTTGACAGTGACGTGCTCGTCCTCTCTGGCGATGTGCCCTTACTATCCTCAAAGACAATCTCTTCACTGGTTGGCCATCATCGAGAGACCCATGCAAGTGCAACAGTGCTTACGGCAATTGTGGATGACCCTGCCGGCTATGGGCGTATCATACGAAACGGGGCGGGGATGGTCTCGGCAATTATCGAGGACAAGGACGCAACGAATGAAGAAAGGGCGGTTCGCGAGGTGAATTCCGGCATCTATGTTTTCGACAAGAACTCCCTTTTCGAGGCGCTGAGACACATCACTCCCGACAATGCCCAGAAGGAGTATTATTTGACTGACGTCTTCGCTTTTTTCCAGCGGACTAAAGCGGGAGTTGCGGCTCTGGCAAGCAAGGATTGGCGCGAAACCGCCGGGATCAATACCCTGCAACAGCTTGAGGAAGCCCGCGAACTGATGGCTGGTTTGGTTGACAATCAAAAGTGATTTCTGTATTATTTTGTGTGTTGCAGATTGAAACGAGGAGTTACATGAAGAGTCTAGTTGTCTTCCTGACGGTGATGGTTCTTTGCCCGCTTCCCGCAAGAAGCCAGTTCAAAGCGCAGGAAACCCACAGTGTGTCCGGCGGAATAATGAGGTCTGATGATTCCGGGACGTTGTTGGGGTTTTTTAACCCCAACCAATTCCAGATGCACCACTCCTTTTCCCTTTCGTACCAGACAATGGGAGGTCAGGGGCTTTCCCTCGGCACGTACACGAACAGTATGATGTACAATCTTGACACGAATTTGAGGGCGCGAGCTGATATCAGCATGAGCTTCTCGCCGTACAACAACGTTACCGGGTTCGGGAACAAGAATTTGAGCTCCATCTATCTTAGCCGCGCAGAGATTGATTACGAGCCTTGGAAGAATTTCAATGTGTATATGCGGTACAGAAACAGCCCGTATGGCTACTACTCTCCCTATTACCATCCCTGGTCAATGGAGGAGCGATTCTAATCAGAGTGTCCCCGGATGCTCCTGTAACAATAGTCGTTGAATCAAAAGCCGGATTTCCTGTCGCGCACCGGAACAGTGATATCCGGTTTTGCATTTTTTAGCAATGACAGATCCCCGCCCATCGCGTCCCCAATCTGTTCGTCCGCCAACACCACGCACCACGACGCTCAACGTTATCCTTGTGATCCTTGCGCTCTTCGTTGGGTATCTCCTCTACGCGTTTATTTACCGGCAGGTTGAGCCACCGGTGGAGTCGGTGCGTTCCGACGGTCCTCGCTCAGGCGAGATTATTCAGGTTGATGTATTGAACGGATGTGGCGTGTCACGCGCGGCCTCCCGCGTAACGTCATTCCTTCGCGAACGCGGCTATGACGTGGTGGAGATGCGCAACTACAAGAGCTTCGATGTGCAGAACTCGCTCGTGATTGATCGGTCCGGTGACCTGCAAACCGCTCGGAAGGTTGCCTACGCGCTCGGAGTGAAGGAAAAAAACATTGTCCGGCAGATTAATCACGACTATTATGTTGATGTTTCAGTTGTTGTTGGGAAGGATTTTGGTTCTCTGAAAGTTCCACAGTGAAAGGAGTCGACTTGCAGGCATCCATATTGGCAAAGAAAATAGCGACGCTTGCGCTCACGAAGAAGGCAAGCGATCTCGTCATTCTGGATCTCCGGAAACTGACCTCGGTTGCAGATTTCTTCGTCATCTGCTCGGCTGATTCTGAAGTCCAGGTTCTGGCAATCGCCGATGCCGTTGAGACCGGCCTTTCTGCGAAGGGCGCATCTCCATGGCACCGGGAGGCGGGAAGTCCGCACTGGGTGCTCTTGGATTATGTCGACGTGGTGCTTCACATCTTTCATAAACATACACGCAGTTTCTACAACCTCGAAAAGCTCTGGGGTGACGCGAAAGTTGTCCATGTTTCTGATACTCCCCGGCCGCGCGCCCGTGGTCACACTCCCGCAAAGAAACGGAAACCCTCCAAAAAGGTTGCATTGTGAAGCGGTATCTCTCCGAACGGATACGTTCGGCGCTTGAACGACTCGGAGCAACGACGGATGCTGTCCCATCTTTTGAAAAGCCGCGCAATGTAGACCACGGTGACCTTACCACGAACATCGCCATGGTCCTTGCAAAGCAATTAGGCAAGAACCCCCGCCAGCTGGCGATGGATATTCTGGCCAACCTCGATATTGACAAGACCCTTGTTCCGCGTGCGGAAGTTGCTGGTCCGGGTTTCATGAATTTTGCTTTCAGCAATATGTTCTATCATCGGCAACTGAAGGAAATTCTAGATAACGAATCTTCCTTCGGACGGTCTGCCATCGGCAAGGGCAAAAAAACCCAGGTGGAATTCGTCAGTGCCAACCCCACCGGCCCGCTGACCGTTGGCCATGGCAGAGGCGCCGTATGCGGGGATACGGTCGCAAATCTTCTTGAATGGACCGGTTACGATGTAACGCGTGAATACTACTACAACAATGCCGGACGGCAAATGAGAATTCTGGGCGATTCGGTCCGCCACAGGTATCTTGAACTTCTTGGTGACGAAATCCAATTCCCGGAAGACTATTACCAGGGGGAGTATATCCGCGAAACTGCCCGCGGCTTGATGGACACTCATGGCAATACGCTACGATCGGAATCACCTGAGGGAAAGTTCAAAGAAGCTGCCGAGAAGGAGATTTTCGCCGACATACGAAAGACGCTCAAGTCGTTGGGGATAGAGTTTCAATCGTTCTACAATGAGAACTCGTTGTACGAAGAAGGGAAAATCGCTGAAGTTGTTGATGAATTCAAGCGCCGCGACCTTGTGTATGAACAGGAAGGAGCCCTGTGGCTGAAAGCGACACTCATCGGCGGCGACAAGGACAAGGTGATTATCAAGAGTTCCGGTGAGCCGACATACCGCCTGCCGGATATTGCCTATCACAGGGAGAAGTTTCACCGCGGATTTGATCTGATCGTGGATGTGTTCGGTGCGGATCATATCGCAACGTATCCGGATGTGCTTGCTGCGCTTAAGGCACTCGGTTACGATGTGGAGAAGATTCGTGTATTGATTCATCAGTTTGTCACAATTGTCCGCAATGGTGAGGCTGTAAAGATGTCAACACGAAAGGCAAATTATGTGACGCTTGATGAGCTGATTGCCGAAGTGGGTGCTGATGTGGTGAGGTACTTCTTCATCATGCGGAGTATGGGAAGCCATCTGAACTTTGATCTCGGGCTCGCAAAGCAGCAATCCGACGAGAATCCGGTATACTATCTGCAGTACGCTCACGCCCGCATCGCGAGCATCATTCGTTTTGCCGGTGAACAAGGAATTGATGCCTCAACCAAATCACCGCTCGAACTTCTGGCTAAGGCTGAGGAGCTGGACCTCATCAAGACGCTCGTTCTTTTTCCGGAAACGGTCGAATTGAGTGCGCAGACAATGGAGCCGCATCATCTTCCCGAATACCTCCACCGCGTGGCTGGTTCCTTTCATAAGTTCTATCACGAGCACCGGGTTGTTACAGAGGATGCCAATCTATCAGCGGCACGGTTGGAGCTGTGTAAGGCAACCCGCTGCGTCTTGCGGAATGGGCTAAGAATTCTGGGAATTGGCGCACCAGAGAAGATGTAGTTTCATTGACTTTCCCCGCCGGAATTAGTACATTTTTGTAGAGTTTTGCTTCAGTTTTGTTCATTTATTCTCAGGACTATCAACTCGCCGCTTCGCTACAAATTTACGACAGCTTACCCCCCTCAGTAGGTGGTTTCTATTGGATGAACCGCCGGGTTCGACGGACTGTCGAACAACACTTTGCATGTGCATAATCTGGATTAACCATGTTCAAAAAGGGCAAGATTGAAGGCGTTATTGTATCTCCGCTGAAGAAGTATGTTGATGACCGGGGCTGGCTGACGGAGATATTCCGGGTTGATGAAATTGAAGAACGCTATGTTCCCGTTATGGGATATATTTCCGTGACACAGCCGGATGTTGCACGCGGCCCTCATGAGCATGTCGAACAGGCGGACTACTTTTGCTTTCTCGGCCCGTCAAATTTCAAAATCTATCTGTGGGATAACCGCAGAGGTTCATCAACTCATATGGTAAAGCAGGTGTTGTATTGCGGTGAAGACTCGCCCTCGTCCGTCATCATTCCTCCTGGAGTTGTGCATGCATACAAGAATATCGGAGCGAAGCCCGGCATGGTCGTGAATTGTCCAAACCGGCTCTTTGCCGGCAAGGGAAAAAAAGATCCGGTGGACGAAATCCGCCACGAAGCCGATCCGAACAGCGTGTTCCTTCTCGACTAAATGAAGAACCTTCTCGTAACCGGCGGTGCCGGATTTATCGGCAGTAACTTTGTTCGACACATTCTCGAGGCGCGACCCGGAACACGCGTAGTGAACTTTGACAAGCTGACGTATGCCGGAAATCTTGAAAACCTGGAGGATGTATCGTCGAATCCGAATTACGTTTTTGTCAAGGGTGATATTTGCAATGAAGAGGATGTGCGTTCCACCTTCCGCGAGTATTCCATAGGTCATGTGGTTCACTTTGCTGCTGAGTCGCATGTCGATAGAAGCATCATGGGTTCGGGAGTTTTTGTCCGCACGAATGTTCTCGGAACTCAGGTAATGCTCGACGCGGCCAAGGAAGCCGGCGTAGTAAAGTTCATTCATGTTTCCACAGACGAAGTATATGGGTCGCTCGGAGCAACGGGGAAATTTACGGAGTCGACCCCCTTACATCCCAACAGCCCCTATGCGGCAAGCAAAGCTTCTTCTGATATGCTTGCGCTCGCTTATCAACACACATTCGGGATGCACGTTGTAATAACGAGATGCTCAAACAACTACGGGCCATATCAGTTTCCGGAAAAACTTATCCCGCTGATGATTATCAATGCGATGAAGGACAAGCCACTTCCTGTTTACGGCGACGGGTTGAATGTTCGGGATTGGCTTCATGTGGCTGATCATTGTCGGGCGATTGATGTTGTTTTGGAGAAGGGAAAGCCGGGCGAGGTGTACAATATCGGCGGGAACAACGAATCGCCAAACATTGCCATTGTGAAACTCATTCTCTCCACACTTGGCAAGCCGGAAAATTTGATCACCTATGTGAAAGACCGTCCCGGCCATGACCGCCGCTACGCAATTGATGCGACAAGAATGCGCACAGGGTTGGGCTGGGAGCCATCATACACTTTCGCTTCAGGAATGGAAGAGACAATTCGATGGTATGTGCAGAACACCTCATGGTGGGAGCGGGTGATGACCGGAGAATACCAAAACTATTATCAGCGTCAATATCATGAACGGTAGGCAGATGTCAAGACTAGGACTCGTCGTGGTACATCTGGTGTTGACGTGCATGTTCCTTTACAGGAGCGATGCGCAAACCCGGCAAGGGATCCAGATTCCCGATCTGAACCTCCTGCGACCGGATCTCAAGATGGATGCCGTTCCTTCGTCTGTTGGAAAAACCATCGTCCCGATGGATGCGCCGGTTGATCCTGCAGAGTATCGCGTTGGTCCCGGAGATGTGCTTGCGTTGAATGTTTGGTCAAGTGCACCCAAAGAGTATACTCTGACGGTGACCCCTGAAGGAACATTGCTCATTCCGTTAGTGGGGAGCGTTGACTTGCGCGACATTACTCTTGCCGCGGCTAAGGAGCGCGTGACGGAAAAGCTGAAGCGGTATTACGCGAACTCCGAGACATCTCTAACGCTTCTTACGCCACGAAAAGTTGTCGTGCAGGTGATCGGAAATGTTGTGAACGAGGGGCCGTATGAGATGTACTCCGTTCAGCGCGTTGATCAACTCATCAACCAAGGCAACAAGCCGCAGGGCGGACAATCAACCTCGCGGGAATTTGAAGACGCTGTCGGCTCTGCCCGAAGAACCGCAGGAATTCGAACGATCACCCTTAGGAGACGGAACGGTGTTACGGAGCATGTTGACTTAGTGAAGTATGAACGGACGGGGCTGGGGCGATTCAACCCTTATCTCTCCGAGGGGGATGTCGTTTTTGTCCCCGAGCGACCGCCACTGGCAAAGTCCATTGGCATTTTTGGAGGCGTTACACGTTCGTGGACATTCGATTTTATCGGAGGAGACAGTCTGACCCACCTTGTCCAGATGGGATTTGGATTGAAGCCTCTTGCGGATACCTCGGGTGCATACCTAACGAGGTTGACGCCTGACGGGTCAACAATGGAATCGACATGGGTCGATCTCCGCGGCATCATCGCTGGTACTACACCGGATATTGCCCTCCGACCGGGTGACCGTCTTGTGATTAACGAGCGCAGGGATGACCGGCTTGATTACATCGTTGCCATTGAAGGGGAAGTAAGTAACCCCGGTCACTACCCGATCACGAGAGATTCGACGCGGTTGACGGATGTTATCGGCGCAGCGGGAGGATTTACCCGGAACGCATTCCTTCGCGGTGCAACGATTGTGCGGTCTCCGATGAAGTCGGTACAAACCGCCGAGGAAATCCAGAACGAACAGCTTCGGAGTGCAAGGGCAAGCTTGAATTTGCAGGACAGCAGTTATTATCTGACGGAAACAGCGTTGCGCATCCAAGGCGAGATTGTTGCCGTGGATTTTCACAAGCTCTTTGTGGAAGGGGATTCATCTCAGAATGTTATCGTCCGTCCTTATGATCTGATTCATATTCCTCTACGAACCAACACCGTGTATGTGTTCGGCCAGGTGAGAGCTCCCGGGCATCTTGCATTGGTGGAAGGTGAGGGCGTGAGCTACTATCTGGATCGAGCCGGAGGAGTTACCAACGAGGGACGAAAGTCGGACGTCATGGTTATCAAAAGTGGCACTCGTGCGTGGCTTGCCCCCGGAGAGACAAGGATAGAAGACGGCGACTTCATTTGGGTGCCGCGCGAAGTGCACTACCCTTTCGGTCACTACTTGGCAATCATCGCACAGGCAGCTATTATCATATCGGCTACCGTAACAGTGGCGTATCTCTTTAAGAAAAATTGATGAAATGATCATATAAGTTGTGGTGTAGAACCACGTGCCGTTTTCAATTCTTTTTGTGCTATAGTTTCTGGCCCATGACTCAATGAAGTACGTGAATATCCTTGACTACGTCTATGTGTTCTCAAAACACAAAAGGTTTGTTATCCGGCTTTGGCTTGGTGGGACTGTCATTGTATTTGTTATTTTGTTTCTTCTCATGTCCAGGTGGTACAAATCCACAACCAGTGTTATGCCGCCCAAGCAGAAGAATGTGTTGGGGTTGCTTGGAAGCATTACAAAGCAAACCTCTTCACTGAGAAGTTTAGGGCTGGGGGGAACTTCGGATGATTTGGCCCAATTTGAGACCATTCTTGCAAGCAGGCGGGTTCGCGAAATGGTTGTCAATAAATTCGGCTTGATGGAGGTCTACGACCTCGATACCGTGGAGAAGACTCTGAAAGAGCTCGACTCTAATGTTGAGGTGGCGACTGGTGAGGAGGATGTTTCTGTTGAGATAGTCGTGTATGACACTTCTCCCCAGCGCGCGGCAGACATGGCTAATTTTTTTGTCACCTCGTTGAATGATGTGTATCTGCAAATAAGCGTGTCAGAGGCAAAAGAAAACAAAGAGTTTCTTGAAAAAAGATATTTGCAGAATCAAATGGACCTTCGAGATGCAGAGGAGGCATTTAAAGAATTCCAAAAGAAAAATGGAGCGTATGCGGTTCCAGAACAAATAAAGGTTGCTGTCCAGGCAGCTGCCGATGTACAATCGCAGATTCTCATGAAGGAGGTTCAGCTTGGCATTCTGTCGCGGTCAACGTCGGAGGACAACCCGGCACGACAGCAATTGATGCTCGAAATAAGTGAATTGCGCAAGAGTTTGAGTGAAATGAAATCAGGGAAAGGGCGAAGTGATAAAGAGGACGAGCTCTTTACGCCCTTCGACAAGGTGCCTGAAATCGGGATGGAGTATGTGCGCCGCTATCGGGATGTAGAAATCCAAAATAAGATTCTTGAATTCATGCTCCCCCTCTACGAACAGGCAAAGGTTGAGGAACAACGCAATACTCCGTCGCTTCTTGTTCTGGATACTGCTGTTCCGGCTGTCAAAGCCTCGAAGCCCAAAAGGCTGATTCTTCTCCTTCTGTCTTCAACTTGTTTTCTCGTATTCGGCCTGTTCGGAGCTGCACTCAAAGAGTATCTCGCTACCTCCAGAACGACGAGAAATGCAGAAGAGGAAGGAAAGATTGCGTTTATCAAAAAGGAGCTTCACTTTAGGAACATCCTTCGCTGATACGACCCCGTCCAGCTTCTGTTGAGAGTTGACCTTGGAACCCACCACGCAACACATCGCCAATAGTGAAACGTATTCCTTTCCAATAACGCGTTGGCTTACCATCGTCTACGCGCTTGTTGCTCCTTTTTTTGTCTTCTCGGTCGTGCTTTCGAGAGATACGGCATCATTGTGGATCATCGGGGCCATGCTGATCGTGTTCCTGCTTGATTTCTCCCGACGCGGGGGTTCATTCTGGATTGATCGTAGTGTATATTGGCTGCTTATAGTTGTGTTGTTGTACGGACTGGCCACGTGTGTCACGTTGATGAATGATTCTCCGGTCAGGTGGGCGGGCAAAGCACCATTTGAACGTGCGCTTGGGATTGATGCAAGACTGCTGGCGGCGGCAATCGCCTACTTCGTATTCATAAACATTCTCGTGGGGTTATCTGAGAAGGATTTTCTTGCCGTCTTCAAAGCTCAAGTCATCGTTGGTATTCTCATTTCGGTTTTTGGTCTGATCCAGTATCTCAATTTTGAGGTATTTGGTTCAACGGCATTGGCTGGAATCGAGTCAACCAACGAAGCATTTAAGACAAGGTCTAACTTCATCTCGCTGACCGATGAACGCATTTTTCGTGCATCCTCTGTGTACAGCGAACCATCCTATTTCGGGTTCTTCCTTGTGCCGTTAGTGACGAAACTGATTGTCTCATACAATTGCGGTCTGCATCTGTTCAGTAGGAATGTCCACATTCTGTTCATCGTCGTGGTTCTCGCGGCGATTGGGGTCAACTACTCTGTAACGGCCATTGCCGCCTTGGTTTTTGTAGGAATACTCATGGGTTTTTTTTCCATAGGAAAGATATTGCAGTTCTCAGGACGGATTGTTCTGGTCACCTGTGTGCTCGTTGCCGTGCTGTTCGTAACGCCTGTGGGTGGATTTGTCCTAGATCGAATAACCAGCATTGCCGACGCGCGCGATATTTCATCAATTGAACGGCTTGTTCGCGCATATACCGGAACCTTGGTATTCTTGGAGCACCCATGGTTTGGCGTCGGACCGGGTGGATTTGCATTCCTATACCCCAAACTGGGTCTTTTCGTCGAGCAAAAGACGATGCATACGCCGCTGAATTTGTGGCTCACTGTTCTGACCGATGTCGGCATCATCGGATTTCTGCCATTTACGGGTTTCCTGGTTTCAATAGTGATTCGTGGATGGAGAAATCTTCGAAAGAATCCACTTGTCCAGATATTTTTCTGGAGTATTGTAAGCTATCTTGTGCTCCTAACCAGTGTCGACCTTTGGTTTATCGACATGCTATGGTTTGAATTTGCAATGCTGGCTGTGTTGGGAAGTATGATTAGCCGCGATGGGGAAAATGTTGGAACAGGGAAGGTCCCGGCATGAAAGCCACACTGAGGAAATTGTGTTTCACTATGCTGACACAGGGACAACTGTCATTTCTCCTTGTACAGTATTGGCGGCTGCGCAACTCCTTTCAAGCTAGATATGAGAGAGAATTGCAGATCCTGAAGAAGTTTGTGGCGAAAGGGGATTGGGTGGTCGATATTGGGGTGAACTTTTGCCAGTATGCAACTCCTTTGTCACATGTCGTTGGTCCATCGGGTCGTGTTGTCGGGTTTGAAGCTCATCCGTTCACGTTCAACGTGGCAAGGAGAATTGCTGATCAATCGAATGTTTCCCTGTATAACCTTGCTGTTAGCGATCATGACTCCGGAGTCAGTCTACAGATGGGATTGTATGCCGATGGAACCCCGAACTTTGGGACAACGCGAGTAACCGGGCAGACTGAAGCCTGTGTCAGCGTGAATTCTGTTAGACTGGATGACTTTCTCATCGATCGGGATAGAAGAATATCATTCATCAAATGTGATATTGAGGGTCATGAGGTTTCCGCTATCTCCGGAGCGATTGAGCTTCTTGCAACGGATCGTCCTGTGTTATTGATTGAGACGAGTAACGAGAAATTGGCGGCCATTGGTTCCTTGTTGGAGAGAATTCATTACGAGTCGTATGAGGTTTCGGCGACTGGAGACCTCGCGATAAAATCGGGACATGAAATCGGGAACTTCAATGTTCTTTTTCTTCCCCGCGAACATGCACAGTCGCACAATAACCTGCGGTCGGTTTGATGCGAATTGGTGTCAACCTTCTCTACCTCATTCCTGGAGTAGTTGGCGGCACGGAAACGTATGCCACCGGTTTGCTTCACGGGTTTTCGTTGCTGAATGATGAAACAGAGTTCGTTGTGTTTGTAAATCAGGAAGCTACATCATGGCGAATCCCGTCAACAGGGAGGTTCCGTCGCATTGTGTGCGATGTTGACGGCACATCACGCATCCGGAGATACGCATACGAACAATTCACTTTGCATCGTCTGCTCGGCGAGCATCGAATAGACATTCTGCATTCCCTTGGCTATACTGCACCACTTCGGGGTGTAAGCAAGTCCATAGTTACAATCCATGACCTTAACTATCATGCGTTTGGAAACCAGCTTCCCTTTGTGCGGCGTATTGCTTTAGGTTGGTTTGTCGAACGGGCAGCGAAGTCGGTTGATCACGTCATCACGGTATCACATTTCTCAAAAGGAGAGATTACAAAGATACTCGGGATTCCTGATGAAAAGGTCACTGTGACGTATGAGGCCCCTCATCCATACCGAAATTGCGAGGCGGGCAAGAGTGATACGATAGTAGTGAACGAACCATATTGGGTTGCGTTCAGCAGTGAAAGCCCAAACAAGAACCTGGGTTGTCTTCTCCAGGCAATGCAGAGAATCAGAGCCGTTCATGGCGTGAAGACCAAATTAGTTTTGATAGGGCACATGCCGAAAGATCCGACGATACGTTCGATGATCGCTGAAGGGATTGTGACAACCGGATTTCTGGACGATGAGAAGGTGTCAAAGATGTTGAGCGAAGCACAACTGCTGATTTTTCCCTCCAAATATGAAGGGTTTGGACTTCCAGTCGTAGAAGCGATGGCATGTGGGGTTCCTGTCGTTTGCTCCAATGCAGCGTCGTTACCGGAGATTGCAGGAACAGCGGCTGTATTCTTTGACCCATCCAACATTGAGCAAATGGCTGAAGCGATTGTCCTCGTCGCCAACAGCAGGGAATTGCAGAATGAACTTCGCGAAAAAGGGTTTATCAATGCTGCCCAATTTTCATGGGAAAAAACGGCGGTAGAGACACTCGGTGTGTACCGTCAGGTATTGACTTCAGATACGGTCAGAGGATAAAGAACAGAGTGTCTGTTGAAGAGCAGTCAAACAGGACGGGGTTGGTACCAAGGAAACGCCAAGAAAACGTCTGGGTCGTCTCCGAATTGTACTATCCAGAACAAAGTGCCACAGGCTACTTCCTGACAAACATTGCAGAAGGTCTCGCGCGAGTTTTTCCTGTCCGTGCGATTGCTGCTCAGCCGACATACCAGTCACGAGGCATGAAGGCGCCAACCGAGGAGGTTCGCAACGGTGTTAAAATACACAGAACCTTTTCAACGACGTTTGACAAGGACGTTGTACTAAAAAGATTTTTGAACCTTGTTACTTTCTCCGTGAGTGTCTTTGTGCGTGGACTGATGGAATTTAGTCCAAGGGACATTGTCATTGTAGTTACAAATCCGCCAACCTTGCCGTATAGCGTTCTTCTGGCTTGCAAGCTTCGAAATGTCCGATGCTGGCTTTTGGTACATGATGTTTATCCGGATGTTCTGGTGGCGGCAGGTATGATTCGAAAGAATGGTCTGGTCTGCCGGATCCTCTCATGGTGTAATACTCTTCTTTACTCTGGCATGAATCATATAATTGTTCTCGGTCGGGACATGAAGGAGTTGGTTCGGGGAGTAAAGCCATCGCATGAAGCTAAGATCTCGATTGTCCACAATTGGGGCGACATTGAGAGGGTTATGCCCGATGAAAAAGACAACAACGTTCTACTCAAAGAACTTGGGATTGAAAACAAGTTCGTTGTCCAATATTCAGGAAACATGGGACGAACTCACGGTTTGGAGTGTATCGTAGAGGCAGCGAAAGCCTTGACGAAAGATTCCGGGATTCATTTTGTCTTTATTGGATCCGGAGCAAAAAAGGCGTGGCTTGAAGAACAGGTGACCGATATAGCTTTGGCTAATGTAACTGTTTTGCCTCCGCAACCCCGAGAAACGCTTGGGATGTCACTGAATGCCTGTGATATTGCTGTGGTGACATTTATGCCGGGTATGGCTGGCGTCTCTGTTCCCAGCCGGATGTACAATATCCTCGCCGCCGGTAAACCCATTATTGCTGTTGCGGATTCCCATTCTGAATTGGCACTGGTTGTTCTTGAAGAGCGCATTGGCTGGCTGGTTCCGCCCGGTGATTCAAAGGGTCTTATTCAAGCGATCCGTGAAGCATCCACACATTCCAGTTTGTTACGAGAGATGGGGTTGAGAGCAAGAAAGGCAGCGGAGGCTAAATATTCGAAGCAACAAATCATGCATTCGTATCACGAACTCGTGGCTTCAATGTATGGGCAAGAGGGATGAGTCTAAACGATGCCGCGAAAAACTGAAATTGTCCTTCTGGTTCTCACCGACTTTGTGATGATTGCGCTCGCGTGGACAATGTACTACGGAGTGCGGGTTCGTAGCGGTATCATTGCGGTAAGCTATGACCCCGACCTATGGGCGCCTCTCGTTTTCATTTACATTTTCTGGCTCCTTACTTTCTTTATGGTGGGCCTCTACCGCCCTTGGTACGCCGCATCCCGATTTGATGAACTCGCCCTGTTGTTCAAGACAATCACCTTTGGCTGTTTGTTTCTTTTCTTCGCCGTCTTCGTTGATGATCAGGGCAAGAACATCGGAACCAATTCCCGTTTCCTTATCGTTGCGTACTGGGGAATACTTCTGGTATTGGTTGGAGCCGGACGACTTCTCATCCGAAGCGTCCAGCGCCGTATGCTCATCGCAGGTATTGGTGCAAGCAAAACAATCATTGTCGGAAACCCGGACAAGGCTGCAGAGTTGTACAGAGACGTAAGAAAGTATCCGGCGTTGGGGTACAATATTGTGGGTTATGCCGGACTGACGGAACAAACACGATCTTCGGAAGGGCTAACAACTCTTGGGTCGATTCAGAACCTGCGCAACATAATTATCGGGAGAGATATCAAACAGGTTCTTATCGCTCTCGATTCTTCCGAGCACGAACATTTATTGGATATCATCGGTGAATGCGATTCAAGAAAAGTCGGGCTGAAGATTATTCCTGATCTGTACGATATCATCAGCGGTCAGGCAAGAACAAATCAGATCTACGGCTTCCCGCTGATCGAGATCAGTCCCCAATTGATGTCACCGTGGGAGGAGAGTCTCAAAAGAATCCTTGATGTTGGAGTGGCTTCGGTGGTGCTTGTCCTGGGTATGCCCCTTTGGGTGTTTATCGGCATTCTCGTTAAGGCCGGTTCAGCCGGCCCGGTCATCTATCGGCAGGAGAGAGTAGGCAAAGACGGCACCGTGTTCTCAATTTTGAAGTTTCGTACAATGATGAAGGATGCGGAAAAAGCAGGACCTCAGTGGGCAGGTAAGCAAGATCCTCGTGTGACACGTACGGGCAAGGTGCTGAGGAAACTCCATCTGGATGAGATTCCGCAGGCATGGAATGTTCTCAAAGGTGATATGAGTCTTGTCGGGCCGCGCCCGGAACGCCCGGTGTTTGTTGCTCAATTGTCGAAGGAGATCCCGATGTATTCGCGTCGACTGAAAGTTCGGCCCGGTATTACCGGCTGGGCTCAAGTCAAACATACATACGATGAAACAATTGAAGATGTGAGGAAAAAAATTCAGTACGACCTTTTTTATATTGAGAATATGTCCCTCAGAATGGATTTCAAAATTATGTTGAGTACGTTATATCATATGCTTCTTGGAAGGGGACGTTAAAATGGTCGAGGCCCCATCCGGTCTTCAGATGGTTGATGTTTTCGGTCAGTACAAAAAGATTCAGAGCGAAGTAGACGAAGCCGTTCGTTCTGTGACGGAGTCCGGCCAATTCATCCTCGGCCCGGCCGTTACCGAGTTCGAGAATGCGGCTTCCAAGTACCTTGGGACGCGCTTCGCAGTGGCGTGCGCTTCGGGAACGGATGCGCTGCAAATCGCAATGATGGCGTATGGCATCGGTCCGGGCGACGAAGTCATTACCACGCCGTTCAGCTTTGTGGCAACAACGGAAACGATTGTCCTTCTGGGCGCGAAACCGGTGTATGTCGATATTGATCCAAGGACGTATAACATCGATCCATCTGGCATCGAGAAAAAAATCATGCCGCGAACCAAAGCGATTATCCCGGTTCATCTTTATGGCCAGCCGGCGGATATGGAACCAATCATGGAGATCGCACGGCGCCGGAAATTGAAGGTGATCGAAGATGCGGCTCAGGCATTCGGGGCTTCTTATCGCCGGAAGAAAGTTTGCACGTTTGGTGACATCTCCTGCGTCAGTTTCTTCCCAAGTAAGAACCTTGGCGCCTTTGGTGACGCCGGAATGGTTGTTACCGATGACGAAGCCGCGGCGCACACGCTAAGGATGATTGTGTCTCATGGCTCCAGCGTGCGATATCATCATGAGATTCTCGGCGTCAATAGCCGGTTGGATTCCATTCAGGCGGCAATTCTCAATGTAAAGCTCAAATACCTTGATGGATGGAACTCCGAACGGCAAAATGCCGCCCGACGGTATGGCGCCATGCTGAAGGAACTTCCGGTGACGCTTCCGTATGTTTCTCCTGAGGTTCAGCACATCTTCCACCAGTACACCATCCGCACTTCACGGAGGGATCAACTCGCAGAGCGCCTTAAATCAAAGGGAATCCCCCACGGCATTTACTACCCGATTCCACTCCACCTCCAGAAAGCATTTGCAATTGCCGGCTCCAGGAAGGGTGACTATCCGGTTACGGAAAAAGCGTGCGAGGAAGTGATCTCGCTTCCGATGCACTCGGAACTTATAGAAGAGCAGCAACGCTACATATGTAACGCCATTTCAGAGTTCCATCAACGGTAAAGCATCATGGCCAAGGTTCTTGTTGTTGTACCTACATTTGACGAGTCCGAAAACGTCGAACGGCTTATTCCAGCTGTTCTTTCGCAGTCGTCCGATGTTGAGGTTCTGATCGTTGATGATAAATCTCCGGATGGAACAGCGAAGTTGGTAAAGCAAATGATGGCCAACGACCCGCGTATTCACTTGCTGGAGCGTGAGGGGAAGATGGGTCTTGGCACTGCGTACGTTGCCGGATTCAAGTTTGCCCTCCAACGCGGCTACGAATTTGTCATGGAGATGGACGCCGATTTTTCCCACAGCCCCAAAGAGATTCCAAACTTTCTCAAGAAGATTGAATCGGCCGACCTGGTTCTTGGGTCGCGCTACATCGGCGGAGTGCGAATTCTGAACTGGCCAATGCAACGGCTGCTCTTAAGTTATTCCGCAAACGTGTACACGCGTATCATCACCGGCCTTCCTCTAACCGATGCCACCGGAGGATTCAAATGTTTCCGGCGAACCGTGCTTGAAGCCATTGACCTGGATCAGATCAAATCCAACGGGTACGCATTTCAAATTGAAATGAGTTTCAAAGCGTGGAAGAAGAAATTCCGGCTCGCGGAGATTCCGATCATTTTCATGGATCGCAGGTCAGGAGTTTCCAAGATGTCCAAGAAGATCGTTTATGAAGCAGTCACCATGCTGGTAAAACTGCGACTCGGAAGCATGTTCAACCGGTTGTAACGATGGACCTCTCTGTTATCATCGTCAACTACAACGTCCGCCAATTTCTGGAGAACGCTCTTGTCTCCATTAAGCGCTCATTGTCGGGAATTGATAGTGAGATCATTGTGGTTGACAACAATTCTGACGACGGCAGTGTGGAAATGTTACGCGAGAAGTTTCCCGATGTTTGTCTCATCGCCTCTGGCACGAACATGGGATTTGCCCGTGCGAATAATGTTGCCCTGAAACGCGCTGCCGGAAAATGTTTGTTGTTGATCAATCCCGATACGATTGTGCAAGAGGATACTTGTCGCGTGATGCTTGACTTTCTTAGCACCCATCCGGATGTCGGTCTTGCCGGGTGCAAGATTCTCAATTCCGACGGGACATTCCAACTTGCTTGCAGGAGAAGTTTCCCTACGCCATGGGTTGCATTCACGAAGGTCAGCGGATTGAGTTCGTTGTTTCCCCGCTCACGCTTGTTCGGCAAATACAACCTTACGTACCTGAATCCCGACAAAATGTACGAAGTTGACGCGGTGAGCGGCTCTTTCATGATGATGTCCCGCAGGGCGTTTGAAGCCGTGGGTGTCCTGGACGAGTCTTTTTTTATGTACGGCGAGGACCTTGACTGGTGCTATCGGACGAAACAAGCGGGGTTCAAGGTGTACTATGTTCCGACAACCAAGCTTATCCATTTCAAGGGAGAGAGCACGCGGCGAAGCAACATTGACGAGATACAGGTGTTCTATCGGGCGATGCAGCTCTTTGTGGAGAAGCACTTCAGCCGTTCTATCGTCGTTGAGATGTTGTTGACACTGGGGATTATTCTCCGTGCCGCGCTGGCCTTCGTGGCGCGTGCCGGGCAGTCGATTCTTCTTGCCGCCACGGATTATGTATGGGTGGTGCTGTCGTTCGTTGCCGCTGAGTTTCTGTACTTCGGTGGGACACTCCGGTTTCCTGAACACGCTTACCCGTTGGTATGGATTGCTCCGCCGCTTCTTGTCGTAGGGGCGTTGTACGGTCTCGGCTTGTATGGTAATGCGCGGAACTCCGTTTCGCGCGCGGGAGTCGGGGTGCTGATCAGTTACCTTCTTATTTCAGCCACCGTTTTTTTCGCAAAGGACTTTGCATTCAGCAGGGCGGTCGTGTTGATTTCCGGCGCTCTGAGTTTGGTGTTTCTTCCGGGATGGCGGTTTGGTCTGAGGATGTTCTCCCCCGTGCGCGGTGTGAACTTGTCGCGCCCGAGCCTGTTCGGACGCAGAACGCTTATCGTGGGAGCTGGCACGTCCGGTCAGGAGGTTCTGCGAAGATTGCGGGCGCGTGTTGACGGAGGGTATGATGTTCAGGGCTTCATCGATGCGGACCGAAGGCGCGTCGGTGAGCAGGTTGCCGGAGTCGAAGTTCTCGGCAGTCTTGAAAATATCAGCAAGGTGATTACGGAACGAAAAATCGCTGAGGTGATTTTTTCAACCAACGGACTTTCGTACGTGGACATGCTCTCTACAATTGCAAAAAGCAATGCGCGGGGCGTCAACTTCCGCCTTGTTCCAGACTCGCTTGATGCTATTATCGGCACAACGCGTATCGATCCGCTCGATACGATTCCGCTTGTTGATATTGAGTACAACATACAAAAACCTGTCCACCGCATTCTCAAGAGACTTTTGGATATGGTGGTTGGCATGTTACTTTTTTTAACTCTTTACCCGATTGCATTGCTTCGGTCCGGTGGAAAACAACGATCGCGTCTGGCGTCGTTGCGTCATCTCCCGAAGGTCATTGGAGGTTCGATGAGTCTGGTTGGCCGCCCATTCTCGGACGAAACTTCTCCCGAGGCAGATGGCTATCTCGGCAAGATGGGGATCACCGGCCTTGTGCAAATCAACCTTCGTGATGATATGCAATCGGATGAGATCGAAGCGTATGAGCTGTACTATGCGAGAAACCAAAATATTGTTCTTGACATCGAAATCCTTCTGAAATCGGTGTTGCTCTTCATTCAAACTCCCCGGGAGTAAACCATGACCAGAGTTGTGCTAGAATTTGAAAAACCGATTGTTGAGCTGGAACAAAAGATCGAAGAGATGCGGCGGTACGCGGACAATCCCGGCATCGCACAGGAGCTTGTCAAGATTGAAAAGCGCATGACCCAGCTTCAGCATTCAATCTATTCGAACCTCAGCAGGTGGCAGCGCGTTCAACTCGCGCGCCATCCTGACCGTCCGTACACGCTGGACTACATTCAGTTGATGATGAAGGATTTTATTGAACTGCATGGGGACCGACATTTTCAGGATGACAAGGCAATCGTCGGCGGATTTGCGCGGTTGGATGACCATGTTGTGATGGTTATCGGACACCAGAAGGGGCGCGACACGAAGTCGAACGTATATCGGAACTTCGGTATGCCGAATCCGGAAGGGTATCGGAAAGCACTTCGTTTGATGAAGCTTGCCGAGAAATTCGGAAAACCCGTGATAACCCTGCTTGATACGCCGGGCGCGTTTCCGGGATTGGAAGCCGAGGAACGCGGCCAAGCCGAGGCGATTGCGCGTAATCTCCTGGAAATGTCGAGACTGCGTGTCCCGATCATCGTAGTGATTATTGGCGAGGGAGCTTCCGGGGGCGCCTTGGGTATCGGGATCGGCGACCGTATTCTCATGCTTGAAAATTCGTGGTACTCCGTTATTTCGCCCGAATCTTGTTCAAGTATTCTCTGGCGAAGCTGGGACTACAAGGAACAAGCCGCAGAGGCATTGAAGCTCACCGCTCCCGACCTGAAGAAACAGGGCGTCATTGATGTTATCATCCCGGAACCAACGGGAGGCGCCCACCGAAGTCCGGGAAAGACCGCGGAAATCCTGAAGGCGACAATTCTCGAAGAACTGAAGTCGCTGATGAAGACAAAGACCGAGAAACTCATCGAACGAAGGATTGAGAAGTTCTCGAAAATGGGCGAATGGGCTGGATGATACGGCAGGTTTCAAATATCCGGGTCAGGTATGCGGACACGGATCAGATGAAGTTTGTATACTATGCGAAGTTCTTCGAGTATTTTGAGCAGGGGAGATCAGATTTGTTGCGCGGGATTGGATTGCCGTACAGCCATGTCGAAGAAATGGGATTCTTTCTTCCCGTGATTGAGGCGCATGCAGCGTACAAAAAAGCCGCGCGGTTTGATGATCTCCTCCGCGTCGAGACCATCCTGAAGGACTCACCGGTAGCACGCCTCAGGATTGAATACGACGTCTACCGTGAAGGTGAAGATGAATTACTTGCAGATGGGTACACGGTTCACAGTTTTGTGAATTCCTCCACCGGCAAACCAACGCGGATTCCTGCTCAATTCCTGGAGCTTATTGAAACATCCATTACAAAGGGCCGGCCATGATCAGCAAGAAGCTGCTGGAAATCCTTTGCTGCCCCGTGTGCAAAGAATCTCTCGTGCATGATCCAAAAGTGGATACGTTAACATGTAGAAAGTGCGCAAGGGTCTATCCCATTAAGAACGATATTCCCATCATGCTGATTGACGATAAATAATGACCACCGTTGCCGACAGCAAAGTAACTCGTCTCGTGGAGCTCGCGTTGATGGAGGATATCGGGCTTGGTGATCTCACGAGCGACGCGATTGTCGATGATGCCGCCCGTTCGGAGGCCGAATTCATATGCAAGGAACAAGGCATTATCGCCGGCTTGGAGGTTGCGTTTCTTGCATTGAGGATCTGTGATAATTCATGTTCGTGCACCGCGTTGACGAAAGAGGGTGACGAGGTTCGTCCTGGAGAAGTAATCGCGTCGGTTGAGGGCTCGACGCGATCATTGTTGAAAGCGGAACGCACGGCCCTGAACTTTCTCCAGCGGATGAGCGGCATTGCGACGCTCACCAGCTGTTTTGTGAAGGCGGTTGAAGGAACTCGGGCCAAGATAACGGATACAAGGAAGACCGCACCGGGATTGCGTATCATCGACAAGTGGGCGGTCCGCCTTGGCGGGGGAGTAAACCACCGTTTTGGTTTGGATGATATGGTTCTCATAAAGGACAACCACGTTATTGCCGCAGGCGGGGTGCGGCAGGCGATTGAGCTCAGTACGCGGTTTGTTTCGGCGCATGGGATTCAGGTTGGGATTGAAGTCGAAGCGCGAAACATCGCCGAAGTAAAAGAAGCACTTGCTTGTCGCGGCGTCCAGCGCATCATGCTTGACAATTTTTCGGTGGGTATGATGAAGACAGCAGTGGAATTGATCGATGGGCATTTCGAAATCGAGGCATCCGGAGGAATCACCCTTGAAACGGTTCGAGCCGTTGCTGAGACTGGCGTTGACTTTATTTCCGTGGGTTCGTTGACCCACTCTGCAAAAGCTCTGGACATCTCTCTCGAACTTTCCCCTTCACGCCTCCCGGCAGGGACTTGATGTTCGACAAGATCCGCCGCCTCGGAAGCGATACGGCAGTCTATGGCGTCAGCACCATCATCGGCCGGCTGCTTACTTTTTTCCTCACACCCATTTATGCAAATGTTCTTCCGCCCTCGGATCTGGGAATTGTCGCCACCGTATACGCTTGCATCGCGTTTCTCAATGTTGTGTACGGGTTCGGCATGGAATCAGCGTTTTTCAAGTTTGCTTCAACAAATGAACACGGAGGAGAGAGAGAGAACTTCTCTGTTCCTCTAGTGGCTGTTGCAATCTCCTCGGTTGTGCTATCGCTGATCATAGTACTTTTCGCACCCTCGTTCTCGGCGCTTCTTGGCGTTGGAGAGTATCGCTCAGCTATTGTGTGGTACGCGGCAATCATCCTGTTGCTTGATGCCCTCGCTGTCATTCCCTTCGCGGCGTTGCGGCTCGAGCGGAAGGCAAAACAATTTGCTGCAATCAGACTTACCGGCATCGTGGTTCATGTTGTCGCGACGCTGATCATGATCATTCCATTGCGAATGGGCATCGAGGGAATATTCTTGAGCAATATCCTCGCTTCAACCGTCGTTCTCGTGTTGCTACTCCCAATACTGATTTCGCGTTTATCCTGGCGGTGGAACGGTGTGCTCTTTTCCAAACTGCTTGATTTTGGGCTACCCACGGTTCCGGCAGGGTTGGCGGCAATGGTTGTTCAGGTCATTGACAGGCCAATACTGCTTTCACTGACGGACAGCGCGACGGTCGGAGTCTATCAGGCGAATTATCGTCTTGGCATTTTTATGATGCTCGTTGTTTCCACGTTTGATTTCGCCTGGCGGCCATTCTTTCTCTCGCACGCGAAGGAGGACGATGCAAAGCCTTTGTTTGCCCGAGTGTTCACGTATCTTGTACTTTTCATGTCGTTTATTTTTTTGGTGGTGAGTTTCTTTATCTCAGACTCTGTGCAGTGGCCTGTGTTCTTCGGCCGGTCGCTATTGCCGCAACCCTACTGGATTGGGTTGCACATTGTCCCGATCATTCTTCTGGGGTATCTCTTTCTGGGCATGTGTCATGCGCTTGTTGCCGGCATCTACATTGAAAAACGGACACGTTTTCTCCCATGGATTGCTGCAGCTGGCGCGATAATCAACATTGTCGCCAACTATGTTCTGATTCCACTGTCATCGCTCACGGGTGCCGCGTTTGCAACGTTGCTGAGCTACCTTGGGATGGCAATTATCATGTATGCAGTTGTTCAACGGTTCTATCGTATCGAATACGAATTCGATCGACTTCTGAAAATTGCAATCGCCGCCTTGGCCGTGTTTCTGCTGTTTGTATTTGTGAAAGTCGGCGCTTTCGCATGGTTGTGGAAAACCGGCCTGCTCATTCTCTTTTGTGGAACCATGTATGCAATGAAATTCTTCAATCCGTCGGAACTTGCGCGCATCGCCTCAATGTTCAAACGGAAAACACCTTCCAGTGTCACAGATGCTCCAATCAATCAGATGTGATGGCTTTTCAGAACGGAATTGGGTATCATAACTTCATGAAAGACAATCAGTTCGACGTTACGAAGCCGATGCAGGTCGGAGGCCAGGCGGTTATCGAGGGCGTAATGATGCGCGCTCCGGGCATGGTTGCGACTGCCGTTCGCAGGCGCAACGGGGAAATCGTTGTGAAGAAAGAATCATACAGATCTCTTGCCGAAAAGAACTCCTTCTTCAAATTGCCGGTCCTACGGGGAGCAGTCGGCCTTATTGAGATGTTATTCATAGGCATCCGGTCACTAAATTTTTCAACGGAAATAGCAATACAGGATGAACAGGAAGCTGCCGGAGCTGCATCAGGCACCAAAAAGGAAAAGAGCAATCTTGCCCTCGGATTGATGGTTGCATTTTCGCTTGCCGTGGGCATTGCTATCTTCTTTGTGACACCGTTGTTCCTCACGACACTGCTCTTCGATGTCAGTCAGCAGGCGTTCCTGTTCAATGTTATCTCCGGGTTGATCAGGATCGGACTGTTGCTTGGTTACATGGTTTTGATTTCACAGTTGAGGGATATCAACCGGCTCTTCGCTTATCACGGCGCTGAGCACAAGGCGGTTTTTGCGTTTGAATTCGGTGAACCTCTTGTGGTACCTTCTGCTGCAACCCAATCCCGGTTCCATCCCCGTTGCGGAACAAGCTTTCTCTTGATCGTAATGTTTGTCGCGATTCTGGTTTTCAGCGTCCTTGACACATTTCTGATCGGGCAATTGGGAGAGTTGACATTCCTAACGCGTCTACTCACGCACCTTCCGTTGATTCCTCTTGTGGGTGGTGTTTCATATGAGTTTATCAAGGCGTCAGCTCGTGTCAGCGATACTGTATTCGGCAGAGTGATTGTTGCCCCGGGTCTGTGGCTCCAGCGTATTACGACACGCGAACCTGACAATAGCCAGCTTGAAGTGGCCCTTGTTGCCCTTCAACATGCGCTCGGAACAATCCCCGCTGAACCCCTCCGTGTCCCAGAGACATCCGCGGTTTCCATCCCTTCCTGACCCATGCTTGACCGTCTCGAACAAGTTCGGGAGCGCTATGAAGAAGTTACGCGGCTCCTCAGCGACCCCGGTGTTGTTTCCCAGCAGGACAAATTCCGCGAACTCAGCAAAGAGCACAGCGATCTCACACCCTTGATCAAAGTGTACAATGTATACGCCAAGACGAAACGGGATCTTGATGGACTGAAGGAGATGACCGAGAGTTCAACGGATCCGGCACTGCGACAACTTGCGTATGATGAGCTTGCGGAAACACGAGAGCGAGTTGCCCAACTGGAAGAAGAACTAAAGGTGCTGCTGATCCCGAAGGACCCGAATGACAGCCATAATGTTATTGTGGAAATTCGCGGAGGAACCGGCGGGGAGGAAGCGGCTCTGTTTGCCGCGGACTTATTCCGCATGTATTCTCGGTATGCGGAACGAAGAGGGTGGAAGGTTGATTTGTACGACTTCAACGAAACCGGGCTACGCGGCATGAAGGAGGTCAGCTTTGGAATGAGCGGTGAGGATGTGTACGGAACGATGAAGTTTGAAAGCGGCGTTCATCGCGTTCAACGTGTGCCTGAAACCGAGGCACAGGGACGTGTTCACACCTCGGCAGCGACAGTTGCTGTGCTTCCCGAAGTCGAGGATGTACAGGTTGATTTGAATCCGGCGGATGTGGAGTTCGAATCATTTCGATCGGGAGGGAAAGGCGGGCAAAACGTTAACAAGGTTGAAACCGCTGTAAGGTTGACACACAGGCCAACGGGGATTGTTGTAGTTTGCAGGCAGGAGCGTTCCCAATTGCAGAACCGCGAACGTGCGATGAAAATGATAAGAGCGAAGCTCTATGAAAGCATGGTGATGGCGCAGGTTGGCGATGTTGCCGCCCAGCGTAAGTCAATGGTCAAGAGCGGTGACCGAAGCGATAAGATTCGAACGTACAACTTTCCTCAGAACCGTGTAACAGATCACCGCATCGGTCTGACGTTGTACAATCTTTCGGAAATTATCGAAGGGAAGATTGATGAACTGGTAGAGGCGCTGAAGATTGCGGACCGGGCTGAGAAACTTCGCGCGGCCGAATAACATTACGGCTTGCCCATGCCGTTAGCACGAACCTTCGTGAAGAAATCCTTCAGTATTGCGGCGCTCCGATCCTCTAAGACACCTCCAAGAAACTCCACCCGATGATTCAGTCTTTCATCCTGTACGATGTTGTACAGCGTTCCGCACGCGCCGGCTTTCGGGTCTGCCGCGCCGAAGACCAGGCGTGGGAGTCGGGCGAGGACGATGGCCCCGGCACACATAGGGCATGGCTCAAGTGTAACGAACAGAGTGCATTCCTCAAGCCTACGGCGCCCAAGCTGGTTGGCGGCCGCGGTAATGGCAATCATTTCGGCATGGGCCGTCGGGTCTTGCAGTGTTTCAATTTGATTGTACCCGCGGCCGATGACTCTTCCTTTGTTGACGACCACTGCGCCGATTGGGACTTCCTTGCGTTTGTATGCAAGCTCGGCTTCGCGTATTGCGGCTTCCATCCAGCGTTCATCTTCGGTCATGCAGGCCTCCGGTTTCATTCATTACCGATGCCAATGTAATCAGAATGTCTCTCAAATCCAGCACCCGGCTCCGCACGCACAGGTACACGCTTGAATTAAAGCATCAATTCACGATCGCGAATAATTCGCGTGCAACAACTCCTGTTGTGATTCTTGAATTGGAAAGTGAAGGCTTTACCGGATATGGTGAAGCTTCATTGCCGCCCTATCTTCCTGAAAAGCAGGAGTCCGTTGAGCATTTCCTCTCGCTTGTTCCGACGTCACTTGAGTTGGAGAACATTGAGCAGTGTCTTGGCATTGTTGACAGGCTTGCTACGGAAAACCACGCCGCCAAAGCGGCCTTTGATATCGCGCTTCATGACTGGTATGGAAAGAAAATCGGAAAAGCATGGCATCAGATATGGGGACTGGATCTGGGGCGAATTCCAACGACATCATTTACCATCGGTATTGATACGCGCGAGGGTGTTCAGCGAAAGGTTCCGGAGGCGGCAGATTACAGAACTATCAAGGTGAAACTCGGTGGCCCTAACGACAGGGAAATTCTTTCTGCAATCCGCGAAGTGACGGACAAACCGCTGCGGGTTGATGCGAACCAGGGCTGGACGGAGCGGAATGAAGCTCTAAAGAATATCGAATGGTGTGCGGGGCAGGGAGTAGAGCTTGTTGAGCAACCGATGCCACGAGACAGACTTGATGATCACCAGTGGCTTACGCAGCGCAGCCCGATTCCAATCATCGCAGATGAAGCCGTTCAACGCCTCACGGACATCGCAATAGTCGCCGAGTGTTATCACGGCATCAATATCAAACTGATGAAATGTACTGGAATGCACGAAGCATATGCAATGATCGCTGGAGCAAGAAAGCATGGACTGAAGGTAATGCTCGGCTGTATGACGGAAACTTCATGCGCGATCTCAGCGGCGGCACAACTCTCGCCTCTAGCCGATTGGATTGATCTGGATGGCGCGGCGCTTGTGAGGAACGATCCGTTCGATGGCGCGCGCATTGTGAATGGACGCGTAACACCCTCAAGTAAAAGCGGAATCGGAGTGCGGATGAAGGAGAAGCCATTTCAGCCCCGTTGACATTCCAGGCCGAATTCGGTAATTTGTGCCTCCAATCTTCAATTGCCCCGTCGTCTAACGGCAAGACAGCAGACTCTGGATCTGTTTATCGAGGTTCGAATCCTTGCGGGGCAGCAGAACTTGCGGATTGGTGAATGAGGATTTTGGATTGAGGAGGAGTTATGAATGTACAAATCATGCTCCGGATGAAACGGCCAGCCAAAGCACAAGTTGCCCAAAATCCACAATCTGCAATCGTAATTCAGACTTGGCCTTATCGTCTAACGGTTAGGACGGAGCCCTCTCAAGGCTCAAATACGGGTTCGATTCCCGTTAAGGCTACTCAACCTTTCTCTTGGCGGTACCTTCCTCCGTGGACAATAACGCAGACTACATCGTTAAGCTTGGCTTCTTCGCTACCTCATCTATGGTTTTTTCCGTTTTGACGACGGAAGACACGGCAACCGTGATGTTGTCCTGCCCCCCGTTTCGATTTGCTGAATCAACCAGAGCCGTTGCGAGTTCAGCAGGCGTTTCGTGCCTGGAAACGATAACGCGGATTTCCTCATCAGCCAGCATATCTGTAAGCCCGTCACTGCAAAGGAGGATCAGATCTTTTTCCTGAATAAGCATGGTATTCACGTAGGGTGTCACGTGCTTTTTTGCTCCTATGGACTGTGTCAAGGCACGCACGGGCTTCGCGGGATCTTTACCAACCGGAACACAATGGTCCTGAGTGATCTTGTGCAGTCTTCCATGACGAAGAACGTATGCCCGGCTATCACCGACATTCATAACGATCAACGTTCGATCCAGGATGACCGCTGCAACAACGGTTGAAGCCATTCCCATCCGCGGTCCGGGCCGTGATGACTCGGCACGGAGTATCTCATTCGTTTCGATGGTGGCATTCCGCAAACTTCGTGCCCGATCCTGATCGTCGCTTTCATAGTACAGACGCGGCAGTTCCGCAACAACAATTCCACCGGCAACATCACCTGCTGCATAACCGCCAAGACCATCCGCAACAATGATCATCGTTCCTTTTTCCTGCTGTCGTGATCCGGGAACTATGACCCGGACACTGTCCTGATTCACCTTCCGAACAATACCAGGATCAGTAAGTGTTGCTGTTGTGAGAGTGGACATTGTCAACCTCTGTGATTTCGAGTTGGAGAAACCCGCGCGTTATTTGCTTCAATTACTTCGATGACTTTCCAACCGGAAATCTGAGCATGAACATTGTCCCTTCCCCGTGTTTTGACTCGACGAGAATAGACCCGCCATGATTCTCAAGAATTTCCTTGCAAATAGGCATGCCATAGCCGTGCCCGTCCACCTTGGTTGTGATCTTTTCTTTGAAAAGCTTGCCGAGTATTTCGGGAGCAATGCCTGGTCCGTTATCCCTCACCTGAAGTAATACATCTTCGTTCCTCACCAGCGTGGTCATTTCGATTGTCGCCTGTGAAGAGGCCTCGACAGCATTGTTAACCAGATTCAACAGAACCTGTTGGATTTGATCGATGTCCAGGTCAACGCGGGGGAGGTTCTCCGCGACTTCCGCTTTCAGTGTGGCTTGCTTGAACTTTGGCATCGAGCGGACAAAATCTGCAAAATTCCGGACGATGGTATTCAGGTCTTCCGGCAAGAGCTTCGCGCTGGCACGGGAACGCGTGAGAAGACTCTGTGAGAACCCTTGGATTTTTCGTGCCCCGTCTATTGTACTATCTACAATCGCGCGGATTTCATCAACGGAGATTGCGTCCACCTTGAGCTGGAGCTTTTGGAGGTTGAGCAACACAACCGCGACAAGGTTTTTCAGTTCGTGGCTGATTTCGGCTGCTATCTCACCCTTCATTGCCATGCGCTCGAATTCAATAATCTGGCGGTTTGCGCTTTTAAGTTCGTCGTACGTCGCTTTCAAGTCTTTGTACAGCCGTGCATTTTTGATAGCGATGGCTGCTTGTCCCGCAAGTATTTCAAAAACACTCAGGATGTCTGCCTTGTCGACATCCTGAATATGTTTGCTGTCCACATAGATGACACCTATCGTCTCATCGTGTGTCCGGAGTGGACTGCACAGAATTGTTTGGAGCTCCAGACTCATGATGCTCTCGCGCTGCTCAAAGCGTTCATCATGCAACGCATTCTCCACACATAACGATTCGCCTGTAGTAAAGACGTCGTCCAAAACGGAAGAGCTTACCTGAAACCCTTGTTCTCTGATGGGAGCGCCAATTGCATCCCGGCCAACGGCAAATCGTAAACGGCGATCAGAATCGGCCAGCATGAGAAAACCGCGGTCCGCACGCGTTATCCGTATGGCTTCATCCAGCACCAGGGCAAGAACATCCTCGAGGACCAGGGAAGTATTTATCTTGCGGATAATTCCGAGAATCGTTTCCAAGTCCTTGGTTTGGCCGCCATGCAACTGAATGTCATCGCTGGCGTCCTTTGATGTTATCCGCTTGTCATTGAGGAGTTCATCGAGATTCATTTTGCACTTTCCCATGTGGTGTGAGATTTACCAAAGCGTTCCAGTTGCTTTCTTGCCCCGACTTTGCGGAAGCACGCAACGGCTTCTGCGCGATATCGGGCTGCGGATTTGCGATCTCCTTTGAGGATCTCAAGTTCAGCCAGTTCAGCAAGTGTCTCGCCGGCGTTGAGATTATTATTCAATTCAAGGTTAATGCGCAGACTTGTTTGCAGATACGTTTCGGCAATTTCTATTTTGCTGATCTTCCTGTGAATCATCCCCTTAATCTTGTAGCAATCAGCCAGACCGAGGCGGTCCTTGCAACGCGTGAAGTACTCCATTGATTGCGTGATCATCCGGATAGCCATCGGGAAGTCCTGAATACCGTAAAGCGTTTGTGCTTTACCGAGACTCGCCAGGCCCATCAGCCCCGGATTTCTTCCTCTGGAAGCAAGCAGGAAGCATTCCTCAAAAGAACTCAGTGCGACATTGGAAGATCCCTTGAAGAAAAAAGTCATGCCTATATTGTGGTGCAGCTCGGCGAGTCTTCGCATGTCTCCAACTTGTTCAAAGCATGACTTTGCGCGGTTATACTCTGCAAGGGCGCTATCGTATTCCCCTCTAATGTTGTCAATAATCCCGATGTTCATGAGAGCGATGCCCTCGAACCTGACATCGCCGACTCGCTTGAACGAAGCAAGCGCAAGCATGAACGCGCTTCGCGCTTTTTTCATATTGCCGCGCTCGGCATGGTTGGTGCCCGAAATATTCTCCACCTGCCCGAGACATTGGTCATTCTTGAGAGTCGTAAAGATTCTTCTGGAACGCCGGAGATCGTTCTCTGCCGATTCCCATCGCCCGAGCCGGCTGAATACCTCGCCCCGACGCATGAAGGCGCGTGCGAAATGCTCTTGCCCATCGCAGAGATCCGGCTGTGAGAGAACAACGTCCAGAATCTCTTCGGCCCTCCCCATTTCGCCATGCTCGATCAATAAGTCGGCAATTGCAAGTAGGACATTGCAGCAGTTCTCGCGCCCGAGACTCGAACGGCAGAACGTTAGGAGCTTGTCAAACTGCTCACGATTTGCGAAAACGTCCGTCTCTTCAATAATGAGAGGGATGTTCTTGAACTTCTTCCCCGAGATGTTGTATTCAATCGCCTCAGAGTTCTCGACGAGCTCGACAAATGCCGTCACCGAATGTGGATCGCTCCATCTGCGAACCACCTGTAGGATTTCACTATCGATCGGACTCAAGTTTTCTCCGTGTTGTTGGATGGGTCGGTGTCTATCGTCCGAACGCGTATCGGGAGAAATGAGCCATCGTTACGATATAGCGCTGGTTCGCCATGTCAACTGTCGTTGGTTGGGGGTCCCACCGGTTTTCATCCTGGTTGAAATAATAGAACCGGTATTTGTACGGATTCCGATTGCCAAGTCCGGCGTCCTGAAAGGACACATACAACGTGGATGGAGTCAGAAAATTCAAGCCATGCGGAGTAAAGAAATACTGTCTGCTGAGCGCTCCGGGCATGTCAGGAGGGGCGTTGTCGATGATTGTAAAAGTGACAAAAGTCGGAAGCAGAACTGCAAAGGGTGGGATCTGAAGACGCGAGGAACCTATCTGGAGTGTGCCACCGAGCAGAGGAGCTATCAGTGCATGTGTAGTCCCAATGACCCAACCGATCGGGCTGTTACCCCGCTTTTCCGCCGGCATATCCTGCCGGGTCCCGGTGGAGTGTTGCTCGACGATCTGATTTTTCGCGGCCCTTTCTGTCGAAACCGGATTCATTGCGTCGTTCGCGCAACCCCAAAACAATGCGATGACCAACGCTAACACGACGACTTTCGCAAAGTGACGATTCATTTTGAACATGCTTCCCCCAAATTGCTGTCTGAAAAGTTTTTCCATTCTGAAGTTCAATAGACCAATCTCCATGCCAGACAGATCGAGCCTGTGAAAATGTCGAATCCGGGCCGGATTGGGGGTTTAAGATCTTGGCTGGTCAATAGGGGAACGAGCGGGAAGAACGAATCAGGGTGATAACCGTCAATTGATGCAACGTTTTGTTACAACCGGTTGATCAAATCATTACACTACTCCTCCTCTTTTTCGGCTCCGCCCCGCATGAGACGGTCGAGTCTTGGTCGGGAAATCTTCAGGATTTTTGAGGCTTTGAGCTTATTTCCGCCGGCTTGCTCAAGCACTTTTCTTACGAGGAGGCTCTGAACATGCTGGATGGAAGCTTCCTTGAACGGGACCACAAGCATGAGCGTGTCCGAATCCTTCGAAGAAACCGCAGCCGGAGAGCTGAGCGTAACATGCTGTTTTTCCCTGGTGCGACCGACTTTCTTGAATTCAAAATCCTGATCGGTAATCCATTCGCTGTTCTCGAGAAGGACAGCCCGTTCAATGCTGTGCTTGAGTTCGCGAACATTTCCCTCCCATTCCTGCTCGAGCAAATGCCGGAGGGCTTCATGTGTGATTCCCTTGATGCTCTTGTCATAATTCTTATTGAACGTTACCAGGAATTCATTGACGAGATCGGGTATGTCATCTTTTCGGTCGCGCAAAGGCGGGACTTCAATAGGAAGAATCTTAAGGCGATGGAAAAGGTCCTTCCTGAATTCTCCTGATCGCATTTTGGCTTCCAGGTCGGCGCTGGTGGCGGCAATAATCCTGCCGCGAACCGGGATATCGCGAACACCGCCGAGTCTCCTCATGGTTCTGTCCTCAATCACCTTGAGAAGTTTCGATTGTGTAGCGAGTGAGATGTCACCGATCTCATCAAGGAAGATAGACCCTTCCCCCGCCAATTCAAAAAGTCCAATTTTTCGTTCCTTCGCGTCGGTGAATGCACCACGTTCAAAACCAAAGAGCTCCGACTCCAGAAGTGTTTCAGGTAGGGCGGAACACGCAATGTCAATGAAAGGGTGATTCCTGTTCTTGCCGTTATAATGAATCGCCCGAGCAAACAATTCCTTTCCTGTCCCCGTCTCTCCGGTGATCAGGACGGTCATCGCGTTGTTCTTGATGACTTTCTGTGCCCTGTCGAGTGAAATCTTGAGAGCCGGGGATTTCCCAATGATATGCGAGAAATCATATGTCTCTTGTTGCATCTCGACAAAGCGTTGCTTTGCGTGTTTCGTACTCCACTCGTTGTAGAGAAATGTCAGTTGATCCGCAATCTTCTGCTTGTCATCAGGATAAAGGAAATACCCTGACACGCCGATCTTTACGAAATCCACTACCGAGATATGATCCGGTTCATCGGAAAGCGCAAGGACCGGCACATCCTGATGATCTCCAAGGAAGTCACGGATCGCATTTCTTAGCGCGAGCGTATCCGTCCGCACGTCAATCAACACGAGATCAGGGACGGCGAAGACCGCCCTTCCGACAAGAAACTCCGGAGACGAGGCGAACCGCAAATGCACCTTCTTGGCCGCTATGAGCCTCCGGATTTTTTCCATCCAGGTCTTCTTTCCGCATAGGAGAACCTCAAAAACATCGCTATGTGATCGGGTCACAGTCTGCTCGCGCTAGTTGCTTGCCTGCACACATTCTTCGAGGGCCCCTCTCCTTCCGTCAGTGGAAAGGTATTGCTCCCTCAAATCGCTTGATTGAAAATGTGAAAGAAAAAACTCAATTACCGCTTTGGTTTTCACAAAACCATCACGGCCTTTCTGCATTTGACCCCTTCGCGTGAATTCCACCGCCAATGAAAACAATATCTGCCATGTGAGTTCGGAGACGGGCTGGCGGGCAATGAAGTCGAATGCCGTCATAAAGCATGTTAATGGTTTTTCCTGGATCCGGCCGTCCCTGGCCAATCTTCCAAGCAACAGATGTGCCTCTCCGAATGCATGTGGCGAGCCATCCGGGGAATCGGTCAGCACGTCCCGAAGCAGTTCTTCCGCCCTGGGAAAGTCAAGATTCTGAATATGAACGTGTGCCCTCTGTACGCGTACTCGTAACGCCTTGTCAAGATTTTGGACTCTCAGAAATTCGTCCTCCGCTTTTGTGAAGCTCTCGACGGCCTGTGAAAAACTTCCTGATCTCAGTTGAAACCTTCCCAGCATGCGCCAGTACTGGCTTTGGAGAGCCCCCCATGGTTTGTCGCCCATGAAAACCTGTGCAGCCTCCAGTGAAGCTCCCATTGATTCAACGTCACCAAGTACATCATACACATGGGTCATCTGAAGCGCGGTCTCCGCTCCCCCAAGGGTGTCGTTATGTGCTTGTACGTATGTGCGGCGCGAGACCATGTATTCAGTGCCTCTTCGTATTCTCCCTCTGCAAAAAGAACCTCTCCCAAGTTGGTAAGTGAGTATGCGAGCCCGCTTGTTGACCCGGCTCTATCGAACAGCGTCCGTGCTTCCTGATACAGGTTCTTGGCAGCGCCAAATTCCCCCAAGTTGTAACGGGCGATTCCAAGGTTGTTGAGGATCTGTGCCTGCTGGTTGAACGCGCCGTGTTCCTTGCTCAATGTCAGCGCTCCGCTCCAGTGATGAATGGCCATCCGTGCATTCCCTTTTGCGTTGTAGGCGTTCCCAATGTTCATCAACTGGTCGGCAACCCTTGCAGGCTGGTCAAGACGCTTGTACACGCCGATTGCCTCCTCAAAGTTGTGGACTGACTCATTGAACTGCCCCATATGAAAGGCGGCAATTCCAAGATCGGTATAAATCCCTGCCAGAATCTTTTTTTGAGGAATCTTCTCCGCCGCTGGTAGTTGGGCACGGAGCGTTTCTTCTGCCGACGTAAAGTTTCCGAGGCCGATCTCCACGCCTGCAAGTTCCTGATTCAGTTCCAGTCCATGGGCGTCGTCGTGTGCGCATGAAAGGGCTTTGAGAAAGTGTTCGCGCGCGCGAACATATTCTCCCAATGGTCGTTTGGCATACTGCACCGGAGAAAGGTGAAAGTGTTCGCGCGCGCGAACATATTCTCCCTGCCTTGACTGTGCAAGACCTGCGATACGATGGAGCGCAAAGGTTGAAGTCCCCTGTTTTAGTAAGACCTCTTCTGCCAGTTCGGAAGCCTCGGCATAATGCGATGCTCCAAGCATAGCTGAAGCGAGGACCTCTTGCAATCGGGTGACGCGTTCACTATCACCATTCTTTTCCCAAAGTTCAATCGCACGCTGTATCAACCTGGTTGATTGTTTGTATGCATGCTTCTGCAAAGCGTCGATTCCGGTGCTCTCAAAGGAAAGTGAAGCCTCAGTTATATCTCCGCTAAGCTCAAACTGGCGTCCCAGTTCCTCACGGTCTCCAAGAGAGAGAGTCTCCCTTTGCAGTTGCATGGCTGACGCAATGGATGCGTGAAGTGCTTTATGCTCGCCCGCGCAGGCGTTGTATGCAATTCTCTTGAGTTTCTTCAAACGGATTGCGAGCCTGCCCTGTCCTGCCGTTTCGTGAAGATGACCGAGGACCACAAGTTGCTCGATCATGGAGTTGACATGCGCCTTCTGAAAGGGGAGGATCGAATCCACAATGTCGACCATTGGCGGTTCCTCGAAGCAGGAGACAACCGAAAGTAGCTTCTGCTGCTCCAGTAGCATGCGACGAAATCCGGACTCCAGGAATCCATCAAGGTCGCGAGGAAGCAATTGCTCGAGGTCGGAAACCGATTCAGTGTCTTCCGATGGTCGATATTCTCCCGCACGAATCAGCCCGGCGATCACACCAAGCGCTTCCGTGAGGACCCCCGGTACACCGCCGTAGAGTTGAAACAACTTGGTGCCGATTGAACGTACGGTCTCCCCGGATTCGATGACAGTTCCGGCAAGCTCCACTACGTCCGCGCAGGTAAGTTCACCGAGAAGCACTTCTTTACAGTTTTCTTTCGACCACCGGGATAGATTGCCGTGTGTCTCGCTTCCCAACAGGAGTACCTGTCCCGCTGTGGAGCTCACACTGAGAATTCTCATGACCTGCAGTGATGATTCATCCAGGGATTCCATATCATCAGCCACAATGAGGAATGGGAACACGTGTGAGCACTCAAGAAGGAACTTTGCACAATTCTCATCCCGAGCTTTCTGCTCTTCTGTTTGAGACCCAACGAGATTTGCCCCATCGTGAGGATCAGCCCATGTCAAAGCAGGATATTTGGCGACCAGGGCTCGCCCTTCGGAGGAGAGTGACTTGACCACAAGAGAAATCTCCTTGAGGATCGGAGTAATGGCGCCCAGTGGTGATTCGGGGTTCCCCGGGCCGGACTTGTACACTCGCAGGCCGCGCGCTCTTGCCATGGAGCTTGCCCGATCGAGAAGCGCCGTTTTTCCGATGCCCTCCGGGCCGCAAATGCACAACGGAGCAGATGCACTCCTTTTTCCGCTCAACGAAGTAATGCATTCAAGAATTACTTGCTGCTCCGCCTCTCGCGCAACAAACCGCGGTTTGGGTGCGAAGATGGCTTTGCCGTCATTACTCTCTCTCAACGTTTGCGCTGCATCGTTCGCAGTAGCGAAACGATGAGACGGATCTCTTGCCATAAGTTTTCGCACGACGGATCGCAAGCGTTCGCCCGCCTCTTCCCGAGCGATTGAGAACTCCGGTTCGGATGTTAAGACTGCCTTGATAAGGCTTACGGGATCTGCGGCATCAAACGGCAGCTTCTTTTCAAGAATGTGAAAAAAGGTTGCTCCCAAGGAATACAGATCAACGCGGTGATCAGAGGAATTGCCCCGCAGAAGTTCCGGTGCAGTGTAATGCAGCGTTCCGCGGACCGGGACATCATCGTCAGGTTGCTCCTTGCGCGCGAAACCGAAATCCGTCAACTTCAGCGTCCACGACGAGGCTTGTTTTTCAAGAATAAGCAGGTTCTGCGGCTTGATATCAAAGTGAATCACTCCTTGTTGGTGAACATAGGAAAGCACGCTCAGGGCTTGAAGCAAGACGGATTTCACCAACGGCTCACGATTCGATTCATCGGCGCTGAGGGCTGCCGAAAGAGCGTCGGTTCCTTCAATATACTCCATTGTAAAAAATGGCCTTCCTTGTAAGCGCGAATCATCACAATGAAGAACACGATCGAACTCGTAGACCCTGATAAGATGAGGGTGTCGTAACGCTGTCAGGACCGAGACTTCGGTTTGAAATTGTAGCTCCTCAGGAGAATTTGGATCAGGAATATCGTGAAGAATCTTGAGCGCTATATCTGTTTCGGGGTGGAGCGCATCCTTGGCGAGAAAGACTTCTCCGCTTCCTCCTCCTCCGAGCGGCCTCAGAATTGTGTAACGATGGTTGATCATTCTATTTCCACCGATCACCGGCAAAGTGCATTGTAACAATGGTAACGGATAGGAACAAGCCGGGGAAGAGTCCGACCCACCATGCGGTTCTCAGATAGCTCATGGATTCGCCCATCATATTTCCCCAGGTTGCCGTCGGCGGTTGAATGCCAATCCCAAGGAATCCCAGCGCCGCCTCTGCTAGGACAGCACTCCCAAGTTGCAGTATCGCTGACGCGGCAATGAGGGGTAGCAGGTTAGGAATCAGGTGCCGAAGGATGATCGCTGTCTTGCCCTCCCCAAGCATCCGAGCGACAAGAACAAATTCGCTCCCGCGGAGTACCTGCACTTCAGAACGAATCACCCGCGCAGTTGCCATCCAACCTGATACAGCAAGCGCAATGATGAGTGTGGTTGCCGACTGACCAAGAAATGCAACCATTGCGATCACAAGGAAAATTCCCGGGATGGCCAGGAAAAGATCCGTTGTTCGCATGATGATTGTATCAACGCGTCTTCCCAGCAGTCCGGAGACGAATCCGGCAAAACCGCCGATGAGCATGGCACCAAGGGTTGCGAGAAGTCCTATACCGATGGAAGTTCGTGCCCCGTACACAACGCGGCTGAACACATCGCGTCCGTTATCATCGGTTCCAAAGAGAAAAACTACCCGACTTGTTCCTTCACTCGTTTGGCCCTCCGTCACGTTTTGATTCCCCGAGAGACGTCCGACCCGATGGAGAAGATATGTATTCGCGGAGACATAGAGGCTTAGCAATCCGGACCCTGGTGATACATCAGAATTGAATAAGCCTGCATTTTCATAGATAGTGCCTCCGGATAACGGCGGAAGCAGTCGTGTCGATGCGAGCTCTCCCTGAAGGTTGGGGGGCAGGGGGGCAACGATGGGCGGGGCGATTATTGTGAGGCCAAGTGCAAAGAGTACGATTCTGTAATCGCCCTTAGCTGTCTTGGGCCTTTCTGGTTCTGTTTTAACCGCCGCTATTTCTCTGATTGACTGGACGGTCAACCATATCCCGGCAGATGTCCACGCCAGCGAAGCTATCCAGTATTCAAGAAGTGAAACCCTCCATGGCACTTCTTGGGAAGAAACAACCAGGAAGAGATATCCCATCAGGGAGGTAAACCCGGCGACAACAATCTTATACCGGAGCGAAGTGACGATCAGGAATATGATGAGAAGGAGAATGAGATTCGGTTTCCTCATGTTGTCTTCAACCCGAATCGTATTCGCGGATCAATCAACGCATGAATGATATCCGCCATTGCATTCGATGCAATAACGACGGCACCCGAGAAGGCTGTGCAACCGAGAATGAGCGGGTAATCTCGCGCGAAGATGGCTGTCACTGCAAGTCTGCCGAATCCCGGCCAACCGAAGAGGGTTTCTGTAAGAACAGTTCCCCCCATGACGATGCCGATTTCCACTCCGAGCAGAGCAACCATCGGACCAATTGAATTCGGGATAACGTACTTCCAGAAGATCTGCTTTGTCGAGAGGCCCAGACTTCGTGCCCCGAGCACGAAGTCGCTCGATAGGGTGGACTGGATGCTGGTTCTCAGGAATCTTGCAAGTCCGGCGCCGCCAGGAAGTGCAATGGTGATGGCAGGAAGGACAAGATGCCATGCGAGATCAGGAAAGGCCCCGACTCCATCAGACCATGAGACTCCGAACGAAAACATTTGTGACGACGGGAAGACGCCAAGCTGATAGGAAAGAAAAACGAGCAGAAGCATTCCTATCCAGAACGCCGGTATTGCGTAAATGGCAAGAGTGAGGCTTACAACGATATTGTCAAAGAACGACCCGGGCTTTAATGATGCAATCGATGCAAGAAAAACGGCTATTGCGATTTCAAGAATAATCGCAGCCAACCCCAGGGCAAGCGTGTTTGGAAAAACCAGCAGCAGGACTTTCAGGACAGGGGCATTGTGTGTGGTGGAATAACCCAGTTCTCCTTGAACAAAGGATGCGATCCATCGAACAAACTGTTCAAAGATAGGTCGGTCGAGACCGAGTTGTGTTCGTAGTTGGTCTGCGATGGATGGAGGTATGCCCGGTGCGAGGTATACAAGGGTTGCGTCTCCGGGAAGCAACCGGGAAAAGAAGAACACCAGCGTCAGGACACCCAGCATGAGAAGAATGCCTTGTGCGGCTCTTTTTGTGAGAAACTTTCCGAACGCCATGGGTGCTAGTGTCGGGACTGGCGCGAAGCGAACCGCAGGGAAAACCTAGCGCGCAATGGATCCTGCGATTGGCGCGCTGCCCTGTGTATACCACTCCCATGCCCTGTGAGTCGTTCCAAGCACACCGATCGATGAACCATGGATCCTCTTGTTTACACCGACAATGTTGTTGATCCAAAACAGAAATGTGTACGGTTGATCCTGATGAACAATCGCCTGGAATTCTTTCCACAGGGCCGCTCCGTCTGTTTCGTTTTCCAATGCCCGCACTGACCCGAGGATTTTGTCAATGCGCGCGTTTCTATATCCTGCCAGATTAAACGGATACTTCTCCAGATCGGAACCCCAAAGATCATCCAGTTGCATTTGAAGCGGGACGCTGAACCCCGCGATCCATGCGTCGTACTTGCGCGCCATCAGGTCCTGCCAGAAGGTCCCCCGCTCGACTTGTTCAATGCTTGCATCAACGCCCACGTCGCGCAATTGTTGCTGAATTGCTGTTGCGATGACCGACCGCATTTGATTTCCTGCGGCTATCTTCAGCACAAACCGAAAGGCAACTCCATTTTTGTCTATTATGCCATCGCCGTCACTATCCCGCCAGCCTTCCCCCGATAACAACTGTGACGCGAGGTTTTTGTCAAACTTCAGGGGCTTGATTGTGTCATTGTATGCCCACCGAAACAGAGGAGAAACACCTCCAATTGCTTCCCTCCCATGTATACCGAGGTAGGCATCAACTAGGGCTTTCCTGTCGATCGCAATCGTCAATGCCTTCCTCACCTTCGCCGAGCCGAAGAGGCGATGCGGGGTAGTAGTCTTTCCACCTGACGAACCAAATGCGCCCGGGTCTATGTTGTTCCATCCTAGAAAATCGTAGTCTCTCCCTGCCGTCGAAACGATGGCCACAGTTTCGGATTCACGCCCAATACGTACAGCATCTTCAGGCCGGATACCGGTGACGATATCCACCTCACCGGATTGAAGTTGGGCAAGCCTGGCGCCGTAGTCCGGAATAACCCGGAAAACAAGCGCTGAGATTTTTGCCGGAGCTGGAACCCGCGAATCATTGTTTGACCGGAGAACAATCTCCTGCATTGGAGTCCAGGAATCAAACGAAAACGGTCCGGAGGAGAGTGGAGTATTGTTTCCGGGAAACGAGCGAAGTTCTTTTCGGGATATTTTTCCGAAGATGTGTGCCGGAAGGATGGGAAGTCCGGTGTCAAACAACTGACCTGCATAGGAGCGTTCGAAGTGGAAAACAACCGTGGAGTCATTGATTGCCTCAGCGGCATCAGGCACACCTTTTCCGCCGGGTGATTTTCGCATTACTGAAACGGCACTCTGTCGTACGCTTGCGACTTCCGGATCCCCGTACAGTTCATACGATGTCTTGACATCAGCGGAGGAGATAGGAGTTCCGTCTGACCAGCGAGCACCCGATACCAGGTGGAAGGTAATGTCCCGCCTGTCTACGGACCATTCCCAGGAGCGAGCGAGCAAAGGCAAGTAGTGAAGGGTACCGGTAGCTACATCGAATTCTGATCCGGTTAGTCCGGGAAACAAAAGATCGTTGATCTCTCCCGCGGTTACGTCCTCGGCGAAGAGAGGATTGAACGTATCGACATCACCTTCAATGGCTACAACAACCGCTTTCTGCTGCTGACTCCGTTCCTCCTTTCTGCTGCAACTGCAAAAAGCCAGAAGACAAGCAAGTGTGAGGAATCGTATCACGCGGAAACTCATTCGAGGTCCGGTTTTTGTGAGTACAGTGAGAAAAACTCCGCCAGAATATAGGTACGAATGTCTCTTTTGTCAACACCGATGGATGAGTCGTCGTTTGAGTTTGCAAGAGGTTTTGGATACTTTCGATGTATGGCAGACCTCCTTTGCTCATTGCGCGATCTTTCAGTCGTTGTGGATAACGGCGACAGTCATCGGTCAGTGGTCAGGGATATCAGCTTTGACATCCGCGACGGGGAGATTGTTGTGCTCGTGGGGGAGAGCGGTAGTGGGAAGACAACGCTTGCTCGCGCGTTGACCCGGCTTTTTCCTCAGATGAGCGGTCTGGTAGTGCGGGGCGCTGTCTTGTTCAAGGAGGAATCACTCCTTGATTGCACAGCCGAGCGATTGCAGGAAATACGACGTAGACACATCCGATATGTGTTTCAAGATCCGATGCTCTTTCTTGATCCATTGCAAACCGTTCGATCCCAACTGATTGCCGCATCCCCCGGTGGAAACATTACTGATGGGTTGTTGGGTTCGGTCGGGCTGGACGACGGCGTCCTTAAGCTATTCCCGCATCAACTTAGCACCGGCATGGCTCAGCGTGTTGCCATTGCGATGGCCTTGCAAGCCAGCCCCGATCTCATCATCGCTGATGAACCGACTAGTGCCGTGGACGCGAGCCTGAAGAATCGACTTCTCAATACACTTGTGGAAGCACGGCGCGAACGAGGAATGTCGCTGTTGCTGATCACTCATGATCTTGGGATTGCTCGCCAGTGTGCAGATGGTGTGATTGTTCTCTACCAAGGACAAGTGGTTGAGAAAGCTTCTTGCAAGGATTTTTTTGCTCGGCCTCTTCACCCGTATTCACAGATTCTCATTGAGACTTCTTTGTCGAAAAGATGACGGTTCTTCTTGAGGCAGAAAACATTTGCTATGGCATCGAGGAAGGCCATCCATTGTTTGGCCCGCGAGCGATGAAAAACGTGTTGCACAATGTCAGCTTTTCGCTTCGTGAGCAGGAAATACTCGGCTTGCTGGGTGAGAGTGGAGCCGGCAAGACAACGCTTGCCAAATGCCTTGCCGGATTGCTTCAACCGACGAGCGGAGTAATTCGGTTGCGCGGAAAGGATATGAACATTGCACAGCGGTTCCGGAAAGGGATAGTGTCGGAAATACAGATGGTCTTCCAGGCAGGGGGCGTTCCATTCAATCCCAAACTCACTATCCGGCGCGCCTTTGATGAGGCGCTGTCAGCCGTTGGAGCTGGAGAGGAAAGTGTTGATGAACTCCTTGCGATGCTCAATCTTCAACCGGAGATTCTGGAGTCCTACCCCGGAGAATTGAGCGGCGGTCAGCGCCAGCGTTGCTCAGTTGCGCGCGCACTTTTGACTCGTCCGAACGTTTTGATTCTTGACGAACCCACTTCTGCTCTTGATGCTATGAGCCGGGTTAGTCAGCTTAACGCCATCAAGGATTTTCAGCAACGTCATTGCTTTTCTGTCATACTTGTATCTCATGACGTTGGCGCTACGCTTGGATTTTGCAACACGGTGGGGATCATGTTTCGGGGTGAATTGGTGGAACTTGGCCCGGTTGATTCAGTAGTTTCATCTCCCAGTCATTCATACACTCGATTGCTCCTTGAATCATCCCTTCAACAGTGAAAGAAAAGGTCGTCAAGCCAGATTTGGAAAGAATCCTTTTTCTTATAGCTTTTCCAGCTAGAGAAAGCATGAAGTTCAATTGATTAAGACTATCCTGAATACAAGCTACTCTCAACCTACCCTCTCGCGGTTTCCCCGGCCCGCGTGTCGCATTACAAAGAACCGATGTAATAGTCTGTGATGCATCATCAGAATCTGATTGCAGGATTTGTGCGCTCTGCGCGACGATTTCCCGAGCGCGAAGCATTTCGCGTTGAGGGGAAATCCCTCAAATACAAAGAACTTCATGAACTCTCCTCCGCGATTGCAGAGACAATAGACGCGTATCGAAAGAACGAATCACTTGTTATCGTTCTTGCCAACCGCACGTTAAGCGCTATTGCCGGAGTTGTTGGTTCGCTTATTGGCGGACGCGGATACACTCCGATCAACCCGGCGTTTCCTTCCGAACGACTTAAGAATCAGTTGCTCGCAATTAGGAGCACAACTATTGTTGCCGAGCCTGGTATACTTCCGACGCTTCTTCCTCTTGTGAAGGAATTGTCGCAGGATTATCTGATAGTCGTTCCCGAAGAGGTGAATGAAAAGGAGATGTTGCAGAATACGCGTAACGCACGCGTGGTTGAAATCGCAGAGATGAAACAAGGAAGTGATGTGGACGCGGCAAAAGTTGCTAATGACGATGTTGCGTATGTTATTTTCACCTCCGGGAGTACCGGCGTCCCCAAAGGAGTGATGACGACTCATGCAAGCATCAAGTGGATGGCCGAAATGCTGGTGGATCGGTACACGTTCACGGAGAACGACAGGTTTTCGCTCAATGCGGAACTTTCCTTTAGCGCTTCCGCCGTGGTTATTTTTCCGGCTTTCGAGGCAGGAGCAACAATTTGCTGTCCGACGCGGAAAGACCTGTTGAATCCGGGCCGGTTCCTGCTTGAAGAGGGAATTACCGTCTGGAAAAGCGTACCGTCTGTTGCAGCGCTCATGTCGAAGCTTCATCAGCTTAGGGACGGAGTCTTCCCCACCGTTCGCATTACGACATTTGGCGGCGAACCCGTACCGGCGTTTCTTCTGGACGAGTGGACACGCGCGGCTCCAAACTCATCGGTTGAAGCTGTTTATGGATCAACAGAGTTTACGGCGAACAGCACGTTTCTTGTGTGGAGCAACGGCCAGCGCGAAACACACGAAGGTCTTGCAACAATCGGATATGCCATCCCCGGGACAGAGTTTCGTGTTGTGGATGAAACGCTGAATGTGGTCGCACCGGGCGAAATCGGTGAACTTCTGCTGACCGGGCCCCACATTACCAAAGGTTATTACAACGACGAGGAAAAGACGCACGCGTTCTTTTGCACTTTGAAGGGAGAATCGCGCAAGTTCGGGAGGACAGGAGACTTGGTCCGCCGCCCTTTAGGAAAAAAATCGATTCCTTTTGTCGGCCGCAAAGACAACCAGATCAAGGTTCTCGGAAACAGGGTTGAATTGGGAGATATTGAAGCCGCCGCTGTGAAAATCCTCAGCACGCATGAGGTGATTGCTCTGGGGTGGCCGCCGTCAGCAATGGGATTCGATGGTGTTGTTCTCTTTGTCGGCGGGACAACCATGAAAGAAGGAGAGATGATCTCACAACTCAGGAAGGTACTTCCATCATACATGGTTCCACACAAGATTCACATCATGGAGAAACTTCCTTTGAACCAGAACGGGAAGAAGGATCGGCTTGCCCTCCGAAGAAAACTTGAGGAGAGTGTTAATGTCGCTTGATGACATACGCAAGATGGTCTATGGGAACCTACAGACGCATTTTGAAAATGCAGGGATTCACGGGCATTCCGAAATCGACGATTCCTATGACATGGTGGAGTCAGGCATCGTCGATTCTCTCGGGTTTGTCAATCTGATGCTTGCCATGGAAAAGGAACTCGGCCTCACTATTGACTTCCTGACGCTCCCAACTGATCAAGTGTCAAAATTTGGCGCGCTGTGTCTCTTTCTTGAAAAACAATCCAACCAGTAGCATGTAACCGCAATGGGAAAGAAAACACTCTACGATGAAGATTCCATTCGGGGCCTCTACAACAGGTTTCTCCAGGTTCTTGCATTGTATGCACCGGGAGGAAAATCCATTCGGGCGCGACTGCATCGTATGCGTGGCGTTAGGATGGACGAGAACGTCTGGGTTGGAACCGCGGCGATTCTTGAAACAGGCCATCCGCATCTGATAAGAATCCACAGCGGTTCTGTCATCGGCATTCGCTCCGTTATCATCGCCCACTTTAGAGAGATGGGAATCGGCAAAAGGGACGCCGATGAGCCGACAGTAACAATAGAAGAAAAAGTGTTCATCGGTCCCGGAGCGATTATACTTCCCAACGTCCGGATCGGTCGGGGAGCGGTGGTCACGGCGGGAAGCGTTGTGACGACCTCGGTTCCACCCATGACATTGGTTCAAGGAAACCCTGCCAAACCAGTGGCCAAGTGCGGCGTTCCGCTGGCCGGCGGGACTTCATACAAAGACTTCCTGCGTAACCTCTCGCCCATTCGTCCAACTGTTCCCGGAAAATGACGCCAGTCGCGATCAATGTTTCTCCATCAGAGAAGGCGGATGAGTTCTCGTGGGTCTTTACAAATCTCGAACAGATTTTCCCCGTAAGTTTTAGAAAAATCCATGCATCATCGCTTGCGGAATCGGGAATTGTCTTTCAAGCCTCGACTGATTTCTCTGGTCCTTATCCATCTCGTTGTCTTGTTTTTGTCCAGTCTTTAGGTTCGTCGTCTCCGGCTTCCCAACAAATTCATTTTCATGACACTCAGCTCGCTGATGAGAGGATACGCGGGCGAACTCTGGTAGAAAAGTATCTCTCTGCAATTGCCCCATTAGGCGTTTCCGGAGAAACTATCGCCAGTGTGAATGGGAACCCGGTCTGGGTACACAAGTTTGAATCATCGCAACTGGATATCGTGTCTCTTCCTTCCACGGTTGCGCCGGAAAAGCGCATGCTTGCAGATAACTTCCAGCAACATCATTTCTTTTTTCTGTTGTCGATAATCCATTTTGTCTATCGCGTCTTGAAAGGATCGGGTTGGATTCCTCCACCACTCCGTGGGTCATTCATTATTGATGATCCGAATCTGAGGCATGAGACGTATGGTTTTTTTGATGCACGCAAAATTGTGGCACTCGCGCGTGAGCATAATTTTCATTTCTCTGTTGCAACTCCACCTGTGGATCTGAACATTGCTTCGGATAGAGTCGTCAGTTTCTTCCGAGAAAACCATCAACTCATCTCACTCTGTATTCACGGGAATGACCATCTCCACCGTGAACTCCTAAGAGGATATTCAAAGGACGAGGCGCACGCACTATTGCGTGAAATGTTGGGAAGGGTGTCCGGGTTCGAGCACAGAACGGGTTTGAAGGTGGCGCCCGTTGTTGTATTTCCAAACGAGATGTGTTCGCGTGAAATGCTCGCCGCGATGCAGCACTTTGATATTGATGCCGTTACGGCTTCACGGCCCAAACCATGGCTTCATACGGACTCGTGGACAGAATTCTTGGAAGAGAATGATTCCTTGCTTTGTTCATTTCCTGCCGAGTTTGTGGAAGGGTTCATGCCATTAATAAGAAGGACTCAAATCCTTGACAACATTGTCTTCCGCGCCTTCATGAATCAGCCCCTGGTTTTTTATTTTCACCATACGGATTTCTCCGACGGGTTTGAGAAGATTATTTCAGGGGCGCGGCTGATCAATTCTCTTGGCAGTGTGCAATGGTCTTCCATCGGCGGGATTGCAACAAGCAACTATGAAATGCGGATGAGTGAGGAAGACCTTGCCGTGAGACCATTTTCGAGAAACGTCTCGGTCACTTTGCCTCCTGGTGTAACGCGTGTGAAGGTTAGCCTTCCTGCCACCATCAAGGCGGGCGGGTTTGTTTGCAATGTTAATGGGAAAAAGATGCCGGTGAATCACGATTGGTTCTCACCTGCAGCAGTTGAAGTGAAGAATGGAGCGCCTGTCGAAATCAGGTTATTGAGCGCGTCACCTCATGTTTGCCGTGATCAAATTGAGAACAAACAAAAGTTGATGGTATGGATTCGGAGGCGAAGTGCAGAATTGAGGGACCGTGCGATGCCGTATTTTAAACTGTCCGGCGGCAAATCCTCTTGAAAGTCCAACCGATTCTCACTATCTTTTTGGTGTCATCGTACCTCTCATTCACCCGCATCAAGTTCCAGCACATTGTTTTTTCAGCTTGCTGTTGGATGAGATGCATGTACTTTGCGCCCGTAGCTCAACTTCGAAAATGCCCCACGAACGGAGTGAGTGGCTGGCATTTTCAGAATCCCGCCAAAGGCGTATGGATAGTGACGGTTAGATTTTTTTTTTGCGCCCGTAGCTCAACTTCGAAAATGCCCCACGAACGGAGTGAGTGGCTGGCATTTTCAGAATCCCGCCAAAGG
>Ga0187893_10000584_pt1 | contig 93720 bp, 92 predicted proteins | sample MA1701074metaG_FD_139574 | JGI IMG/M metagenome (GOLD analysis project Ga0187893, IMG submission 139574) | White microbial mat communities from a basaltic lava cave in the Kipuka Kanohina Cave System on the Island of Hawaii, USA - MA170107-4 metaG ... | reverse complement strand
GTTAGTTCGCCATGAAAAATGCCATTCGAGAGTCACGCTTGGCGTGGATCGGGTGGCGGGTTACAGGCATGGGTGATGCCTTCGTGCTGAGGTCACCGCGCGGCACCGATCGCCACCATTCGATCCAGGTTGTAAGTCAGAATGCCGAATCCAATCCACAGGTCCGCGCCATCCCGGCCGCGCAGGCGACTGTGCCGCCACGCGTACTTGCGACTCCCCAAGCTGATCGTCGCTTCCTGGCCACTCCGCCACCGTTGTTGTCGCCGGAACCACCGCTGGCGTTCATACGCCGCCCGCGCCGCCCCGCGTCTTCCTTTATAGGGCAGGCTGACCTGCTTGACGCCGGCCTTGTGCAGGAGCGCCTCGTTGTCCTTACTGCCAAAGCCGCGGTCCGTGGCGACGACCTGCAGAGTCCGTGGGATCGTCTGTGCATGGCCCGCCAACGCAGACGGCAGCAGGCCACTATCTTCCGGATTCCTCCTATGGACTTCGTAATGCGTGATCACCCGATCTTCCGTTTCGGTCAGCAACGCCTTGTACCCAAACTCGGTCTTCATGCTCAACTTCCCGCGCCGAATCGGGCGCGCTTCGGGATCAAACACGCTCACGAGCCGGTCGGGGATCGTCGTCGTCCCGCGAATGCGGATGGCGGTCTGGGCCATGACCTGCGCCATCAACTGCAACTGGCGCCGCAACTGCAGCCGGGTGCGCTGGACCAGTGTGACCGCGCGGTCTTCTCCGTGCGGTCCGAGATGACGACTGTTGCGTAAGACACGCTGCGCCTGCCGGCTGAGCTGTCGCGTCACCCGCAGCACCCGCGCGGTCTGCATGAGCACCGCGGTCTTCGCCTCCTCCGTCCGCATCCGGAGACTGCGCCCCACCGCGGCGAGCGAGCGCTTGATGCTCCGTGCCCGCGAGCGAAAGGCGGTGCGGATGGCCGCCCCGGCGGCCTGGAGGCGATGTACGCTGCGCGTCACCACCCGCACACTATCGGCCAGCAGGCCGATGTCGGTGGGAAAGTCGATGGGCGCTTGCACGACGGTCGTGTCTACGCGCAGCTTGCGATTCCGCAAGAGTTTTCGCTCGCTGGCGTGCTGGACCAGGAGGCGGTTCAACTCGTGCACGACGTCGGGCCCATATTTGCGGGTCAGCTTGCTGAGGGTCGTCGCGTGCGGGACCGACGCGGCGAGCGCCAGATGGCAGAAGCGGCGCCAGTGCAAGCTGTCCGTCACTTCCCGCACCAGCATCTCATACCCCAACCGATACCGATGCTTCAAGTACATCAGCCGCAGATACGTCTCGACCGGGACCGTCGGCCGCCCTATGCGGGTGCGGAAGCGCTGCCGGTACGGCTCAAAGAAACGCTCGTCGGTCAACCACGTATCGACCGTCTGGAGTTCGTGGCTGAGGATGCGAGCTTGCGGCGGAAGAAGCTGATCCCACAACGACTCCTGCGGCTGCCTCAGGCGCAGCATGGACGCCCTCCGCAGGAATCCAGGGCTGAGGTACGAAGAAAGCGCATCGAGATTCCCACCCCGGCGAGTTGGATCGGCGATATGAGATGTCGTCCTTCGATTCGCTGCGCTGGTGGGAATCCCTATCATTTCGTCTCTCATGTAGCAACAAAATCTCGAATTGGCGCGGGTTTCAGCATCTGTTTTTCATGGCGAACTAGTTAAGGACGGTAGGGGGAACGAAAGTGCCTCCCGATAGATCACGGCTTCCGCCGCATCGATGGTACGCTGATCGAATAGCTGCGCAACCCTCACGGCCTCGCCAGAAATTTTCTGGCGGTACCCGGCATCTTCGCACACTCTACGGATCGCGCTGACCAAAGATTGAGGGTCTTCGTAGTTTCTAACGAGGCAGGCACTTACATCGGGAGTGAAGTATTCGTTCATTGGTGCAATATCCGAGGTAACGACAGGCGCACCGCAAGCTGCCGCCTCGATAAACACCGTACCAAATCCCTCGGAACGACTGGGAACGCAGAAGCAATCGCACCAGGAATACCATACAGGTAGTTCAGGCTTCGACACCGCATCCACCCAAAAGCAACGTTGTTGAACGCCCAGTTTCTCCGCCAGTGCGACGTAGGGCAACTTGTCGCCCATTCCCACAAACACGCACGAGTACTCGGCGGGGAGAAGTTCCAGCGCGCGGATCAGTGTATCCTGGTTCTTTACATGATCTCTGCGTCCCACGTGCAAAATATGCTTACCGGGCGGGAAGTGTTGGGCTATCGTGGCCAGGCTGCTTTGGTCTGAGATCGGACGGAATAGCGTCGTATCAACCCTGTTTGGCAACATCCGTATCCGGCGTATTCCCACGCCCACGGTCAGAACCCGTTGCTTGACGATGTTCGACACACAGATGACGAGATCAGCGTATCGTAGCGACTCATGTATCAGCGCCTGCCGGGCATCATGAACGCTGACGATCACCGGGACGCCACGTATCCGATTCTGGCAAACCAGGTCAGCGGGCCAGTGCCCGCCGTAAGCCCTCACGACGTTCGGCCGGACTTCACCGAGAACACGAGGAAACTCGCGTGGGGAGACGCCACGAACAAGCATGCCATGCGCCCGCCGCTCCCCTTGCTCCAACGGACTCAGCACGACGACCTCATGAAACATGCCGGTCGGATTGAAGTACTGCGCCAGCCTGCTGTATCCCGCTCGCTTTTGCTCAGAGGCAGCGATGGGATCGGTTGGGACCACGACGAGACGCAAACGGTCTTTCATTCGATCGCTCAACCGTCCATTTTTACAAACACCCCTATCGAACCATACGGTCGACGAAGAACTGGTGCAGCCGGTTGTCACCTGTGATCTCGGCATGACACGACGCGGCCAGAATCCCATCTTGCCGCACCAGGACCGGCCGGCCGTCGTGCGTTGCCAGCACTCGCACGCGGTTGCCCGCCTCGACGATCACAGGAGCCCGGATGAAGGCCACCTTCAGGGGATCATCAGCGACCTCGGGCGCCGCCAGATCCGTTTCAAAGCTCTCCCGCTGTCGCCCGTAAGCATTCCGCTCGACGGCGATGTCGATAAATCCGAGACCGGGTGGGTGACCGCCCACCACCGAGCGAGCCGCGATGATCATCCCCGCGCACGTCGCAAACAGCGGGAAGCCCTGTGCCACCCGCTCGCGCAGAGGCCCAACAAGACCACAGGGACTTAGTAATCGCCAGATCGTGGTGCTCTCTCCGCCCGGCAGAATGAGACCTTCCACAGCGCGCATCTCCTCAGGGGTCCTGACCTCGACCGAATCGGCTCCACAGGCTTCCACCATGCGCAGGTGCTCGGCGACGTCTCCTTGAAGCGCAAGCACGCCGATCCTCATCGTCCGACACCTCAGACCCCGCGGACCTGGAGCAGCTCTTTCTCGTCGATCTGGCGTACGTCGAGTCCCCGCATCGGCTCCCCAATCCCCTCGCTGACCCGGGCGATGACGTCGGGATCACGGAAGAACGTGGTGGCCTCAACGATGGCCCGGCCCCGCCGCGCGGGATCGTCAGATTTGAAGATGCCCGAACCAACGAAGTTCCCATCGCAGCCGAGTTGCATCATGAGCGCCGCGTCGGCCGGAGTGGCGATGCCGCCGGCAGCAAAGTTGACGACAGGGAGACGCCCCAGCGAACGCACTTCGCGGACCTGTTCCACGGACGCACCCAACTCCTTGGCCATGGTCACGAGTTCTTCGTCGGACGCCAGCTGCAGGCGGCGCATCTCTTCTCGGATGAGCCGCATGTGCCGCACGGCCTCAACCACGTTCCCAGTGCCCGCCTCGCCCTTGGTCCGGATCATCGCCGCTCCTTCGGCGATACGCCGCAATGCTTCGCCGAGATTGCGAGCGCCGCACACGAACGGGACAGTGAACGCATGCTTGTCGATGTGGTACTGCTCGTCGGCAGGAGTGAGCACCTCGCTCTCATCGATGAAGTCCACACCGAGCGCCTGGAGCACCTGGGCCTCGACGAAATGTCCGATCCGGGCTTTGGCCATCACCGGGATTGTTACCGCCGCCGTGATCTCCTTGATGCGCCGAGGGTCGGCCATCCGCGCGACGCCCCCTTCGGCCCGGATGTCTGCCGGCACCCGCTCAAGCGCCATCACGGCCACCGCGCCCGCCTCCTCAGCGATCTTCGCCTGGTCAGCCGTGGTCACGTCCATGATCACGCCACCCTTGAGCATCTGGGCCAGTCCTCGCTTGACCGTTACGGTCCCTTGCTCTGCCATACCATCGCCTCCTTACGGCGCCGCCGCCCCGACGCGAGATGGAGTGCAAAAACAAAAGACGCCCGAACTCGGGCGTCCTCGGGGCGATCAGGCGCCTGCGCTTTGCAGCCCTCACCTCATACGGACTTTACCGTCGACCCCGGAATTCCACCGGGCCACGGCCCTTTCGGGCCTCACGGGCTGTCACCGCCGATCGGGAATTGGCGCCGGGCGGGCGCCTCACCCTGCCCCAAAGAGCTGCAAGTCTTCGTGGCTAATCAAGGCAATCCTACTATCCTGACGTGACACCGTCAACCTACGGCGCTGGCGCCAGGGAGTATCCGGCAGGGATTCGCAAGGGATGCCACGACGCTTCATAGAAGCGTCTCAGTTCTTGTGGTATGATGCGGGGCAAGTGACCGGCATGGACGCGCATCGATTACCGCACAGAGCATTCATGTCTCGCCCCCGAGACTGCATCTGTCCCTGGGCGAAGGCCGATGTGCCTTCGCCTTCCTGTCCGGTTTAGACCGGACCCCGCTCCACTCGATAATTGAGATTTTCGGCGCCCGTTTGGGCCGCGGGCTTTGCCTGCGGCAACTACCGGGATCTGGTTCGTGCTGCGGAACTGTTGGGATAGACCAGGCATCAAGGGGGGTGGACACACGGTGAGTATTACCGATGAACTGCTCAAGAACAATCAAGCGTACGCACGATCCTTTGATAAGAGCGACCTGCCGCTTCCGCCGGCCAAGCAGGTCGCGATCGTCGCATGCATGGATGCCCGGCTCGACGTGCATAAGATCCTTGGCCTGCAGGAGGGCGACGCGCATGTGATTCGCAACGCCGGGGGCGTCATTACGGACGACGAAATCCGATCGCTCGCGATCTCGCAGCGGCTGCTGGGCACACGTGAGGTCGTCCTGATTCACCACACCGACTGCGGGATGCTCACCTTCTCGGACGACGATGTCAGGCACGAGATCCAGGCTGAGGTGGGCATCAAGCCGCCGTTCGCCTTCGAGTCGTTCCGGGATCTCGAGGAGGATGTCCGCCAATCGATAGCGCGGATCAAGGCCAGCCCGTTCGTCCCGAACAAGGACAGCGTCCGGGGCTTTGTCTATGAGGTCGAAACCGGGCGGCTTCGTGAGGTGAAAGGAGTAGGATTGGGTACCGGTCGCTGAGGGCCAGGCTCTTGATGAAGGTCAAGAGCTGGCTGTCGGTGTGCCCCATACGGCGTGCACGCGAGAACCACGGGGCGGGGTTCAGGCCGGGAGCAGCCGGGTTGTTCCCCGCCCCGGCCAGGCCGTGACACGCTTGGCACTGCGCCCAGGGAGAGGCGCTTGCCCAGAGGCCGTCCAAGTTATGGCAGAGATGGGCATCGACATCTCGAACCAGCAGAGTAAGACCTCAGAATCACAGACAGCGAGGGACGTACGATGACGCAACGCTGGCGCATTGGCGAACTCGCCGCGTATCATGGAATCAATCCGAAGACCCTCCGCTACTACGAGGCGCTCGGCCTCCTCCCACCGTCGGCCCGGACGTCAGCGGGGTACCGCATCTACGGGGAGAAAGACCGTGAACGTCTCGAGTTCATTGGGAAGGCGAAAGCGATCGGCCTCACGCTCGCGGATATCCGCGAGGTCCTTGCGTTGCGGGATGCGGGAACACAGCCCTGCGGCCATGTTGTGACCCTCCTTGACCAGAAACTCGTAGAAGTCGATGCGCAGCTCCAAGCGCTTGCCGCCTTCCGCCGGGAGCTGTTGACACTACGCGCCCAGTCCTCCGGTGTATCAAGGAATGGCGGCTGCATTTGCGGCATCATCGAGCGCGGAGTCACAGTTCCTTCGCCCCGCCTGACAAGGCCACCGTCGCGCCGCTCACCAGCAGCGCCGCCCTAAGCTCGCTCCGACGTAGCGGGTCAATTTGGTGCGACTCTCTACTGACGGACGAGTCGTGGTAAAAACGGGCATGGACTGGCTCACGGCGTTCGGCGCGCTCGCGGTTACAGCTATGATGCTGTTCTACGCGCTGGAGCAGCGCTCGCCCGTCTTTGTTCTGCTGTTTGCGGGGGCTTCTTTAGCAGCCTCGGTTTATGGCTTCCTGCAAGGGGCCTGGCCGTTTGGGGTCGTGGAGTTGATCTGGTCAGGAGTAGCACTGCGACGTTGGTGGACCAGGCGAGCTCAGGCTGTTCACCCGCCCGTTCGCTAGGCTGCTTTCAAATTGACCCACTAACCGCTCTGACGCCCCTTCACCATTGACCTTCCAGCCCACTGGAAGGCGTACCGTGGAGTCTGTGGCGAGTACGACTCGGGAGGACATTGGGTACGGCGTGCTGGTCGTCGCCGTGGCGCTCCTGGGGATCGCAGGGTACGGCGCGTACCTTCTCTACCCCCGATTCAACCTGCCGCCTGTGGATGCGGTTGGCCTGGCGGTGCTCGCACTCGCCGGCGGAGTTGCGGCGTTTTTCTCGCCTTGCTCGTTCCCGCTGCTCGCGACCTTGCTCATTCGGGAAGCGAGTGTGGGCAAAGGACCCATCGCTGACCGCCGAGTGGTCCTGAGCAAGGCACTGACATATGCGGCGGCTCTGTCCCTTGGTACCGTCGTTTTCCTCGCGCTCACGGCGAGCGTGATCGCCGCCGGTGGTCAGGCCCTCGTCGAGCAAGTCACTTTCACCAGTCTGGCCGGGCGCGTCATTCGGACCGTCGTCGGGATTCTCCTCATCGTTTTCGGGCTGGTCCAGATTGGGGTGCTACGGCTGCCGTTCCACCGAGTCGCGGGTCTCGCCCGGCCACTCTTGCAATCCCAAGCGCGGGCGCGGCGCCAGCTCCCCGTCGTCGGCTTTGCCCTCTTCGGGTTCGCCTATCTAATCGCTGGCTTCGGCTGAACCGGCCCGATCCTGGCCGGTCTGGCCGGACACGCGTTCGCGCTGGGCGGTTCGCAGGCAGCGGTGACGGCTTTCAGCCTCGCCGGCCTCGCGCTCGTCCTTCTCATGTTCGGGTTGAGTTTCACGGTGGCTACAGCCCAGGAGGTAGTGACGCGGATGGCCGACGTTGGAGCAGTCGTCGTAAAGCGGTGGGGAGGCCGAGTGTTGATCGGGGTCGGGCTCTGGCTCATCGTGCTTGCTCTGGGAGCGAACATCTTTGCCCGGTTCTTTCCGGTCCATCCCGAGGCACAGGGCCAGATGCCGAGGATGGGAACGAGTGGGAATCCCACCCCGCCCGTCAAGGGGTTTGCAAAGGGGCAGGAGATCCGGTTCATCCACACCGAGGCCTCGGATCCGCAGGTCGCCGCAATGCTCACGCGGATGATGGGCCCGAAGGTGTTGCTCGTCCCGAGCCTCAAGGAGATTCCGGACAGGCTCCTCGGGGCCGTATTCGTCTTCCGGAACGGAGTCAAAGGGGAGGGGCCAATGGGCTTCCAGCCCGACGTTTTCGACACGGTCCCCGGCGAGACCGGGTACACGCCGTTGCGGCGAGTGGTGTTCGTCACCTGGAAAGAGGAACGCCGCGCCCGGGTGCTACGCTCCGCGGAGGAGACCCGACAAGTAGTACAGCAGGGAGCAGCGGAGTTTGTGACTCCCGGGATCGTCGTCAACATGCCGATGCTCACGTGGCCAGGTGGGCAGCGCTAGTCGCATGCCTCGATGCTCGCCGGAGTGCCACCATCTCGACACAGAGTCACGTTCAACGACTGGCGCGAGGGTGCTGCGTACTTTTCGGGGAAGACCATCTTTTCTGAAGTGACACGGGCGGGCGGTCACGTCGCGCTGTTGGTACATAAACAGAAACTTCTCATGTTCGCTCCCCCGCGTTCGGTAGCCCGCGCTGAGGTGCTCTCGTACCCTCGGCTCAAGCAAGGCGACGTTGTCGCGTACGCGGTACGGTACTTTCAGCAATACCGCCCGACGTTGCTTTTCGTCCATGTTGCTGACCCTGATGATGCGGGGCATCGATATGGCTGGATGACACCGGAGTACCTGAATGTGATTGCCAATGTCCCAGCGCTGATTGCTCAGTTTTTGCGGACGTTTGACGAGGCAGGCGTGACCAACCAAGCGATGCTCCTGGTGACTGCCGACCACGGTGGTCATGGTCGGACGCACGGTACAGGCCTTCCTGAAGACATGGCGATTCCCTGGGGATGGTATTCGGGAGCGGGGTGCGGACGGGTACGGTCCTTGAGCGGTCCGTCACCACGTACGATACGGCCACAACTGTATTGGCGACGCTGGGGAGGCCAGCGAAACCGAGTCCCGGTACGTACTTTTCAGGCGTCCTCGTGGCCCCACTACCTCTAAATACCTTCACTTAAATACCTTCACTTTTGCCGGAGCAATCGGGCTGAATTAAAGAGGATCCCGAAGTCGGGCAGCGACTGCGCGGCGGCCGCAAAAATGAGCGGCAGGTAACCGAAGGCTGCTAGTGAGACTCCAATTAGGTTGTATCCTGTAGTGAAACCGATGTTCAGGGCCACGACTCTCATCGTGCGCCGCGCGATCAGAAAGAGTTCCGGCACGAGCATCCAGTCGTCTCGCATCAGTGCCGCGTGGGCGGCCTCCACGGCGATGTCGCTTCCGGCCGCCCCCATCGCAATACCCACATCCGCCTGCGCGAGCGCCGGCGCGTCATTCACTCCGTCGCCCACCATCACGACGGTCTGCCCTTTCGCCTGATACTCTTTCACGATGGCGATCTTGTCCTCAGGCAAAAGCTCCGCGCGATACGGAATCCCCAGTGTATCGGCTAACGCCTTTGCCGTAGGAGCGTTGTCGCCGGTAAGCAGTTCGATCCGGCTCACGCCGAGCGCGCGCACCGCCTGCAGGGCGCGGGGAACCTCGTCGCGGACGGTATCCGCAGCCGCCAGAATCCCGAGCGGCCGGCCATCCTGCACGACGAACAGCAGGGTCTTCCCCTGCGATTCAAGCCCTGCCGCGGGCGCCGGCACTGACGAGCCATCAGCGAGCAGCCGGTAACTCCCGACGGCAATGGTCTTGCCATCCACGCGGGCCCGTACACCCCGCCCGGGTAGTGACTCAAACTGCTCCGGCTCGACTGCGGTGAGCGTCCGCGCCCTGGCGGCGGCCCGGACGGCTTCGGCGAGGGGATGTTCCGAGTAGCGCTCGACGGAGGCGGCGAGGGCGACCAGTTCATTCTCATTGACCTCATTGACGGCGTCGAGCGGCACGACGTCTGTGATTTGCGGACGACCGAGGGTGAGTGTCCCCGTCTTGTCGATGAGCAGCACATCCGACCTGGCCAACGACTCCAGGTATTTTCCTCCTTTGATGAGCAGCCCCCGGCGCGCCGCGGCTCCAATTGACGCAAGCATCGCGATCGGCGTGGCGAGCGCGAAGGAGCACGAGCAGGCGACGACGAGCACCGCAGCGGTGGAGAGCGGATCCCGACGGATGAGATAGGTCAGAACAGCGACGCCGGCTATCACGGGCAAGTAGTAGGTAGAGAACCGATCGGCCGTGCGCTGCACATCCGCGCGGTGGGCCTCGGCTTCCTCCACCAGTTTGATGACCCGTCCAAAGGTCGTGTCCTGTCCTACACGCGTGGCGCGGACGCGGAGGCTCCCCAGGCGGGCGATCGAGGCCGCGTAGACACCGGTGCCCGGGCCGGCCTCGACCGGCATGGATTCACCGGTAATCGCGGCCTGGTCGACGGTGGCGTGGCCGCTGATCACTTGCCCGTCCACCGGGATCTGCTCGCCGGGACGCACGATGACGACGTTGCCAACCCGCACGTCGCCGACGGGCACCTCTCGTTCTTCGCCTTCTCGCTCCAGCCGCGCCGTTTGAGGGGCCATGCGGGACAGATCCCGGACCGCCTGCCGGGCGCGCTCGGTGGTGAAGCGCTCGGCGTAGTCGCCCAGCCGCATGAAAAACACGACCACGGCAGCCACCGCCCACTCCCCTGCCGCGACAGCCGCGAGAACTCCGACGGTCATTAGCGTGTGTGAGGTGACGCGCCGCTGGAGAACCGCGCGCGCCACGTTTCGGAACACGGGATAGCCGCCGGCCAGGATTCCCGCAACCCACAACGGCCAGGGTAGTCGCCTGGTGGCGGCCCCGTAGAGTCCTGCCCACTCGCCGACGACAACAACGAACAGCACGACGCCAACGACCACGCCAAGCAACCGTAGAACCTGCCGGGCGATGTCCTCACCGGCCTGCCGGCCGGCGATCGGTTCCTCGATCCGATCCGGGACGGAGTAGCCCGCCCCCTCTACCGCCTTCCGGATATGCCCGAGGTCCACGCGATCCGGATCCAGCCGGACGATGGCCTTCTCCGTGGAAAGCAGGACCTCGACGGATTCGACGCCGGACAGCCCCGCAATCGCCTTCCGGACGTGCTGGGTGCATTCCGCGCAATCCATGCCGCGAATCGGAACCTCAAGGGTGTGCGCGCCAACCATACCGTCACCGCCTGTTGGGAACGCCGTACCTGGTGCACTCGTACACGCCCCGGGCAACGTCGGCCAGTAACTCGTCGGCCACTCGGAGCAGCGTCTCAACGCGCTTCTCGCTAAGGCGGTAGCGCACGAACCGTCCCTGCTGGTCACGGGAAACCAGACCGCAGTCGCGGAGGCAGGCCAGGTGGCTTGACGTGTTGGACTGAGTCAGCCCCGTGGTCTCGATGACCTCGGTGACGGTTAGCGGACCAGCACGTAGTGCCTCCAGAATCGCTAGGCGCGATGGATCCGAAAATCCTCGAAACAGCTTCGCCTTCAGATCACCAGCTTTGGGTTCAGTCATCACGAGCATGGCTACGCTCCTCGCCCCTGCATCGTATGATCAGTTGACCATATATTGATGTTACTTGGCTTAGGGCCCTTGTGTCAACTGTGATTCTCGCGGACTCAGCGCCGCGGAGGTGCGGCGATATCATCGACTTTCTGTCGAGATCGCTGAGGTCAGCGCCGCCTTTCCCATCGTCCACCCGCCGGCCCTTTTGATCCCATACGCTCACCGTGCTGCGCTTGGAATCCAGTTCCTCGTTGTCGCCTGCCTGACCCGCGTCGCCTCGGCTGGTCCATCGGGATTGATGACATAGACCTCCGCAGTTCTCCCGCCGGCCGATCCGTGGTTGTCGGCGTGCGCCCCGCCGGTGTTCTATTCCGGTGGTTCGATTCGCATCGACGCATTGAAGTCAGTCACCTGAAGATTCATGTATACCGGCATGCTTCAGGCGTTGTATGTCAACAGCCGGAGTCCATTCAGCGTCACGAGCAGCGTGCTGCCTTCGTGGAGGGAGACGGCGAGCGGGAGAGTCATGAACCCTATTAAGCTGGTGATGACCAGCAGGCCGATCACGGTGAGCGATACGGTAAGATTCTGCAGGACGACTCGCCTGGTGGCCCGGCTGAGGCCGAGGGCATACGGGAGATGCCCCAGGTTATCGGTCATCAGCGCGATGTCTGCCGTTTCCAACGCGACGTCCGTGCCGCTGGCTCCCATTGCGATGCCCACTGTGGCGGCGGCCAGGGCGGGGGCGTCGTTCACCCCATCCCCGACCATCACTATTTCTCCGTACTTTGCGCGGAGCGCCTTAACGGCCTCGGTCTTCTCGTGGGGAAGCAAGTCCGCCTGCACTTCATCGATGCCCAGACCGCTGCCGATCGCCTGAGCGGCCACGGCATTGTCGCCGGTCAGCATGATCAACCGCTTCAAGCCCAACCGCTTCAGCCGGTCGAGCGCAGACCGTGCTTCCTTGCGAGGAGCGTCGGCCATGGCGATGAGTCCTACGACCTGTCCCTGGCGCGCCAACACCACAGCCGTCTTGCCGGCCTGCTGCAGGCGCTCCATGGCTCCGCGCGCTTCCTGGGGGAGGGAGATACCGCGCTCCTGGAACAGTTCTATGGTTCCGATGGCCACTTGCGTTCCGTTGACAGCGCCGACGATTCCCTTTCCGGGCACCGCCCGCACGTCTGTGGCGGTCGGGAAATCGAGGGACCGATCTCTCGCGGCTTGTACGATGGCGCGCCCCAACGCGTGCTCCGAACGGCTCTCTACCGAGGCCGCGATTCGAAGGATGTCGTCTTCCGGTGTGCCAAACGCCACCACGTCGGTCACCTGCGGTTCTCCAAGCGTCAGGGTGCCGGTTTTGTCAAGCGCCATGACCCGGACGGTTCCGGCTTCCTCCAGCGCCGTGCCGCCCTTTACCAGCACCCCGGTCATCGCCGCCCGCGCGAGCGCCGACAGCACGGCCGCGGGCGTGGCGATCGCCAGCGCGCATGGGGACGCCGCGACAAGCAGTATCATGGCGCGGTAGAAGGCTTGGGCGAAGGGAATTCCAAGGATCGGTGCGCTCAACAGAGTCAGCGCTGACCCGGCTAAGACACCTGGCACCAGATAGCGTGCGATCCGTTCGGTGACCCGCTGCGTGGGCGACTTCTGCGCCTGCGCTTCCTGCACCAGTTGGGCAATCTTTGCCAGGGTGGAATCCTGCGATTTGCGCGTGACACGGATGGTCAGGGCCCCATCCGTGCTGACGGTTCCGGCAAAGACGCGGCTTTCCGGTTTCTTGGCCACCGGCACGGACTCTCCCGTGATGGCCGCCTGATTGACCATGGACGATCCTTCGACGACGTCGCCGTCGAGGGGAATGCGGTCGCCGGGTCTGACCAAGATGAACATGCCGGGTTCCACCGCTTCCACTGACGTGAGCTCCTCGCGACCCTCCCGCAGGACGGTGGCCTGCTGCGGCGCCAGCCGAAGGATCGCGCGAATCGCGCGGCGCGCCCGGGCCATGGCGTAGTGCTCGAGCGCATGCCCCAAGGAGAAGAGAAGCAGCAGGACCGCACCCTCTGCCCACCGGTTGAGCACCGCCGCCCCAACGGAGGCCAGCAGCATGAGCAGGTCAATGTCGATCCGGCGGGTTCGCAACCCCCGCAGCGCGCCCCGCAGGGTGAACCACCCGCCGGTGATGTAGGCCGCGACGTACAAGAGTGTGCCGGCGAGCGGAGGAAGCCCTCCCCGTCCTGCAAGCCATCCGAAGCCGGTCAGGAGCCCGGCCAGCAGCGCCAGGGCAAGCTCACGCCGGTGGCCATGGCCGCCTTCATGAGTCTCACGCACCTGATATCCGAGCGCGCGGATCCGCTGGATGATCTCCTGACGGCCGACCTTATCCCTGTCATACTCCACCCACACCCTCGAAGCCGCGTAGTTCACCGAAACCGTCAGCATGCCGGGCAGACGGCGCAGGCCATGCTCAATGACCGTGACGCAGTCGGCGCAGTCGAGGCCCTGTAGTTCGACCATCTCGTGCCGGAAGCGCCGGGCAATGGCAACCCCGGAGTGTTTGGCAACCGACTCTAGCCGCGCCAGCGAGATAAGCCCTGTATCCAGCCGGACATTGAGCAACGCCCGGTCGCGATCCACGCCCACGGTTTCGACGCCTCGGAGGCCTCGCAGCCGGTCCTGGAGTTCCGCCATGCACCGCTCGCACTCCCGGCTGTCCTCAGGCAGAATGACCGGCAGATTCAGTGTGGTCGTGTCCATGACACCCATTAGAGGAACTCCTCGACGTGCTCGAGTCCCTGCGCCAGCAGGGTTGTGATGTGGTGGTCGGCCAGGGAGTAGTAGACGTGCTGGCCGTCCCGGCGATACTTCACCAGTCGGAGTCCGCGAAGGATCCGCAACTGATGGGACACGCCCGATTCACTGATCCCTACGACCTCCGCGAGGTCGCCGACGCAAAGCTCCCCGTACGTAAGAGCGTGCAATATGCTCGCGCGCGCGGGGTCGCCCAACGCCTTGAACGTTTCGGCCAGCAGGGCCATGGTCTCCTCGGGCTTAGCCTGGCGCTTGACGGCTCGGACCCGCTCAGGATTGGCCGGGTGCACTGCGGCCGAGTCTTTCACGAAGCCTCGTGGCGCTGCCATCTGATTCAGTACTTGAACACCTATTCACCTATTCAGATTCTCCCTTACGGTACCGTTCGGTCAATCGCTTGTCAAGACGACCGTTGGGTTTCTAATGATGGGGCGTGGCGGAATGAACTGTACAAGGGTGCGGCAATGTCCGTTCCTACAGATTCATTTCTGGCACGGTCCACGCCGGCGGCTCCACCTGAATCGTCGTATGCCGAATCCCGAATTCCCGCTCGAGGCGCGCCGCGATCGCCTCCACCACTTTGGGCCCCACATCCGCGAGGCTTCCCTCCGCCAGGACGACATGCGCGCTCAGCGCCTCGAGCCCCGAGGTGATCGTCCACACATGCAGATCGTGAACCGCCGCGACGCCCTCGACGCCCAGGATCGCCCGCTCCACCGCGGCGAGGTTGATGTGTGCGGGTGTGGCCTCCAGCAGCACATTGACCGCCTGCGCCAGCAACCGCCACGTCCGCGGCAGGATGAATACGCCGATGAGCACGCTGAAGATCGGATCGGCGTAGTACCAGCCCGTCACAAGCATGATCACCCCCGCGGCGAGGACACCAAGCGAGCCGAGGGCGTCGCTGACAACCTCGAGGAACGCGCCCTGGACATTCAGGCTCTCTTTCGAGCCCCGGCGCAGATTCCAGATGCCAAAGAGGTTCACGGCGAGGCCGACCGTGGCGACGGCAAGCATGGGCCCACTGGCCACCGCCGGCGGTTCGCGAAAGCGCCGGTACGCCTCGTAGAGGATGTAGAACGAGATGAGGAAGAGCACGATGGCGTTGGTGAGCGCGGCGAGAATCTCGACACGGTAATACCCGTACGTTCTGGCGGGTGTGGCGGGCTTCCGCGAGATCCACGCGGCGAACAACGCGAGGCCCAGTCCGCCGACATCCGTCAGCATGTGGGCGGCATCGGCAAGCAGCGCCAGGCTGTTCGTGAGGATCCCGCCGACCACTTCGACCAGGAAGTAAGCAAACGTGAGCGCAAACGTCGTCCACAACGCGCGACGGTGCCGGGCCGTCGCTGACGCGATGCTCTTGAGAGGCTCTTTCACGTCGGGGTGGCGCCTTGCGAGCACGGGTGGTCAGCGTCGTTCCTTTTGAAGGTTTCCTCAAAGGTCAACGTCCGGAGATCCTTGCACTCTACAGCAAGGAGGATCAATGTGCAGAACATTGCCTTTTGCCTTCTCGTGCTGCGCACTTGATTCCAACTGCCCTTCTTAGTGAAGTAACTGATGGCCTATTGTACTGAAATGCCACGTCCATGCCGACGCGATGCTTCGGATGCTTTACAAGGAAAAGACGCACGGCGCGGGACGCGTTCAGGGCAGCCTGACCGCGAAGGTGAGGATGCCTGAAGCGATCAGTCCCAAGCCGGCAGCTATCCTGCGACGGGGAGGGCCCGGCCCTAAGCAGAGGCCGACCGTGAATCCGCCCAACGCCCAAAGCAGCATGGGTATCGGGTGACCGCTGAGTCGTGCCAGCGGCAGGGCGACAGAGAGACCCTCACTCGCGTGTACCACAACGAGCAGGTAGACTGAAAGAGGGTCGGGGGTGGACGGTGAGACTCGGGTGGCGTTAAAGACGGTATGGGCGCCTAGTCCGATGACGGCGAGGCCTCCTGCGGTCCGCCACTGGACCGGCGACAGGATGTCGAGGATTTGCCAGACGCCGAATGCCATAAGAGGCAGGATGAGAAGGGCTACGACCAATACACGTAGACCGAGCGGTCGCGAAGCTGCGGCCTCCAGGCCTGCCACCAATCCAGCCGCTGTGACGATGAGAAGAAGCCGCTCCATCTCGTGTCTCCCCGGTGGGTTTCAAATATCAGCACTTTTCGATGATGGCGCCCTCACATAACGGCTCTGGCGACCAACCGTGATGAACCTCGGCCCTCGTCTTCGTAAGATAACTCAACAACTCAAGGGATCCCACAAATCTTATCGGAGTTTAACAGCGCCGGGTTGGAAGCGATCGGCGGATACTCGGGAAGGGCACCTATGACAGCGGTCGCTCGCATCCTGCTCATCGATGACGAGCCTGAATTCGCCCATTTCGTCCAACGGGGCCTAACCCACGAAGGCTATATTGTGCTTGTCGCCCAATCCGCGAGCGGCGGGTGGGATGCCGTCTTTGCGGAGCCGCCCGATCTGATCATTCTGGACGTGATGCTGCCGGATATGGACGGTATGGCTCTCTGCCGCGCCCTCCGCCGTGAGGGGCAACGAACGCCTATCTTGATGCTGACCGCTCGTGACGCCATCCCCGACCGCGTGGCCGGCTTAAACGCGGGCGCAGATGATTACTTGCCCAAGCCCTTTGCCTTTGAGGAGCTCCTGGCCCGGGTTCGGGCGCTCCTGCGCCGGTTTAGTGGGAAGGGGGCAGAGAAGCTGACATTCGCTGATCTCACCCTGGACACAGGTGTGCACGAGGCTCGGCGCGGCGAACGGCGCATTCGCCTGAGTCCTAAAGAATATGAGCTGCTGGAACTACTCCTGCGCCATTCCCGTCAGGTGTTGACCCGGGAGACCCTCCTTGCTCGAGTGTGGGGCGAGGACTATGAGGCCGAGTCCAACGTGCTAGGAGTCTACGTGCGCCGCCTGCGTCGCAAACTGGGCGACCCCGATCTTCTCGAGACTGTACACGGCTTGGGATACATCCTTCGGGAGCCTCCCGGGAACTAATCATGTCCTTGCGGTGGCGACTGACCCTCTGGCATATGGGCTTATTGGCCGGTGTCCTCATTGGTTTCGCCCTCGTCTCCTATCGCTTACTGGAGAGCGGCCTGACCGCCGAAGTGGACAGGACCTTGAGGGAACGGGCCGCGCACGTCTTAGATGCCGTACGCACGATACCTAACCGAGGTGTTGAAGAGATACTGACTCCTACAGATGAGTTTGCCTCGCCCGGCATCTACGTGCAGGTCCTGACAGCCGAAGGCCAGGTCGTAGCCCATTCATCGAATCTGGGACAGCAACGCCTGCACGCGGCCCCTTCTTTGCTGGAGCGTGTCTTGTCCGGCCAAGCCTTCTATACGACCGAGACGTTGGAGAGGCAGGAAGTCCGGCTCTACCATCAGCCTATTCTTCGTCAGGGGGTGGTCGTGGGCGCGATCCAGGTGGGGCAGTCTCTCAAGGGCCTGGAGACAACCCTGCGCCGGCTGCAGACCATCTACCTGATTGGGATTGCCGGCGCCTTGCTCCTAGGAGGTGCGGTCAGCTGGTTGCTGAATCGCCTGGGCCTGCGTCCTGTCGCGTACGTGGCTCAGACGGCACATCGGATCGCCGTATCGGCCGACTTGAAGGAGCGCCTGATTTATCGAGGCCCGCAGGACGAAATTGGTCACCTGGCTACAACGTTCAACCGGATGCTAGGCCGGTTGGAATCCGCGTTCGAGGCGCAACGCCGCTTTATAGCCGATACCGCTCATGAGTTGCGCACCCCGTTGGCCACAATCCTGGGCAACGTGGATCTGCAGCTGCGCTATGGCCAGGATCGGGACAATCAGAAAATGCTGGGAACAATCCGGCGGGAGGCGGAGCGTACCACGCGGCTAGTCGCCGACCTGTTGCTGCTGGCACAGGCCGACGCGGGTCAAAGGCTGGAACTCAGACCCGTGGAGGTGGATGAGGTCCTGATCGAGACGTATGAAGAGGCGCGGGGGTTAGCCGAGGGGGTCCACGTTTCCCTGGGGCAGTGCGAGCCGGCGACAGTGCTAGGCGATCGGGATCGGCTCAAGCAGATGTTGTTGAATCTCACGGCCAACGCCCTGAAGCACACGCGCCATGGTGGCCGCATAACGCTATCGTTGACCTGCCGTGAACGCCAAGCCTTGTTGACCGTCGCAGACACCGGGCGTGGCATTCCGACCGGCGAACTGCCTCACATCTTTGACCGGTTCTATCGGGTGCAAGGCTCGGCTCAGGACGGGCAGCGCAGCATCGGACTGGGGCTGGCCATAGTCAAATGGATCGTGGAAGCGCACCAGGGGGATATCACGGTGAAAAGTACCGAAGGGCAGGGCAGTACCTTCACTGTCCGGCTGCCGATTCTGTACGACTCATAACCAGGCTCCCGGCGATTCCTAGCCTGCAGTTCTGGCTCCGTTCACTTTTCGTTCATCTGTCTCCCTAAGAATCTGTTTCATGAACCGCAAAGAAAAGACGATGATCGTCACTCTTGTCGCCGACCTGGTGCTGGTGGGCCTGAAGTACGGGCTGGCCGCCCTTTCGGGCAGCCTGGCGCTGCGGGCGAGCGCCTGGCATTCGATGGGTGACGTCTTCGTTTCCGTCTTCGTCCTCGGGGGACTCTTCGCCAGTCGGTGGGAAGCCGGGAGACGCCGGAGCGAGATCAGCGCCATTGAAAACATCGTGGCCCTGGCCGTCTCCGGCTTCATCTTTTACGCGGCCTATGGCATTTTCCGCGATGTGGTAGCCGGCGGCGAGCGACCCGACCTTCGCAATCTATGGCCTGTGACCGTGGCTGCACTCCTTACCGTGGCCATTACCTACTTCACCGCGCGGTACAAAGAGTACGTCGGCCGGGCAACGTCTTCCCCGAGCCTGGTCGCCAGCGGATATCACTCTCGGATGGATCTCTATGCGTCGGTCCTGCTGGTCGTGGGTCTGGCCGCATCCGCCCTGGGGATGGAGGCGGTCGACCGCGTGGTGGCGGTCATTATCGTGACCTTCGTTCTCCTGGCCGGTTGGGAGATTGCCAGTGCGGCCGTCCGGGCCCTCATGACAGGAGGCGTCTTACCTCTGGAGGAGGAGAGCATTGCGCATATTCGCCATCACACGTTGCGCTTCGTCCGTTTCAGCGCCGGCTTGCTGGCTCTCTTCGCGTTGCTCTCCGGATTCTACACCGTGCAGCCAGGGTCGATAGGAGTTGTGCGGCGTTTCGGGCGGGTGGCGGCCCAGGTCGGCCCGGGGCTGCACTACCGCGTCCCCGTCATCGATGGGCTGAACCGGGTAGCCGTGGACCAGGTGCGTCAGATCAAGACCGGGGCGGTGTTGATGCTGACCGGCGACACGAACTTGATTCAGGTACGCTTGAGCCTGCATTACACCATCACCGACCCCGTGGCGTATCTCTTCAACGCCCGGAGAGTGGAGCCGCTGTTGACCCAGGAAGCCGAAGCGGCCATCCGTCAATCGGTAGCCGCGCGAGGCGTAGATGACCTGCTCTCGACCGGCCGGACCCCCATCCTGGCTCAAACCCTGGTGCAGACCCAGGCCTTGCTCGATGAGCACAAGACCGGGATTCGCGTGACCGACGTCCAGTTGCTGGAGGTCAACCCTCCGCCCGAGGCGGCGGCAGCCTTCCGCGACGTGGCCAGTGCCCGTGAGGACAAGAACACCTACATCAACGAGGCCCAGGCGTACCGCAACGAGGTCCTGCCGACGGCCCGGGGCAACGCGGACAAGATGCTGCAGGCTGCCCGCGCGGAGAGACAGCGCAAGACAGATGTCGCTTTCGGTGAGGCCGGCCGGTTCGCAAAGCAGCTCCAGGCCTATCGGACCGCCCCGCAGGTCACCCGTACCCGCCTCTACCTGGAAGCCCTGGAGCGGGTGCTGCCGGGCGTCAGCAAATTCATCTTCGATCCCGCGGTTCAGGCTGGCAACACTGACCTGTGGTTTACCAACGGAGAGGGCACCGGCGACCCGTCTGTCCAACAACCCGGGCGCGGCCCGTGAGCAGCAAGCACTCAACTGTCCCTCAGGGGAGGAAGGCCATGCGCTACCTTCGTTATCTGATCGCCGGGGTATTCGTCGTGGTGTTCGTTGTCGCTAACCTGATGCTCTTTCAGGTGGACACTACCGAGTATGCCATTGTCACGCAGTTCGGCCAGCCGGTGCGAGCCATCACCGAGCCCGGTCTCTATGTCAAGCCGCCCGATCCCGTGCAGAGCGTCATCCGGCTTGACCGGCGGCTGCAGGTCTACAACCAAGACCAGACCGAGTTCTTAACCAAGGACAAGAAGAATATCCTGGTGGAGGCGTATGCTACCTGGCAGGTGCAGGATCCCATCCGGTTCGTCAAGAGCGTGCGTGACCCGGCCGGTGCGGAGACTCGCCTGGCCGATATCATGGCCTCGGAGCTGGGCGTGGCTCTGGGTCAGTATGAACTGAGCAGCCTCGTGACCACCGATGCCGGTGCGATGCGGTTGCCCGCCATGATGGCCCAGGTCACACAGCGCGTCGATGGACGCACCTCCGTGTATGGGTTCAGCGTGGCCGACGTGCGCCTCAAACTGCTGAACTTTCCGGAGGCCAACCGGCAGAGCGTGTTTCAACGGATGAAGGCTGAGCGGGAGCGCATCGCCCGCCAGTTCCGGTCCGAGGGCGCGGAGGAGGCCACCAAGATCCGCGCGGCTGCCGACGCGGAGCGAACCACGATCCTCTCCGGCGCGCAGCGGGAGGCGGAGCGCATCCGCGGCGAGGGTGAGGCCACCGCGATCCGCATCTACGCCCAGGCCTTCGGCCAGGATCCCGGATTCTATCAGTTCCTGCGCACGCTCCAAGCCTACGATAAGGTGATCAACAAGGGCACCACACTCATCCTCCCTTCCGATTCGGAGTTGCTGAAGTATTTGAACCGGGCGGGCAGCGCGCCGCAGCAACCCGGCAAGCGAAAGTAGCCACCGGAGGCGGCACCATGGACGAAGAACGCGCGGCCCAGGGACAGGAAGACGGGGGAGGGGGGGAACGGAGGCGCACTCTTCCGGCCGCGCCCCTGCGCATCCTTGCCGGGACGGCCCGCTTAGTCAGACGCGGCTGGGGGGCACTGCGCGGGGTCGTGGGGGGGGACGGCTCCCTGTTCCTGGACGACGTACGTGCGGCCTTCGGTCATCTGAACCCACGACGCCTCGGCCTGGCTTTGATAGGGCTAGTCGTCCTCGGCTATCTATTGTCGGGCATCTACACCGTGCGGCCCGGCGAGGTGGCCGTGGTACGGCGCTTCGGTCGTGTAGTGGGGCCCGTCGTGGCAGAAGGTTTGCACTACCGCCTGCCCTGGCCACTCGAGCGGGAGGATATCGTCAACATCTCCGAGGTACGCCGCGAGAGCGTGGGCTTGACCCAGGCAGAGCCGGAGCATCCGCTCCACCGCGAGAGCCCCGGCAAGCTCCAACTCCTCAGCGGCGACACGAATATCCTGGACTACGAGGCCATCGTCCAGTACCGGATCAGCGACCCAGCGGCATACCTACTCAACGTGAACTACCCGTCCTACCAGCTGGTGCGGGACGCCGTACGCGCTGCGGTCGCCAGACTGAGTAGTGCGACCGCTGTAGACGCCATCCTCACCACCGAGCGCCAGGGGTTGCAGAACGCCATCCGCCAACAAGCGCAGGTCCTGCTGGACGCGTATGGGAGCGGTGTGGCCGTCGTCAGCATCAGTCTCCAGAAAGCGTATCCGCCGGATGAAGTGGCCGAGGCCTTCCGCGATGTGGCCAGCGCCCGCGAGGACAAGTCAAGAGCGATCAACGAGGCCGAAGGGTATCGCAACAGCGTCATCCCCGAGGCGCGTGGTCAGGCCAACCGCCTCCTGGCCGAAGCCACAAGTTACGCAAGAAGCCAGCTCGATCAGTCCACCGGTGCGGCCCAAGGTTTTCGGGCCATCCTGGCTCAGTACCGCACCAACAGCAAGATCTATGGCGAGGACGTCACCCGGTTTCGACTGTACCTTGAGACGATGGAAAAGATCCTGCCCCGCGTGCAGGTCTATGTCGTGCAGCGGGGCGAGCGCGTGAACCTACGCCTCCTGAACGGCACGCGCCTTGTGACCATTCCGCCGGCGCCTCCCGCAAGTCCCGGGTCGCCTCCAACGTCGCCTTCACCGGCGCCCTAAGGAAAATAGGCCATGGGCGAGGGCTGGAAGCAGGTCTGGGGAGACATCCGCGGGGCGCTGCGGCGTGCATCGCAGGCGGAAGAGGAGCGGATAAGCGGCGCAGGAGACCCTCCACCATCCTCTTCTCCTAGCCCCGCTCCTCCCGGCACGGCGGAGGATCTCATCCCCGCTCCTCCCGTCATAGAATCATTACCGTCTCACCCTACCGCTCCACGTTTCTGGCGGGGCCGCTGGTTCCCCGTAGTCCTAATTGCCGGTCTCACTGGAGTGGTCGCGCTCTTCCTGGCGCTGGGGCGCTGGAGAGAGACCGTACCCCCGGCGCCAGACGTCGTTGCAACCTACAGTGGCGGTCGGATCACCATCGAAGATGTCCGGCAGCATCTGGCATTACTGGTGCCGGATAAGAGTATGCAGCGGCAGTTGCAGGGGGTGCAAGCGTACAGGTCGATCGTCGAGGAGATGATCACCGACGAGCTGGTGCGGCGCTGGGCAGCCGGACGCAACCCGGATCGGGATAAGGATTTTCAGCACGTGATGAAGCACATCACCGAGGAGATCAACCTGGACGAGCTGCACGCCCAACTGCACCAGGGGCAGATGGGCGTCACCGAGAGCGACATCCGCGCGTTCTATGATGCGAACCGCAAGCAGTTTCGTGACCAGACGCTTACCCAGGCGCGCGATCAGATCCGGACCACGCTCCAGAGGGAGCGAGAGAGCCGATTCGTCCAGGACTATCGCAACCGCCTGAAGGAGAATGCCACCATTACTCGTGACTTTCCCCTGCTCGAAGTTCCGGAACCGGAACAACGAGAACTCGACGCGTACTATGAGACCAACCGCAAGCTGTATATCGTTCCGGCCCAGGCCATGGTGGACGAGATTCGGGTTGCTGTCGGGGGAGATGAAGGTGCCGCCAGGGAAAAGGCCAGCAAGGCCCTGACGAAGCTGCGCGCCGGCGGGGAATTCGCCGCTGTGGCTCGAGATCTTTCGGAAACCCCGTTCTCGGAACAGGGCATCACCGTTCGCAAAGGCGAGCGCGATCCGGCTTATGACGGAGCGGTCTTCGCCCTGGATCCGGGCCGGACCAGCGAAGTCATACGGGCCGGTGATGCCTTCTACGTCGTGCGGCTGCGGTCGCTTCAGCCCGAGCGTCAACCAGGCCTCGATGAGGTGCGCGACCAGGTGCGTGCGGCCGTGTTAGCTCAGAAAGAGGACGTCTGGTTCCAAAAACAAACCGATCGTACCCTATTTACCATCCGCGGCCAGCGCTACACCGTTGGGGAATTCTGGAAGGAATATCGAGAGTTGCCTCCTGCGTTTCTGGCCGGATACCAGGGCGTCCGAGGTCGCCAGGCCCTGGCTGAACGGCTCATCGAACGCCTCTTGCTGGTACAAGACAGCTACAGTCGCCTGCTGGACGTGAAGAACAAGGATCAGATTCAGGAAACACGGTTGAAGGTGCTGGCGCAAATGCTTGATCAGGAAGAGGTGGACGACAAGATCAAGATTACCGACGAGGAACTGTCGGCATACTATCAAGACCACAAGGCGGAGCTGGTCGAACCGTCGCAGGTCAAGATCCGCTACATCGCGGTGCGGCTCGGTCAGACGCAGGACGAAAGCAAGCGAGCCTGGGAGAAAGCCAATAAGGCCTACAAGAAGCTGGTGCCGGGGTTATTGCAGAAAGGGGCGGAGTTTGCCGAGGTAGCCCGCGAGTATTCCGAGGACCCGGCCACAGCCAGCAAGGGAGGCGACCTGGACCGATGGTTTAAAGAAGGGCCCGATCTGTTGGCCGAGGCGATTGAGCACCCGTTGCACGAACAGATCCTTCGGCTGCGTCCGATGGAAATCAGCCGGCCGTTTGAGTGGAGCGGCGGCATCTATATTGTCCAGGCGAAAGAGCGCAGAGAGCCCAAGGCCCTGACCTTTGAGGAAACCAAGGACCTGCTGCGAGAAGAGTTGAGGCAGAAAAAGCACGACGAGCTTGCTGGCGAGCTTTCCAGAAAATTGCTAAAGCAGGCCAGGGTGACCATCTACGAACGGACATTGCAGGCGATGGCTAGGGACCAGAGCCAGACAGATCGACGCTGACCAACCGCCGGCTCAGGCAGAACGCAGGGATTTCGCCGACCACGAGTCCGGCCGAATCAGCACTCTGTTTGCATTACATTCCCGTCGGCAACGCTGCGGGCACGAACGGCCGCCGTCGGGAACATCATTGCCACCATCATCGCCACCCAGGTCGCCATGAATAGAGGGGCGGCCATCTCCATCATTGCTGAGCGCACCCCATGTGGCGACGCAAAAGGGTACGGCGGGATGGAAAGCGCCTTCAGCCAGAACTCTCCCCTGATTGATCGCCACTAGGACAGTGCCGACCACAAGGACCGTCAACGCCGGCCGGCGCAGCAGCGGCCGGTATTGCAGTGCGCAGATCAGGCACCGCCGCTCACCGCTAACAGCGTACGCCGGGCGGCTCGCGAGGGATCGTCCACAGTTCGCGCAGTTGCCGCCCTGCAGCGAGCACTCAGGCAACGAGCCCCTTGTCGGTGTGCTCGATGTCCGCCAGCGAACTTCGTGTTTTTCCAGTCGAACTTGATCGCGCCGGTCGATTTGAGGCTAGCGGTCTGCGCGACCTCAATCTCCTTATACTCAAAGCCGCCGGGCATCTTCACGATGACCCGCTGCTCCTCCCCCGTCGGTGGAACAATCAGCGGTTCGCTGCTGGTTTCGATGAAGCCTGGAACGGAGAGTCGGGCCTGCGCTTGGGCAAGACTGGGGAAGTTCTCTAACCGCCAGTAAAGCCTTGGCTTCCCTGCCGGCAACGCCGCTACTTTCTTTTCGGCCAGTACCTTGATCACAAGAGATCCAGCTGGCAGACTCTGCTGCGCCACCGCCGCCGATGACACTAGGAATGCCCCCGAGACCAAGACTGCGACAGCAAGAACAAGACGCCTTTCCATCGGCAGATCCCTCCTTCGGTAGCGCCGGGCTCTCTCGGAAATCGGAAGGGAACCGGACGCTTCAGTTCCCCTATTGTGTGTTGTAGGCGGATTGCTGTCATCCGAGAAAGGACCTAAGTATCGGATGAAAGGCGACTAGAAGTATTAGGAAATCAGAGGGGCGTGCTTTTCGGAAGGTGAGCGGAGGCCCAGGCAGCGATCTGCGCGCGTCTCTCCATGCCGAGCTTGTTCCGGACGTTCTGGACATGGGCGTCCACGGTGCGCTCGGAGATCCCCAGCCTTTCTGCGATCTGACGGTTAGTCAGGCCATGGGCGATGTCCACTACGATTTGGACTTCACGGCCGGTCAGTCCGCTGGGACGTCGGGCCCGTTCCACTCGCGCGGGAGCGCTCCGCCCGAGAGCCAGCGCCACTGCCTCGTCGACCGTCATCGCTCTCCCCTTGGTCCGCGCGGCTTCGAACGCAGCAGGCCCGAGGCGCTCACGCGCGGCCGCGCCGACTGCTGCCTGCAGCGAAATGCTGCGTGCGAACCCGAAGGCATCCCGCAAAGACTCGGACGCACCGAGCAACTTGGCTGCGACTTCCGCGCGATCCGAAGACGCCAGTACGCGTGCCAGGTCCTCCAGGCCGCGCGCGGTCAGCCAGCGATGCCCGATGTCGTAGGAGAGCGCCAGGCTCTCCTCAAGTAACATCAAGGCCTGCACAGGGTCTTCCGGCGCAAGCGTAAGGCCGAGGGTACCGATCACGGCACTCGTCAGCCACTTGTCATGGCGCGGACGAGCCAGCGAAAGTGCTTCCTCGATGACCACCCGCGCACGTACGCTGTCGCCCCGAATCCGAAGCCTGTTCCCGATTTGGCAGAGGGCCCGAGCGGCCAACGTCTCGTCACCAGCCTGGCGCGCCATATCGAGCATCTCACGATAGCGGCGCTCGGAACGCTCGAAATCCCTTCCCGCTCTATCGCCATGCCCAAACCATGCAGGATCCATGCCATCAGCGAAGGCTCGCCCACCGATCGGGCCAACGCCGCGGCCTGCTCTGCCAGCCTGACCGCTTGTTCGGCTTCACCCTGGTGCATCAGGAAGAATGCCAGATTCCTGAGGGTCAGGGCGCGCCCCCTGGCGGAGACCTGCTCCTTGGATGCCGCTATCTGGCACCATCTCCGGCCCTCACGAATGTACCCGCGTCCGAACCAAAAGCGGTGCATGGACGCCGCGAGCAGCACCCCGGTTTCCTCGTCCCGACCACTGAGGCACCAATTCAGCGCGACGCGGACGTTGTCGTGGGCACGCTCGACACGCTCAAGCCATACCGCCTGGTGCTCACTCCATATGAACCGCTCCGCCCGTTGGGCAAGATCGAGGAACCAGGCGGCGAGGCGCTGGCGCACTGCATCCGCCTCGCCGGTGAGCTCTAATCTTTCCTCGGCAAACTCGTGTATGGTCTCCAACATGCGGAAGCGAGTTTCACCATCTCCACTGCGAAGCACGAGGCTTTTGTCGACGAGGGAGGCAACCAGGGTCAGCAGATCCCCTCGAAGCTCAACGCACACCGCCTCAATCGCATCAAAAGTGGCCTCACCAGAGAAAGCTCCAAGAGTACGAAACACACTGCGCTCCGCTTCGTTCAAGAGATCATAGCTCCAGGTAATCGCATCGAGGAGCGTCCGCTGTCGCTGGGGCACGTCGCGGAGACCACTCGGCGGCAGCCCCTGACGGTCGACCAGTCGAGACAGAATGCCATCCGGCCCGAGTACGTCCATCCAGGCTGCCGCGAGTTCGATCGCCAAGGGAAGTCTGTCCAGTCTGCGGCAGATCTCCACAACGGTTGGGACGTTTCGTTCACTCAGCGAGAATCGCGCGTCCGCCGCACGTGCCCGTTCCATGAAGAGGGCTGTGGCCGGGTAACGTGCCAAGGTGTTCAGATCCGGTTTCGCTACGGGCCCGGGCACGCCGAGGGGGAGCACTGTGTACTTGTGCTCCCAACGGAGATGCAGTGGCTGTCGGCTGGTGGCAATCAGCTTGAGGTCCGGACAGGTTGCCAGCAGATCGGCGACGTCCGAGGCGGCCGGAATTACGTGTTCGAGATTGTCCAGGAGCAGCAAGATGTTTCTGTCACCAAGGTGCTTCTGAAGACGCGCCAAGCGTGGGCGATCCGGATGATCGAGCACGCCCAGCGCCTGGGCGATCGCATCCAGGACGAGCCCTGGATCGCGCAAGGGGGCAAGATCTACGAACACTGCTCCGTCATCAAACTCCGAGGCAATGCTGGAGGCCAGCTCGATTGCGAACCGTGTCTTGCCGACGCCTGGAGGACCCGTGATTGTGACGAGCCGCACGTTGCCGCGCAGAATGAGGGCCTGAGACATCTCCAGGTCCTTTTCGCGACCAATCAGTGAGTACGACCGCAGCGGCAATCCGCGCAGCGAGCCTTCCTTGGCTTGGGCATTGCTACTGGTAGGGATGTGACTATGCAACTTGTCCGCGCTCATGGCAGCTTCTCGCTGAAACACTCTTGTGCCGCCTAACCTGGCATTGTGAGCCTAGTCAGTCCTGCTTGGCAGGGGACCTCAAACCCTCTTGTCCAGTAAGGGAGATGATAGCGTGGAATTTCATTGCCCCATGCTCCCTGGAGTCGAGTGCTGCGTGGCCGTGCTTCGGGGCCAGCGTGAAGAACCCGATACCCGGGCGTTCTAGATGCCCGGGCATCATCAACGATGTTCGAACGTTGGCTCCAGAGGCAGGAGGATCTTCGAACTCTTCAAACAGCTGCAGGTTGCGTTCCACGAGCAGCCATTCGATTTCCCTGCCGCATAGTACCAGGACTGTTCCCGTTCGCGGTCTGGCGTAAGAAGCTGATCGGACTGTTTCAGAGCTCCGGAAGGCATTTTATGGAGCCCCCGCACGAGTTCCCGGCTGCCTGACCCTGTTCATAGTTGGCAGTGAGGAACCGGGTCAGCCGCCTGCTGGGGCATAGTCCTTGATCCAACGCACGTGGGGAAGCTGTCTTACCCGCTCATATAGGCGGCGATCTGCGGTCAGGAATGGCAAGCGGAGCCGCTCCGCCAACGTCAGGTAGAGTGCATCATAAAAGGCACAGCCGGACCGACGAGCTAACGGGTAGGCCGCCCGGACGAGATCGTCGTCCCCGACCAGCCGTATCCCCAAGGCCAAGAACTCCTCGATTGCTTCCCTGCCTTGTTCTTCTGTGAGGCGCGGCCGGCGTCCGCGTGTCGCCACGGTAATCGCTGAGGGGACTTCGTACCGGATATGCTCAGGTGCCACAAAAGAGAGCCGCCCGTCCTCAAATGCGGTGAGGAGTCGAGCGGCTTGGTCAGCGTATTCCTCGTCGGTGAGAAGCCACTTAACAGCAACCGAGGCGTCAACAACCAATCCCTCAGGCGCCTGGGTCATAGCCTCCCATCTCTTCTTTGCGGGCTTCGCGGACAAGCTCCGCGCTCGTCATCGGCGCAATAACCCGCTCCTTCCGCTTTGCCGCGATGCGCGCCAACAACGCTTTCCGCCTCGCCAATTCCTCGGCGGTAGGCGGTGGCCCGAATATGTCTGGCTTTCCCATAGCTCCTTCCTTCTCGACGGCCTCCACGGTCACCTGAACATGCGTCCCGGCCGGCGGGAGCTCAACCGGCTCTGCTGGCTCGATTCGGCGGTCCGCGTCAATGCGTCCCCTAAACGTTCTTGCTTTCATGGTTGCCACCTTAGTTGGTTTCCCAGAGTGCCTGTTCTTCATGCTCTTCCTTCCATGCGCTCGCATCGGTTCTGAGAACCGCGTAGGCCTGGTTCGTTTCGGCGAGGAGCTCCTCGCGGCGTTCATCACCCTCTGGCACGGTGAGGTACCCCTCCGCCTCTTCCGGGAGGTCAGAGGGCTCGACGACCCGTCCTTTACAAATTCTCACCCCTGATGCTTCGCATGATCGACCTCCCATCTGGCGCACAGCTTAGCAGAGCCGTTACATGACCGCAATGAAATGCCGGGCTGGAGCGAGGTGCAAACTCGTTCCAGCCTGAATTGTCAGCGCCGGTGTTAAACTCCCCGTAACGCCGAAGTAAAAGTCCCCACCTCATCAGAATCTAGGTCACCAAATCCCTGACCAGGAGGAGGTGGCCCGCCTGCTACGAGGTGGAGACGTGGATGAGATTCGCGTCATGCGTCAGCAAGGCTTTTCGATCACCGACATCGCTGAGCTCACCGGCTTTGACCGCAAGACGGTCCGGAAATGGCTCGTCCAGCCGGGACCGTCGGTACGGCCCTCGCGCACCGCGACCTAGCAAACTCGACCCCTATAAGCCCTATCTCGACCAGCGCCTGAGCGCCGGCGTCTGGAATGCCGTCGTCCTGCTGCGCGAGCTGCGGGGCCGCGGTTACTCCGGCGGGTACTCGATCCTGAAGGACTATCTGTCGATACCGGCGCAGCTGCGCGCAATCCGCAAGTTCGCCGATGAAAACAAACTCACCATCGTCCAGGAATTCACCGATGTCGAAAGCGCTAAAGAGCCTGGCCGGAAGAACTTCACAGAGATGATGGCCAAACTCAAGCAGCGTTCCGATGTAGCCGGCGTCGTCACCCACAAACTGGACCGCTTGCTGCGTAACCTGAGTGACTACGCGGATGTTGACGATTTACATGCGTATCGGGTAAACAGTTTCTCTTACGACCGAACGTTACGATGAGACGGCCTCAGGCAAGCTGGCTCTCGGCGTCCGCGTCCTCTTTGCCAAACATTACCTCGATAACCTCTCGGAGGAGGTAAAGAAAGGCCTCAATGAGCGGACGCTGGAGCGGGGCAAGTGGTCTTTCGTCGCGCCGTTGCTACAACGAGCTTTTGAAATGTACGCTACTGGCGACTGGAGTTTAGAAGACCTTGCAGACTATCTCTATATCCAGGGACTTCGTCCTGCGAGATATCCTCAACGAATCGCATGCCGACGAACAGCGCTTTCGTGATGAACAGCTTGCAAGGCTCCAACGGCTAAAAGCGGATATCCAAAGAAAGCTAGACACCCTGCTGGACCGGCTGCTCGACGCCACAATCAGCCGGGAGGTCTACGACGCAAAATCAGCCGTCCTGGAAAAGGACAAGCAAATAGTGGAATCGTCTATCGTCGGTCACGAGCAAGCCAACCGTTCCTACTTCGAGCAGATGGAGAACTTCTTGGAGGCCAACAAAAGCGTCCACAGAGTCTTTGAAGCTGGCAATCTCTAGAGCAAAAACGGCGAGTGGTTCAATTGGTAGCTTCGAACGGGGTTCTAAATTTAAGTAGCCGAAAGGCCCGTCTGAACCTGAAAAAACCCTGCGAGATCCTCGCAACACGGTCCAAACTGAAAAGTGGCTCCGCGGGTAGGATTCGAACCTACAACCCTCCGGTTAACAGCCGGACGCTCTACCATTGAGCTACCGCGGAGCGAAGACACTTCATTCTAGATAACCTCCCCGGGTCGGTCAAGGCAAAAGAGGGAACAGGGAATGTAGTGGCGGCGCCGAATGCCCCGGCGGCAGTCCGGTTCGACCGCAATCCCGACGCGATCAGAGGCCGCTCGATGACGAGAGTGCTCATCACAGGCGGATTAGGGTTCATTGGCTTCTATACGGCCAAAGACTTGCTCGGCCAAGGCCATGAGGTCACCGCGTACGACGCCTGCCTCAACTACATCGAGCCGCAGAAGAGCACCTACCCTCTTCAACTCAACAGGCGGCTCCAGGCACTGGAGAATCGCGTGCGCATCATACGCGGTGACACACGCGATCTCAACGCGATGGCTTCGGCCCTGAGCGAGACGGAGCCCGAAGTCGTGATTCACCTGGCCGCCGTGCCGCTGGCGACCGCCGCCAACAAGTTTGCGACCGAGGCCATTCAGACCAATCTCTACGGCACGATGACCTTGCTCGAGGCCTTGCGCACGTCTCCATCGGTCCGCCGCGTGGTCTTCGCGTCGTCGAGCTTTGTCTACGGAAACTTTCGGTACGAACCCGCGGACGAGGAGCATCCCACGGATCCTATCGACATCTACGGCGGCACGAAGCTCTCCGGCGAGGCCCTCGTGAAGGGCTACGCTCGGCGGGCGGGGATCCAGTTTGTTATCGTCCGTCCATCCGCCGTGTATGGGCCTATGGACGCCAACCGCCGCGTGACTCAGATCTTCATCGACAACGCGTTCGCAGGCCGGCCGCTCACCCTCCACGATGGCGGGGGCAGCCGTGTTGATTTCACATATGTTGAGGATGCGGCCGCCGGAATGGTCCTGGCTGCGCTTCATCCCGCCGCGGCGAACGAGACGTTCAACATCACCAGGGGCGAGGGGCGGAGCATCAAAGAGCTCGCCGAGATCGTCAGCAGCCTCATTCCTGGCACGCGCATCGAGAGTCAGCATGAGACCGAGGCGCGTCCCGAGCGGGGCAGCCTCGACATCGGCAAGGCACGACGTCTCCTGGGGTATGAGCCCAAGGTCTCGCTCGAGGAAGGGATGAAACGCTACGTGGCGTACGTGCGGGAGAGCGGTCTCGCCGACCAGGCATCTGGCGCCGCGCGGCGCGTGGGCTCGCCCTGAGGAGGACAACGCACACTGGACGTCCCTCTTTGCGTTCCTGATCTGACCGATGATGACGTCGCCCGGCTGGTGGAGGTCCTTCGTTCCGGCTGGCTGACCCACGGACCCTATAACACGCAGCTCGAAGCCGACTTCGCGCGCTACCTCGGGGTGAGGCATGCTATCTGCGCGAACTCCGGGACATCGGCGCTCTACCTGGCTCTGGTGGGGCTCGGCATTCGCGGTGAGGTCATCATGCCAAGCTTCACCTTTGTGGCCACCGCCAATGCCACCGTCGCCGCGGGCGCAACCCCCGTGTTCGTCGATATTCGCTACGACACGTGCAACATCGAGCCCGCGGCGATCGAGGCCGCGGTCACGCCGCGCACCGAAGCGATCATGCCGGTGCACTTCGGCGGCCAGACGGCTGACATGGACCCCGTTATGGCCATTGCGCGGCGGCACGGCCTCGCGGTCATTGAAGACAGCGCCGAGACCATCGGTGGAGAGTATCGCGGCAAGAAGGCCGGCACCTTTGCCGTGGGCTGCTTCTCCTTTTATCCGACGAAGAACATGACGACGGGCGAAGGCGGACTGGTAGCCACCGATGACGGTGCGCTGGCGGATCAGCTGCGAATGTACATCGGTCATGGGATTCCATCGACGCCGGCGCAGCGGGAGAAGAGCGACCGCCCCTGGTACCGCGCGGCGGTGCTCCCCGGCTTTAATTTGCGGATGAGCAACATTCACGCCGCCCTCGGGGTAGGTCAACTGGCGCGGCTCGATGCGATGAACGCCAGGCGGCGGGAGCACGCGGCCTGGTACAGCGAGCGCCTCGCGGCTCACCCGGAGCTCGATCTGCCCGTCGAGGCCGATGGCTGCCTCCACGTCTACCAGATGTACACCGTGAAGCTCAAGGGCCACGATCGCGCGGCGTTCCTCGCCGCCATGCGGCGGCGCGGCGTCGGGGCCACCGTCCACTTCGATCCCCCGGTGCATCTGCAGCCGATGTATGCCGGGTGGGAACGCCGCTTCGCCCTCCCTGTCACCGAGCAGGTAGCCGCGTGCATCGTCACCTTGCCCCTCTATCCTGGGATGACCCCGGCCCAGCGCGAGCACGTTGCGGCCAGCGTTGAGCAGGCCCTGGCGGAGGTGAGCGCCTGACCTCGCGCACCGAGCTTATCGTCAGGACGACCGTCGTGGTCCTGACCATCCTGGTCATTCTCGGGATCGGCCGCCTGCTCGTGCAAGTCGCCGAGATTCTCTTGCTCGTGCTGATCGCCGCCATTCTCGCGACCAGCCTCAACCCGCTTGTGGATGCGCTCGGGCGCCGCGCGTGGGGTAGGTACCGCTGGCAGCTATCGCGCACAATGGCGATCATCCTGGTCTACATGGGGTTGCTGATCGTCCTCTCCATCGTGGGCACCGTGCTGGTCGCGCCGCTCGTCAGTGAGTCCGAGCAGGTGCTGGCCAGGGCTCCCGAGTTTTATCAAGACCTCAGGGCCGTGCTCGCCGGGCTCCAGCAGCGCTACACCTGGCTTCCGGACCTCACCGCACTCCTGGACCGGATCCCACGCGAAGCCGGGCGGCTGACATCGTACGTGGGAGCGGCGACCGGCGTCGCCTTCCGCGTATTCGGCGGCGTGGTCTCCGCGATCACGGTGCTGATCCTCAGCTTCTACATGCTGGTGGAAGGTCCGGCCATCAAAGAAGGGTTCCTCGCGCTCTTTCCGCGCAAGCATCACGCACAGTTCGAGACCGTCTTGCGAGATGTAGGGTTGAAATTCGGTGGGTGGCTACGCGGGCAGCTACTTCTCGGTTTGATCATTGGAGGGCTCGCCGGCGGGGGCACATGGGCTCTTGGACTCCCATATCCGTTTCTGCTCGGCGTCGCGGCGGGAGTCACGGAGCTGATCCCGCTGATCGGACCGGTGCTGGGCGCGATCCCGGCGGTGCTCGTTGCCCTCTTTGGGCCAACGTGGCGCCTGCTCGCTGTGATCGTGTTCTTCACGTTCATCCAACAGGCCGAGGGCAACTTTCTCGTGCCGCGCGTGATGAAACAGGCCGTTGGTCTTTCTCCCCTGCTCACGCTGGTCGCGATCATGATCGGCGCCAACCTGATGGGAATCATCGGCGCGCTGCTTGCCGTGCCCATCGCCGCGGCCCTACAGGTAATTGTCGGCGAGATTGTGCGACAGTTCGGCCCCGCGCGCCCAAGCGCCGGCCACTAGCCCGTTGCCGGGCGTCGTTGCCCGGACGCGCCAGAGTTAGTGGTCGTCGGCTTCGATCGTTGAGAGCGCCAGGGAGAGTGCCGCGGTCAGAAATGCGGTGGCCTCATGCTCGCACAAATCGTTGAATCCGCGCTTCTCTAGAAAACCCCGCAAGACCGGAATGAGCCGCGCGAGCTTGTGTGACGTATACGAGAACAGGTCCCAGTAGGCTTCCTCAGCGGCGGGATGGCCCATGCCGGTCCGTTCGGTGAGCGAGAGGTACCGGCTGTGGAGATCCCGGTACTGCGTGTCTTCTTCGTGTTCGGCGCGCAGCCGATCGATCAGCCTTGCGACTTCTGGACTGTCCATCGCCTCTTGAGCGAGGAAACTCATGTCCAGCAGGAGCTCTGCCAGCTCTTCGGTCGGATGCCCCAGGTACAGGTCTTTCTTATGGCTCTCCGCGCCGATGAGCCTGCGGAGCTCGCGGCTCAACTCGTCGTCTGCTTTGGGGAGACGCGGGGGACGGGCCGCGGGTCCGTTCGTCCGCTCGCGAACCGTGACGCGATCGAGCAGATCTGCTCCAAACCGCTCGGTGAGGAAGGCCTCAACCTGGGCGCGGCCTTTCAGCTGCCCGTGTACAAGAGTGACAACCTCACCCTTGAAGGTGGCGTAGCGCCAGCCGTCCTTGGCGAGGGCGTCGAGCATGGAGGCGAGCCGACCCAGCGAGAGGCCCGGCCCGGATACGCCGCGGTCGGCTTCGCGCCGCAGGGCCGTGGTCAGCGCGCGGAGCGACCGGCCGCGGAACGCAAACGTCCGGGGACGGTCGAAGAGCTTGATCTCGATCTCGGCGATCGTGTTGGCTTTCGGCATGTACGTACACCCTTATGGTCTCGGATGATGCCGCGGTTGTCAACCCGCGCATTCACACCCCGAAAATTTACGGTACAAGTACAACCTTCCCAAAATGCTCCCGGCCCTCCATGATGCGGTGCGCTTCCCGGATCTGGGTCAGCGGCAGCACCGCGTGAATGATCGGGTCAATGGCGCCTGTGAAGATTGCGTTCATTACCGCCCGCAGGTCGGCGACATTTCCCATCGGCGCGCCGATGATCCGGCGATGCCGCTGATAGATCTCACGGATGTCGATGTCGGGCCGTTCACCGCCCGAGGCACCGCAGATGGTCATTCTCCCGCCCCGGCGCAGGCTGCGGATCGTCTCGCGCCAGGTCGGCGCGCCGACGGGATCCGCCGCCAGATGCACGCCCGTCCCGTCGGTAGCCTCCAACACCCGCTCGCTGAACGCCGGGTGCGCGCGATGATCGATCGCCACGGCGCCGGCGGCTTCGGCCTTGCGCGCTTTCTCTGCCCCACCGACGACGGCGAAGATGCGCCGCGCACCAGCCATCTTGGAGATCAGGATGGCCGCCGTGCCGACACCACCTGAGGCGCCGACGACCAGCACGTCTTCACCAGCCCGGATCCCGCCCGCGTTCACGATCATCCGCCAGGCGGTGCAGTAAGCGGCGGGCACGGCTGCTTTTTCGAACGGCACGTGATCGGGAATCCTCAGGAGATTGCGCGCCGGCGCAATCACGAATTCGGCGAGCCCACCCGGCGTGTGCTCACCGAAAATGCGGTACTGCAGGCACATCGTTTGCTCGCCGGCCAGGCAAAATTCGCATTGCCCGCACGACAGGATGGGATCGACGATCACGTGGTCGCCCGGGCGCCATGTGTCGTCTGCCGGGCCCGGACCGACGGCCTCCACGATGCCCGCGACATCGCCGCCGGTGGTCATCGGAAACGCCCGCTCACGCCAGGGAAATACGGGCCGGCCGCCCGGGGGCCCGGAGCGCGCCCAGATGTCCATGTTGTTGAGCGCGCAGGCCCGCACGCGCAGAAGGACCTCGTCCGGTCCTGGTGAGGGCGCCGGCACGTCTTCGAGGTTCAGGACATCCAGGCCACCGTGCTTCCGGACGAGGACGGCTTTCATATGAGCAGCGCGCGCGCCGCCCGCAGCGCCGCGGTCACGCGGTTGCGGCCGCGCACTAGATGGTTGTGCGTGACGTAGTAGGCGTCGGAGTCGGGGGCCAGCGTTTTCCATGTCGTCGCCGCAACCAGGTCTGGGAGCGGCGGAACATCCACTGCCGGATCGTGCCGGAACCGTCCCGCCCGTGTATAGTTCATCGGAACCAGCGTTCGCGCCAGGCGCCGCAGCGTCGCATTCCCCGCGCGGACGGCGGGATCGGCCGGCGATCTTCCCAACAGCTCTGCGCGGTCGAGGTACCATCGCTCTAGATCGGTGCGCAGCGCCTTCGCCTCGGCGATTGCCTCACTGAGATCGAACTCACCCCCCGTCGCGTCGTGATACCTTTGTAGCGTGCCCGCGAGCTCATCCGCGAGCGCGGTGAAATCAAGCGGATGCAGCGTGGCGTTGGCGGTCCGGTAGGCCGCGACGAGATAGACCTTCATGTCGCGCAACAGGTTCTCGCGGTCGGCGATCTCCATGGTATCGTCCTCGGTATGCCAGGCGATGTTCGCGCCGCATCCGCCCACCGGATAATATCCCTTCTCTTTCAGCAGCGGCTTCGGCATCGTGGACGAGAGCATGTAGAAGGTCGACACGCCGATGTTTGAGAACGAGCAGTCTCCGGCGCGCAGTGGCCTCCCGCCTTCGGCGGCCTGCCCGGTGACGTCGCGGATCACGGCCTTGCCGATCCCTTCAGCCTCGCTCATCCAGAACACATCTTCGTATACGGTGGCCCAGCGGCAGCCAGGTGAGTCGCAGTTGATGTGCGCCACGCAGTTCGCGTCGAGATCCAGCCCAAAGGCATCTGCATACCAGACGGACCCCGCGTATCGTCCCTGAGAGTGCCCCGGCCACCAGGCAATCCGTATCGTACGCGCCAGGCGGTCGCGGTGCTTCCACAGCACCCGCGCAAGCTCCAGAAGCGTCGCATCGCCGGTCGCGTTGTCGCCGATGCCCTGGTGCCAGCCATCGACGTGACCGTGGACCAGCACGAACTCCTCCGGGACGGCCTTGCCCGGAATCTCCGCCACGCAGATGGGACAAGGCACCCAGCCCTCGTCGTGTTTGGTCGAGAGACGCCCCTTGACGCGTCCTTGCTCGGCGAGCCCCCGCAGCCAGGCTCCCTCGGTTTTACTCACCGCGACCACCGGGATCGTCGGTTTGCGCTCCCAGGAATCGAGATCGGGCGACCCCCAGATCGTGGTGCAGATGCCTTCATGAATGCGCTCGCCCGGGCTAATAAAGATCGCCCCAATGGCGCCCTGCTTGGTGAACGCGGCCACCTTGCCGGGCGAGGGATAGCCCTCTGTCAGCGCGATCTTTCCGGTGATGTCGGCGGTGGCCTTCTCCGCGCTCTCAAAGATCTGCCGGATGTCCGTGATCGGCCCCGTAGAGGCGTAGACGATCTCGCCCGACTTCCACCGGCCTGCGGTGGAGTGCGACATCGACGGGGTTTTCGCGGTCAAGAGGCGCCGCTCGGGGGACAGCACTTCCATCCGGGCTTTGCGTGGCACGCTGATCAGCAGCGTCGGCGTATGGATCGTATGAGGAACGCCGAGCTTCTTGAGCCGCTTGCTCAGGTAGTCGAACGCGCGCCGCTCATGTTTGGTGCCCGACTCGCGAACGAGCCCGGCATAGGTCTCAACGAGCGCCCACGGCTCATCCAGCGTCACCTCCTGGATCAATTGCTCTTCATCGGTGGCGTTGCGCCAGGTGCTGACCGCGGCCATGTACAGGCCTCCTTCGATAGAGGTTTGATGCTGTGAATCTACAGCTTTAGGCGTGGATCGAGCGCATCACGCAGGCCATCTCCGAGGAAGTTGTACGCGAGGACGGTTGCCAGGATGAGCATGCCGGGGTAGAGCGCGAGGTTCGGAGCCGACCAGATGTAGATCTGCGCATTCTGCAGCATGTTGCCCCATGACGGAAGCGGGGGCCGGATGCCGAGGCCCAAATACGAGATCGCCGACTCGGTCAAGATCGCAAAGGCGACGTTGAGCGTGGCGGCGACGATGATAGACGGCGTGACCTGCGGCAGGATATGCCGCACTATGATGCGCAGGTCGCTGGAGCCAATCGCCCGAGCCGCGTCAACGAACTCCGTGACGCGCCAGCGGAGATACTCGCCGCGCACGACGCGGGCGACCGGCATCCAGGCCGTGAGGCCAATCACGATTGTCGCCGTCGCAGCCCCGCCGCCAAACACGGCCAGCGCGGCCAGAATCACAAACAACGTGGGAAGGGCCATCATCGCATCGGTGAACCGCATGAGCACCACGTCGACCCACCGCCCAAAGTATCCGGAGAGCGAGCCCATCGTCACGCCGGCGACAAGCGAAATCACCATGGCGACGAACGCGACGGCGAGCGAGACCCGCGAACCAAGCATGAGGCGCGCCAGGACATCGCGCCCGATCTCATCCGTGCCGAGTGGATGCGCCAGACTTCCAACTCGCAGCGATGCGATCGGATCGGCCGTAAACGGATCGATTGACAGGAACGCGGAGCCGACCATGGGTCCGAGGATGGCGATGAGATGTATGACGACGAGAAAGCTCAAGGCGATGAGCGCCGGCGGGTTGCGGCCCAGCCGGCGGCGGGCGATTGACCAGACGGTGCGCGCCGCTGCCGCGCGTTCCGCGCCGCGGTCGGCCGCTAGGGACACCGGCGTCTTGATCGCGTCAGCCATACGTAATCCGCGGGTCCAGCCATCCGTAAGCCAGGTCGACGATGAGGTTCGTGATCACCACGACAATTGCGACCACCACGGTAATCGCCATGATCATGGGGTAGTCGCGGCCGATCGTTGAGGTCACCGCGAGCTGTCCCATTCCCGGCCAGCCGAAGATCGTCTCCGTGATGACCGCCCCGCCGACCAGGCGCGGGATCAACACGCCCAGCACCGTGACCACGGGGATCAGGGCATTCCTGATGGCGTGGTGGGAGAGGACGCGCCGGCCCTGGAGTCCCTTCGCCCGTGCCGTCCGTACGTAGTCCTGTTCGATCTCCTCGATAAGGGCCGAACGCATGAAACGGACGAGGTTCGGTAGCGTGGCGGTCGCCAACACCACCGCGGGCAGCACGAGATGAGACAGCCGGTCGCCCAGCGAGAATCCCGTTCCGGCAGTCGCCACACCGGACGCCGGCAGCAGGTTGAGCCGGACGGAGAACAATAGGATAAGGATGATGGCAAACCAGAAGGCGGGGATCGAGACCCCGATAAAGCTGAAAAACGTTACCGCATGGTCGGCTGGGGTGTACCGCCGGGTTGCCGATACGATGCCGGCCGGCAAGCCGATCAAGATAGAAAGGGCGAGCGCCGTGCCTCCGAGGAGCAGCGTGAGCGGCAGCCGCTCCGCGATCACCTCGTTGACACGGCGCCTGTCTCCAAACGAGCGGCCGAAATCAGCCCGCAGGGCCGATGCGGTCCACTTCACGAACCGCACCGCCAGCGGTTGGTCGAGCCCCAGTTGCCGGCGGAGCGCTTCCTGCTGATCGGGTGTCGACTCCATCGTCATCATGATGGCCGGCCCGCCCGGGGCCAAATTGACCATCACGAACGTCAGCGTGGAGACGACGAAGAGCACCACCAGCGCCTGGGCGCCGCGCTGGAGGAGATAGCGCCCCATCGATAGGCTCTACTCCAACTTCCACTCGTGCAGCCACTGGAACGCGGCTCGCAGGTGAATATTTGGCACGCCCTTCAGCCGTTTGTTCCAGGCGCGAATCTCGTTCGGCCACCACAGATACAGGTAGGGGAGATCCTCGGCGGTCAACTCCTGGAACCTCTTGTAGATTCGTTCCCGCTCGGCCAGCGTCGTCGCTTTCCGCCCGGCCTCCATCATCTCATCGGCCTGCTTGTTGCTGTACATCGGCAGGTTGAACCCGCGGTCCGCGGCGCTGCTGTGCGCGTAGTTGAAGAAGTCTGGATCTTCGGGCATGATCCACCAGCCCAGCAGCGCTTCGTAGCGGCGCGCGATCATGTTCTGGATGAACGTGTTGAAGTCGCGGCCTTCCAGTACGGCCTCGATGCCGACGGCCCGGAGGTACTGCTGCACCAACGCGGCAAGCGGCTCGAAGTACTGCACCGTCGGGTAGAGCAGCGTAAACCGGAAACGCTGCCCGCCCTTGACGAGGATACCGTCGGATCCAAGCTGCCAGCCCGCTTCCGCCAGCAGTTGACGCGACTTCGCGCGGTCGAACTCATATGTCTTAACGTTCGGGTTGAAGAAGTTCTTGAGCACCGGAGTGATCGGGCCGCTGGCGGGCGTGGCGAAGCCCTCGAGGAAGCCCTTGATCATCGCCGGACGGTCCCACGCGTGCATGATGGCTTGGCGCACCCGCCGGTCCTGAAAGAGCGGGCTCCGGTGGCTGGGTGCCATATAGTAGAAATTGTTCTGAGGCAGCGTGTTGACTTCAATGGTGGGCCGGCCCTGCACGGCGCGGACCAGGGCGGGGTTGTCGATGAAGACGATCGTCAGATCGCCCGACAGCAACTGTGCCATCTGCGCGTTGACGTCGGGGAGCACCTTGAAGGTGACCGTCTCGATCGATGGCGCGCCACCGAAGTAGGTGGGGTTGCGCTCCAGGGTCACATAGGAGCCGGACACGTACTCCTTGATCTTGTAGGCTCCCGTGCCGATCGGGTTGCGCTTATTGAACGCGTCATGCGTCCAGTAGTTTTCCGGAGCGACGCCCGCAAAGGCATGCCGGGGGATGATGCCGGCATTGACCCCGACTACCGCCTGAATGCTGGCCTGAGGCGCCGACAAGATGAACTGTACGGTCTGCGGGTTGACGACCCTGACCTCCCTGATGGAACTAAAGGCGGCTCGTCCGGTGGCGCCCAACGCCGGGTTCAGCACGATGTCATATGTGAACTTGACGTCATCGGCGGTGAAGTCGCGCCCATCATGCCACTTTACGCCGCGGCGCAGGTAGAACGTCCAGGTCAGACCATCGGCCGAGGTTTCCCACCGCTCCGCGAGATCGCCGACCCATCGCGCTTCCTTGCCCCACTTCGTCAGCCCGTTGAAGAGCACACGGGTGACAAAGATGGACTCGACGAAGTGGCGCGGATGCCAGGGGTTGAACGTCGGATCGCCGACGATCGGAAAGACCAGGCTGCCTCCGCTTGCGGCTGGCCCACCGGCCGCCGGCGCCAGTATCCCCGCGACAAGCGCGAGGCCGAGCAAAAGAACCACACTGATGCGTGCGCGCATTGCGTTATCCCTCCTTTGGGATGACCGGGCTAGTGTGCGTCGCGCACACCTCCCGCAGCCTTTGCGGCCAGCTTGGGCGGAACCGGGTAGGCTCGCCGGCTGTGCCGCAGACCAAGCTCGCAGAACACTTGCAGTAACTTCACCGCGGCGTGCACCGGATTCACGACAGGAATGTCCAGCGCGCGCGCGAGGTCGTGCTGCCGGTCCTGGAACGCCATGCTCATACAACCCATTATGACGACATCGGCACGGTCACGGTCACGGGCCAGCTCACCCTCCCGTACCATCCGCTTGAAGGTTTCTTCGGGGTCGCGGCCGAGCTCGAGGACGGGAATCCCGATTCCGCGCACCGACGCCAGCTTGCGGTCGACGCCGACCTGCCACGCCAGACGCTCCAGCAGAAAATTCAGGGAATCCAGCACCGTGACGATGCTGAACCGATGCCCGAGCGATGCCGACATCAGCATCGCCGCCTCTCCGGGACCAACCACCGGCATGCTTACCATCTCGCGCGCCGCTTCGATACCGGGATCCCCGAAGCATCCGAGGATGGCGCCGTCAAAGCCTCCGCGCTCGGCTTCCACAAACCGTTCGATCGCCCCCGGCACGGACTGATACTCCTCGTACGCCGACTCGATAGACGCCGGCCCGCTCTCCACATCCCAGGCGTCCATCCTCCAGGCCGGTCCGGCAATGCGCTGGACGGCAGCGCGCCGGCGCGCCAGTTCAGCCGCACCACTTTCGGTGCGAGACATCCAACCTGGAATGAGGTAGAGACCCTTCACGATTCACCCCCATCGATGCATCATGAGCCGGTCCACCAAGGATTAGGGTTTCGGCCGGATGAACCCTTCCCCATTGCTTTGGCCCTCAAGCTCGTTGCTCAGACAATAGGGGTACGGAGCAGCCCCTCTCGTGTGGCACGCGCCAGCGCTCGGAGTGGGGGCATTGGCAACCCTTCGAGCTGCATCAAAATCTCTGCGCTTTGAAGGATCGTTCGCTGCAGGTCGCCCTCTTCAGAATCCGTGTCGGCGACCAAGCGCATCCACTCGGTGCCCCTGGCCCAGGACTCGACGGCTTCGGCGCGCCTCTCGGCGGGCGAAGGGGTCAGGCGGCGTCGCATCCGATCCCATTCGACCTTGAATTCGAACACGACCGGATCGGGGTCGAGGCCGAACTCACGTTCGAGTCCGGTGAGATCTTCCACGACATGCGCGAGCGATGCGAGCTTGGCCCGCGTACCGCCTCCGCGTGGGGGCCGCTCGGTTCCCAGCGCAGCGGCCGCGGCGGCGAGCCGGGGACCCACGGATGGAATCTGCTGTCTTCTGATCAACTCGGCCAGGATCAGCAATCGGCGGTGGCGCAGCCGCATCGCCCACCGGCCGTCCTGCGTGAGGTGCGCCGCGCGGTCCAGATAGCCCAATGTTTGCAAGACCGCGCCGTGGAGAAGAAAGCCCATGGACAATCCATCACGCGCGCGCGAGACTGCCGCCGCAATCTCGCCGTCGGGCAAACGGCGCGGCATACGGGGGCGCGGACCCAATTGCCCCTGATAGGCGGCAAGGGACCGCTGTAGCTCATTGAGCGCTTCCTCCAGACTGCGGCGGGCGAGTAGATTGAGTACCTGCGTGTAGGACGGCGCGAATGCCGACACGACCGGCTCGGCTTCGGAGTCCGCCATCGCGAGCCCGATCGTCGCCTCTTCTCTATTGCTTGCCGGTACCACGACCACGCCCACGCGATCACGCCCGCGCCGCCCCGCACGTCCCGCCATCTGCTGGAACTCCGTGGCCGACAGCGACACCGGACCATCAGGACTGTTTCGCACAAGCGTGCTCAACGCGACAGTGCGTGCAGGCACATCGAGCCCACTCGCCAGTGTGGTGGTGGCGGCGACGGCGCGGATGAGGCCGCGTCCGAGGAGGTCCTCGACGGCCAGGCGCCAGCCCATGAGGTGCCCCGCGTGGTGAGGCGCAACCCCGGCCTGGATGAGCGTGTGGCGGTACCGGTGGCCGATGAGCGTGGGAAACTCCGACTCCCACTCGCGCAGCGCGCGCGACCGGTCTTCAGCGCCGGGAGGCCGGAGCGGCGAGAGTTCACGCGCTGCGACATCGCATTCCTTGCGCGAGGGAAAGAAGAGTATAGCGGGGAGCAGGTTAGCGGTATGGGCTTGCCTGACGAGCTCCAGCAGCCACCCGGCGCGGCGGATTGCGGGCCGCAGGCGACCTGCCATCGCGGGGGGGAGGAGCCGTCCCCGCGCGTCGCAGAGCAGCAGCCGCAGGGGAACGGGCCGTTCATCTTCGCGAACGATCGCGGGGGCTCGCCCGCGCACCATCTCGAGCCATCCTCCTATCTCGTCCGCGTTGGGGATTGAGGCAGACAGCAGAAGGAGGCGGGTCTGCGGCGCGGCCATGAGGATGACCTCCTCCCAGGCTGTACCCCGCTCCACGTCGGCGATGTAGTGGGCCTCGTCGAGCACGATGAGTCCCGCCGCGGCGTGCGCACCGCCGTAGAGGATGTTGCGCAGGATCTCGGTGGTGCCCACGATCACCGGCGCCTGGGGATTGATGCGGCGCTCCCCGGTTACCAGCCCGACGGACTCCTCTCCATACCGCTGCTGGAACTGCCTGAACTTCTGGTTCGAGAGCGCTTTGAGCGGCGTCGTGTACCACGCGCTTCGGCCTCGCGCCAGCAGCACTCGAATCGCCTCTTCAGCGATCCACGTTTTGCCGCTGCCCGTCGGCGCGGAGACCAGCACGTCGTGAGATGCGATGGCGGCGAGCGCCTCCTTTTGAAAGCGGGCCGGGACGAGCGGCGCCGGGAGGGCTTCGCCGACTTCAGCGAGGGTGGGCCGCAGACCGGGGTGCAGCGCGGCGGCGTCCCTGCTGTTGTGGAGAAGCGACTCGCTGGTCATGAAGGGAGTATAGCGCACACGTCTGGAAGGACGCCGCCTATGTGCCTCCAGAATTCCTGCAAGGGAGATGCGCACGCGTGCCGCGCAGGCGCTGGACCGCCTGGAGATTCCCTACGAACTGCTCGAGTTCGAGCCGAAGCTCTTTACCGCGAAGGAGGCCGCGGATCGTCTCGGGCTGCCGCTCGAGCAGGTCTACAAGACCCTGGTCGTGCGCGCTGACGACGGCCGTATCCTGGTGGCCTGTGTCCCGGCGCCTGCCGAACTCAATCTCCGAGCGTTTGCGCGCGTGATCGGCGCCAGGCGCGTCGAGATGGCCGACTCCGAGGAGCTGATGCGGCTGGTCGGCTACATCAAGGGCGCCGTCTCACCGCTTGGGCTGAGACGACCTTGCCTCGTCTATATAGACGCCACCGCGATGCGCTTTGACCGGATCAGCGTGAGCGCAGGGGTGCGAGGCGTGCAGATCTGGATTGACCCGCGGGACCTCGTCCGCGCCACCGAGGCCCGCACCGCGGCGCTTACCGCACTCCCGCAATGACCTTGGTCATCTCAGCCTTGTCGTAGGCGCGCATCGTCAGCGTCCGAACATTGCCCTGACCGCCGATGGAGAGCGCCAGACTGCTCATGGCCTGATCGTTGGGCGCCTCAAAGATCCCCACGGCGTCGTAGGCGCCCATGGTCCAGAGGATCTCGCGCGCTTCGCACTTGTGCCGTTTGGCCGCGGCCGCGACGGCATCGGCGCGCTTCACTGTGTTTTTCACGTTGCGTGCACCTTGATCGGTCCAGTTCACAAGCATCACGTAGAGCGGCATCCGGATCCCTCCTCAGGAACGCCGCGGGCTCCGGTGCGTAGCCGACCGGAGCCCCGACGCATAGGATGATGATGGCGGGGTGGAGTTTCGCGGCGGCAAAAAGCGGTTCCTTCCACGGAGGCGTAAGGACTACCAGGAACGCAGGACTCGTTTATCCACTAGGTAAACTCCACCAAGATGACACTGGGGGGCGAGCCTGCGTGGACCGGCAAGCGAGCGACTATCAGGATCTTCTAGACTACAGGCGCACCGTAGCTGAGATGTACGCGCGCGTGCGCGCGGACCCCAAAGCCCGTGCGGACCGATGCCTGGAATTCCGCCGCGCGTGCGACGAACTCATCCGGACGCACCCCCAGTCCGCTCTCTCACCAGAGCAGAAGGTGGTGTTTCCGGGCCTTCGCCACTACCCCTACGATCCGTCGCTGCGCTTTGCCGTTCCAATCGAAGACGGTGCGACAGGCGAAACGCTCGAGGTGGAGCTCAGGGATGATGGGCCGCTGCGGTTGCGCCGAATCGGCCGCGTGCGCCTTCGCGTGGATTCTCAGGACGTCGCGCTCTCGCTGTTCTGGATTGAGGCCTACGGCGGTGGCATCTTCCTCCCATTTCGCGACCTGACAGCCGGCACGACAACCTACCCCGGCGGGCGCTATCTGCTCGATACGATTAAGGGCGCGGATCTAGGGCAGGAGGGCTCGAAACTCATCATTGATTTCAACTACGCGTACAATCCCTCGTGTGCCTATCATTCGCGCTGGGATTGTCCGCTCGCCCCGCTGGAGAATCACTTACCGGTGGCCATTGCTGCGGGAGAGCAATGGGATCGGGCCGGGCTGTCGGCGGGCTGAGGCGCTGCGTTTGAGACCTGGCGCCTACATTCCCAACAACACGGGTAGCACGAGCGCGATCACGACTACTAAGGTCCACAGCGCCGGTGCGGACGTGAGGAGCTGCTGTTTGCGGTGACCGACCCGCGTCGCCTCGGCGCGCGAGCGTGGAATCCACCATGGGTTTTGGCTCGCCTCGAGCAGGTGGAAGACGACACCCAGGCCGGCGCCATACGCAAAATGGCCGATGAGACTTGGAAAGAGCGCCGCCGCCGCCTCGACCGTCCACAACGGCGGGCGGCCGAGCAGTATCGGCATCAGCGTCAGCGGTCCCAGGATCCACCAGAGGAAGCCATAAGAGACACCCCAACCCAGCGCGGAGCTCAGATCAAAGCTTTGGCGGCGAAAGAGCAACCCGTACGCGGCGCCGATGACCACCGCAATGCCGAGATGCGCGAGCAGACCTGTCGCGGGAGAGCGCGACCCGACGAGCGCGGCGACCGACGGGAGCATCCCGACGCGCGCTAAGATCACCGCGAACAAGAGGCCCCCGGCCAAGCCGGCCACCGCCCCACGCGCGACTGCCCGAAGTCCTTCGGTGCCGGCGCCCTCCTGCTCGTGTCCGGTTCTCATGTCTGCAAACAAGAGCCGCATCATCCCGTCAAGCCACTGATACGCAAACGCCATGGTCGCGCCGATGAGAAGATAGCCGGGCAGGGTCCCGAATGCCGCGCGGGCCTGTTCAAGCGACCACGTCACGCCGCGCCCCTCGACGAGGGGCATCACCGTGAGCACACCGGCCATCCACACGAAGAACCCGTACACCGTGCCGCGAATGAGCCCGGGGCCGATCCCGTCAAGCGGACGGGGATAGAACAGCGCAAAGACGACACCCGCCGCAACGCCCACAGGAAGCGCTCCCGGGGGAAGGTTCGCCACCGCAGTGATCAGCCAGGCCGCCGCGACACCTGCGAGCGCTCCGCGGATCGCGGCCCCCACGTTGACCGCGCTCGCGCGCGCGATCTGCCGGCGCATAAGCGCCGCAAGCGCAAGCCCCATGCTCGCCCCGTAGAGCAGATGCCCGAGCAGGCTCGCGAACGCTTCTTGTGCCGAATGGACATCCCAGGCCAGGAACCCGCCTGTCAGCAGCGGCATCAGCGTCAACGGACCGAGAAACCACCACAGTGCCCCATACGTGAGTCCCCAAAACAGCGCTTCGCCCGCACCGGAATGCTGATGCCGTATTAACACGCCGAAGCCGGCCCCCAAAATCGTAGCGATCACCACGTGGACGCCGAAATCTGCACCGGCGGAGTCGGCGCGCACGAGCGATGCGGCGGTCGGAAGCGCGCCGATTTGTATCAAGGCGGCTCCAGATATCACGCCCCCGATGAGACCCGCGACCGCGCCGGGCATCAGACCCCCACGCGCGAGGTCGCGCCAGATCACGTGGGCGTTGTACCCGCGCCCGTGGGAGACCGGGCTGCGCCGGCCGGGGGCGAGGCCATGGCTTCGCCCCCCGGAGCGGGGTCCGCGTCCAGAACGCCGAGGGTCTGCGCGAGGGTGGGCGGGGCGGGCTGTAACGTGAGCGCGATGTCTCGCGGAAAGAACAGATCGAGTGTCCAGTCGAGTGCCACCCGCACCTTTTTCTCCAGGCCCGGCAACTTGCTCAGGTAGATCGTGCGCCATAGAAACCAGGCGAGGAAGCCGGAGAACTTGAGGCCGCGAATCTCGGCCACCGCCGTCCGGTGTCCAAGTGCGACCAGAACGCCAATGGCGCGAAACCGGAAGGGCGTTAATGCGCGGCCGCGCTGAACGGCCGCGATGTTCTCCGCAACGGTTCTTCCCTCGCGCAGGGCGTGCTGCGCCGTGGGCGGGCACGGCTTGTTGCCGTTGAGCACATCGGGCACCTCCGCGCAGTCGCCGACCGCCCAGATATCGGAGGCGCCCTTCACCTGGAGTGTCCGCTCGACGATCACCGCGCCGGCGCGGTTGCGTTCGCAGGGCAACGCCCGCAGAAGGGGATGGGGCTGGTTCCCCGCCGTCCACACGATCGTTCGGGTCGGCACCGCTGAGCCGCCGGCCAGCACGACGGCCTCCGGGCTCGCACCCCCGACGCGCGTGTTCAAGAGGAACTCGATGCCACGCAGGCGCAGCTTCCGCAGCGCATAATCCGCCAATCCCGGGCTGATCTCGGGCAGGATGCGTCCGCCCGAATGCACTAGAACGAACCTCGGCTCGCCGGTTTGGATGTTCGGGTAATAGTGAGCAACGCTCTGCACCAGATCGAATAGCTCCGCGATCATCTCGGTGCCCGCAAAACCGCCGCCCGCCACGACGAAAGTCAGCAGCCGTCTTCGTTCGTCGGTATCCACCTCGACATCGGCGCGTTCCAGCAACGCGATCACGTGATTGCGCAGCACCGTGGCATCCCGCAGCGTTTTCAGCGTGAACGAATGGGCCTCGAGGCCTGGGAGGCCGTAAAAGTTCGGGATCGACCCGAGCGCCAACACGAGATGGTCGTATGCCAGCGATTCGGCAGGCGCGGAAGGGTTGGCGCGAATCCAGATGACCTTGCCCACGACGTCGAGCCGCTCGACCTCGGCGCGGCGGAAGCGCGTGTGCGGCAGCGCCGCGCGCACCGGTGCGCTGATGTGCTGCGCTTCCAGGCCGCTGGAGGCGACCTCGGCAAGCATCGGAGTGAACAGCAGATAGTTGCTCTGGCTGACGAGGGTGATCTCGAAGCGGGCATCGCGTGAGAACAACTGCTCGAGGCGCTGCGCCGTCGCTACGCCACCGAAGCCTCCGCCGAGAATGACCACCCGCGTGCTCGGCGCCTCGGCGGGGGCGACGGCCTGCGGTTCGGGACGCGCTCGTAGATACAGGGTCACAAGCAGGTAGTAGCTCAACCCGGTCAGGGCCCCATAGAGCACGTGGCCCACGAGGCTGGGCAGGGCGGCGTTAGCTTCACGCAGGGACCACGTTGGTCCCACGCCCGTCAGCGCCGGGACGAGTGTGAACGGCCCGGCGATCCACCAGAGCAGGCCGTACAGCACCCCGCTGCTGATCGTCGGCGCATATCCGAGTGATTCGTACCTAAAGATCGCGCCGAATGTGGCGCCGATGAAGATCGAGATGACAAGATCGAGGGCAACGCCGGAACCGAGCGATGTGACGCCGATCAGGCCTCCGACAGCGGCGCGCAGACCCTGCGCCTGCATCGCCCACCAGAACACGAGCCCTCCGATGAAGCCCGCTGCGGCTCCCGCGATGATGTCACGAGGCAGCGTCGACGACACGGTGCATCCGTAGCCGAACTATCTGAGATTCCCCTCAATGACGGACAGCAAGGCCGCAGTGGCCTTCGCCGCCATCCTCGCCTCAACCAGATCGTTGCGTGTCAGGCCGGCGGCGGCAAGAGAGTCGGCATGCTCGATGACGAGCGTGAAGGTCGCCCCGCTGGGTGCGGCACGGAGGTCTTGCAGGATTCCGCTGCCCTGTCCCTGGCACACATGCCCCCAGGCCCGATTGAAGTTCTTGCCTGAAGTTCCCTCGATGCAGTTGAGGGCGTGCCCGAGATGCTGACGCACATACCCCATCGAGTCGCCGCTTCCCGCGAACCCCGCGTGCACGATAGCCGTGTTGAGCTGGGCCTTGACGTCGCCTCCCGACGGCCCCGCCACGCGCAGGGGGCCCGCGGGATCCCCCTGGGCATGCGGGACCGCGGCGGTTCCGAAGACCACAAACACGATGAAGATGAAGACCTGCTTCATTGCACTCGTCCTCCCTAACGCATGTCACGGGGTAAATGCAGTATCGAGCCAACGCTTCCACGCTGACACTGGCATCCCCTATAGTATTCGTTCGGAGGACACTTCATGGATGCGCTCCTGCAGCCTGCCGGTCTGATCAGCCTGATCACGCTTACCGTCATGGAAATCGTGCTCGGTATTGATAACATCGTGTTCATCTCGATCCTGGTCGGGCGGCTTCCCGAGCGCGAGCAGCCACGCATCCGGCGGCTGGGGTTGATCCTCGCGCTCGTCATGCGCCTGGGCCTGCTCTTTACGATCACGTGGATCATGCGCCTGACCACGCCGCTCTTTGCCGTATTTGGCACGGCGTACTCCGGCCGGGACCTCATCCTGCTGGCTGGCGGTCTCTTCTTGCTCGCCAAAGCCAGCCACGAGATCTACGACAGGCTGGAGGTGGCTCATCCGGATCGCCTTCACGCGCGTGTGGCGTCAACGTCCTTGCTCCTTGCGCAGATCGTGCTGCTCGACATTGTCTTTTCACTGGACTCGGTGATCACCGCGGTGGGCCTTACACCGCATGTGCTCATCATGGTGATCGCGATGGTCGCGGCCGTCGGGGTGATGCTGGTGTTTGCGGGCGCCATCAGTGATTTCGTGAACCGCCACCCGAGCATGAAGATTCTCGCCCTGAGCTTCCTGATCCTGATTGGCGTCTTGCTCATCGCCGAGGGAACGGGCCAGCACATCAGCCGGGGCTACGCGTACTTCGCGATGGCGTTCTCTTTGAGCGTGGAACTGCTCAACATGCGGCTGCGTAGGAGTCAGGAGCCCGTGACGCTCCATACGCCTTACCCGCCAGCATCCGCCCGGGACTAGCGCCGGACGGCGGCGCCACACGGTGAATCGAATGCGAATCTTTCGATTGCTGCGGTTGGAACTGCTACCGGTGCTGATGCGCCTCCCGGCCTACTCGCGACTCGCCGCGGACCTGGTGCGCGAGCCGGCGCTCTTGAAGCGTCACAAGTTGATTCTGCTCGGTGGCATAGCGTATCTGCTGTCCCCGGTGGACCTGATCCCTGGCTTCATCCCGGTGCTGGGACAGCTCGACGATCTCGCGATCGCCCTGTGGACGCTGCGGGCCGCGCTGCGCGCCGCTCCGCCTGAGGTCGCGGAGCGGCACCTCGTTGCCCAGGGGCTTACGTGGTCGACGCTAGACGACGATCTACGCCGCGTCGGTCAGTCAGGGCGGCTTCTGGCGCGCGCGGGCCTGACCGTCGGCCGCATGGTACTGGGAGGTGCGGCCCGAAGCCTGATGCACCTGGGCCAGCGCCTCATTCAACGACGGCTCTCGGCGTAGTCACTCAGCGACAGGCCCACACCATCTGGAACCGGTATGGATCCCACACCTGTTGGTACTGACATGGTCGATATGGCTGAACCGTCTGGTGAATCGGGTACCCGGGTTGAATGAGAGGATGGCGGGACTGGTAATAGGGGTACGGCTGGTATGGGTAAGGTTGTGGCACGAAGACGGGCTGCTGAACGGGGTACTGGTAAACGGGGTACTGGTAGCCGTAGTAGGGATAGGGCGGCGTGGGATAAGGATACCGGGGTGCGCTATAGGTCCGATAGCACCGCAACCCCTGCTGCCCGACAGGGAACGTAACAGACACTTGGCCAAACGGAACGGTCACATAGGCTGCCGGTCCGGAACTCTGAAAACACTGCGCCTGGCCATAGCCGGCTGAGGCTATGGCTGGCAACCCCAGCGTGACCGCCCCCAGAACCATTAGGCCGATCAAAATCGTTCTCAACTGAACCACCTCCCGGTGATGCGAGTCTTTCTAACGGGTCTGTCTTGGACCACACGCTGCGCTATCGCGCCGGCGTGATCTGCCCGCGGATTTCCCCGCCTTGATTCGCTCTCGTATGAAAGTTGACGTACAGACGTCCCGCCATCAGGTCAACCGCGACTTGGAGCGGAATCTTCCAGACACCGGCGATGGTTCCGCTGTTCCCTGTCGGGCACGCCCCGATGAGCGCGGGAGCTGGTTCCCCACAAATCGTCTGGATCACCGGCCCGGCCTGGCCGCGCGCGCCTCGGTGGACGTGGGCCGAGAGCACCGGTCCACTCATTCCGCCATAGGTCAAGGCGAAAGCGATCTCGCTGGCCCCGGCATTGACTACGACCGCCCCTGATCCTCCGGCGCTGCGCGGTGTGTCGGGCCGCGGCGAAGGCACCTCTTGGGCCAACGCCAGGGGCACCGGGATCACCAGCGCCCCTGGGGGCGAAAACGTCGGGCCAGGCGATGCGCCGGGCGGGGTTACGCCCGGGGATGGCGCACCGGGTGTTGGCGTCACTGTAGGTGCTCCGGGCGATGGCGCACCCGGGGATGGCGCGGGAGGCGTGGCTGTCACTGTCACGCCGGGCGATGGCACGGCAGCCGGCGCGCCGGTCTGCGCGGGTGATGGCCGCGGTGTTGGCGAGACGCCTGGGGTTGCGGTTGGCGTGCCTCCTGGTGACGGCGACGGCGTTGGCGCCGGCGCGGGAGGGCTGGGTCTGGGCGTAGTGGGCCCGGGGCGCGGTGTTGCCGGCGTCGGCGCGAACGTGGGCTGCGGTCGTGGGGGAAGCGGCGGAGGTGGTGCCCCCGAGGTCACCGTGTCGGTACGGTGTCCAAGCAGGAGCAGCAGCGACAGCACAATGCCTGCAACGCTGCCGCTGCGGTTGAATTGCGTCATGCCCATCCTCCGCGCGGTAGCATAATGAGCCGCCTCCTTTGGACTATCCCTGACGCCCGGCCGTCACGGCCGTACTCACCGAGTCGAACACGGGCACCAACTGCGTCAGCCCCGCGAACTCCAAAAGGCGGCGCGCAGAAGCGTTGTCGGGAGCGACGAGCAGAAGGCGTTGGCGCGTCGTGGTCAGATGCTCCAGGAAATCGAACAGCACATGAATACCCTTACTGTCGAGGTAGTGCACCCCCGCAAGTGACACGACCACTACCCGGCGATCCGCACGGGCCGCATCGCGGAGCATCGATTCGAACTGTACCGCGTTGGTGATATCGACATCACCGTTGACGTCAACGACCATGATGCCTTCGACATCACGGACCTCAAAGTCTCCCTGGGACTTCATTGCTCGCCACCTTGACGATCCACCTCAAACGGCTTCGGCATCGGTCTGGGCCCCGCTGGCTGATGCCGATGGCGCTCCGTTTAGCGCAAGGCTGAGACGCACCGCTGTGCCATGCGTCGTGCGCTTGAGTTCTACGGCGTCGGTCAGCATCCGCATGAATTGAAGCCCGCGCCCCCGTCCCTCATCGCGTCGGGCCCGCCACTCTCCCTGGTCCTCGACCTCGAAGACGACTATGTCTCCTTCCACCTTGCCCCGAACGTTCAACGTTCCCGAAGTCCCGCGGTACGCGTGCTCCACGACGTTGCTCACGGCCTCACCGACCGCGACCTCGGCCGTGAATGACCGATCTTTTCCAAGGTTCAATGCGGTGACGAGCTGCCGCACCGCCTGCCGGGCGAGCGGGAGCGAGGCGGGCATCGCCGGTAACGTGAGATTGAAACGATCCACCGGCCCAAAGGCCAGCGAAACTATAAGGATCGCAATGTCGTCAGAAGAGGCTCGTTCGGCCAGGATTCCTTCGAGGACCGCCCTCGCGGGATCGGGTGACTGCGCCTCGCGCGCGCGGATGAGAGCGCCGACGAGCGCCGCGTGGCCGGCCGCGGCATCCCTGTCACGCTCAATCAGGCCGTCGGTGTACAGGACCAGCCATGATCCGGGGAGGAGCGTCACGTCCAGATCGGGCGGGCCGCCGCTGTGAAACATGCCGAGGGGAGCACCGCGATGGGGTAGATCCTCAGCGCGCCCATCTGATGTGACAAGTATTGGGGGCGGGTGCCCCGCCGTGGCGTAGGTGAACGTGAGGGCGACGGGGTCGAGAATGCCAAAGATGGCCGTCGCGATGGCGCCGGTATCAGACAGGCGCAACAGACGGCTGGCGGTTTCGAGCGTGGTCGAGGGCTGCGAGCTGGTCAGAGCCGCCGCACGGAGGCTCTGCCGGACCTGACCCATGGCGACCGCGGCCGCGAGGCCGCGTCCGGTTACATCCCCGATTGTCAGTCCTAACCGGCCGTCCGGAAGACGGAAGGCGTCATACCAGTCACCGCCGATACCGGCCTCGCTTGCCCCCGGAACGTATGCCGCGTGGAGGTCCACGCCGGGCAGCTGCGGGAGGGTTTCAGGGAGCGATGCGCGCTGCAGAGTTTCGGCTATGCGGTAGGCGCGCTCGTAGAGGTGCTGGTGGTCGATGGCGATGGCTGCTCTGTCGGAGACGCGCTGAAGGAAGCTCACCTCGTCGTCTGAGAACGCCCGCTCCTGGAGGTTTCCGACCTGCAACACCCCGATCACCCGACCGCCGACAAAGAGGGGAACGCCTAACAATGCCCGCAGAGCCTCTCCCTGGGGGGTTGGGCGGCTGAGAAGATCCCCGGGCGTGACGTCCGAGACCGCGATGGGCCGGCGTTCAAGGGCCACCCGTCCTGCCAGCCCCTGGCCGAGTGCGAGCCGGGAATGTCGGGGCACCGTTTCTTCCGTGCCCTTCGAGGCCGCTACCGCCAGGGTCTTGTCATCGTCGGCAATGAGGAAGATGGTCGCGGAGTCCGCCGCAAGAATCTCGCGCACGCGGGCCACAAGCTCGTCGAGCAACTGTCCGGACGTGAGATTCGCCAGCGCGGTGTCCGTCATCGTCTGAAGGTCGCGTAATCGCTTGTTCCCGGTTTCGGCGGCGGTGCGCGCGCGGCGCTCCATGGTCATCAAACGATCCACGCGCTCCCGCAGATAGCCAACGACGAAAGCCAGGGCAGGGAAGACTACCGCGATGATGATGTCGCGCCGCAAAATATCGGTCGGCGTTTCGTATGTCAAAGGAAAGCGCCGGTACGCCCAGATCGCATACGCGGCAGAGATCGCCGCGCTCGTCAGCCCGGCGGCCAGGCCGCCCCGGAACGCGGCAAACACCAGCGTGGCGAGAAGGGCGACCGCCAGTAGTGAGCGCGTCCCCTCAACGCTGAAGACGCCCCCGCGACCGAGGAGCCCAAGGGTGATGGTGACGGCCAGCGTAACAATTACGGCCGAGAAAACGGACAGCCTGGGGACCATGGTGTGGGCTTCTCCCCGGTTCTAGACACACCCTCCTCGGCGCGCGGTACAGCGACCGGTAGTATGTGGCGTCATAAGGGGGAAAACTTATCTTAGGCTCCTGCTCAGGGGAAAGGAGTGCGCATGAGCGTTGAACGAGCGGACTACCTCCTGAACCTCCGCATTGTCGATGTGTCGCTGCGCTACGTGCCTGTCCTTCAGCGTTTTACGCTCGGCGCGATGGCTACGGTCCTCGTGCTGGGCGCGGAGAAGCTCACCGAGGCCTACGCGAGTGGCCGCATCAAGTTCATCGGTTGGATCTACATTCTGGTGCGGAAACCCTACCGCGTCGGCGACAGGATCAGGATCGATGACTCGACCGGCGACGTCATCGACGTCGGCTACCTCGATAGAACGCTGTGGGAGTTCGGAGGAGAGTACCTGTCCACCGATCACCCGAGCGGGAGGCTCATCAAGTTCCCCAACGCCAAGGTGCTGAGCACGAGCATCTACAATTACTCCTGGCCGCTCTTCCCCTACGTCTGGAATGAGATCAAGTTCGTCGTGGAGCCCCGGAGGGCCGGGCGAGTCAAGAACAATCTTATTCGCACGATGCTCGACCGGCTGAATACCGAGCCGGACCTGGTCAAGTTTCCGAAGAGCAATCTGCGCTGAAGCTGCACTTGCCGGAGGTGTACTATGGTGAGAAGGGTCCTGTACGCGATTCTTTTCGTCACGCTCGTCTCAGTAGTACCAGGCGGTGCCGGTGCCGGAACGGAAGGCACCGCGCGCATCGGGACGGTCAAGGCTCCGCCCGCGGTGCCCGTGCTCATTGCTAAAGAGCAGGGATTCTTCGCGAGGCAGGGCGTGCAGATGGAGGTCGCGGTCTTTCCGACCGCAACCGCGGTGCGTCAGGCGCTCCTTGACGGCAGCGTCGACGCGGCAGTTCTCTCCGTCGGCGCTACGCTGCAGGCATTCGAGCAGGGGAATAGGTTCCGAAACCTGGTGCTGCTTCAGGGGCGGCCAAACGCAACGATCCTGACACACAAAGCATTGAACATCAGACGGTGGGACTTCGGCGCGCTAATGGGAAAGCGCATTGGGGTCGATGCGCGCAGCGGCCGGACGGAGCTCTTGCTGCGGGCGCTTCTCCTTCACGCGCGCATTCCGGAGGGCAAAGTCACGATCGTCCCGACCGGCGAATTCCCGGAGTATCTGGAGGCGATACGGGCGCGCCGCGTGGACGCCCAGGTGACGTGGGAGCCGGGTACGAGCCAGCTCACCTTGCCTACTCAACTCGATGTCGCCGACGTGTTCCTTGACATGCGCGCCTCCGATGCGCCCTACCCGGTGAGCAGAATGGTTGAGGGGTCCGTAGTGGCGCTCGATGGCTGGGTGCGGAATCACCGCGACACGGGCTTGCGCATAGCCAAAGCGGTCTCGTGTGCGGAGCGAGCCATGCGGACCAATCCCGCGCTCATCGCGCGCATCTATGAGCAGAACTTCCCCGGGCTGGGACAAGACGTGTATGCGAACATCGCCAAATTCCAGCCCGCGGTGTACTGGCCGAGAATCACGAGGGAGAACATCCGGGTAATTAGTCAGGTCTATCGCAAACTCGGCCTGCTGAAGGGGACGGTTCGCTTCGAAGACGTGGTTCCGGACGGCTTTCCGCTCGCCTGGTGGGGCGAGTGTCGCTAGGTCGCTAGAGGGGAATCAGGGTTCGGCGACGTACTAAATGTAGTCCTCCGGCAAAATTCCATACGTCTTTGTGCACCTTTATCGCTCCCGAGTGTACACGCGCCCTTTTGACGTGTGTGGAGGTGGACTCTGAGGACATTGTCCCTGAAGGCATTGCGCTTCACCGGCTGGCACATCCCGCGCAAGCTCAGCGTTGATACGCCATACGCGGTGAGCGTGCTGATCGGCGCGCTGTTGGGAGTCGGTCTATACTTCGTCCTCGCTCCCTACTTGAGGTCTCACATCACGGCGCTGCCCTCGTTGCAACGCACCGGTCCGGACCTGAACTCGGCCGCCACGCGCCCCGACGCCGTCCGGCCTAAGAGCGCCCTCGCCGATGTGGCGCGCCCGCGCGTCCCGGTGCCTGCGATCCAGAATGTTCCGCGACCCGCGGCGCCGGTGGCCACGCCGACGCTCCGCATGCAACGGGCCGGTGAACGTCCAGCGCCGCAGTCGAAACCGATAAGGCGCCCGGCCGCTCAAACCGCCGCGCGGCGAACGAAGCCGCCCGTTTCTAGGCCGGTACAAATCCCGAAGCCGGAAGGTGTTCGGCGCGGCCCCGACCTGGTGCCGCGCGGACTTCCGGCTGCGCTGCCACCGGTCAGTGCGCCGCCGGAAGGCGGCCCTCGCTACCTTGTGGAGGTAGGACCGGTGCCTACGCAGGAACGCGCGGCTGAGATCGTCAGGCAGCTCGCCGTCGCCGGTTTTGGTGGACGAATGTCCATCATTCACGAGACCAGGACTTCACACTATCAAGTCATTTCCGAGATGGTACCTCTAACGGTCGCGGAGCGTCGCGTCACCGTTCTGACGCAACTTGGATTCAAGCCCGAGCTGTGGGCTCGCGCAGGAGGCTTCGCGCAGCTGCGCTTCGGTCCGTTCGCAACACAGCAGGAAGCTGAACGATTGGCCGAGCGCGTGCGGGTGACCGGATATGCTTTCGCGGCCGTGGTGCAGGCAGGGGGAACCGCCTATGTCATTACCACGGGGCCGCATAGTCAGGACGTGGTTGACGCCATTCAGGCCGTGCTCCGTTTGCGATTCCGCTCGATGCTGCCGGTCACGGTGAGCCCTCTGAACTAACCTTCCGGGAGCACCGCCACCGCTGCATCATGCCGCGGGCCGCCGGCTGCAACCGGCGGCCCGCGCGGTTAGCTCGTAGCGCGTCAGATTTACTTAGCTCGTCTCAATACCCAAAAGGACAGAACACCCGCGAGCATCAGTCCCGCGCCGAACGCTCTAACAACGGACATCGCGAGGCTTAACGACGGCGATAGCCCGCCGAAGGGCAGCTGCATCGGTTGAGACGGGAGGACCCGCGTCGTCGGTGCCGCAGCTACCACCGGTGCTGGAGGTGCGGGCGGAGCCGGGGGTGCGGGCGCCGCTACCGCTGGGCGTGCGGGCTCAGGGGCTGCCGGAGCAGCCTGGACGATTGGGCGCGGGGGCGCTTGCTCTGCCGCGGGCACGGGTGCTGGCGGAGCAGGCTCGGGTCCCGCAACCACGGGCGGCTGAGCCGGTTGGGCCGGAGCCGGCGGCTGCACCGGCTGAATCACCGGCGCGGGGGCCGGCGCGATAGGGGCGGGCCGCGTCACCGGGGCTTCGGGCAGAGGGGCCGCTGGAGCCGGTGCGGGTCCGGTAACTGGAGTTTCAGGCAGCCGACCGGGCTGGTCCGGGGCGGCCGGTGTAGGCTGTTGCGGCTGCGACGAGGGTGGCTCCGGCGCCGGCGCTGGCGCTGGCACGTGAGCCAGGACTGGTCCAAGACCGACGGCAGACGCAATGAAGACAACACCGAGAACGAACGTGATCATTCCTACACTACGCATCGAGACGCACCTCCTTGGTCGTATACCGCAGCGCTTATTCGGGCAACCGCACTGCGGCACTCCGGGCTGTTTCCTGGACAAGCCTGGCGTAGACGAGCAGCCGTTCCTTGGCAGAGAACGGGGGAGTGCACGCCAGGATGACCAGCCTTCTGCTTCCAGACTGTGACTTGATGGCATTGACATCGCGCGGAGAAACCGTCCGCGATGAAACCACGACCCACTGTTGCGTCAAACCCGCTTTGCGAATGAGGATGATGTCCCCACGGGCGAGCCTGTCTAAGTTTCTAAATGGCGCACCCGAGGTCGTACGATGGCCGGCGATCGCCGCGGTTCCCTCGGCCCCCGGGGAGACGTTGCGTAGAACGCGCGTGTAGGGCACCTGGCCGAGTCCAAACCGTTTCAGCGCGGGCGTGTTTCTGCCTGAAAAGACCTCGGGCTCAAGCTCGCGCACGACCGCGCGCAGACCGATCTTGGGGATCTCCAGCAGATAGCCTTCCGTGCCGGGTGTGATTACCGTGCGGCGGGCTTGTCGAACTGGCGCGGTTGCGAGCGAGGTGGGTGCATGGCGTTGAATCCAGACATCAGCCTCGCGCAGGCGCACATTGGCTGCGCGTCCGTCAATAAACCGGACAAGGGATGGCGTGCCGAGGGCAAGCGCGCCGCCAACAAGAATGAGAACAGCTGCAACGGCACGGCCACGCCAGTTCGACTTCCGTAAAACTTCCCTAGACACTCCGGCATGCACCCCCTCTGGGTGCTCTGAACTTTTAACCAATGCCGCACTCTCCGAAACACGTACTCGATGTCGAGGAATGGAAGTTGGAGAGTCTTTCACATGTGTATTGAACCACAAATGAAGCGTAACACCACAAGGGATTTGCTGGCTGTTCAAATCGCTCACACTCACCCTGGAGTCGTTCGCGAAGCAGCATCCACAGTAGGCCGAAGCCAAGGACGGTCCCGGTCCGTGATACCGATAACCTCGTCAAGCGGTCGGCTGTCGCCTAGACTGATGGTGGGATAGGAGGCGTCGATGAAAGCCATCCGCATTCACCAGCACGGAGGACCGGAAGTACTGCGCTACGAGGATGTGCCGCTCCCCGAGCCCGGGCCGGGGGAGGCGCGGGTGAAGATCGAGGCGATCGGTGTCAACTTCATTGACATCTACTATCGCACCGGGCTGTATCGGGTTGCGCTGCCCGTCACACCCGGCGGTGAGGCGGCCGGTATCATCGATGCGACCGGCCCAGATGTGGGTGACCTCAGGACGGGAACCCGGGTCGCATACACCTCACACGTTCCCGGGACGTACGCCGAATTCGCGATCGCGCCCGCCTGGAGACTGGTCCCCCTGCCGGAATCAATCGACTCGCAGACGGCGGCGGCGATAATGCTGCAGGGCATGACCGTGCACTACCTCACCCACAGCACCTACGCGTTGAAGCCGGGCGATGTCGCACTTGTGCACGCCGCCGCGGGAGGGCTTGGGCTGGTTATGGTGCAGGTCGCCAAGCGCCTGGGGGCCACCGTCTATGGCACGGTGTCCACCGAGGAGAAAGCGCAGGCGGCCAGGGCGGCCGGGGCCGACCAGGTGATTCTGTATACGGAGGAAGACTTCGAGGAGTCGGTCCGGCGTCTCACGGGAGGCCGGGGCGTCGATGTCGTGTACGATTCCGTCGGAAAGGTGACGGCGGAGAAGAGCCTCAACTGTCTGCGCCCTCGCGGCTTCCTTGTGCTCTTTGGCAACGCGAGCGGGCCGGCGCCGCCGATCGATCCGTTGACGCTGATGTCCAAGGGATCGCTCTTTCTCACGCGGCCGACCCTGCCGCACTACACGGCCACCCGCGACGAGGTGCTTTTGCGCGCCCGCGCGATGTTCGACTTCATCAAGCACGGGTTGTCGGTGCGCATCGCGCAGACGTTTCCGCTGGCCAAAGCCGCCGACGCCCACCGAATGCTCGAGAGCCGGAAAGCAATCGGAAAGATCGTGCTCGTGCCTTAACCTCACGCTCACGTCGGTGCTGGAACACTCGCGCGCCTCCATCCCCGGCCTAGGATGATTACCGCGGTAACTGTCACCGGGGTGAGCAGTGGGAGTCTCACGTGGCGGTAGAGTTGGACCTCGCTCGCGCCCTCGGAGCGAGGCGGAAATGCCCTTCAGCGCTTCGCTGCCGGAGCCCGGGGTAAACGCAAAAGAGATGCTACGCGCTCGTGATCTCTCCGAACTCATCGAGATGGATCGACAGGATGTCCTGTCGGTCTCGCTCGATATAGATCGCACAAAGCCCGAACATCAAAAGGCGCACCCTGCGTATGCGATCTGGCTGCGAAATGGCGTTAAGGAGCTTCTGAACGGCCTTAGCAAAGAGGATCGCCGGAACGTGGAAGACCCGTCGGCGCGTGTCCTCGGCTTTGTGGAAGATCTGCGCCCCGAAGGGCGCGGGCTCGTGATCTTCGCCGCCCCCGATTTCTGGCGGCAGTACTTCTTGCCGTTTCCTGTTCCCAATCGGCTGCGGTATGGCCGCGCTGACGTTATGCCGCTGCTGTGGGCGATGGATGAGTATGAACCCTACGCCATCCTGTTTGTGGACAGAGAACATGCGCGGATCATGATCGCGTACCTGGGCGCCGCGACCGTGGTCGAGGAAGAGACGCTCGAACTGGACACCAGCGATTGGCGGTTCAAGGCCGGACGGCAACCCACTTTTGCAAAACAGACCGGAACGGGCGCGGGCCGCGGAGCGCAACGCGACACCTTCGAGGCCAGGGTCGACGATCACATTCGCCGGTTCTGGCAGGGCGCGGCAGAGGCCGCAGCGCGGTGGCTCGAGACTCTTGAAGTCCGCAGGTTGATCATCGGTGGTCCCGAAGAGGCCGCCTCGGCCGTACGCGATCTGTTGCCGGAACCGGTGCGCAATAAGGTTGTAGCCCTGGTCCCGCTTCCCGCGTATGCGGGCACGGCCGAGATTCAGGAGCGAACGATACCCGTGGCCCTCGCGGAGGAACACCGCAGTGATGCGGAACTCGTCGCACAGCTCCTGGAGGCGGCCGGCGCAGGGTCAAGAGCAGCGGTGGGCAAGGCCGCGACGCTGAATGCATTGATGCAGGGTCAGGTCATGACGCTCGTCGCGGCCCGCGACCTTGATGGAGACGTCTGGCGGTGCACGGCGTGCGCGTATGTCGCCGCCGATCCCGTCGCACCATGCCCCGTGTGCGGCGGGGTCATTCAACAGACTCCTTTTGCGCAGCTTCTGCCGCAGCTGGCCCACCGGAATGCGGCGACGATCGAGCTGGTTGGGAAGGAAGCCGCCGAACCTCTGCGACCGCACGACGGGATTGGAGCCATCTTCCGATATGAGTCAGCGGCGCCTCAATAAGAACCCGGCACAGCGGAACGCTTGCTCTCGATTCTCCGGGGAGACGACTGAGCGCAGCTCCCACAGCATGTCCACCCGCATCCGCGCCAGTGTACCGCGCGCCTCATTCACTTTCGCCGCCTGGGAATCAACAGCGGCACGGGTTGTACTCTCGGCGGCCATCAGGTTGATGAGCGCTCGCTCTTCGCGCAGCATAGCGTCGCGAGCGGTCTGCAATCGTTCCCGGTATTTGGCGAGCACGGGGTCAGCCGTCCGGCTCGAGAGAACCGACTGACAGCGCGGTGATCCCGCCCGGTGTGGCGATGGCTGTTGCGCGAGCGTCACGGAAGTGAGCAGGCCCCCGAGCAGCAGCACTATCGCCCCGCCCCCAATGATGAACCCCCTGACATTGTGCATTAGCTGTCCTCCTTTGAGAGTCGCCACGTCGCACTGCCCTGTGGCACCGAAAGTGTAGTGTGACACTGTGAAGGAGCCGTGGAGAGCGGGGAGGTTTTTCGAATGTATCTTGTGTTGCCAGACGGGAATACGCTTGAGCTAGCCGCCCTGGACTTTCAGAAGATAGCGGCGTACTCCGTGCCTAACCCGAGCTTTCGTGTCCGGCTCGACTGCGCGAAGTAGGCTTGGCGCGCTAACTGCCGAACGGTACTCCAACTATCTTTAAGGCGAGGGCGACGGCCCACAGCATCAGGCCCACGCCAACAGGAGCGACGAGACGTCGTCCCCACGGCGCAGACCTCTCCGCCGCCATCACCGCCCCCAATCCGAGCATCCATCCTAAATTTATGCCGGCCACGGCAAACATCAGCAGCATCAATGTCCAGCAACACCCGAGGCAGAACAGCCCGTGCCGGAAGCCGAGCCTTAAGGCGTCCCAACCTCCCGAGCCCCCGCGCCAGTGCTCCGCGACAAAGCTCAGAGGAGACCGGCACTTCCGCAGACACCGGTCCTTGAGCGGCGTGAACTGGTATAGCCCGGCGAGCAGCAAGATCCCGACCGCCAGATAAGAAGCCTTGGCCGCAAGTAGCGGAGTGTGCTCAATCACCTCGTGTACGAGGCGGTCAAGTAGATAGACCACCGCGCCGAAGACGGCCCACGTTCCAAGGTATGCCATGATCAATAGTGCCACCAGCGCGGTCGCCTGGGGTCTCCGGCGGACCATTGTCCGGAATAGTGTCACAAGCGGGAGGCTTGTGGGGAGCATCATGGCCACGGTCATGAGGGTCCATGCTGGCACAAAAATGGCCAGGAGCAGACCGAACGGCAAACCTCCCTCGGCCAGCTGGCGATGGTTCAGGTACCCCGCGTACGGTGAGGCCCCTAACAGAACGAGCGACAGCCACGCCGCGGTGACGAGGAAGGCGATCACCGTCCAGTACACCCGGCCATCATGCTCAGTTCGGAATGCGGAGATCATCGCGCGTCTCCTGTCAGCATGCCCCTCGGCTCCCCCAACGATTTTCGAGGGGGCGCCGAGGGGATCGGTGACTGGACCGACTCGAGGCCTTAATCAGCTAGTAAACTTGAAGGAGCCTTGGATCGCGTTGTGCCCGGACAGGGCCAACTTGAGGCCGAGTCGCGGCACATCGGCCTTGTATTTCGGCGCTTTCCCCACATAGGCGGGCGAGCCAGGGATCGTAGTGAAGACGGTATCGTGCAGTGCCGTCTCCTGCCCCGTGGCACCTTTGTACGGCTCAAGCTCGGCATCGACCGCGTCGCCAATGGTCAGACGGCCTTTACCTTCTTTGACGTCAAACTTAATGGGGACCTTTTCCATGGACATGACTTCGCCAACGAGCTGGGCAAGGTCAGCAATCGGCCCACCCAACTTTCCCGTAAACACCTGGGTAAGAGCATCCTGCTGCTCAGGTGTTGTCGCATCGTCGAGGTAGACGGCGACCTTCCAGTTGCCCTTCAGGATGTTGCCCGGGATCCGGGCGACCATGGCAAAGGTGTGACCCGAAACGTCGACGCCGTCGATCTTCCCCTTGTCGATATGCCAGGCAAGGACACCATCGCACTTCCCTCCGTCAGGATCCTCCCCGACCCAACATGGGCAGAGGATATTACAGGTGCACACCTCCAGCAGTTGGCCTTCCAGCTGATATCCCATCTTCCACCTCCTCCAGTTCTTGATATCGAATCTGAGAAAACGATAAGGTGAGCGAAGAGATGATCGCAGCAGGTACGATGATACTTGATGATAAAAGGAATCTCGGCCGGCCTAGGGTTTCGCGGGCTGTTGCGGAAATCCTTTCGCTTAAAGCGCCCGCAACCTTAGTGTAGCTGCGCGCTCCGCTACAAACTCAACGGGCCTGGGCGTTGATCGCCCAGGCCCATGTCTGTCTCGTGGACAAGCCTCGTCGGAACAGAACGTTCTGTTGAGTGTTAGCCGAGGCGTTAGCTGATCGGGCGGACTGCAGATGCCTGCGGGCCCTTCTGGCCCTGCGTCTGCGTGTACTCGACCTTCTGCCCCTCGTTGAGTGACTTGTAGCCTTCACCCTCGATGGCACTGAAGTGTACGAACAGATCCTTCGTGCCGTCCTCCGGAGTAATGAAACCATACCCCTTCTCGCTACTAAACCACTTCACGGTTCCCGTTGCCATGCTCTTACCACCTTTTCCTTTTAACTATCACAGACCTAACTGCTTCTGCGATGCACATACAGTGTCTCACGAATCATCCCTAAATACAATAACCCGAATGGTACGAGGTGAGTGCGGAATTCTGGTGGAGACGAGGGGATTCGAACCCCTGACCCCCTGCGTGCAAAGCAGGTGCTCTCCCGCTGAGCTACGTCCCCCCGCTGAAGTCGCACCACATGATACCGGGTCCGTAGCCCAAGGACAACGCTTTCAGGGGAGTTGCCCGGTGCGATCAGCTCCCGTCCTGATTCAGCGCCGCCACAATCCGATCGGCCGACATGGGCAGCGAGGTCACCTGGACGCCCGTGGCATCGGCAATCGCGGCGGCAATCGCCGCGGCGCCAGCAATGACGGGCGGCTCACCCACGCCTTTGGCTCCAAAAGGTCCGTCGTCTGATGGCACCTCGACGATCACCGTATCCACCCGCGGGAGATAGGGTGCCTTGGGGACCGCATAGTCCGCGAGGGTACCCGTCAGCAGCCCACCGGCATCGTCATAGACCATCTGCTCGAACAATCCCCAGCCGATCGCCTGAGCCGCTCCACCGATCATCTGGCCTTCGACGGTGGCCGGATTGATCGCGAATCCGACATCTTGCGCGATCACGTAGTCGAGGATCGTCACGTGTCCGGTCTCGCGATCCACGCGGACACGCGCGAGATGACCGGCAAAACCCGGGGACTGCCGGGTCACGACGGTCGAGCCGACGCCGAAGACCGGCGGGTACTTGGCCCCAAAGCGCATACTCATGCTCGAGATTTCGGCCAGCGGGAGAGTGACTGACGGCGAGCCCGTCACGCGGACCTGACCATCCGTGATCTCCAGATCCTCGACGCGGGCTTCCAGGTGATCCGCAGCAATGGCCAGGATCTGCCGCCGGGCGTCCTCCGCAGCTCGACGCACGGCGGTGCCGACGGTGTAGGTGATCTTGCTGCCGCCGGACATTCCCGCATACGGCGCCTGCCCTGTGTCCGCGGTCGTGACGCGCACCTTGTCCGGTGCGATGCCAAGCAACTCGGCTGCGATCAGGCCCATGGTTGTCGCGGTACCAGTCAGGTCGATCGCGCCCGTGATGACCTCAAACGTGCCGTCAGTGTTCGCGCGGATGCACGCGGAAGCCGATTCGATGCCTCCGGGCCATCCCCCGATCGCCACTCCCATGCCTTCGCCCGGGCCGTTGTGCTTTCGGCGGAAGGGATGGTTGTCGAGCGCTTCGAGCACCTGGCGCAGCCCCATCTTGGGCCAGGGCCGCTCGTTGGGCATCGGATCGCCGGGGTTCGAGGCGTGGCGCAGGCGGAAGGCGAGGGGGTCAACGCCCAGTTTGGCGGCGAGCTCGCTCATTGCCGACTCGATGGCGAACGTGGCCTGGGGCGCGCCGGGCGCGCGATAGGCGCCGACAGTAGGCTTGTTCGTGAGCACGTCGAGAACTTCGATCGCCAGGTGTGGGATGCGGTAGTAACCGCCGAGCAACAGGCTCGTGACGCCCACGGGCGCTCCCGGTCTGCACCCCGATTCGAAGAGCAGCCTTGCCCGCAGCGCAACGAGCGTGCCATCCCGCATGGCGCCGAGCTCGAGCTCGGTGCGGGATCCGGGGCCGGGCTCGGTGGTCAGGAAATCCTCGAGCCGGGTCAGGATGAGACGCACCGGCCTGCGCGTCAGTATGGCCAGGGCCGCCACGAGAGGCTGGTGGATCAAGATCTTGCCGCCGAAGCCGCCGCCCACGTGCATCGGGACGACGCGCACGCTTCGTTCAGGCAAACCCAGGGCTTTCGCGGTTTCTTTACGGACATAGAACTGGCCCTGCGTTGAGGTGTACAGCGTCACTTCGCGCGTGACCGGATCCACGGCGGCCACGCAGGCCTGTGGCTCGATGTAGCCCTGATGAATCCGCGACGTCGTGTACGTCCGGCGGATCACGACCTCGGACTTGCGCAGTCCCTCTTCGAAATCGCCGCGCGAGACGGCCACCCGATTGGCGATGTTGCTGGGCCGCTCCGATTTCTTCTCCTCGACAGTCACCGTCGCGTGCGCCTGCGCGTCCCCTTCGTCGTTCTGCGTGGACGGGCGCACGAGCGGCGCGTCTTCACGCAGGGCTTCGTCGATCGACAGGACCGCCGGCAGCGGTTCGAAATCCACGGCGGTCCGGAGGGCATCGAGACCATCGGCAGCAGCGGCCTCGGTCTCTCCCAGCACCACCACCACCGGTTCGCCCGTATACGATGTCTGATCCCCGGCGAGCAGCGCACCCATACCCGGTCCCAAGCGGGCCAGGTCGGCCGCTGTCACGACCGCGACGACACCGGGGACGGCCATCGCCGGCCCACGGTCGAGCCCTCGCACCTCTGCCTTCGGGTGCGGGCTGGTCAGGACGCGCGCGTGCAGCATGCCGGGAAGCCGTAGATCTTCCGTGTAGCGGATGGCACCGGTGATCTTCTCGAGTCCTTCCACGCGCTTTGTGGCTTTACCGATCACGGCCATGCGTTCGCACGCTCCCGATGAGGGTACCGATACAGTTCGCCGCCGCATTGCGGAGGCCTTGCCCCGAGCGTTTTTGTTTCTGGATGAGGCCGGTTGTGCAGGGCAGCGCCGCTTCGTATGATGCAGGAGGGGTCGATATGGTCCGTCAGGCCGATCAGCCTATGGAAACGATTACAAGTCCCGAGCGCCGGTGGGACGTGGAAGGCTATGAGCGGATCGAGGCCGCCAGGCTCGAAACGTTCCCCTACGAGTATCCGGGCAGCAACGCTGTTGTGGAGATCGCCACCGACGAGTTCACGGCGGTCTGCCCCTGGTCGGGCCTCCCGGATTTCGGCAGGCTGCGCGTGCGATACGTACCCCGGGACCATGTCTTGGAACTGAAGTCGTTCAAATACTATCTACACTCCTACCGCAACGTCGGCATCTACCAGGAACACGTCGCCAATCGCATCCTCAAGGACCTGGCTGCGGCCACCGCGCCCGTCTGGATGGAGCTCGAGCTCGACTACAACGTGCGCGGTGGAGTACACACGACCGTTAACGTCCGCTGGCCGCTCGAAGAGCGCGTCCGTTAACGTGCTGCCGCGCTGACGAAGTGCAAACCAGCGCCGTCACCCCGCGGGATCGCAGGCCAGCCGAGACCCCGCGGGTGCGCCGCGATGGCTGGGTCTATCTAATCCTCTTCATCGGCTCGATCTGGCTGGCCAACTATCTGGTAAGCCGCGTGGGTGTCATCTGCGAGCCGGGGCCGGGGGGTCCGTGCCTCGTCCCGGTGTGGCCGGGCATACTGGCGCCTTCCGGGGTTCTGGCGATCGGCGCGAGCTTCACTTTGCGCGATCTGGTGCAGCGCCGGCGCGGACGCGCGATCACAATCGGTGCCATCGCGCTTGGCGCGGTTCTGTCCGCGTTCCTCTCGCCGCGGCTGGCCTTGGCCTCGGGTGCCGCGTTCCTGCTCTCGGAGTCGCTCGATCTGCTCGTCTACACGCCGCTGCAGGAACGAAATCTGATCCTTGCGACGCTGGCGTCGAATCTCGTCGGGCTCGTCGCCGATTCGATCGTCTTCTTGTTTCTGGCATTCGGCTCGCTGCGGTTTATCGAAGGGCAGATCATCGGGAAAGCATGGATGACGCTGCTCGCGCTTCCGGTGATTGCAATCTTGAGAAAGCGGGATGCTAGCTTCTACCCGCCGTCACCAGTCTCTTGACCCACAGCGCCTGCCCGAGGTGCAGGTAGTTGTGTCCAGTGATCTCCCGGCTCCCTCCGCGAACGATTGCCGGACCCCGGCCTCGGGTACGACATCTTCCAATCCCGTCGCTGACAGGGACTGGATCCATTCCCGGGTCCGCCGGCCGACCGCGATGCGATAGGGCCGAAGGCTACCGATATCCACGGCGGCACTGAGTTCTTCGACCTCCTCCCCTGTCATCTCCACGCCGAAATCGCGGCGCGAGACGTTGAGGCGGGCAGACCACTGCTCCTCATCGAAGACCTGGGGGCGGAGGTTGAGGATCGTGTTTGCCACAATGTCCTCGTAACGGGCGATGTGCCACATCAACCAAGCAATCGAGTTCAAGCCATGGGGACGGCGGCGTATCTGATCATCAGTCATTTCGTGGAGGGGCCGGTCCGCCCACGAGACACCTTCGCCACCCGTGACCTCTGCTGAATGTGTGGCGGCGTGTTCTTGGAGCAACCTCCCAGCCGTCCATACGAACATCACCCCTCAATGCTGAGGAACGGTGGAGAGGACTCCATGGAAGGACTGGCAGAATCCTCCCCGGAGAACTCTAACATGTGGGACTCAAACGACTCCCGGCCCATGTCAACGCTGCCGACCGGAACCGTCACCTACCTGTTCACTGACATCGAGGGGTCCACACGCCTCCTGCACGACCTCGGCGACCGCTACGCCGAAGTTTTGGCCGCGCATCACCGGATTCTCCGCTCAGCATTCGATGCATTTGGCGGGCGAGAAGTTGAGTCGCACGGTGACGGCTTCTTCGCCGCGTTTCCTCGTGCCAGAGACGCCGTCGCGGCGAGTATCGCCGCACAGCGCGCCATTGCGGCACACTCGTGGCCTGAGGGCAAGATGGTGCGCGTCCGGATGGGCCTCGACACCGGGGAGCCTCTGGACGCCGAGACCGGATACGTGGACATCCACATTCATCGGGCGGCCCGCATTTGCGCAGCCGGATGGGGCGGGCAGATTCTGATCTCCCAGGCGACGCGCGAACTGGTGGCCGACGATCTCCCGATTGGGACGAGCTTGCGGGATTTGAGGGAGCACCGGCTCAAAGATCTCGCCAGTCCCATTCGCGTGTACCAGGTTGTCGTCACAGATGTGCCGTGCGACTTCCCCTCGTTGAGATCCCTCACCAGTCTGCCCAACAACCTACCTTTGCAGTTGACGAGTTTCATCGGGCGGGAGCGGGAGATGGGCGAAATCAAGGCGCTTCTATCCCGCAGCCGTCTCCTAACACTGGTAGGCTCCGGGGGGTCGGGCAAGACGCGGTTGGCGCTCCAGGTCGCGGCAGAACTCCTCGAGGAATCCAAGGATGGGGTGTGGCTGGTGGAGCTGGCTGCCCTCACCGATGCAGGTTTGCTGGCGCAGACAGTGGCGGCGGCGCTAAATCTGAGAGAGCAGCCGGGGCGGACGGTCGAGGCCACTCTCACCGATTACCTCGAGCCCAGACAGATCTTGCTGGTCCTGGATAACTGCGAACATCTCCTCTCCGCCTGCGCCGAACTCGGTGAAGGCCTGCTCCGCACATGCCCGCGGCTTCATCTGCTCGCGACCAGCCGCGAAAGCCTGGCGATCTCGGGAGAGCTCACATACCGCGTCCCTTCGCTCGCGGTGGCCGAGCTGCGGCGGCTTACTTCCGTCGACGCGCTGATCCAGAACGAAGCCGTCAGGCTGTTTGTGGATCGCGCCACGTTGGCAGCGCCGGCCTTCAGGTTGACCGAACGGAACGCGGCGGTCGTCGCGCAGATCTGCGACCGCCTCGATGGCATTCCGCTTGCGATCGAGTTGGCCGCCGGGCGTATGAAAGGGATGTCCGTCGAGCAGATCGCCGCGAGGCTGGATGATCGATTCCGCCTGCTGACAGGCGGCAGCCGCACCGCCCTTCCGCGGCAGCAAACGCTGCGGGCCGCGATGGACTGGAGTTACGAGATGTTGTCAGACCCCGAGCGGATCGTGCTGCGGCGGCTGTCGGTATTCGTCGGGGGCTGGACGCTCGAGGCCACCGAGGCCGTCTGCGCCGGTGATGGCCTCGAGCCCAGCGACGTGCTCGACCTGGTCATGCACCTGCTCGACAAATCGCTTGTGTTCATGGAGGACTCCGACGGCGAGGCGCGCTACCGGTTCCTGGAAACAATCCGGCAGTACGCCAGGGACAAGCTCGTGGAGGCTGGTGAAGCCAACCGGGTGCGCGACCGGCATCGAGACTGGTGCCTCGAACTGGCCGAGCAGGCCGAGCCGCACCTCACCGGCCCGGCGCAGCCCGTCTGGTTCGAACGGCTAGAGGTGGAGCACCCGAATCTACGCGCAGGCCTGGAGTGGTGCAAGACCGGGGACAACGCGACCGAAAAAGGGATGCGGCTTGCGGCCCCGCTCTGGCGATTCTGGAATGTGCGTGGCTACTGGAGCGAAGGGCGAGAATGGCTGGAGGGCGCCCTCGCCAGAGCTGGGAACGCCTCTCCGGCGGTCCGATTGAAGGCACTCTCCGGAGCGGGCGTGCTGGTCTGGAATCGGGACGAGAGCGCGATGATGCTGCTGGAGGAAAGCCTCGCCCTGGCCCGCGAGTTGGGAGACAAGCGAGCCATCGCAGACGCGCTGAGACTGCTGGCCCGGCCCGTCCGGGAACAGCTCGACTACGACCGGGTCCGGGCATTGGGTGAGGAAAGTCTAAGGCTCTTTCGCGAGCTCCACGACCCGGCGGGGATCTCCGTGGCGTTGCGCGTCCTGGGGGTCCACGCTAGGGACTACCATGAGTATGAGCGGGCGATACCCGCCCTTGACGAGAGCCTGAAACTGGCCCGGGCCCTGCAGGACCGACGAGGGGTAGTCTGGTCGCTCACTAATCTGGCCATCGTGGCTGGCGAACAGGGAGACTACGCAAAGGGAGTGACGATCGGCAACGAAGCCTTGTCCACGGCTCAAAACCTGGGGGACAAGCTTGGGATGGCGGACTCGCTTCACACCCTTGGCCGTATCGCCGGATATCGCGGAGATCATGAGCAAGCGGCGGGGCTTCTGGAGGAGGCTTTGCGTCTTATAAAGGAGCTAGGGAGCAAGGCCGACCACGCCAACGTCCTACGCTCCCTGGGACTTGTGGCTCAGGACCAGGGCGACTATGAACGGGCGAAGAGACTCCACGAGGAGTGCGTTGCTCTTCTTGAGGAGACAGGAGACAGATGGACTCGTGTGAGAACGACATTGATTCATGCGGATGCCCTGCGTGCGCTTGGTGTGATCGCACTGCATGAGGGAGACTTCACACGCGCGAGGGCGTTGCTCGAGAAGAGCCTGGCTTTCTTCGGCGAGACGAGGAATCGGCGGCTTGCTGCGCAGGCGTTAGATGACTTGGGCGCGGTCGCACGCCGAGATAGTGATGCGCAGCGAGCCAGGGCGCTTCATCAGGAGGCGCTGGCGCTGCGTCGGGATATGGGAGATAAGCGGGGCATCGCTGAATCGCTCGAAGGCCTGGCGGCTGTTGCGGTGTCCCAACAGCAGTTCGATCGAGCTGCAGCGCTTTTTGGCGCGGCGCAGGCCCAGCGAGTCGCCATCGGTGCCCCGCTGCCTCCCGCAGAACGGCCCGACTATGAGGAAAGCGTGACCGACACGCGTAGCGGCCTTGGCAAAAAAACCTTCAGGGAAGCATGGGCGCGAGGACGAGATATGAAGCTGGAGGAGGCTGTTGCACTGGGGCTTCAGAATGACGCGAAGGTTTCTCAGCCACCCCGGGGCCACTCGGCATGAGGTGATCAATGGCTGCGACGGTGCTGGACGATCGAGAAAGCATCCGATTACTACTGAGAAAGATCAACGACGCGTGGGTGAATGGCCGCACCGACGAGCTCACCGAGTACTTCGACGCGGACATGGTCATTGTGGCCCCGGGGTTTCAGGGGACCGAGCGGGGCCGCGCGGCCTGCGTGAACAGCTATAGGGACTTCGTCGCGCAGGCGAAGGTCCATGAATATACCGAGTCTGACGCTGCGGTCGACGTGTGGGGCGACACCGGCGTCGCCACCTACAGGTTTCACATCGTCTACGATATGGGCGGCGCGACCTACCGCGAGTCTGGATGGGATATTTTCGTCTTTGGGCGAGAAGCCGGCACGTGGCGGGCGGTGTGGCGAACGCTGGTCGTTGCCCCCTAGCTGTTTTCTAAGGTGCTCGCCCAGCAGGGCGTCGGCCCAAACTCAATCCACTCCGGGATGAGCGTGGTGAGTATTGGTGGCATGAGAATCTGACGGTCGAGTTGATGCATCCAGGCCCAGACAAACTCGAGGTGAGGTTCCTTCGATGGAATTGCGCCGCCAGATGTGAGGTCGCGAATGTTGGCGGCGAACACCAGGTTGAGCTCGTGAAATGCGCCAATGGCGTCGGTCCAGCCGTTCTCCACGGCACCCAGGAACCGTCCGATCACGACGGAAACGCCGAGTTCTTCCTCGAGCTCACGGGCTAGCGCGGTTTCCGCTGGCTCGCCGAACTCAATATGCCCGCCCGGGAGGAACGTGTACGCTGCGCCTTTTCTACGCGCAAGCACGACCCGTCGGTCCAGGATGATGACTGCCCGGGCAATTACCTCGATTGATCGCGTCACGCGGATACAATAGCAGATTCTCCAACCGCGGCAGCGCGCTGATCCTGTGGTGGCGCGCTTTTGACGGCGGCCCGCGGCGCGACTTTCCAGAATCTGGGGGTGTGCGCCTCCCAATTGCCCAATAGCATGCGGGCCCGGAAACTCCCCGTGGCGCGCCCGTGGTCGATGATGAGGTCGCGCAGGCGGGCCGCATCGTCGGGCGTCAGCCGGGTGATCGTCACTAGTTGTGTGTTGTATCGGAGGGGGAGCGTGCCGCTCTCGTCGTAGACGAAGGCCTCCCCGCCCGTCATCCCGGCGCCGAAGTTTCTGCCGGCCTCGCCCAGTACGACCACGGTACCGCCGGTCATGTACTCGCACCCGTGGTCACCCACCCCCTCGACGACCGCGACCGCGCCGCTGTTGCGCACCGCGAACCGTTCGCCCACCCGTCCAGCGGCGAAGAGGCGGCCACGCGTGGCGCCATAAAGCAGCGTGTTGCCGGCGATGACATGCCGGTGGCTGGCGGGGAGTAGGGCGGCGGGGGGTGTGATCGCAATCTCCCCGCCGTGCATGCTCTTTCCCACGTAGTCGTTGGCCTCACCGACCAGTCGCAGGTGGATCCCCGGCAGCAGGAATGCGCCGAAACTCTGGCCGGCTGTTCCGGTAAAATGCAGCCGGACCGTCCCCTCCGGAAGCCCGGCATCACCCAGGCGTTCCGCGATGGCTCCGGCCAGCCTCGTGCCGACCGCCCGGTCGGTGTTGCGGATCTCCATCAGTCGCTCCACCTGCTGTCCCGCCCCGATTTCGGACAGCAGCGGCAGCAAGTGGCTTGTATCGTAGGACACCTCGGGGCGCTCGTTTCGCTCGATCATGCACCGTCGTGCGCCGTCAGGTACGGCGCTTGTATCGGCGGCCTGCTGGAGGAGCGGCCCGACATCGACACCCCCGTGGGCTCCCGCTTTCGGTCGGAGCCGTTCCGCGCGCCCGATGATCTCGTCGAGGCGGCGTACGCCGAGAGCAGCGAGCAGGCGGCGAATCTCTTCGGCCAGCCCCGTCAAGTAGCCCGTGACGTTTTCCGGTTTGCCCGGGAACTTGCGCCGCAGCTCCACGCGCTGCGTGGCGATACCGACGGGACAGGTGTTCAGGTGACACTCGCGGGTCATCACGCAGCCCAGCGCCACCACCGCGGCGCTGCCGAATCCAAACTCGTCGGCCCCCAACATCGCGGCGATCACGATGTCGCGCGCGATCTTGAGACCCCCATCGACCCGCAGCCTCACCCGCCCACGCAGGCCGTTCTGTACCAGCACCTGCTGGGTCTCAGCCAGCCCGATTTCCCACGGGACGCCAGCGTGCTTGATGGAGTCGAGCGGTGATGCGCCTGTTCCACCCGCATGCCCGCTGATCTGTATCGTGTCGGCAAACCCCTTCGCAACCCCAGCGGCGATCGTGCCGACCCCGGCTTCCGCCACCAGTTTCACGGCCACACGTGCCCGAGGATGTAAATTCTTGAGATCGTAGATGAGCTGTGAGAGATCTTCGATGCTGTAGATGTCGTGGTGCGGGGGAGGGGAGATCAGCGTGATGCCCGGCTGCGACCGGCGGATGCCGGCAATCTCTTCGCTCACCTTGTGGCCCGGGAGCTGTCCGCCCTCTCCGGGCTTGCTGCCCTGCGCGATCTTGATCTCGAGCTCGCCGGCCGACAGCACATAGGCGGGTGTAACCCCGAAGCGCGCTGAGGCGATCTGCTTGATCGTGCTGTTGGGCCAGTCGCCGTCCGCGCGGCGCGGGTACCGGACGGCATCCTCGCCGCCTTCGCCGCTGTTTGACCGCGCGCCGATGCGATTGGCCGCGATGGCCAGCGTTTCATGGGCTTCGCGTGAGAGCGCGCCGTGCGACATCGCCGAGACCACGAACCGTTTCACGATCTGGCTGGCGGGCTCCACCTCCGCAAGCGGCACGGGATCCGCCGGAACGAACTCCACCAAGTCGCGCACTTCGGTCGCCGGACGCTCGCTGACCAGAGTTTCCAACCGCCGGTGACCTTCTCCATCTTCGCGGACCGCCTGCCGCATCGCCTTTACGACATACGGGTTGAACGCGTGATACTCGCCGTTCCGTCGAAAGCGCACCAAACCGGCTTCCTCCAGCGGCCCCTCGACGCGGTAGGCCTGCGCATGCCGTTCCAGCGTCATCCGCGCGATCTCCTCGACATCCAAGCCGCCCAAATGCGCCGGCGTTCCGGCAAAGTGTTCATTGATGAGCTTCTGGGAGAGACCAACCGCTTCAAAGATCTGCGCGCCGTGATACGCCGACAGCGTGCTGATCCCCATCTTGGAAATGATCTTGAGAAGCCCATCCTCCACGGCCTGCCGCCAGGCTTCGATGCGCCCTCTTGCGTCGTGCGCGTCAGCGGATTCAGCCGTGATGGTCTGCAGGGCGAGGTACGCATGCACCGCGCTGGCCCCGTACCCAATGAGGCAGGCAATGCTGTGGATGTCCCTTGCCTCGCCCGCCTCCACGACGAGACCGGTTTGGTAGCGCAGCCCGCGGCGGATCAGGGCGTGGTGCACGGCGGAAACCGCGAGCAGCATCGGGATCGGTGCGCGATCGTGCGCCACGCCCTGGTCGGTGAGGACAAGAATCCCCACACCCCCGGCCACCGCCCCACACGCCTGCTCGATCAGCGTATCCAGCGCCCGGTGCATCTCCATCGGGCCTTCGCCCGGGGACCACAACGCAGACAGCGTTGAGGTGGGAACCGGGGCCCGGATGCGGATCGCGCCCATCATCTCTCCCGTGAGTACAGGAGAGGGTAAATGCAGCAGCCGCGCGTGCGTGGGATCCTCCTCCAGCAGGCTCTGCTGCGGTCCCAGGTACCCTCCCAGCGACATCACCAGGCGCTCGCGGAGTGGATCGATCGGTGGATTGGTGACCTGAGCGAACCGCTGGCGGAAGTAGTGGGCCAGGGTTCGCGGGCGCGTCGCCAGCGCCGCAAGCGGCGTGTCATCGCCCATCGAGAATACCGGGTCCTTCCGCTCCTCCACCATAGATCGCAGCACCCGGTCGATATCCTCAGCCGCGAAGCCAAAGACCCGTTGCTGGATCACGAGGTTGGCGGGGACTACCCACTCAGCCGGCGCGTGCACGTCGGTCAGCCGCACCATGTGGCGTTCCACCCAGTCCTCGTACGGGTGGCGCATCGCACACAAGCCCTTGATCTCGCCGTCATGCAGCACGGCGCCCTTGTACGTGTCGACCGTGAGGATCTGGCCAGGCCCAAGCCGACCCTTCTCGACGATGCGCTCAGGAGCGAGGTCAACGACGCCCGCTTCCGACGCGACCGCGACCAGCCCATCATGCGTGATCACATACCGCGCGGGCCGGAGGCCATTGCGGTCGAGCGCTGCGGCAGCGAAGCGGCCGTCAGAGAATGCCAGCGCGGCGGGTCCATCCCATGCCTCGACCAGGCAGCCGTGGTACTCGAAGAAGGCCGCCACCGCGGCGGGCAGATCCGCGATACCTTCCCAGGCGCTCGGCACGAGCATCAGCATCGCGTGCAGAAGATTGCGGCCGCTCCGGGTCAACAGCTCCAGCACGTTGTCCAGCATCGCACTGTCGCTGCCGCCGGGCTGAATGATGGGGAGCAGATCGCCGACGCCGTCCGGCCAGAGCGGCGATCGCAGGCCGGCCTCGCGCGAGGCCATCCAGGTGACATTGCCCTGCAGCGTATTGATCTCACCGTTGTGCGCCAGCAGGCGGAACGGCTGCGCAAGGGACCACGAAGGCGACGTGTTGGTGCTGTAGCGCTGATGGAAGACCGCAATCGCCGTCTCAAACCCGGGGTCGGTGAGATCCGGGAAAAAGCGCGGTAACTGCGGGGAGACCAGCAGGCCCTTGTACACCATGGTGGCGTGTGACAGCGAGGGAAGGTAGAGGCCCAGGCGCTCGGCCGCAGCACGCTTCTCGATGACCCTGCGCAGCCGGTACAGCGCGCGCTCGAAGACATCATCGTCCAGCCCCTCGGGACGCGAGATGACCACCTGCGCGATGTCGGGCATCGTGCGGCGAGCGTGTTCGCCCAGGGCCGACGGATCTACCGGGACCTGCCGCCACCCAAGGATGCGCATGCCGGCCTGCTTGCATGCGGCGGTGACGAGGACGCGCGCTCGGCGCGCTGAGTCGGTCTCTTGTGGAAGGAACACCATCCCGGCGGCCAGGTCCGCGTTGGGAACTTTGAGGCGGAGATCGCGGCGCAGCAGTGTGTACGGAATGTGAGTGAGCACTCCGGCGCCGTCGCCGGTTCGCGCGTCGGCGGCAACCGCGCCGCGATGGGCCATGGCGCCCACGGCGCCCAGCGCGCGGTGGAGGACGTCGTGACTGCGACGGCCTCGCCGGTCGGCGACAAACCCAACGCCGCACGCGTCGCGTTCACGATTCCAGGTCAAAGGGATGGTCGGCAGCGGGCTATCCTACCGGCGTGACCGCCGCCTCATCCCGCTCACCCGTGCGGATCCGATAGACCCGCTCGACCGGCAGGACGAAGATCTTGCCGTCCCCTACCTCGCCGGTCTGGGCTGCGCGAAGCACGGCCCGCACCGTGGGCTCGACAAAATGATCGGAGACGCCGATCTCGAGCCGGACCTTTTCCGACAGTTCCATCTTGACCGTTGCTCCGCGGTACGTCTCGACCCGCTCGGTCTCCCCGCCGTGGCCCTGGACTCGGTTGATCGTCAGGCCCCGCACCTCGGCCTTGAACAGCGCTTCGAGGACCTCGCCGAGCTTCTCCGGCCGGACGATCGCCACCACAAGCTTCATGCGCGATCCGCGGTCGGTTCGAGTGTGCGCTCGGCGCCCGACGGCGCGGGCTCCGACAGCACCAGGATGGCGCCTTCGCCGGTGGTGTAGGCTTCTTCACCGTGCTGGCTAACGTCCAGCCCGAGTCCCTCGGTCGCGGGATCCACCACCCGCAGCGGGACGATCATGCCGACCAGTTTCAGCAGGATGAGCGTGCCGGCCCCGCTGTAGGCGATCGCGGCCAGGATGGCCACCATCTGGATGCCGACCTGCGCGGCATTGCCAAAGAGCAGACCGTCGGCGACGCCGTTCCAGGCCTTCTGCGCCAACACGCCGGTCAGCAACGCGCCCACGGTGCCTCCGATGCCGTGCGCGGCCAGCACGTCCAGCGAATCATCCAGCCTCGTGCGCGCCCGCCATTGAATTGCGAAGTAGCTGGGCAACGCCGCCACGGCGCCAAGGGCGATGGCGGCAATCGGGCTCACGAAACCGGCGGCCGGCGTGATCGCGACGAGCCCCACGACGATCGCGGTCGCCGCGCCCACGGCCGTGGCCTTGCCGGAGCGGGTGTAGTCGAGCAGGGTCCAGACGACCAGCGTGGCCGCCGGCGCCAGCATCGTGTTCGTGAACGCGAGCGCCGCGATGGCATTGGCCGCAAGCGCGCTCCCGCCGTTGAAGCCAAACCACCCGAACCACAGCACGCCCGCACCGAGCAGGGTGAACGGAACGTTGTGCGGCAGGATCGCCCGGCGCGCGTAATCTTTGCGGGCGCCCAACGCGAAGGCCGCGACGACGGCGGCGACACCCGCATTGATGTGCACGACCGTCCCGCCGGCAAAGTCGAGGGCGCCGAGCTTTCCGAGCCATCCGCCCCCCCAGACCCAGTGCGCGATCGGCGCGTAGATGGCGATGCCCCAAAGCGTGAGGAAGATCAGGTAGGCCTTGAACTGCATGCGCTCGACAATGGCGCCCGAGATCAGGGCGGCGGTGATGATGGCGAAGGTTCCCTGATAGACCATGAAGAGCACGTGCGGGATGGACCCCTGCGCCTCGAGGCCCACACCCCTCAGAAGGGCCCGCGAGAGATCACCGATCCATGACGAGCCGGGGGCGAAGGCGAGCGAGTATCCCACCACTGCCCATCCGATGCCCACGAACCCGAGGGCGGCGAAGCTCATCATCAGGGTGTTCAGCGCATTCTTCGCCCGGACCAACCCTCCGTAGAAGAAACCCAGCGCGGGGGTCATCAGCAGCACCAGAGCGGTAGCGACCAGCATCCACGCTGTGTCGGCTGCCACCACTCCACCAGTTGAGGGCATTGCCATCACTCCTCCCACCGTGCGAGTTGGGCCGCAAAGCGACAGGACGCCCACGTCAGGGCGTCCCGGCCCAAAAACGCCAAAAGCCCCCGATGTGGGGGCTTCATGGCCCGACTGCCTATTCGAATTTGAGCCTTTATAGCACGCTCACGCCGCTACTGTCAACGGCGACTACAATTGCGGCCCGCTTAGTGTGAGCTCACAGGAGTAGCCTGCTGATAGCGCGAGGGCGTGACCATTGCGAAATTGGCCAGGTTCGTGAGTGGAAGCTCAATGCCGCCCTCCGTCACCCAGATCTTTGGCCAGTGAACCTTGGCTATCGCCGTCACCATTGAGGCGGCGATCAACAATGAGCCCAGGGGGCTGAACAAACCAAGGGCAAACAGCAGGCCACCGCCGAACTCACAGATGCCGGCAATCATCGGATCGTTGTGCGTGTCCAGCTTGCGCCTGGCGCCCGCGTGGTCGGTCAGTTCGTAGTCGGGGAAGGTGGCACCCTCCTGGATATCCGCTCGCATGACGGACCTCCTTCCTGCTGCACCCGTACGACTATGCTACTCCTGTCGATAGATACGGTGTAGGATGCTCGTATGGACGTTAGGATGGAGCCACTGGGGACTTTCCGCTACCCGATTCGTGTGGGGCGGTTCGACGGCACTGCTTTTGAGACCGTTGAGGCGCTCGTAGACACCGGTGCGACGTGGACCTGGATCCCTCGGCCGATCCTCGACCGGCTGGGCATCCCAGTCGCCGATCATCGAGAATTGCAATTGGCTAACGGGCAGATCGTCGAGCGGGAGTCCGGTTGGGCGCTGGTGACCGCGGAAGGCGTCACGGTCCCGACCATCTGTATCTTTGGCGATCCTAACTCAATCCCGCTCCTGGGGGCAGTAACACTCGAGGAGTGCAGCCTTGCGCCGGATCCTGTTCGGCAGCGCCTGGTCCGCGTGATCGGCCTCGCGCTCGCTGGCGTCGCCGCTAACGTCCGAGCCGCTTCACCGCCTCCCGTTGAAACCGCACGTCAACCATCGTCTCCATAGGGATCGGCGTACTGTAGTCGGCGAGACCGGCGTCCCGGAACGTTTTCTCCATATCAGTGATCGTCGGCCTGATGATCCGCATGTCCGCATAGTAGAGCAGGGGTGGCTCGGCTTGGAGGATCTCGTCGCGAACGCCGGTATATTTCTTGTAGGCAGCGACATTATCGGCCTCGAGAAACTTCGGGGCCTGCATGGTGCGCGCCGCCTGGATCAGCGCCATGAGGAAGCGCGTAGCGACTTCTGGGCGGTTCTTCATCAGGCCCCCGGAGTAGGCGAACACCGTGGTGGACGTCCCTGGCGCGAAATTCTCCAAGAGCGGCCGTGCCAGGAATTGCGCCAGCGCCGCTGAGGCAAATGGCGACCCGGTCAGCGCGCCGTCCACACGGCCCGCACGCAGGGCCGGCCCGTGATCGGGGTTAGGGAGGTTCACCAACTCGAAGTCGCGCGGGCCCAGGCCGCCGCGCCTGATACCGATCAGCAGCAGATAATGTCCTGCTGATCCGGCGCCGCCGGCCACGGCGATCCGGCGGCCGCGCAGGTCGCGCACCGATCGAATCTCGCCGGCGTCGAACAAGTCCAGGCGAGTGAGGATGCGGGTGCCGTGGCGCTGACCCCACGACGATGACGTCGCCACGATGCGGAGATCGAGTCTTCGATTGACCGCATTGAAGATGGACGCCGAGAGACCGATGGCGCCCACGTCCAGCCGGTCCTGTGCCAGAAACACCAGCGCCTCCGTGCCCGAAGCCACCCGCGTCAGCTCAACCTCGATTCCTTGCTCGCGCATGTAGCCGCGCTCGATGGCCACGTAGAGCGTGGCGAAGTTCATTAGCGGCACGTGCGCGACGATGACATTCTCAATGGCCGGCGCCGATCGAACCGGCCCCGGCAGCGCGCCGCCCGCGGCGATCACCAGCATGGCTGCGATCACGGCCGCGCGGTATCTTGGGATCCAGCGTAACCACGGTCTATCCATGCTCGATCCTCCCCTCGCGCGATTCCCATTCCTCTTGCCACGGCATCAGCCGGATCCCAAGCCAGCGCACGGCCCCGTACGAAAGCATCCCCAGCGCCGCGATGACGATGAAGCCGGCAAACATCTCTTCGGGCCGCAGCGTGTTCCAGGCAAACCAGATGAAATACCCTATCCCTTCCTTGGCCGCGACGAACTCCGCGGCGATGATCACGATCAGTGCCGTACCCAACGCCAGCCTCAGCCCGGTGAAGATCGCCGGCAGCGCGCCGGGCAGGATGACATGTCCGTACATCTGCGCGCGACGGGCCCCGAACGCGCGTCCGGCTTCGATGAAAATCCGGTCTACGCCGCCGCGGTCGTGTTGATGACAACGATGAAGAACGTGGCGATGGCCACTATTGCGATTTTCGAGGCTTCCCCCAGACCGAAGATGAGCATGACCAGCGGCAGAATGGCTACTTTGGGAATTACGTAAAGCGCCGAGATCACCGGTTCCAGCGCCACTCGCAGGCTGCGCGTAGAGCCCATCGCTAAACCAGCCAGCAGGCCGGTACCCGCGCCGATCCCAAAGCCGGCCAGCACGCGGATGACGCTTGCGCTGGTGTGCGCGGCCAGCGTGCCGTCGGCCGCCAGGCGCCAGAACGTCGCGAGCACGAGCGACGGCGGTGGAAAGAACCTCGCGTCAAGGAGATTCACCCGCACCGCCAGCTCCCACAGCGCCAGCAGGGCCAGCGGCGCCCCGGCCGCGAGCAGACGGTCGCGCGCCTCCCCGCTCACCCCCGCGTCCCGGTAGCCTCGGCCGCGGTACGCGCGCCCATTGCCTCGATGGCCTCATCGCGCAGCGCCTCCCAGATACGGTAGGATAACTGCGCGAACTCGGGCGCGGCCATCAATGCCATCCCACGCGGCCGTGGAAAGGGGACCTCGAACGTGGCCTTGGGCGTTCCCGGGCGCGCCGTCATGAGGATCACGCGATCTCCCAGCAGCAGCGCTTCCTCGATGTCATGCGTGATGTAGACGACGGTCTTGCGGTCGGACTGCCAGAGCGCTAGCAGCTCGTCCATCAGGATCAGGCGCGTTTGGGCGTCGAGTGCGCCCAGCGGCTCATCCATCAACAGAACTTCTGGATCGTTGGCGAAGGCGCGGGCAATTCCAACGCGCTGTCGCATCCCTCCCGACAACTGCCGCGGATACGCGTTCGCAAAGTCGCGCAGGCCGACCCGTTCGATCCAGCGATCCACAACCCGCGTGCGGGCCGCCTCCGGCACGCCGCGCATCTGCAGCCCGAACGCAACGTTGTCGTGCACGGTCTTCCACGGGAAGATGGCGTACTCTTGAAAGACCAGGCTGTGGAGCGGCTTGCCTCGGTCGCCCGCCGTGATGGCGACCCTTCCGGAGGTGTGCGGCACCAACCCCGCGAGGATGCGCAGCAGCGTCGATTTTCCGCAGCCAGAGGGGCCCACGATGCACACGAACTCGCCGTTGCCGACTTCAAAGGAGACGTCCCGGAGCGCGACGAGCTGCCGGGCGCGTCCGTGATAAACCTTCGTCACATCAACGAGGGTGATCTTCGGAGCCATCGGCCTGCGGAATGCCCCCGGGCACCGGCTCGGGTGTGGCTCGATGCGGGATTCCGCTAATTCTCAATAAGTCCGTCAGCGTGGCGCAGTAGTTGGGCAGCCCAAGAGACCCGGGGTTTACCGGATTCGCGTACGAGAAGTGGCGGTGGTCCAGACAGAAACGGTCCCAGAGCCGGTCGCGGTATGGGATGCGGTACTGAAAAAGCATCAGCAGGAGTTTCATCAGCGGGATGGGGATGGGCATCCGAAAGTAGATCCGCTTGTCCAGGTAGGCGCAGACTTCTTCAACGGCCTGGTCGAACGTCACCCGCTGCTGGCCCAATACGATCGAACGGGGCCCGGGATCCAGAGGCGGATGATCGATCAGGTACCGGACAATCAGAGCGGTGTCCTGGCCGTGAATGATGTGGAAGCTGCCGTCGGCCCGAAAGAATCGGATGAGATCAACCCACTTCACCAGCTTAGGCAGGCCCTCCGACAAGAATGAGTGCGGTTTGTGCGCGTCGCCGCCCAGCACGACGGTGGGAAACAAGACCGTGAGGCGGGGGGCGATGGCCAACCCTGGCAGCCGCTGGAGGCAATCGTACTTGGACCGAACGTAATCGGTTCCAATCTCGCCGGCGATGTCGATGGGCCGGCCATCACGATTCAGGATGCTGGCCGTGGAAAAGTACAATGCCTGCTCGCACACCGCGGGATCCAGCAGCTCGAGCAACTCGAGCGTCTTCGCAACATTCACGAAAAACGCCTGCGTCCCGCCCCAATCAACGGCGGTCAGCACGGCGACGTTCATCGTCTTCAGCAGGCCGGCGAACGAAAGGATATCCTTCAGATCGCCTTGCAGGAGATTGATTCCGGAGCGGTAGCCGGTGTCCAGGCGCAGCCGGGCCGGATCTCTCAGCAGGAGAAACAGCTCGTGGTTGGTTTCCCGAATGAGGGTGTCGGTAATGTAGTGACCGGTGGAACCGCTCGCACCGGTGATAAAGATTCGTTTTGGCGTCATGCCGTGAATGGGAGGGAAATCATCGGGCTTGCCACAGCTCTCGACACGACGGATACTTAGCCCGGCCTTCCCGAGACTCCTTCACTGCGCTCGTGGAGGCGACGCGTGCCGTGAAGCGACGATATCGGACCCGGGTGATCCCATAGCACGAGGCCGGCTTGCATGAGCATGCACACAATTGTATGATTATTCATATGGCGAATCACCGGCAGGCGGTCCTGGCCCTCGAAGACGGGTTCGTCCAGGTTGGCGAGAGCATCGGCGCGCCGGGCTGGACCGGCGGCGAGGTCGTGTTTACGACTAGCCTCACCGGTTACCAGGAAGTTCTGAGCGATCCATCCTATCGCGGGCAGATCGTCGTCATGGCGTACCCCTTGATCGGCAACTATGGGTTCAGCGATGCCGGGCTCGAATCGAGCGGCCCGCAGGCGGCGGGGTTCGTCGTCCGATGGGGCGCACCGGCCTCCGGCGCCTCAGAAGCGCAACGCCGGGGAGCGCAGGCAGGGCGAGACCCCCGGGGCGATGCCGCCGTTGAGTACAACGGACTTCACGCCTACCTTCGCGAGCGCGGCATCGTCGGTATCGCGGGCACTGACACACGCCGGCTCGTCCGGCACCTCCGTACGGGTGGGGTGCGCCGTGGCATTATCTCAACCGAAGACGAGTCGCACGGCGATCTCGTGGCCAGGGCCCGGGAGCTTCCGGATCTCGGTGAAGTCGATCTCGTCGCCCAGGTGTCGACGCCTGAGGCCGTCCGCTACCCTTCGGACGGCCCGCGCATCGCGGTGCTCGACTGCGGGGTGAAGCAGGGTATCGTCAACAACCTGCGCGTGCGTGGCTGTGATGTCACCGTCCTGCCGCACAATGCGACGGCCCATGCTATCCGCGCCACAGGAGCCCAGGGCCTGGTGATCACCAACGGTCCCGGCGATCCCGCGCGCCTCCAGTCGATTGCCGACGAGGTGCGCGCGGTGTGGGAGGAGATGCCCGTGATGGGAATCTGCCTGGGCCATCAGATTCTCGCCATCGCCGCGGGAGCGCGTACCTTCAAGCTGCCGTTTGGCCACCGGGGATCCAATCATCCAGTACGTGACGAGACGACCGGCCGGGTCGCGGTCACCACCCAGAACCACGGGTTCGCCGTCGACGAGGCGTCCCTGGAAGGCAGCGGGCTCGAGGTCACCCACCATAACCTGCACGACGGGACGGTCGAAGGCATGCGCCATCAGCGGCTGCCGATCTTCTCGATACAGTTCCATCCGGAAGGGCGCCCCGGTCCGCAGGATTCGGCATACCTATTTGATCGGTTTCTCGAGATGGTACGCCCGCGTGACTGATCTCTCCAAAGTCCTCATCATCGGCTCCGGCCCGATCATTATCGGACAGGCGGCGGAATTCGACTACTCAGGGACCCAGGCGTGCCGCGCGATCCGAGAAGCCGGGCTCGAGGTCGTGCTCGTCAATAGCAACCCCGCCACGATCATGACCGACGCCGAGGTCGCGGATCGCGTGTACATCGAGCCGCTGGTCCCCGAGGTGCTGGCCGGAATCATCGAGCGGGAGCGGCCGCAAGGGCTGCTGGCCACAATGGGGGGGCAGACCGGGCTCAATCTCGCGGTCGCGCTGGCAGACCAGGGCGTGCTCGACCGCTTCGGCGTGCGGGTGCTTGGCACGCCCATGGCTGCCGTGGCGCGCGCAGAGGATCGGGCCCTCTTCAAGGCAACGATGGCCGCCCTCGGCGAACCGCTCCCCACATCCGAGACGGTCGATTCGGTTGCGCAGGCAGTGGACGCCGCGCACCGCATCGGTCTGCCCGTTGTCGTGCGTCCCGCGTTCACCCTCGGCGGTACGGGCGGCGGCGTGGCGGCGACGCTCGATCAGGTGCGTGAGATCGCGCACCGCGGCATCAGTCTCAGCCGCATCGGCCAGGTCCTCGTGGAGGAGAGTGTCGCGGGCTGGAAAGAAATCGAGTACGAGGTGTTACGGGACGGCGCGGACAACGCCATTACGATCTGCAACATGGAGAACGTCGATCCGATGGGCGTGCACACCGGCGACTCGATCGTCGTCGCGCCGAGCCAGACGCTCACCGACCGCACCTACCATCGCCTGCGCACCGCGGCGCTCCACATCGTGCGCGGACTCGGGATCGAGGGCGCCTGCAACGTGCAGTTCGCCGTCGATCCCGCCGGCGAGCCGGGACGAGAGCGCTACTACATCATCGAGGTCAACCCGCGGGTCAGCCGATCGAGCGCGCTGGCCAGCAAGGCCACAGGCTACCCAATCGCGCGTGTGGCCTCCAAGATCGCGCTGGGCCAGCGCCTCGACCAGATCACCAACGCCATCACGGGCGGAACGGCGTGTTTCGAGCCCGCCCTCGACTACATCGTCATCAAGATTCCCCGCTGGCCGTTTGACAAGTTCCCCGGCGTGGAGCGCACGCTCGGCACGCAGATGAAATCCACCGGCGAGGCCATGGCGCTGGGCCGCACCTTCGAGGAGGCGCTGCTTAAAAGCGTGCGGTCGCTGGACATGGGCGCGGTCGGCCTATGGCATCGAATGGTCGACGGGTGGTCCGACGAGGACCTGTGGGCGCGAATCCGGTCGCCTCACGAGCACCGGCTTTTTGCCCTTGCCGAAGCGATACGACGCGGCACGGACGAGGCCGCGCTCGTTTCCGCGACCCGCATTGATCCTTTCTTCATCGGCGGGATCGCGCGTATCGTTGCGGCAGAGCGCGAGACATCGCGCGTCGGTGGGGCGCTCGGTGCCGAGGCGCTGCGCGGTCTGCTCCGGCAGGGCTTCGACGATCGCGCTATTGCCCACGCCGCGGGGCTGACCCCCCGCGATGTGCGGGAGCGGCGGCTCTCGCGCGGTCTCGTCCCCACGTACAAGAGCGTTGATACCTGCGCCGGCGAGTTCCCGGCCGCGACCCCGTACTTCTATGGAACGTACGAGGACGAGGACGAAATACCCCGTGCGCGAACCAGGGCCGCGGTCGTCTTGGGTTCAGGCCCCATCCGCATCGGGCAGGGGATCGAGTTTGACTACTGCACCGTACACGCGGTGCAGGCGCTGAAGCAGACGGGGTGGGAAGCCATCGTCATCAACAATAATCCGGAGACCGTCTCCACCGACTTTGATCTGCCGGATCGGTTATACGTCGAGCCGCTGACTCCCGAGGATGTGCGCGCGGTGGTGGAGCGCGAAGGCGCGCAGGGCGTGCTGGTACAGTTCGGGGGACAGACGCCGTTGAATGCCGCGATGCCCCTCACCCGGGCCGGCGTGCGCGTGCTCGGCACGTCGGTTGAAAGTCTGGATGCCTCGGAGGATCGCCGCAAGTTCGCCGGGCTGCTGCGCGAGCTCGGCATTCCCCAACCCGATGGGTGGACCGCGACGTCGCTCGATGAGGCCCTTGCCATCGCCCGTCGGGAGGGGCTTCCGCTGCTCGTCAGGCCATCGTACGTCCTGGGCGGCAGAGGGATGATCGTGGCGCGTTCGCTCGACGACGTGCGGGAGGCGGCGGCCGTGGCCCTGGACTCGAAGTCCGGGCCTGTGCTGCTGGATCGCTTTCTGGGAGGGCTGGAGGTCGAGCTCGACGCGGTTGCCGACGGAGCTAATCTGCTTGTCCCCGCTCTGATGGAGCAGATTGAGCGCGCGGGCGTCCACTCCGGCGATAGCCTGGCGCTGCTGCCGGCGCGGTCGGTGCAGCCCCAAACCATGAGCGCGATCATGGACTACGCCGCGCGAATTTCGTGGGCGCTGCGCGTTCGCGGGTTCCTGAACATCCAGCTCGTGATCTGGCGCGGCATTCCGTATGTGCTGGAGGTCAATCTGCGCGCGAGCCGCACCGTGCCGTTCGTGAGCAAGGCGACCGGTGTGCCGCTGGTGCGTCTGGCCACCGAGGTGATGCTCGGCCGCTCGCTCGCCGAGTTCGGGTACAACGGCACGGTCTTGCTGCCTCCCCCTCAGCGGTGGGCAGTCAAGGCGCCGGTGTTCTCGACCGGCAAGCTCTTCGGCGCCGATCCGCTCCTCGGCCCCGAGATGCGTTCCACCGGGGAGGTCATGGGGACCGGCCCGACCCCGGCGGCGGCGCTGCGGAAAGCCTTTGTGGCGGCGGGATTTCCGGCGTCGCTGGGCCACGCCATGCTCCTGTCTGTGGCCGATCGTGACAAAGGAGAAGCGGCCGATCTGGCTGTTCAGGCGATCGCGCAAGGATTTGCGTTGCTCGCCACACCGGGCACGGCCGCCGCGCTGGCCTCGCGCGGTCTCGGTGATCAGATGGTTGGCGCCGAAGAAGCCGCGGCCATGGTGCGGTCTGGGAGAATCAGCGTGGTCGTGAACACCCCAACGCATGGGTACCGGGCGGATCGCGCGGGTTTTGGGCTGCGGCGGGCGGCGGTCGAACTCAATGTGCCGCTTGTGACGTCGCTCGACTCGGCGCGCGCGATGTTGGAGGCGTTTACGTCCGCGGTCGAACTGGAGCTCTCACCGCTCGCGTGACGAGCCGCGTGTGTGGAGTCTAGCCCAAACGCCCGCGCAGGCGCGGGTCGGCCAGGTCACGCAGCCCATCACCCAGCAGGTTGAGCCCGAGTACCGCGATCAGAATGGCGACGCCGGGGAAGATCGTAATCCACGGCGCGATCTGCATGAACATCCGGCCGGCGGTAATAATCGTGCCCCAGCTGGGAATGTAGGGCGGTAATCCCACGCCCAAAAAGCTCAGCGCGGCCTCGGCCAGCACCGACTCCGCGAAAATGAACGTACCCTGCACGATGACCGGCGCCAGGCAGTTCGGCAGCACGTGGCGGGCCAGGATGCGCGAGTCACGCGCGCCTAGCGCCTGCGCGGCCTGCACGTAGTCGAGCTCGCGCACGACCAGCGTGGCGCTGCGCACGACCCGCGCCACGCGCGGCGTGAAGACGATCGCGAGTGCGATGATGACGTTCGACAGCCGCGCTCCCAGCGCCGCCATCAACGCGATCGCCAGCAAGGTCGTCGGGAACGCCATCAGGCCGTCCATGATCCGCATGATGATGCGATCCAGCCGGTCGTTGTACCCTGCGAGCAGACCAAGCGCGGTTCCCACTCCGGCGGCGCAGGCGACGACCAGGCTGCCGACCAGCAGCGAAATGCGCGCCCCATAAATCACGCGGCTCAGGATGTCTCGCCCCAGGTTGTCCGTCCCGAAGGGATGCAGCGCGCCCGGGGCGGCCAGCCGACTCGGGACATCGATCCCCAGCGGATCATAGGGCGAGAGCAGCGGAGCAAGGAGTGCCACCAGCACGACCGCCAGGACAATTGCTCCGCCGATCATCGTCGACCGGCTGCGGCGGAGCCCCCGCAGGATAACCGCCCAAGCCCCCGGCCGCCGGCCATATGGAACATGGGCCGGCACCGCGGCCGCGCGCTCCTGCACGGCCGCCTCACGCATATTTGACCCTGGGATCGAGATACACGTAGAGCACGTCGATCAACAGGTTGACGAGCACGTAGACGGCGGCGATAAACATCAGGATGCCCTGCACGACCGGATAGTCGCGGCGCAGCACCGACGAGATGACCAACCGGCCCACGCCCGGCAGCGCGAAGACGGTTTCCGTCACAATGGCTCCCGCGAGCAGGCCACCCAGCGCGAGCCCGATGACGGTGACGGTTGGGATCATCGCGTTGCGGAGCGCGTGGCTCGCAATGACGCGGCCTTCCCGGTTGCCTTTCGCCCGCGCGGTACGGATGTAATCCTGCCCGAGGACCTCAAGCATGCTCGAGCGCGTCATACGCGCGATCAGCGCCGAGCCGCCGATGCCCAGCGTGACTGCGGGGAGCACGAGCGAGCGCAGCGCCCCCGTGACGGACTCCCTCAAGGGCACGTACCCGGCAACGGGGAGCAGACCCAGCCACACCGAGAACAGGAGAATGAGGTTCAGGCCCAACCAGAAGCCGGGCACAGAGACGCCGAATAGCGCGATGCCCATGGAGACCTGGTCCACCCAGGTGTTGCGGCGGACCGCGGACGCGACGCCGGCCGGCAGCCCGATGGCGATCGCTATCGCGAGCGACATCAGCGTTAGGACCACGGTGGGCTCGAGCCGCTCCACGATCGCCTGCAGCACGGGGCGGTGTAGAAAGATCGAATAGCCAAGATCGCCGCGCAGCATCCGGCTATACCACAGCACGAGCTGCACATGCAGCGGCCTGTCGAGACCCATGATGCGCCGCAGGTTTTCGAGATCCTCGTTGGTGGCGTCGGGTCCGAGCATGACCGCGGCCGGGTCGCCCGGGGTGAGGTAGATCAAGAAGAAGCCGACCGTGGCGACGATCAGCAGCACCGGAAGGAGCGCCACAAGCCGGCGGACGACGTACGCGCTCATGTCTGCCGCCGCAATATACGGGACCTTTGAATACGGTCGGTGGGGGGAGAACCTGCGTGAATTATAGCATTTAGGTGCGGGTGGGCTTGCCCTCGGCTGCCGCTTCGCGCTCCCGTTCGCGGGCCGCCGGGGGCTCGACGGCCAGTGGCAGACCACCGGCGGTCGTGCCGCCATCGACGACGATCGTCTGGCCGGTGATGTAGCCGGCCTGGCGGCCGGCGAGAAACACGACCAGCGCCGCGACTTCTTCCGCGGTGCCCATGCGTCCCATTGGAATCGCGGCGATCAGGCGCCGGCGGAGCTCATCGGGCATGGCGGCCACAATCCCCGCATCGATGGCGCCTGGGGCGACGGCGTTGACCGTGATGCCCTTGGACGCCAGCTCGCGCGCCAAGACCTGCGTCAGGCCGATGAGCGCCGCCTTCGCCGCCGAATAGTTCGCCTGCCCCGCGTTGCCAACGATGCCGGCCACCGAGGTGATGTTAATGATGCGGCCGGCGTCCGAACGGAGAAGGTGCGGCAGCGCGTGCCTGCAGCAGCGCAGCGCACCGGTGAGGTTCGTCTCGATAACCGCCTGCCAGTCCTCAGGGCTCATGCGCAGCGCAAGCCCGTCGCGCGTGATCCCCGCATTGTTGATCAGGATGTCGAGGCGGCCAAACCGATCGACCGTCTCGTTGACGATGCGGCCGACATCGGCGTCGCTGGTGACATCACCCTGCAGGGCGGTGACCGCGCCGCCCGCGTGCTCCCTGTCTACCGCCTGGGCTCCGGCCGTGTTGGTGCGATAGGTGAATGCCACCCGCGCGCCCGCCTCGACAAAGGCGGCCACCATGGATCGGCCCAGCCCGGAGGAGCCTCCGGTGATCAGCGCTACCCTGGATTCCAGCGTCACGTGCGTCGCGCGATGACCTGAAGCCAGATGCGCGGCACCGCCTGGAGCTTGAGGTCTTGGAACGCCTGACGGACACCGATCTTCAACGCCTCTGCCCCGATCTCAAGAGGCACGCCAGGGAGCGCGCCCTCGATGAACAGCGAAAACTCACTGATATCCTCCCAGGCCTGGCAGGACAAACGCTTCTCCTGGAACTGCATCTCCGTCTCGGCAAAGCCGCTGGCCTCGAGCATCCGGCGGTATTCCTCGGCGGAATGCCACTGCATCGCCGTGGCCTTCGCGCCCCTGGCCACCACGTGGCCCTGCTCGTGGAGCCACCGCATGGCCCGCAGCACCCACACCTTGTAGAACCGATGCGTGTCCTGCGAATACGCGCCGTCAAAGAACGTCGTGTTGAAGGCCAGGACACCGTCGGGCCGCAGCACCTTGCTGATGCCGGTAATCACCTGAGCCTTGTCGCGCACCAGGTGGATCGCGTTGCAGAACACGACGGTGTCAACGGGCGGGACCAGGATGCTGAGCCGCTCCGCGGTGCCCTGAATAAACTTGACGATCGCGGACTGGATGCGCTGCGCCGCCTGCACAAGGGCCGACGCCGATGGATCAATCGCGAAGATGTGTCCTAACGGGGGAATCCCCATCCGCTGCAGGATGAGCTCGGTGGTCGCCCCGGGACCGCATCCGAGATCGACGACGTCGCTGCCGGGCCTGATGCTGGCGTGGCTGACGAGCCAGGCATTGACCTCTCTGAAGAACGGATGAGAAGCGAATTTGGCGAACGAGAATCGGGCCTCGTCGGCGTCCGCTTCCTGTTCCCCGGGCACGACGATTCTTCTACCCGGCCGTCCCTCAGGCGGGTTCGTGTCCGAAGCATAACGCCTCATCTGATTCATCACTCCACCGATATGCCGTATCGTGTTGCTGAGGACTGGGGTGCTTCCGCACCGCCTGCCCGTCTTCCTCCGTTACCGGTGCCGGATCGAGGTCACCTTGGGCTGCAGAAAGTTGAGCAGATAGTCCGGCCCGCCTACCTTGGCATCCGTGCCGCTCATGTTGAAGCCGCCGAAGGGATGCACGCCCACCAGCGCGCCGGTGCACTTTCTGTTGAGGTAGAGGTTGCCGCAGTGGAACTCGCGCCGAGCGCGAGCCAGGTGTTCGGGCGTGCGCGAGAAAACCGCGCCCGTCAGCCCGTATTCGGTACCGTTGGCGATGGCAAGGGCGTGGTCAAAGTCGCGCGCCCTGATGACGGCGACGACCGGACCGAAGATCTCTTCTTGTGCGATGCGCGCCTGCGGATCCACGTCGGCAAACACCGTGGGCTGAACATAAAAGCCCTCACCGTCGGCCGGCTCACCGCCGGCGGCGAGGCGGCCCTCGCGCTTTCCCACAGCAATGTAGTCCATGATCGTTTCCATCGCGCGGCCGTTGATCACCGGTCCGGCCTCGAAGTTATCTTTAGCCGGCCCGATCTTGAGGTCGCGCACTTTCGTCACGAACGCATCCAGCACGTCGCGATAGCGGCGCTCGTGCACGACCAGGCGCGAGCCCGCCGAGCACTTCTGTCCCTGAAACCCGTATCCTGAGACTACCGCGGCCGCAACGGCTTCGTCCAGATCCGCGCTCTCATCGACGACAACGGCGTTCTTCCCCCCCATCTCGGCGATGACGCGCTTGAGCCAGATTTGGCCCGGCTGCACTTTGGCCGCCTGCCCGTACAGCCGAATACCTACCTCCTTGGAGCCGGTGAAGGCGATCATGCGCACGCGCGGGTGCTGCACGAGAGGGTCACCGACCTCACCACCGGATCCTGTCACGACATTGAAGACCCCCGGCGGCAAGCCAGCGGCCTGCAGGACGTCGTGTAGCACATAGACGTTGGCTGGGGAGTCGCTGCTGGGCTTCAGGACCACGGTGTTGCCGGCGGCGATCGCGCCCGTGGCCATCCCGGCCGGGATGGCGAGCGGAAAGTTCCACGGCGGGATTACGGCGATGACGCCGATGGGCAGATGCGTGTACTCGCTGAACTCCTGGGGGTGGGGCGTCATCTCGTGACCGCGCGCATACCGCAGGCACTCGCGCGCGTAGTACTCCATGAAGTCGATCGTCTCGGCGACGTCGGCGTCCGCCTCGGCCCAATTCTTGCCGACCTCAAGGATCTGCCAGGCGGCCGCCGGCAGCTTGCGCCGGCGCAGGATCTCCGCGGCGCGGAGCAGTATCGCTGCCCGCTCTTCGGCCGGCACGCGGCTCCAGGTCTGGAAGGCCTGGTCGGCCACTTCGACGGCCCGCTTGACTTCACGTTCACCGCCCTTTTGACAGACCGCGACCGTTTGCGTTTTCAATGACGGGTTGAGGGACGTGAACGTGTTACCCACGGTGACGCGTTCGGCGCCAATGATCAGCGGCAGCTCGCGTCCCAGGTCGCGCTCAATGCCGGCAATCGCTTCCTGCATGGCCGCCCGGGCGTGCTCGCTGGAAAAGTCTGTCAACGGCTCGTTGCGGAACTCGGGCAGGGCCATGGATCACCTCGGGGAGTTGCGGTCCCGTAGGTCATTATAAACCCGTCCTCGGTCCGGCCCGAGCGCGGGCTGGCGGATTACCTCGCCGAGGCGCGGCGGCCGCCCGTGCGGGAGAAACGTCTGCGCGGTGTTCGGATCGCCCGCGAGCCAACCGGCGTACTCGGCCATCACGTTGGAGTTGCGAATGGTCACCGGAAAGCCATCCGCGGCGTAGGTGATCGCGTCGGCAAGAACGCGCCGGCGGTCCATCGAGCCGAACCGATCGAGCGCCGTCAGCCATCCTGCCGGCGAAGCAGGTAGCCGCCACCGCCGGCGCCCGACTCGTAGGGCTCCACGACGCTGAGCACGGCCGTCGCGGCAATCCCCGCGTCCATCGCGTTACCGCCTTCCATCAACACGCTCAGCGCCGCGGCTGTCGCCAGTGGATGTCCGGTGGCCGCCATGCCGCGCCGCCCGACGGCGACCGGACGATAGGCGCCGCCGTGGGGTCCGTTCATGCGGCGCGAAGCCGCGGATCCAGGATGTCTCTCAGGCCGTCGCCCAGCAGGTTGAACCCGAGAACTGCAAGCATGATAGCCAGACCGGGGAACACGGCGACCCAGGGCGCCGCGTCCATGTATCGGCGCCCGGCGCTGAGCATCGTGCCCCACGACGGGTCGGGGGGCTGCGTTCCAAGCCCCAAAAAGCTCAAGGCCGCTTCGGCCAGGATGGCCGTAGAAAGATTCAGCGTTGTCTGGACGATCAGCGGCGCCGTGATGTTGGGGAGCACGTGTGATATCATCACGCGGCCATCGCTGGCTCCCACCGCCCTGGCCGCGGTGACGTACTCGTCCTGGAGGATTGAGAGCACGGTGCCCCGGGTCAGGCGCGCAAAGGTGGGGACGTACACGATTCCAATCGCGATCGTCGCGTTGATGAGGCTCGGCCCCAGGATGCCGGTGATAAAGATCGCCAGGATGAGC
>Ga0187893_10000583_pt1 | contig 93833 bp, 86 predicted proteins | sample MA1701074metaG_FD_139574 | JGI IMG/M metagenome (GOLD analysis project Ga0187893, IMG submission 139574) | White microbial mat communities from a basaltic lava cave in the Kipuka Kanohina Cave System on the Island of Hawaii, USA - MA170107-4 metaG ... | reverse complement strand
CTGACGAGGATCTCGCCGCAGTTCGTCTCGCCCCACACAGCTTCCACGCCGATTGGAATTACGGCATCTCTCCTCATTGAAACTTGACCAGGTTATTTTTGCGCGGGCCCTTAGTTCGAGTTTCGCCATTTTTGACGAGCCAGGGAGCGCCCGGATCGTCGAGATCGAGGCGCGACGGGAGCGGCGAGCGGAGAAGAAGCGCAAGGGACGCGCCCCCACGGAGGGAGAGCCGCTCAAGCGCGTCCTGATCTTCCTGTCCGACGACGACATCACCCGGCTGAAGTCCGAAGTCGGCGAGCGTGCGATGAGCACCAAGGTCCGGGAGATCATCAAGGCGCACCTGGCGCAGCGAGCGTGACCATGGAGCCGATCCGCAACGAGCACCAGGAGATCGTCGGGTACCGCGAGCCGGTACCCGTCGGTCGGGTCATCGTCCGCGACAAGCACGGACAGCTTGTCGGCTGGACCCAGTTCGGCCAGACGAGGAAGAAGGGCGGGACCCTCGTCTCATTTCAGGAGAATGAAGGGCTCCTCTACAAGGACCTCCGCTGATCGTGTCCGACTGGAAGTTCAACCCTGGCAGGGTCATCGTCACCAGGACTGCCGTCGAGGTTCTTCTCCCCCACGATATGTTCCGCGCCCTGGCTTGCCACCTCTCCGGAGACTGGGGCAATGTCGATGCCGAGGACTGGCAGGCGAACGAGGACGTGCTCAACGACGGGACCGGCCTGCTGTCGGTCTACCGGTCGTCGCCGGACAAGAAGTTCTACATCATCACGGAGTGGGACCGGTCGCTGACTACGATCCTGCTGCCGAGCGACTATTGACTTCAGTTCTCAAGGTCCAAGGTCCAGTTCTCGAACGCCGATTCTCCCGCAACCCTTGGAACTTCACCGCTACTCCTGCTCCTTACGCTTTTTGACGTCAATCGCCGTCCAGAACGCATCGACGTTGGGACTCGGAGCAAGGTCGATCAGGAATCCACTCATCGCCGGAGTATTGTCACTCAACATGGGGAGGTACAAATGAACACCGCTCTGCATGACGTGCTGGAAAAACTTCTGTCTGAAAGACTGGCTCCTATTTCGCCAGTTCCCGTGATCCACAAACCCGCCCGTGGCAATCCCGCTCTCATGATCCCACACGCCGATGTAGGGCTGCTGATCGATCGCTGTCTTGTCGATCCTGAAGAGGTTAGCGACGACGACGTTCGTAGCCCCCGTGCCAGAAGCCATCACCACCAGGCTATGAGTCTTGTCCAACAGCGACTGGGGAATCAAACCGGAAACGGTCGTCGGTTCGACGTGCTCGTATTGCCCAGACGGACAAAGCGAGTTCCACCTCTCGAAGGCGCTGTATTCCGGATTGTGCCAGCTGAATTTCACCATCTCTTGCTCCAAGTCTCCGTGCTCCCTCTATATCGACCATACGCCATGCGGACACCAGGATGGGATGGGACCGATCGGATGCGTGATTACGAGAACTCCAAGGGCGTTGATTCTCCATCGCCCTACGATTTCCATGGACACTGCTTTGAGGCACAATGTGCCTCGGAAGGGAGTGCACCTTGGAGAGAAAGGGAAGGAAGGAAGATGGATGACTGCTCTCTCCAGAATATGCGAAAGACTTCTTGCACTACCCTGAGCCCGTGCTATTCGGCAGGCAGGCTCGGGACCGACTCGACCTCGGGCGCGCCGCGCGTGTGAGCGCGGATTCTCGGACGGATCGAGGATGACTGTGGTGACCGCATCATCGCCGGCGCTAGGTGGAGTCCAAGAACTGACGCGGTGGAAGAGGATTTCGACGAGGGGCAGGCCGTGGCCACAATGCGTGCACGTCGGTTCGGTGATCGCTTTCTCGGCGCTCAGCGGAGGAGGTGTCCAGGAGGTGCGGGTTTCACGCGATGCTGGACACCGATTTCACGCCATGGTGGACAGCGATTTCACGGGATGCTGGACAGGCAGTTCACGGAAGGTGGACAGCAGGTCCCCCGGTAGCCCTCCTGCAGGGGGGAAGGCCGGGCCCAAGGACAGATAGGCATTCTCGCCGACGTGCTGCACAAGCGAGGCAAACTCCAGGTGAGCAAAGAAACCGCAAAGGAGGGCGCAGGAGGGTAGGAATGGAGCTTTGCTGGAAAAAGGAAGGCCCAGGATCGCTTATAGGAGGACTTTGCGGGTCGGCATGACCCGGAACACCCAGGGAAAATTAACTTTCGGAACCCCCCTCCCCCCGGGGGGAGGGGGGAAGAGAGACGGATCCAAGGCTGGATGATGGAACGGAAGTTCTAATTGTCGTCGACGGAAGGAATAGTTGACGCCGGACACGACCTTGCGGAACTCTCCGAAGGCCACGTTGATTAGCGATTTGCGCAGATCGTTGACGGCATTGCGCAAGGCTATCCCAACCTGGACCCGTTGAGTCTCTTGAAGAATCTCCCGCAACAGAAGGCCTGCCAAGACAGTGGTATACCTTCTTGACGCTTCCCCGTCACGAGCGTCCCACAATTCCCGCAGTTGCCTACCCCACGAAACGTTCGCTGCTTCGTCAATCGGCAGATCGTCGAACCTCGGCCAGACTGCCTCCGTTGCCCAGGACCATGCAATTCCTCGCACCGGCACTTTAAGTTCTACCTGCACCGGTTCGGAAGAGTAGGTTCGCGGGAGTGACCTGCCCCCGTTTTCTGGTCCAGGTCTTATGAGAGTCAAGACCTTGTCCTAACCTTCTGGCTTCTCCGGCGAGGCGGCGCCGAGCCGGAGAAGCCACAGCAGCTCGCGGCAAACACCGCGGGCGTCCGGTAGCCGAGGGAACTGTGCGGTCGCCGAGTGTTGTACTCCTTCCTGTATGCCTCCAGCAAGACGCGGGCCTCCAGCAAGCTCATGAAGACCTCCCGATCGAGGACTTCATCCCGGAGGCGACTGTTGAACGATTCGCTGTACGGGTTCTCCCACGGGCTTCCAGGCTCGATGTAGAGCGTCTCGACCCCCGCAGTCGCCAGCCAGTCCTTCACGGCCGTCGCAATGAACTCCGGCCCGTTGTCCGATCGGAGGTGCCCGGGTGCTCCACGCGTCGCCACCAGCCACCTGAGCACGCCCACCACGTCCTCCGCAGTGATGCTCCTCGCCACCAAGATCGCCAGGCACTCCCTCGTGAACTCGTCCACGATCGGCAGGACCTTCAGGCGTCTGCCATCCACCGTCTGATCCATCACGAAGTCGTAGCTCCAGAGGTGGTCCAGGTGCTCGGCCCGGAGGCGCCAGCGGCTGCCGCCTCTCCAGCCGACCGCCCGTCTCTTCCTCTGCTTCACGGGGACTTTGAGCCCTTCCTGCCGCCACAACCGATGGACTCGTTTGCGGTTGACGCGCCAGCCCTCCTCCCTCAAGAGCGCAGTAATCCGGCGATAGCCGTAGCGGGGATGCTGCGTCGAAAGTTTCACCATTCTCCCCACGAGTTTCTCCTCCTCGCCGTTCTCCCTGGCCGGATAGCGGTGGGTAGAGCGAGGCTGATCGATCGCTTGGCAAGCCCGGCGTTCGGACACGTTGAAGGTTTCTTCGAGATGCTTCACTGCTTCTCGCCCCCGGTCCGGGCTCAGAAGTTTCCCTTGGCGACCTCCTTCAGCATGCTGATGTCGAGGGCCCGGTCCGCCACGATCTTCTTCAGGCGGGCGTTCTCCTTCTCCAGCTCTTTCAGCCGCTTCATCTCATCGGCCTTGATGCCGCCGTACTGGTTTCGCCACCTGAAGGACGTCTGCAGCGCGATCCCCAGCTTCTTGGAGATCTGCTCGACCGAGAGGCCGGCCGCCACGTCGGCGTCAGCCTGCCGAAGCTTGACGATGATCTGTTCCGGGCTGTGTCGTATCCGTTTCATCGAGAGCTCCTTGGCCCTTCTAGGCCCATGGAACTCTCATAACACGTGGATCAGTTTTTGGGGAGCAGGTCAATGGAGCGATTGGCTTCTGGGGGAACTCGATACCTTCCTGCCCACTTGGATCTCCGGCTGCAAGCAGGGTCAGGCTGACGACGATCGTGATCACGCGTTTCTCTCCTTCACGGCCGTATAGTCAGCGATCGGAGAGGTCGGATCAACGGAGTCGATACGCGGCTTCGGGATCTCCGGCTCGTGGTCCCACGACTTCAGATCCGCACCTGCTCCTCTCGAGCGATCGAGCCTGAAGTCACGTCGACAATCCTGAAGACATAGATAAACTCATGGACCATGAAAGAAACCGAGACCTTCCGCCTGTCGCCCACAACGACTCCGCAAACATGACCTGACTCGGCATTGATTTCAGCCGGCCATCTCGATTCTCTACTACCCACGGAGAGGGAAACCCTCACCTCGTGTTTTCCTGGGATCACCTCAAACCTTCGGTGAAGAAAGTCGAATGGCTTCCCGTCAACATCGACAGTTACGCCGGTGTCGAGGCTCTCCACGAGCTCGATCAGGGCCACTTGATGCGCCAGCAGGGGATCGCCCGAGTACGTTCTAATCGTACGGCATCCGTTCGCGGCGAGGAGATAACTCAAAACGGCGAGCCCCAGGATGGCGACTAATGTCAGGGACCACTTGAGCTTCCTTCGCGCAAAGTGCGAGGCTCCCCCCTACATCCAAGTCGTCGATCAACCCCACCGCCTTTAATACGACCAGATCTTGCCCTCGTACAACGCCTGGTCGACCTTGACGCTCGCAGTCCTTGGGTCATTCGCAAAAATGAGGCGCAAGGTCCTGATCGCCGTGTACGCCTCCACCAGCAGGTCCCTCTGCTCTCTGAAGAAACGTTGGTCGAACTCGTCCTCGTTGACGGAATGCGCTGGTTTCTGGCGGTGCCTACGAATCTTCTTGAAGGTGGCGATCATTTCCACGAACCGCTGGTCGTCCTTGAATCGAACTTTCTTTCGGAGCCATTCCTCTAGAAGTCCTATAGTCCCTTTCTGCCTGACCTCCACTTTTCCTTCGCACCTGGGCAGTTCTTGTTCGAGTTCTATGTCACCGCGGAAGAAGTCCTTGTTGAAGTTCTCGGAAACGAGCTTGTCCAGCAGGTGAACGAAGGAGTTTAGTTCCTTCTGGGTTGGACGGATCATCAATGTAAACTCGCGCGGGCGATTCGAAGATTCGTATACCGTTCGAAACAACGGCGACTTCCCCATCGCCTCCGTCATTTCATTGATTATCCTCATCTCCATGATGAATGCTTCGCAAAGGGACCAGTGCTCGGGAAACTCTCCCTGTATGCTCGTCCTGTAGTAGTCAGGGTGGAGGGTGTAGTCGCCAGAAAGAAGCTTTGCCTCCCAGATCCGTTGGTGTTCCGGAGTCAGGGCCAAGAGATAGCACGCGTAAACGGCGACGGAGCGATTCATCTCTCCATCATAGGCAAAACCGAAAGTTTGAAGAAACACCTTGTCTCGTTCATGTGCTTGATCTGCCTCGCAAGCCTCGTCCGTGATCGAGATGCCTCCACAGATATCGTTGTGCCAGTACCGCATTCGAGGATCGTTGCGGTACGCTTCGAGGACATCGAGCGCGAAGAATAGGGGCTTCAGCTGTGGCTCACCGAGCGCAAGCCGAAGTGTGAAGGGCTTTCCATCGTACTTCGCGCGATCGACAACTGCCTTGAGGTGTTTCGTCGTCGGGTAGAGACAACTCTGCCGCAGGTCGATCTCCTGCAGTTTCTTCAGCTGATGCTCAACGGGGAGATCCTCGAAAGCCTTGATGTGGAAGTTGCCCGTCGTGTTGAGGGACACCAGTTCGTCCTTAATAAGCGAACGCAGGAGCTCCTTCACTTCCTCAAGCGTGAGTCCGATCTGATCGGCCAACCTGTTCGGTGGCATGCCGTTGAAGTCGCGCGACTCGAGATAGTGGCGTGTGACATAGGCCACTACATCCTCGCGGCTGTCACGAGGTCTTGTTCGCTTCTTCGGCTTTCCTCGCTGTAATCTCCTCTTCACGTCGCCTGACATCCCCCTTGCTCGCTCCCTCTGCCCCGCCTGTCTCCTCTCTGGGTTCCCATTCTACCCGAAACCGCTGAGCGCGTGGGATCCAAAGCACTCCCCGAACCCCGCGTTCCCCGCGCGTTTACAACCCCGTTGTCTCTTCGGAAAGTCGAGGGGATAGTCCCCGGGCAGAAGGAAGGCCCAGGAGGAATCTGCTTGAACGAGAGGGACCGCGAGGCTGCTGACGACTGGATGCGGGAGCACCTGCCGGACCCCGCTCGGTTCTCCCTCGAGGACAACGAGGAGCACGGGGACACCCAGCTCTACTTCTTCCTGCGGTTCCGCGATTCGGCAACGGTCGCGTACAAGGTCGCCGTCAAAGACGGCAAGGTCAGTTCAGTTCTGAAGGAGGTCTACCATGGCGAAAGCTGCGAAGAAGAACACGACAGCCAACGGTGGCTCGTCAAGCCCGAAGGGGAAGAACGGCAACGGAGGAAACGGCAAGGCCGCCGCTCACGACGCCGGCAAGCAGCCGGCCGCTCCGGCTCCGGGTCCCGTCCCGTCCGCCGCTGTCGAGCAGCCCGCGGAAAAGAAGCGGAAGGGACGCGCCCCCACGGAGGGAGAGCCGCTCAAGCGCGTCCTGATCTTCCTGTCCGACGACGACCTTGCCGGATGGACCATTTCGGTCCGTTGTCTCCTCGGGATGAAGAGGGGAAGCTTCGGGCAGAAGGCCATTCACAAGGAGGCAACGATGCTGATCAACGAAGCGGTCGAACGATTCTAGCGGGGTCTCGTCGGCAAGGGCGCGAGCGAGAACACCGTCGCCACGTACGCCCGTCACCTGCGGCTGCTGACCGAGCACTTCAATGGGACCCAGGTCGAGGAGATCCCAAGCGCTGACCTCGCCGACTTCTTTTACGCTGTCCGGCTGAAGGAGGACGGCAACCCGAAGAACCAGCGGACGATCAACTCGATCAAGACTGCGCTGAAGTCGCTGTTCAAGTCGCTCGGGCTGAAGGACAACCCGGCGCACGATCTCCGGATCAAGCGGGTCAGGATCGAGCGGGACTACATCACCGAGGACGAGGTTCGCGTCCTGCTCGCCGGCGTCGAACATATCAGGGATCGGGCGATCATGGCGGTCCTGTGCTTCCTCGGGCTTCGCCGTGAGGAGCTCGTCAATCTCAAGGTCGGTGATGTCCTGGGGCCAGCGCTGCGGATCTTCGGCATGGGTGAAGTCGAGCGGGACATCCCGGTCAGCAGGGCGGCCAGGGCGTACCTCGATCAGCTGTTCCGCTGGAAGGAAGAGCGCGGGGAATCCCTCGACCCGAAGGCTCCGCTGTTCGTCAGCCGCAAGAGGAATCCGCTGTCGGACAGCCAGCTCTACAATCTCGTCCGCAAGTGGACCTACGAGCTGCTCGAGAAGGAGCTGTACCCTCACGCCTTGCGGTACACGTTCGCGACGATCCAGCGGCTGATGGGGCACGCCTCGATCACGATGACCGAGGTCTACCTTCACATCTCGAACGAGCTCAACGTCGAGGCCGTCGAGAAGCTGGCGGTGTGAGAAGACTCGAATCCCACGCCCACTTATCAATTTATCAATTGTCGTAGGTTCGATGCCCGACCCTGTGAAGCGCACTTTCTGCCTGGTCTCACAGCTGCGGCGAGGCCCCAGACTGGTGTCCTGCCCCGAGTCTGCCAAGGAGATTGGGGACCACGAAGCCGCAGAGAACGTCCAGTTTCCTCCATGATGCGACGGGGCCAAACTCTGGCCACTTCCCCGCAAGTTCCCCGCTCGAGGCCGTAGGGGTCTGCGAGTTCCAGGTCCCATTTGACAGGAAATGGGACGGTGGGGGGGCCAGATACCCCAGAGCTACCCCAATCCGGGCCCCCGGGCGATGCCTCGATGCCTTCCCCGACTCGGCCCAGCCGGATAGCCCACGGCGCCACGTGGGCGCCCGTGTGCGGCCCCTGGCCGCTGGCCATCCGATTCCCCGTAGCTACCCCGAATCGCGCCCCGGCGGGGCCACCATGCGTCCGACTACCCCAAAGGTACCCCAGAAGTACCCCGATTTCGGGCATCAGAAGCGGCGTTTCTCGGGAGGCGACTGACGTAAACGTTTTATAACTTACAACATATAAACTGGACTCGGTGGGCCGTTCGGGGAACCGAACAGGGAATCGGGGAACCGAACGGGATTCAGTTGGCCGGGGCTTGGCCCTCGAGAAAGGCACACAACTCTAAAGGTGGCAAAGCCATGTGAAATGCGAAGGGGGCCAAACGCAGCTCCCAGAGCCTTCGCCTTGAGCTACCCCGGGACTTCCCAGCGACCACCCCGGCGCCTCCAACCGGGGAAGTCGCGCGGCGCGGCCCAAGTCGCTCATGTGTGACGTAACGCTTTGACTTAGAAAGAAATACCGCGGTATCAGATCAACTCTTGCCCGTTCTGGCCCGTCGGGCCAGGGCATCCGGTGAGCTTCCCCTCCGTCGCATTCCCGATTCCCCTTCCTTCCTCCCGTCCGTCCTGGCTGAATGGCTCGCGAAGCCCCCGATGGGCAGCCTCGAAATTCCAAGCCGTAATTCCAAGGAGGCGCGCATGACGATCCAAGAGGCCCTGGACCGGTTCCTGGTCCAGCTCGAAGCCGACGGCCGCTCACCCCATACCGTCGGCCAGTACCGAAGGCACGTCCAGTCGCTCGCTCGCTGGCTCTCGGAAACGGGACAAGCGGGCGAGGTGGGGGACCTCAACCACGAGTTGATCGCGCGGTTTCTGTCGTCCCCGGCCGCGAAGGCGTGCGAGGGCGGCGTCGCCAAGAAGGCCACCTCGGTGAACGCCCTCCGCTCGTCGATCCGCGTCTTCGCCGCCTACCTTCACCAGGCGGGCTACGTCGCCCAGGACCCGGGCCGCCTCATCAAGCGCGCCCAGACCTCGAGCGGCCCGCCCAGGGCGCTCTCCGCCGAGGAACGCGACCGCCTGCTTCTTGTCCTCGGAGCTGCAGCGGGGGACGAAGCCGCACGCGACCACGCACTCATCGACCTCATGGCCATGACCGGCATCCGGCTCTCGGCAGCTCTGGGACTCGATGTCGAGGACCTCAACCTTGCCGGCGGCGACCTTACGATCCGGACGAAAGGCGACCGAACGGAGCGGGTGTACCTCCCGAGGCCTGTTGCCGAGCACCTCGCGAGGTTCGTCGGCAAGCGCACGACGGGCCCCGTCTTCACCGCCCGGGGCCAGCGCGTCTCCCGGCGACACGTCCAGAGGCGCTTTTCAGAGTGGCTCAAGCGCGCCGGAATCTCGCGAACGCTCTCTCCCCACAGCCTCCGCCACTCGATGGCGATGGACCTTTACCGAAAGACGGGGGACATCCTCCTCGTGAAAGAAGCGCTCCATCACAGGAGCATCGCGTCGACCATCGTCTACGCCCGGGCAAGCCAGGAGAACCTGCGGGCGGCGCTGGCCTGATTCCCCCGTTCGACACGGCCATTGCCAGGCCCGTGGCGCTTGCTACAATCGTAGTAGCTCTGAGCGAATTCCAAGTGCCCGCCGTGGGCCAATCCCAAGCCAACTCCAAGAACCCGCTCACCTCTTCCACGGAGTCGGCATGAAATTGGCCTCGCTCACGATCCGGCGCGTTCCGGTCTCTTCCCTCCACCAAGACCCCGCAAACGCACGCTCCCACGGCCCGGAGAACATGGATGCCATCGAGGCGAGCCTCCAGAGGTTCGGCCAGGCTGAGCCGCTCGTCATCCAGAAATCGAGCGGCCGCGTCATCGGAGGGAACGGGCGGCTCGCGGCGATGCGAAAACTCGGCTGGACCGAGTGCGACGTCGTTGAGCTAGAACTCGATGACCTCCAGGCGACTGCGCTTGGCATAGCCTTGAATCGCACGTCCGAGCTCGCGGCATGGAATGAACCGGCGCTGGCGAAACTCCTCGAAGAGCTTCGGGCGAACGACGCGCTCGACGGCGTGGGCTATAGCCCCGCCGACATCGACGAGCTGCTTGCCGAACTTGGCGACGGCACCGAAGGTCTCTGTGACGAGGACCAGGTCCCCGAGCCGCCCGAGGAAGCAGTCACCCGCCCCGGCGACCTCTGGATCCTTGGAAGGCACAGGCTCCTCTGCGGCGATAGCGCAAGCCCCGCCGATGTCGATCGCCTCCTCGGCGGAGCCGAGATCCACCTCGTAAACACCGATCCTCCGTACAACGTGCGTGTCGAGCCCCGCTCGAATAACGCCATCGCCGCGGGGCTCTCGTCTTTCAAAGGGACCACGCATCACCAAGGCCTCGACGTGGCGCGCCATCCCGAGAAGTCAAAGGCCACGCACCGCCGCATGAGGCCGAAGGACCGGCCGCTTGAGAACGACTTCGTTGGCGACGACGAGTACCGCCGGATGCTCGATGCGTGGTTTGGGAACATCGCCCGTGTCCTTCTCCCCGGCCGGGGGTTCTACATTTGGGGCGGATACGCGAACCTCGGGAACTACCCGCCGGTCCTCAAGTCCTCTGGTCTCTACTTCTCTCAGGGCATCGTGTGGGTGAAAGAGCACCCCGTCCTCACGAGGAAGGACTTCATGGGAAACTTCGAGCTCGCATTCTACGGCTGGAAAGAAGGCGCCGCGCACAAGTGGTTCGGCCCCACGAACGCCGTCGATGTCTGGAGCGTGAAGAAGGTGAACCCGCAGAGCATGTCGCATTTAACCGAGAAGCCCGTCGAACTTGCCCGCCGCGCCATCGAGTACTCGTCCCGTGCCGGCGAGTGCGTCCTCGACCTCTTCGGGGGAAGCGGATCGACGCTCATCGCCGCGGAGACGACACGCCGGAAGGCGTTCCTCATGGAGATCGATCGCCTCTACACCGATGTCATCGTGAAACGATGGGAGGCGTTCGCGAGGAAGGAAGCGCGGCTCGATGGCGGCGGCACTCGCGCTGAAGTCGAGCTTGAACGCCGGGGGACAGCGGAGGCCGAGGCGTAGCATGGACCAGGCGATTTACTGGCTCACCTCGGTCGCCGCGCTCACCGGCGTCTGGCTCAACATCAAGAAGCACGTCGGGTGCTTTTATGTCTGGAGCGTCACGAACGCGATTTGGGTCGCCGCGGATCTCAAGCACGGCCTCCATGCGCAGGCGGCGCTCATGGCGATTTACTTCATCCTGTCGCTCTACGGAATCTCCTCCTGGCGGAGAGGACGCACGCATGGCCGGGAAAATCCCCGCTGAAGCCTTCGACTACTACTTCTCGCTCGGTCCTGGCCGCTCGTACCAGGCCGTCGCAGATCGCTATCAAGTAACGAAGAAGGCCGTCACGAACCGCGCGCTGAAGGAAAGCTGGCAAGATCGTACGGAAGAAATCGAACGGAAGGCGCAGAGCCTGGCCGCAGAGAAAACTGCCGAGAGCCTGGGCGACGTACGCGCCCGGCACGGGAAAATCATCAAGGCGATCCAGGGAAAGGCGATCGAGGCCCTGAAGGCGATGCCGATCGACTCGGGCATGGACGCCATTCGCGCGCTCGATATCGCCCTTCGCCTCGAGCGCGGGCACTCGCCGTCTGAAGGAGAGGCGTCGGCCCCTGCCAAGGAGGACACGCGCGAATTTACGATCAGCAAATTCATCCGCGAGTCGCCTATTTGGGTCTCAGACCTAGTCGCCCGTGCAGACCACTGGGGATCGCAAGCGGGAGAAGAAGAGAAGCGGATCAGGGCGCTCGTCGGCGAACTCTGCGCCTGGGTGGATGGATTGGTTTCCAAGTTCAACATCGACCCCGTGATCCCGTTTCACGTGACCGTCCTCCTTGCATTCCTCGTTGAGACGAATAACGCGACGGCGGGGAGGATGCGTCAGATCATCTACCAGCTTGAGGCCGAGTTAGAAGCAGTCCGAAAGGAGCGAAAGGTTGAATGTAACGAGGACTGGGGGTGGAGGACCCTGGCGATCCGCCGGCCGAGGACCTCCGAGGAAGGGTGGAATGCGAGCGACACCTTGACGTGGAGGGAGACATTCGGCACGGACTGCCTCGATCCAATTACCTTCATCTCGCAGTGGCTGAGGCAAAGGAACGGCGAGGAGTAGTAGATGGCTTCGAGGGGACCGGCAGGCATGGCCGAGTTCGATCTCCCTCCATCAATGAGGCCGACGGCGACCGAGTCGACAAGTTGGAGCGGCGGCACCGAGAGTCTCGCCAGTTCCTCCGCCGAGGATCTCACCGAAATCCTCTGGCGCCGCGGGGACCTCTCACACCTCCTCCGTCCTCACGGGCAGCACCGCGCATACGGCTTCATTCACAGATTTACCGAGACCCGCCCCCACGACATGGGCCCCGTGGTGATCAACTGCGACCGGAGGATGGGGAAGTCCTTCCTCCTTGTGGCGCTGGCCATCGAACGGTGCCTCCGCCTTCCCCGCCAGGTCGTCCGCTACGGTTCGCCGACGTTCGTCCAGACGGACGAGATCGTCCAGCCCCTCATTCGCCAGATCCTCGACTCGTGTCCCTAGGCGCTGAGGCCCGAGAAGAAGGGCCATGCCTTGCTCTTCGAGAATGGCTCCCAGCTCGTCCTTCTCGGCTGCGCCGAGTCGGCGGATAACCACCGCGGAAAAAATCGCATCTCGTGATCCTGGACGAGTGCGCCGATATCCCCCATTTCAGATACGACGCGGAGTCGGTCTTCTCCTGGCACTTCGCGGGCCTCGAGCAACCGCTCTTTCTTTTGAGCTCAACCCGGCCCCGGAGCGTGGACCATCCCTTTAAGGCCATGGCCGACGAGGCCCAGCGCGACGGGCGGTACTTAAAAATCTTAACCGACGAGAACCCCGAATGGACGGAACGTGACGACGTGATGCTCTCGAAGATCACGCGCGGGATGGAGTATCATGTCCACAACCGTAACCCCGGGGTGGCCACCCACGGGGTGAACCCTGGCGGAGAGCGGCGTGCCCCATCCTCACTTGCGCCGTGTCCGCCGGGGGCGGGCTTAACAGTGAGGGAGACATGCCAACACAAGAAGAAGCCAAGGAACTCACGAGGCTCGCCGTCGCGTTGCATCCTCAGATCAAACTCGGGCCCAAACTAACGCCCGAGGAGTACTACCGGGAGTGGTCGCAGAATGGGAGATGGAAGTTTCCCGAATCCTCACGGAAGAAAGAGATCGCTCGGAAATTCTCGATTGAGAATAAAGAACCGTCGATTGCTCGGAACCTTCACGATCTGACGCGGCGACTACTCGAAGAGGCGAGAAAGGAAGAATACGACAGTTCCGCTGCAGTCCTTCAGGGGTTCCTTACGCTCATGGAAATGGCACTGGGCCGGGATTGCTTCGATCCGAGGAAGTCTGACGACGTAGGAGGGAAGTTTGGATTCGAAGACGCCGTGCAATCCTGGATCGAGGGAGATCCATCAGCTCGCGAGAGGGGTTTCGAAAGTTATCAAGACAGCTTACTCTCAATCGGCCCTAATCTGGCGAATGCCATCGTACAGGACAAAAACTCGCATGCCTCACGCACAGCAACTCCTAGGAAAGGGCGTCTAGTAAACGAGCCCCCAATCAATTACCCGCGTGGCTACGAGAAGAAGATCTACGCTCTTAAGGAGTTTCACAAGCAACACCCTGACCTTCGCGATGTTGAGAAGCGCCAAGCGATTGCGAAGATTTCTCAAGGTAGGGCACGAGGGGTGCGCAAAGTCGGCGAAGGAAAGCATGGGTACTTCTTGACGATAGGGTGCGCCAAAAAGCTGGGCCTATCTACGAACTGATCATCGCCCGCCACTCCCTGCAACCCCCATATTGATGGCCTGACGAGGGGTTCCGAGATCCTCGTCAAAGCAAAAATCGGCGGAAATCGGCAGTGAATCGGCAGTCGTCTCAGAGGGAAAACGCGATGACTGCGCGTTCGCAACATCGCGGATTCGGCAGTTGTTTGAACCCCGCCCAATAGAATCCGCGGGCATGAGACTGAAAAGCACTCAACGCCCACAGCCGCAAGGGCCCGCCCAGTTTCTCACTGTGGAGCAAGCGGCATGGGCCCTTCAGTGTTCACCCCGATCGATCAGGTCCTGGATCGCGAAGGGCCTCTTGCCCGCAACGCGAGTCGGAGAAGTCCTCGTTCGGATCCGGGCCGAGGATGTATTTCGTTTCGCTATGAGCCGCAGCGCCCAAGCGGCCGTCGCATGTCGTGACCCAAGACGAAAGAGAAGTTCCGAAACCCAGCGATGACTATCGACGAATTCCTAAAGCAGCTCCATGGTGTGAAGAAAACCGGTGCGGGCTGGACAGCCCGATGCCCGGCCCACGGGGACCAAGAGAACTCCTTGAGCGTTGGTATTGGAGAAGACGGGAAGATTCTCATCAAGTGTTTTGCCGGCTGCCCCTTCAAGTCGATCTACGCGAGCCTGAACCTAACTCCTGCGGATTTCTTCCCGTTAAGAAACGGGGGCGGCGACCTCATCCTGAATAAGACCGTTGGAGCACCGGGAATCTCTCTCCAGCAGTACGCCGATGCTAAGCGGCTCCCGATCGCGTTTCTCAAGAGTCTCGGCCTCTCGGAAATCACCCTCTACGGGGAGCCCGCTCTGCGGATCCCGTACTACGGTGTCGACGGCGAGGAGATCGCCGTGCGTTTGCGTGTCGCAATGAGCGGAGCCACAAAGTTCCGCTGGAAGTCCGGATCGAAGCCTCGCCTCTACGGCCTCCAACGCCTCGCGGAGGCACGAACAGCAGGCCGCATCGTCCTCGTCGAAGGGGAGTCCGACACTCACACGCTCTGGCACAACGAATTCCCAGCGATTGGCCTCCCTGGCGCGGCGACCTGGAGGGAAGAATGGGCCGGGCACTTCGACGGTATCGCTGCGATCTTTGTCGTCATCGAGCCCGACAACGGAGGCGAGGCCGTTAAGAGGTGGCTCGCGAAGTCGCGAATCCGTGATCGCGTCAGGCTCGTCGATCTCAGCTCCTTTAACGCGAAGGACCCGAGCGAGCTGTATCTCGCGGCACCAGAAACCTTCTCCGAGCGCTTCGAGGCTGCGCTGAAGGCCGCGCCGGCGTGGACGGTGCAGGCCGCGGCGGAAGCGACGGAGAACCGCGCGCGTTGGTGGGAAACCTGTCGAGAACTGGCGGAGAAGCCGAACATCCTCGATATCTTCGTTGCGACCATCCGCGAATCCGGAGTTGTCGGCGAGGAGCGAAACGCGAAGCTGTTGTACCTCAGCCTCACGAGCCGCGTCTTCTCTCGGCCCGTGTCGGCGAAAGTCTCCGGTCCAAGCTCCGGCGGGAAGTCGTTCCTCATCGAGCGCGTTCTCGCCTTCTTCCCCAATTCGGCGTACTACTTCGTTTCCGCTACATCCGAACGGGCGCTCGTTTACTCCGAGGAGTCGCTCGTCCACCGCTTCCTAGTTATCGCCGAAGCTTCGGGGTAGGGCGGCGAGCTTTCCAATTACTTCATCCGCAGCCTTCTGAGCGAAGGCCGGCTCACCTACGAGACAGTCGACCGCACGGTAGAGGGATTACGACCACGCAAAATCGATCGTGAGGGGCCGACGGGGCTTCTCCTCTCGACGACCGCGGCTGCCCTTCACGTCGAAAACGAAACGCGAGTCATTGGCCTCACGGTGAAGGATGATTGCGAGCAGACTCGTGCGGTACTCGCTTCCTTGGCAAAGGAGCAAGATCGGAAGCCCCTCGATCTCACGCCGTGGCTCGCGCTCCAGGAGTGGATCGGATCCGAGAACTGCGATGTGTGGATCCCTTACGCGGCTGCTCTTGCCGATGCCATTGCACCGCTCGCTGTTCGCCTGCGCCGCGACTTCAAGACGATTCTGACGCTCATCAAGGCGCATGCGATCCTGCACCAGTCCAACCGTGATCGGACGGCCGAAGGAAAGATCCACGCGAGCCCCGACGACTATGCCGCGGTGCGCGAGCTCGTAGCTGATCTCGTGGGGCAAGGCGTCGAGGCGTCCGTTTCGCCGGCTATCCGCCAGACGGTAAGCAAGACGGGCGAATTGATCACCGGCACGAAGAAAGAAGTCACTACGGCCGAGCTTGCTACCGCGCTCGGGATCGACAAGTCGGCCGCCTCCCGCCGAATCCGCGTGGCCGTTGAGAAGGGCTACCTCAGGAACCTCGAAGAGAAAAAGGGCCGTCCGGCGCGCATCGTCCTGGGCGACCCGATGCCGAAGGAGATCGAGATCCTTCCGCAGGCCGACGATCCGAGACTCAGGCAGTGTGGCACGTGTGCAGAGGGGGAAGGGGGGGAGGGGGGGGCCGCCTATCCCGCAAGGTAAAGACTGAAGGTTTCCCGCGTGGCTTCCTCCCGGAAGGTCGCCTCGCGGAACGTTCGCAATTCAAATCTACTGGCCGAATCCGGGGCGGCCATAGGAGGCATTCATGCCTACGGTTAAAGCAATTAGTTTCCCGCCACCCGTACCCGCCGGAATCTACCGCGAAAGGCTTAAGAGCGTAGCGGAGGCCAAAAACGCGAAAGGCCCCTACCTTTAGTGGAAGTTTGTCGGCACAGGTAACGGCGCCGAGCTTGAGTTCACGGGTGTGAGCTCAACTCGAAGTGGGCCAAAAGCTTAGGCGTGAGGATGGGTCGAGGCGGTCGTAGGCCGAACCCTCTCGAACGGCGAAGAAGTCAATCTCGAGTCCCTCGCCCGCCGGGAGGTGAACATAGTGATCTCGATCGAGGTCCTCGAAGTCGGGAGGCACGTAAACAGGGTCAAGGAGGTCGTCCAGCCCCAGGAGGAGGTGCCTTTCTAAGACGGGGGGGGCCCCCCCTGTCTCCCCCTGGATGGCGTGCCGAGGTGCCACACCCCCCCCCAGCGGCGACCTCGGCACCTTGGCACGCGTTTTCGGGGGGGTATAGGGGGGGAGGGGGGGTACGGCAACTGGCCACGCTTGGCCCAAAGCGACGCATGAACCAGATTGTAGAGCCCGGTCCGGGATTTGAATCGATTGCACGGCGTCTCAGCGCGGAGGCTCTCTTTGAGATCGAGCACGGGTCCACTCGGCTAGAAGCGGATCGCGCGGTCGCCAGGGACGAGATCCTTCGTCGAGCCGATTCGATACTGGCCGAGGCCGAAGGATCGGCTCCCCGGATGAACCATGCCATGATCGAGGTGTTCGAGCGACACGCGAGCTACTGCCCCCCCGGGTATCCCGCCCGCGGCCATCGCCTCTGGAGATTGATCGAAGGCGTACTCTTCTGCGGCACCTGCCATCCGCCGGCGCATGCGGGCCTCGTGGCCGAATGGCTTGCGCCACGGGAGGGGGACCACCCTTCAATCAATTCGTGGCGTGGGGGAGAGGGACCGCGATGACCGGGGCCATTTCCTTCACGGACATCACCTTCGCTTGTGGAAGTCCCGAAGACCAGGCGAGTGGACTGTTGGGCTACGTGACGTTCACCCTCGGTCCACTGCGGGTGGACGGGGTCACGGTGCGGCGTGTCGCCGGCTCGCGGCGCCTGGTCCTTTCGTTCCCCTCACGACGCGATAGCCGTGGGAGGCAGCACCCGATCGTCCGCCCCCTCGGGGACCGCGAGAGGCGGGAGGTCGAGCTCGAAATCTTCCGCGCCCTCGGCCTTGGGGAGCCAGCTACGCGGAGCACCCAAGAATGATCGATCTCGCCGCGCTGCTGGAGGACCCGAGGCTCGCGATCGAGCTGCCGCCTGAAGCGGTGGCGCCTCTCCTCGTCCAGTGCGCGGCGCTCCAAGGCATCCTCGCGACACGGCTCGCCACGGTGCCGGCGTCCTCGCAACCGGCGATGGAATCCGCGGCGATGGACACCGATCGATGGCTTTCTGTGGAGGAGGTCGACGAAATCTCGCACCTTGGGAAGCAATGGCTCTATCGAAACTGGAGGCAGGTTCCGGGGGCCAAGAAGTTCTCGCCGAAGAGGCTCCGTTTTCTCGAGGCAACCTTCAGGCGGTGGCTCGCAAAGAGGACTTGATTCCATGGCGCGCAGGCTGCTGAGTGGCAAGTCACGATGGCTTTGAATTCCTATGAATGAAGAGGCGACTCTCCAACCTGGTGACGGGGACGCGAGCGTCCGCGGGCGGCGCGGCTTCGGCCGCGTGTACCGCAGAAAGTGGTCGCGGTTCTGGTGGATCCAGTACTTCGCGAAGGGCAAGATTCTCCGCGAGAGTTCCGGTTCCGAGCACCGTCGCGATGCCGTTCGCCTCCTCAGGAAGCGCTACGCCGAACTCGGCGCAGGCCAGGTCGTAGCCACCGTGGCCGAGCGGACGACCTTCAGCGATCTGATCGGCTTCATCCGCGACGACTACCGGGTGAACCAGCGCCGGTCCCTCGAACGCGTGGAGTACTCGCTCAAGCATCTCGGTGCCTTGTTCGGCCTCGACAAGGCGGTGGACATCACCTCGGACCGTATCGCGCGCTACATTGCCGAGCGGCAGGAGGCCGGAGCATCGCCCGCGACGATCGTCCAAGAGGTCGCGTGCCTGAGGCGGATGTTCACCTTGGCGATCCGCGCGGGGAAGGTGGCGCACAAGCCGCACATCCCAACGATCCGGCCGTCGCTTCCGAGGTCCGGCTTCTTCGAACCGGCCGAGTACGAGGCGCTCATGCGGGAGCTGCCCAAATACCTCCGGCCGCTCGTCGAGTTTTTGTATCTGACTGGCTGGCGACTCGGCGAAACGTGTCCTCTCAAGTGGTCGCGAGTGGACTTCACGGCTGGCGTCGTGCGCTTGGAACCGGGGAGCACGAAGAACTCCGAAGGGAGGGAGTTCCCTTTCTCTGCCTTGCCGGCCTTGGAATCGCTCCTTCGCCGCCAGCGCGAGGTGACGACGGCGCTCGAGCGCGAGCTGGGCCAAGTGATCCCGCACGTCTTCCACAACCGAGGCCGGCCTCTACGCGATTTCAGGAAGGCCTGGCGTGCCGCATGCCGGAGGGCGCACCTCGTGGGGCGAATCCCGCACGATTTCAGACGGACGGCGGTCCGAAACCTCGTTCGCGCCGGCGTGCCCGAGACGGTTTCGATGCGGCTCACGGGGCACAAGACGAGGAGCATCTTCGACAGGTACGACATCACCTCGGGCCGCGACCTGAGGGAGGCGGTACAGAAACTTGCCTCCTTCCACAGCAGCGCCGACACTACCCGCAGAGTGGTCACACCCCCGAATTGAAGCGGCTGGCAGGGGCCGTTGACCGATTGCGAGGCAGATCGTTGACGGCTCGATCTCGTTACCCCGAGCATACGCATCCCTTTAGCGATGCGCTCTGCGCGTTCATGGACGCCCACCCAGAATTCGAAGATTCACTGAAGTTGACTAACCCCCGCTTTCGATTCCTGCCGGGCATGATTCTCTCCAGCCAACCTCGGAGTGCCGCCCACGCACGTGACGATGTGATCGGCATCTGGTACCTGGATACCAAGAATCAGAAAGAGGGAATGAAGCCCCTCTTCAAGCAGGACTTCATCGTCGACGTGGGTCGTATGAGCAGTGAGTTCGTCTCCTACAGCGCGAACCAGAGCAACGGTCCTTACGTCCGCCCCATCGGAGAGTTCTTTCAGAAGTACGGGGACGGTCAACGATACTACTATCGGAGTGGGGCGAAGCCTTGGCAGCATCATTACGACGGCGTTAACGACTTGCCCATTGAACTCCAAGCAATGGCGAGAGCTTGATCTAGATGTCATAGCATTCGAATTCCTGGAGGCATTGGCGGTACTTCGTTTGAAGGTCAGGGGTACCCCGCAGTTGGCTAAAGTAGCCTAGATGACCAAAAACACCCTCGCGTAAGTCGCGAGTGAATGCGACTGGGGAGAAGTGGAGCGTGAACTTATTCGACTCGGCTGCCACGAGATGCATGTGGTGCTCCGCACCGGGACCCGTCGACCAGTAGTACTCTTCCTGCAACTTCGGATCTCGAAGAAGCCGCGGCTCTGCTGTGTGCATTAGCTTGTGGCGCCAGAAATGGATTGCGATCTGCCCCTCCTTGCGCGGATAGAGAAGGTACTGCTCTTGGAACGCGACCATGCGATCGGTCTGATTCTGGCCATGCGGCGCCCGGCGATTCCAGCCGGCCCAGAAGCTGGAGAAGTAGTCGAGAGTTGCGAAGCAGTACATCACAGCCGGGAAAAAGGCTGGACCTGGTGCCCCCGGGTCTGGAATTGGCCAGAAGCAGCGACGGACATCGCCCTCCAAGCTGTCGACGCGGGCTCGGAAGATGCTTCGGGCCCGTGCCGCGTCGTCGGTCGTGAAAGCATCTGTGGACTTACACATGTTCAAGACAACCTAACGAGCCCAACCTCAGCGGCGCCGGGATGCTCCCAATTCGCATCGTGATCCGTCGAACCCCGGAGCCCCCGAATCACCGCTCAGGCCAGCGGATTGTAGGCCGGCTCTGTCTCCCAGAGCAAGAGACGGACGCACCTAAGCGGATCGGAATGCTCGCCACAGTCGGTATGTCGCCCGGCCTTGGAGCGCCCCGTGGCCACTCGTGCCCCACCTCCCGCTCGGGTGGGGGACCGCGCCCCCCGGCGCCCAGGACCCCGCCCGTGGGGCCGAGTCGCGCCCTCCCCCCTTGCCTTCATCTGAGAACCATCACAGTTTGAGCACAGGGTGCGCCCAATTTGGTAAACTCCTGTACCTCCGGAAAACGCACCGAACTCGCCTAATCGTCGTAAGTCTTTACGCAACAAATGGCGGGGGCGCATGGGAATCGAACCCACCTACCGCGTTGTTCGCGCGGCACGCTGGATTTGAAGTCCAGGAGGCCCACCAGGTGCCTGTTCACCCCCGCTTCGATCTAGGCTTGAGTGCCGCGTATTGTCCCGAGGCTTCGTCTCTTTTCAACGGAGCTCTCAACCGCTCGCGGCGAATCGGATAGCGTCCAGGAGCGGCTTCTCCTCGCCCGGGAGAAGCGTCCGGAAATCAAGCAGGACATCGCCACCGTGGACTCGCGAGAAGACCGGCGTCTCCGCCGCCCGCAAGAAGCTCGCGGTCTCTATGGGAGTTCGTCCTTTCAGGCTCACCGCGACAGCCCAGGATGGGAGATCCTGGCTTGGAAGTGAGCCGCTCCCCGCCTGCGCGTCCGTACGGACCAACTTCCCTTCGACCCCTTGCAAGGCGCTGAGCCTCCGCAGAAAGCGCGACGCCCGCGCACGGATTTCGCTGACGGTTGCTGCGATCATCCGGAGCGGCGGGATCGCCTCCCGGGCCCGCTCGGGATCGCGATAGATTCTCAGCGTCGCTTCGAGGCCGGCGAGCGTGACCTTGTCGATGCGCAAGGCGCGGAAGAGCGGATGGCTCCGCACCTTCTCGACGGCCTCTCTCTTCCCGAGGACGAGGCCGGCCTGCGGTCCCCCGAGCAGCTTGTCCCCGCTGAAGCAGACAATGTCCGCACCCGCCACCACCGAATCCGCCACGAGCGGCTCCTTGCGGAAGCCGTAGGGCGAGAGGTCGATGAAACAGCCCGAGCCCAGGTCGCTGACGACCGCGATTCCGTGATCGCGCCCGAGAGCAACCAGCTCGTCGAGCGGTGTATGCCGGGCGAAGCCGGTAATCTCGTAGTTCGATGTGTGGACCTGGAGAAGAAGGCCGGTCTGAGGCGTGATCGCGCGGCGGTAATCGTCGATGTACGTTCGGTTCGTCGTGCCGACCTCGACAAGTTTCGCCCCGCTCTCCTCCATCACGTCTGGAATGCGGAATGCGCCGCCGATCTCCACCATCTGGCCGCGGGAGACGATGACTTCCTTCCCGCGCGCCAGCGCAGCAAGGATGATCAGCGTCGCGCCGGCGTTGTTGTTCACCGCTGTGGCCGCTTCAGCTCCGGTCAACTCCCGGAGCAGATTCGCGACGTGGACCTCGCGGCGGTTTCGCTCCCCGGTGGCGGTGTCGATCTCAACCAGCGCATAGCCCTCCAGGGCGGCATCGATCGCCGCTCGCGCCGATTCCGAGTAGACCGCGCGGCCGAGACCAGTGTGGAGGATGATCCCCGTGGCGTTGATCGCGCGCCGGTACGCGGGGCGGCTGCGCTCCGTCAGGCGCGATTCGACCTCGCGAGCGATTCCCTCGGGCTCGAGGCGACGAGCCAGCGCTTCGGCGCGTGCCACGCCCTCTGCGGCGGAGGATCCCCCGTCTTTCTCGACGGAGAGAATTGCCCGCCGCAACCCATCGAGAACGGTTCGCACGGCGCGCGCAACCTCTGGACGGGGATGGCGGGCCGCCAGGGCCTCGATCGTGGGCTGGCGGAGGACCTTCTCGACTTGCGGGAGGAGCCGGAGGAGGCTCGCTCCCCGCGGCGGGGCCGCGGGACCAAGCCGTCGCGCGTGCTTCATGGGAGCGAGATTGTACACGTTTCAGCCTGGTTGTCAGCGACGGGGGGGATTAGAATCCCGCCCGCGATGCGAAGCGTGGAGGCCTGGGTCGGAGCCCGGGGGGTGGAGAGAGTCTTGCGGCAATGCCCCTTCGTCCTGTTCGTCGTCGTCGCTGAATTCTCGGCGAATCTCTCGGTCGCCGCGCAAGCTCCCGACGATGCATTGAGCGGAGCGCTCCGCCTCAAAGAAGAACGCCGTCTCGAGGAATCGATCCAGCGGCTCGAGACGCTCTCCCGCTCCCCCGGTGGCGCTGGCCCAGAAGAGAAGAAGTCCGCCGGCCCGGGGGCGGACGAGAAAGTCGGCGAGGCCCCGCCGGGAGCAGCGCAGATTCTGGCCGAGCTGGAGGCCATCGATGCGCGGCTCCGTTTGGGGCGGAGGGATGGGCTCCAGGCGCGGATCGACCGGCTGAGGCACGACTTCCCCCGCCATCGCGAACTCCTCGCTCGCGCCCGAGCGCTCGAATTCATCCTCGTCATGAAGAACGGACCCCTCCTCGAGCCGAACGCGATCGCTCGCGCCGACCTAGGGAGCCGCTTCTTCGAGCGATTCCTCTCCACGCGCGGCGGCTCCCGCCGCGCAACGGTGCCCCTCGATCGCCCCATCCGCTTCCTCTGCGATCTCAACCTCGCTACGGAACGTCGCACGGGTCGCACGGAGAAAATCCATCCGGTCGTGCTCTTGGGTTTCGTTGGCCGCGACGATCTCCAGGGCGCGCGCCTCCAGGCCCTTCAGCGGGCCTTCGACCACTTCGAGCGCGACCCGAGGGCCCTCTTGTGCCTTTTCGTCTTCGCAGGCGAAGGGGAGCTTCCCGCGGTTCAGACCGCCGAAGGCCCCCTGAGCCGCGCCGCGGTGTTTTGGATCCGGGGGACGCCCGCCGCTCTTGCCGACGCCCCCGTGCGGACGCGCTACGAATGGCTCGCGGGTCCCACCTTCTTCTTGATGGAGCCCGGGGGGCTCTTCAAGAGCTGGCGCTGGCCCCACGAGGGTTGGGATGGCTTCCTCGTGGACATCCAGAGCGAACTCGACAAGATCCCGCCGCCAAAAACTCCGAAGGCCGCGCCGTCCAAAAAAGATGACTGATGTCCCGAAAGTCGTGCTCTCCCGCGCCTATTTCACGGTGGGGAATTCGGAGATCCGCAGGCGGGTCGAACCATAGGGGATCAACTCGACCGTCTCGATCTCCTGCGAAGTCTCCGCGGGGCTGCGAGGGGTCTCGCCGGCCGAATTGTCTTCGAGAACCCAGCTCAGAATCCGCCTTCCCTTCGTTTTGAGGACGACGGGCGCGGTCGACTGCGCGAACGGAATCGCGCTGACCGGCGCCCGCACGACTTCGATGGAGCGCTCGGGCGCCTCGCGGTCGAGGACGAGGCCGTAATTCCACGGACTCGCCGGGTGGATTTCCCAATCGGCGTGCGGGTACTGAGAAAAGCGGAATGTTCCCTTTTCGGCCTTCGGAATCTGCCGGTAAAGCTCACCGAGCTTCAGCGAGAACACCAGCGGCCCGCGCAGGATCGCCGCCGCGCCGTTGAAGCGCTCCTCGGTGCGGAGCTTCATGGGAAGGTTCATTGAGACGGTGTCCCCATCCTTCCAGGAGCGCTCGATGCGGTGGAAACCACCGGCCTTCGCTTCGACCGAGGTTCCGCCGACGGAAACGGTCGCACCCGCCGCCCAGCTCGGGATACGAAGCAAGAGGGGGAAGCTCGCCGCCTTCGCGATCTGGACGGAGAGCCGCACGGCCCCATCAAACGGATAGTCGGTGCCCTCGACGATCGTCACCTCCGTCGCATCGCTTCCGGCGGCGCCGACGCGGGCCTTCACGGTCGATGGGCCGTAGGCCACCGCCGCGAGGCCGTTGTCTGGCGTGGCCATCCATAGGTGCGCGACGAATTTCGGCCATCCCTGGTGGAAATTGGAGGTGCAGCAGCCGAAGTTGGGCTCGACGCCGTAGATGTTCGACGTGTCTCCGTTGGTGCTCCAGCGGCGCTTGGCCACGCTGACGAGCACCTGGTTGGCCTGCTGGTCGTACTGGTGGCCCCACATGTCGGGCGTGCAGGTTCCGGGCTGGCCGTTATACGCGAGCATCTCCAGGCGGTCGGCGAAGACCGGATCGCCGGTGACGCCGAGGACGTTCTCCAGCGAGAACATGAGCTCCACGATGCCGCAGAATTCGGTCCCTTGCGTCGGGCGCGGCCCCGCGAGGTGTTCGTCACCCGCGAAGCGCCCGCCCACCTGCCCGTGATGGAGGTCGAGGCTTCTGAACCCTTCGTAAACCGCCCGCTTGTGCTTCTCGTCCCCCGTCAAGGCGAAGCGGAGGGCGGGGTATTTCACCGCCATGGCGATGTTGACTACGTGGGTGAGATGGCCGTGCTTGACGCCCTTCTCGATGACTTCGCGGGGAAACGGGAAGGCGAGGAAGTAGCCGGCCCAGTCGAAGCTGTTTTCGAGAATGGAACTCGCCGCCTGGATCGCTTCGGGGCTCCTCGTCCGGTTGTAATACCAGTAGGCGGTGACGACGTTCTCGCCGGCGCGCACGCCCCGCCACTCCCGGTCGGGCCAATCGGGGGGATTCGAGGCGAGAAAGCGGATGTAGCTCCCGATCAAGTCGAGCGCCCTCCGGTCGCCGGTGGCATCGTGGTATTGAGCCAACACTTTGAGAGCGACGGCCAGCGGCCAGCGGTCCTTGTTCTTGGCGGGCCCGAACCAGCCGTTCGGCTGGCCGCTCTTCAGCATCCACTCGACCCACGGGCGGGTCTTGGCGATGAGCCGCGCATCGTCGAGGAGATACGCCAGAGGCAGGAGTCCGTCGAGATAGTAGGGGCCGCGTTCCCAGCCCTCTCCCGAGCCGCCCAGCCACGCGGACTGAGGCCCGAGGTCGGTCCAGAACTCATCGAGGTGCCCCGTGAGGCCGTTGGCCTGAATGACGAGCTGGTCCCGCAGCCAACCGGAGGGTTTCACAGACCCGAGCGGCAGAGGTACGAGCGCCGCCGCTTGGAGCGGCGCAGCCGCAGAAGGATAGTGCGCGTTGGCGGCGTCGACCTCGACGGGCGAGATGGAAAGAAGGAAGGCGAAGGCGATCCGGCCGGAGGTTTTCACGGTGCGTCTCCTTGTCGTTTGTCGCTCGAAGGGTCTACTGCTCCGTAGAGTCCGGCTTCGGGTCGATGCGCGGGAGCGGGAAGAGCCTGGAAGGCGCGTGCTGTTCGGCCATCAAGCGTTCGATGCGCGCGACGATCTCCGGATGGTCGGCCGCCACATCGCGGCGCTCCGAAGGATCCTCCTTGAGGTCGTAGAGTTCCGTCCGCGGGGGCGAGGGTTTCTCGCCCGCCTTTGGCGCGAGGTTTGTGCGGATCCCCTTCCAGTCGCCGATGCGTGCGCTCTGGAATCCTCCATAGCCGGCGAACTCTCGGTAAAGGAACGGCCGCGGCTCTTGGGCCTCTCCGAGAAGCGTCGGTGCGAAACTGATGCCATCGATGCCCGAGGGAACGGCTGAGGGCGCGTCGATGAGGTCGAGGAGCGTCGGAAGCCAGTCCTCGAATCCGGTGACGCGCTCGCTGATCGATGCCGCGGCGATTCTCCCCTTCCAGCGGACGATGAGGGGGACGCGGATCCCTCCTTCGTAGAGGGAGCCTTTCCGGCCGCGCAGCGGACCGGCGGACTCGAAGAAATCCGAGTCGGAGCCGCCGAGGCGGTCGAACAGGGGCCCGTTATCCGACGTGAAGATGAAAATCGTCCGCTCGCCGAGACCCAGCTCGTCGACGAAGGACACGATGCGGCCGACGTCGCGGTCGAGGCGGGTCACCATAGCGGCATACGCGGCGCGCGGAGCGAAGTGGGGCAGGTAGGAGTTCTCCCCGGCGTACGGAGGATCGGGCCACAGCCCGCGGTACTCCGCGAGCGAGTCCTCGGGCACCTGGAGCCCCAGGTGAGGCACCGTCGTCGCGAAGTAGAGGAAGAACGGGCGAGAGCGGTTCTCGCGGATGAAACCGAGCGCCTCCTGGGCGATTCGATCCGGCGCGTATTCGCGGCCCACGTAGGCTCCGTAGCTCGCCTCCAGGCATGGATCGACCGTTGTGGGCAGCTCTTGATGCGCTTCGAAGGGCGGATTCTCGATCTCCAGGCGGCAGCCGTCCTCCCAGAGATAGGAGGGGAAATGGTTGTGGGCGTGGCGCTGGCAATTGTAGCCGAAGAACCGGCCGAATCCCTGCCGTTGCGGATCGCCTTCCGACTCGGGATAGCCGAGTCCCCACTTTCCGAACGCGCCCGTGGCGTATCCGCGGTCCCGGAGGATCTCCGCGAGGGTGACCGCGTCGTCGCGAAGGGGTGGTTGGCCTTCGGGCCTCACTTCCTTGTTGTTTCGGATCCAGGAATGGCCGGGATGGAGGCCGGTCAATAGAACGCAGCGCGAAGGGGCGCAGACCGCGCTCCCGGCGTAGTGCTGCGTGAAGCGCATCCCCTCCGTAGCGAGGCGGTCGAGGTTCGGCGTGCGGATCTTTCTCTGGCCGAAGCAGCCCAGATCGGCGGAGCCGAGGTCGTCGGCGAGCATGAAGACGATGTTGGGGGGGCGCTCGGGAGCCGCTTCCTGCTCCTCGCACTTCCCTCGAAGCGCGGCGAGGATCAGAAGGAGGCCGACTCGAATCGTCTTTGGCATGGCGACATAGATATCTCGAACTCCCCCGCGGGCACAAGTGGCCGGTTTGCGGTGCCCTCGTTGGCGGCGCGGGGGCGCCTGTGACGTCGCCGCGCCATGGCGGGTCGCGTCGCGGCGTCGTATCCTGTGCGCCCATGGTCAAGCTGGCCTTCGGCGTCGAGCCCTCGAATCGCAAGTTCCGCCTGCGGTTGGCTCGTTACGCCTATCTCGCCCGTACGCTCGCGGAGTTCCTCCCGGAGGGGCCGAGCCGGGTTCTCGATACCGGCTGCGGGAAAGGGAGAGTCGGCCTCTACTGGCGGCATATGGGCCCGCCCGAAAAGCGGCCGAGCTTCGTCGGCCTCGACCTCTCGCCGAACCGGCTCGGCATGGCGCAAGCGCGAGGATACGACCAGATTCTGCGGTGCGACCTCCTCCAGCGCTGGCCGCTTGTGGACGAGAGCTTCGATGCCGTCGTCTGCGAGCAGGTTCTCGAGCACTTCGGCGACGAGGACGTCCGGTATCTCTTGAGCGAGATGCGCCGCGTCCTCAAGCCGGGGGGATTCGCCCTCATCGGAACGCCGGTCTTTTCGCGCTTCGCCCTCTGGCTCTCCCCGATCTGGAAGCGGATCAATCCCATCTTCGAGCGGATGCGAGGCCGCCAGCCCGCGCATCTGCAGCATTTCCTCCTCGAAGAGTTGGCCCGTCGGATCGAGGGGCAGGGGCTCCTTCCCGAACGAAAGTGCGGCTTCCGCCTGTTCTCGCTCCCCCGCTCCTGTCTCGAGGACTACGAGTGGTATTACCGGGTCCACCGCTGGCTCGGCGCTCGGTGGCCGGGGCTCTGCATCGAGGCAAACGTGCTGGCGCGCAAGCCGCGCTACTCAGCGGCCGGCTCGTAGACGGCCCCGCGGACGATCGTATGGCTGACACGGCCGGAGAACGCACGTCCTTCGAACGGCGACCAGCCGGCCCGGGTCTTCAGCATCGAGCGGCGGATCGAGACCGGCCGCTTCGTGTCGAGGATCGTGAACGAGCCGACGTGCCCCTCCTCGATGCGCCCGCGCTTCTCGCCGCTGAAGCGGGAGAACACCGCCCCCGGTCGCTCCGCCGCGGTGCGGCGCAAGACGTCCCACGGGATTCCTCGCTCGCGCAGCCAGAAAAGGAACGGCCCTGACGTGTCGAGGTGGGGGATTCCCGAGATCCCCCGCTCGTTCTCCGCCAGCGAGTGTGGAGCGTGGTCGCTCGCCAGGAAGTCGATCTCGCCGCGGCGGAACGCGTCCAGAAGCGCGTCGCGATCCTCGTGGGGCCGGATCGGCGGATTGCACTGGAAGAAACCGCACCGCGGGTCCCGCTCGATGTCCTCGAGCGAGAAGAAGAGGTGGTGCTGCGTGACCTCGCAAGTCGCCTGAATGCCGCGGCGGCGCGCGGCGCGGATCGCCTCCATGCCGCCGGATGTCGAGAGGTGGCAGATGTGCGGCTCGAAGCCGATCTCTCCGGCGAGCCGCAGCGCCAGCTCCACCGCGCGCACTTCCGCCTCGGCGGGGCGCCTCTCGGCGTGCGTCGAGCGGTCCTTGCGCTCGCGGAGGACCTCCGGCGACTCGGCGTGAAAGCCGACCCACTGGCAGCGATAGCGCTCGAGCGCCTCGCGCAGCGCGGATTCGCTCTCGAAGTAGAGGTCGCCGACGCTCGGGCCCATGTAGACTTTGTAGGGCACTGGGCGGCTCAGCGGGCTTGTGCGCGGGCCGATGCCGGCGTAGAGGAGCACATCGACCGGCGAGCGGGACGCCAGCTCGACCTTCGCGCGGTAGCTCTCGTCGTCGATCGGCGGACGCGGGTTGTTGGGCATGTCGACCACGGCCGTGACGCCGCCCTGAATCGCCGCCGCGCCGCAGCTCCGGAAGTCCTCCTTGTAGACGTCTCGGCCTGTCGAGTCCTCGCGCGCGTGCACGTGGAAGTCGATGAGGCCCGGGAAGATGACCGCGCCGGCTCCGAGGACGAGGTCCGCGCGCCCCTCGGGAGCGCTCACGCGCCGCGTCAGCCCCGTCGAGAGGTCGATCTCGATCCGCCGCGGCCGGATTTCCCCTTCGGGGACGGCCGCGGGGCCTTCGATCGTCAGAATCTTAGCCATCTCGGCTCATGATAATCGCCGATGCGGTGGGGGAAAGGCCGCGGTTCGGACCTCCGGCGGGCCTGGATCGACGGAGATCTGCCCGCTACCGTGCGCCACATGTGATGAGACTCTTCCTCCGGGACCGCTGAACTTGCGTGCCATGACCTCCTGAACGTGTAGGCGTCTCGGGGATTTCCTGACATTGCTGACTTTCGGGACGTTCCGAGGGGGAGAGCGGTTATCGACAAATGAGGCGACCACTTGCACGCGAATTAGAATTCCTGGAAGCGATAGGGTAGATTCTGAAAGGAATGCGGAGAGGGCTTGAGGGGGCTTCCCGCTCTGCGGGAGACCCGGACCGGGCGGTCCGGGACGACTGGGTAGCGAAGCGAGGAGTCGGCGGATGTTGATGGGTACGGTGCAAACTCGCAGCCGAATTCCGTTCCGTGCACGAGGCCTCAGTCTCCTGGAGCTGATGATCTACGTCGCGGTGCTGGCCACCCTCGCCGTCCCGCTCGGGATGATCACCGTCAGCAGTTCGCGGGCGGCGGCCGAAGGGGACATGTTCTCCAAGGTCCTCGAGAGGAACCGAACGGCCCTGAACCGAGTCATCGCGGATTACCGCTCGTCTCGGAACGGGACCACTCTGATCACGAACGGCGGAAAGACCCTCCAGTTCACGTCCACGACGGGGTTCGACGGCACAGCGCCCATCGCCGGTCCGGTCATCCGGTACGTGATGCGGCTCGACCCGGCCGAGGCCGCGAACGGACTCGACGACAACAAGAACGGGTTGATCGACGAGAGCATTCTCGTCCACATCAACCAGACGACTCTGGTCGAAACCGTGATCTCCTACGGGCTGAACACCGCGGCTTCTTCCTTCGTGGCGAACGGGGCGGGAATCACGGTCAACTTGGTCCATGCGGGAACGACGCACGCGACCAGCGGGAACTACGAAGTTCGCCGCGCGGTCAACGTCTTTCCGCGGAATTGAGGAGGCTCCTCATGGAAGTCGTCCATCGGACTGCGGAGCGGCGAGGAGCGCGGGAACGGGGCAACACTCTGGTGGTCTGTTTCCTGGCGGTCACGGTCATGGCCGCGTTCGCTTCGGCCCACATGATCGTGATTCAGAAGAACGTGCGGCAGTCGAACTTCATGAACGAGATCGGCGAGATGCGCCGGTTGGCCGACGGCGGGCTCAACCTGGCGCTGCACGAGTTGAACTTCGACGTCGGTAGCGGCGATGGGAACATCGGCACCGAAGCCTGGACAACCGCCAACGATCTGGGGCGCGATGGCGTCCCTTCGACCGGCGATGAGGGAGAAATGGACGGCATCCCGACCCCCGGCGAGCCGAACTGTCCGGGAGTGCCCGTCGGGTTAGCCGCCAAGGGGATGCGACTGCTCGTTCGCTCCTTCGACACGTCCTGGCCCAGCGTCAAGCGGATCGTTTCAACTTCCTATAACTCGACCTCGATGGCGGTCGTGGAAGTCTATGCACGCGAAGCGGGGGGCGGAGTCCCCGGCGTCGGCGCCGTCTACGTCGAGCCGGGAGTGGTCCTCGACTTGAACGGAAACGCATTCTTGATCGATGGCCACGACACGAACCCGGACGGCTCCGCCGGACCCGAAGCGGCGTTGCCCGGCCTCGCCACGGAGACGGGTTCTCCGGCCGGATCGAACGCGAGCGACCTGGCCGACCAGGTGCCGAGCGGTAGGGAGGACCAGATCATCGGCCAGGGAGGGATCCCATCCATCGGCGAGTCGGGGGCCGTGGATTTCGATACGATCTTCAACGCGTTCAAGGCATCGGCCACGAACATCGTCATCCCCGGCACGTACAGCAACGTCGTCTGGGGGGACTATGCGACATCGGACAACAGGGTGACCTACTGTAACGGCGACCTCCACCTCTCGGGCGACGGCAGCGGCTCGGGGGTGCTCATCGTCGAGGGATCGCTGACGATGTCGGGCAAGTTCACGTTCGTCGGGCTCGTCATCGTCAAGGGCGACGTTCGGCTGACGGGAGGCGGGTCCGGAGTCCACATCTTCGGCTCGGCGATGATCGGCCAGAGCTTGACCGCCATCGACGTCGATCCGGAACTGGGCGTGAGCGGAAACGCGGATATCAAGTACAGCTCGGTGGGGCTGGCCATGGCCTCGGGGCTCATGGGAACGACCTACAGCGTCCTGTACTGGAACGACATCAAGTGAACGGCCATCCGGCCGGCGAAATCGGAGGGAATCGAGGTTCGCCATGCGACCTGAATTGAGCGCGGCCTCCGTTTGGTTGCTCTTCTGGTTCGCCGCCGCCCCCTTGCGGGGAGCGGAATCGCCGGGATGGTACACCGTCGAGCTGAAGACGGGCGCGAGCCTGACGGCGAAGCTCCTCTCTCAGGAGAAGGACTCCTGCGTCTTCAGCTTCCAGGGAACCATGATGCGGCTCGATCGGAACGATGTCCGCAGGCTCGAGCGCGTGACCTCTCCCTCTCGACCGGTGGAGGCGCCCGCTCCTTCGACGGCCCACTCCTCCACGGTCGCTCCCGTCGGGAAGGGAACGGAAATCGAGGCTCCTCAGCCGGGGCAGACCGCCGAGAACGAGGAGCGGTTGGAGGCGATTCTCGATTCGATCGAGCGGCTCGCCTCGACCGAAGATGATGGGGCGCGGCACGCCTACGTTCACCTACAGAAGGAATTCGTTCTCGCCAGGCCGCTCCTCCACGTCGCTCTGCGGCATCAGAGCCCGCGCGTGCGGTCGCTCGTCGTGAAGCTCCTCGGCGAAAAGGGGACCGCGGCGGAGGATCTCCCCGCCGTATCGACCCTCCTGAGCGACGAACGGGCCGCCGTCCGGCTGTCGGCCGTCATGGCGGTCCGCGCCTTCGGCCCCGACGGCTTCGCGGACCTGATGCGCTACGTCGAGACGGAGACCGTTCCCAACAACCGCAAGATCGCGGTCAAGACCTTCTACCGGTGGAAGGAGAAGCGGGCCCTCGTTCCGCTGGCCATGCGACTCAAGAGCGAGAACGACGATGGCGTCAGGAACTTCATCGTGGACACCCTCGAAGGGATCTCGGGCCTGAAGCTCGGCCGGGATCCCGCGACCTGGACGGCGTACCTCACGCAGCAGGAACACGCGGAAGCCCTGGAGAGAATCATGCGGATTTCCGCCCCGCGCCCCGCGAATGAGGGAGCGCTGGAAAGCGGAGAAGCCCGGGAGTGACACCTATGAACCTGAGGCGAACGATTCGGGAGAGGGAGGAGGGCATCCTCCTGCTCGAGCTCATCATGGCCATCACGATCTTGACGATGGGGATCCTGGGCTTCCTGACGGCATTCCACGCGAGCTTGAAAGCCGGTCAAGAGCTCGGGACCCGCGACCAGGCACAGGCGTCGTTCGAATCCGTCGTGGAGACCCTGAACGCAGCCGATTTCTCGACCCTCTACTCCACCTACGAGGCGGCGACCTTCCCCGTGAATGGGCTCGTCGATTCTTACGGCAGTCCCGCGGTCATCCGGGTCGACTTCCATGTCAACGAGACCACGATGCCTTCCGAGTTCGGCCCGATCGGAGACATCGACGGCGACGGGGCGATGGGCACCGTGGATGCCTCCACGAGCTACGTGATTCTCCCCACACGTTTGACCTTGACCTACGAGATGACCCACGGCACGGAGACCAAGGAGATGTTCCTGGTCCTGGGCTCGGGCTGGTGATCAATTCTTGAGAGCCCGCTCCGTCGCCTGAAGGAGAGCCTCAGCGGAAACCGGCTTGCCCGTCGCGTGCTCCATCCATAGGTCGGGAGCAACGCTCCCATATGAGGCCATCCGCTCCACTTCCGCGCCGAGGTTCTTCCCCCTCATGTGCTCTTCGATCTGAAACGCGATCAGGTGCCCGAGCGGGTAGTCGGGCAAGTACATCATCAAGCTCACCATATGCGAGTAGACGCCGAGAAGGACCCCATCCGCGCCCCCGAGGACGGGAGCGTAGTGGCGGTTCCAGAGGTCGCGAGCGACGGCGAGCGTCGACTCGCGCAGCTCAGCGGGGGTACCGTTCGGGTGATCGTACATCCAGCGCCAGATGCGGATGTCGACCAGCGCGGGACCCGAGATCTCGTAGGTCTGCCAGAAGGCGTTCAGGGTCCGCATCCTCTCGCTGCCGGCGTCCGGTTTTTCGAGGCCGAGCAGCTCCAGGTCGCGCTCCTGGAACACGAAGGCCAGCGCTTCAGTGAAGCTGTTGTTGGGAACGCCGGCCAGGAGGGTGTGATCGACGTGGTAGAGCGAGAAGACTTGCTCGACGTTGTGCCCCAACTCGTGGATGGCGACGTTGAACCCCTTGTAGTTCATCCCATCCTTCTCGAACCTCGTGCGCAGGCGAGGTCGGTCTCCCCGGCGCATCGCCGGCATTGCGTGGCCGGCTCCCCGCGAAGGATCGACGGCGATGCGGCCCGCCAGCATGCCCGCGCGCTCGGGGGTGAAGCCGAGGGCGGTCAAGATCCGGGGCATATCTGCGTGGAACGCTCCCGGGTCGGGGTAGCGACGGCGGACGCCGGCATCCAGATCGGCTTCGGCGTGCTTGCCGCGGGCGAGGAACCCGTTGTACCAGATGTCGAATGGCTCGAGTTTCCTGCCGAGCCGCTCTTCGATCCGCCGGGCCACGCGGGGCACGAGCGGGGAGGTCAAGATGGCTTCGAGCAGCTTCACGACCCGGTCCTCGGGCATCTCCCGCATCTCCTCGAATCGTCGCGCGATCAGCGTCGGCGCCGCCGGGGAAAACGGGTCCGCCTTTCGCGCCGCGTGAAACGTGGCGAGGAGGTGCGCGTAGCGCGTGTCGGGCTCGCGATCCGCCCTGGGAGCCGGGTCCGAGGATCCCGCCGGCGCGTTGGGCTCCACCGTTTCCGCCGGCGCGGATCGGACGGCGTTGGACCCAGGGAGCCAGTCGACCCTCGGGTTGTTGATGACCGCACGCGGGATCGTCTGGGTGATGATGCGATCCATCACTTTCGCGATGAGCGCCTGCTTGGTGATGCCTTCGGGCTCGGCATAACGGGCCTTCAGCTCGTCGCGCAGGTTCCAGTGGCTGATGAGCCTCAAGCCGCTCGGAAAGAGCCGCTTTCCGTCCTCGGTGAGAAGGTGGTGCATCCAGATGTTGTACTCGGCGATGTACGCGTCGCCGTCCGCCGATGCCTTGCTGATCGCCTGGTTCACCGCGGCCGGGACGCGCTTCGAGAATCGTTGAGCGAGCCTCGCCTCTGCCCACTGCCGCCTCGTCCAGTCCTTGCCCCGCTCCAGCCGTTCGGCGAGGGTGGTCACCGGAAAGTTGAGGAGGACGACGAAAGCGGCCTTGGAGGCGAAGAGGTCATCGACCAGGTGGGCCCACGGATCCATGCCGGCGAAGATCCGGTCGATGGCGAGGAGCGGGCCGGTGTCGAGGTCCGTCGGGCCGCGTAGCTCGCGAGCGATCTCGTTCAGATGTCCGTCGGTCTCCTCGAGGACCTTCTGGAAACGCAAAAACGCCGCTTCGAGGTCCTCCGGCCGCGTGATGAAATGTTCGCGCGCGAATTCGGCGAACACGGCTGCGTCGCCGTCCTCGGATCGCCAGAGGCGCGCCGCCTGGGCGAGTCCGCGCTCGATGCGCGCGAGATGCGGCCCGCCGTGGCGGCTGATGAGCTCTTCCTGGAGCTTCTGAAGGGCTTCCGGGCTCACGGAGAGGGCATTTTGTGCCGGAAGGAAGACTGGCGCCAGGGCGAGAACGAACGGGGCAAGAAGGAGGAACCGGATGCTCGACGGCGTGCTGCTCATTTGACAGATCGTAACCGTTCACCCGGCACTTAATTCACTACCAGGGCGAGGCACGAACCACGGAGTGCGTCACCCCCGCTCGGCCGCCCCGCAGACCGCCGATCACCCCCTTCAGGGAGCCTGCGTGGCGACTGAACGCACGGTCAAGTAACCGTTCTCGGGCCGCCAGGCCCGGTGAACGGTTACGACAGATCAATTGACCGCGGGCAGGGCTTACGTCATTTTATGTTCCCTGGCTGAGATGAACCGCTCCCGAGCTAAAAAGCAAGCCGCCATACGGTTCGATGCGGCGATCCTCCGTGCGCTACGCCGCCTTGCCGATCGAACGGGACGTACGATCTCCGATGTGGTCACGGAGGCGGTCCTCCAAAAGCTCAAGGAGGCGGATGAGGAGGGCGAATCCGCACACGAGCGCCACCGCGAGGCCGCGGCGTTCTTCGCGGAGGCTGCGAAGAGCTTCTCGGCGCGGAGAAGGAAGCGAAAACCCTGAGCGAAAGGGGGTTGGCAACCTCCGGGCCCCTCCTTACCATCTGCGCCTTCTTCCGACCCATCATCGAGGAGCCGCGATGGCATACCGTCCGAAGATCGTCGAGCCCAAGTGGCAAGCCCGCTGGCAGGCGGAGCGGACCTTCCAGGTCGTCGAGGACCCCGGCAAGCCCAAGTTCTACTGCCTCGACATGTTTCCGTACCCATCGGGCGCGGGGCTCCACGTGGGCCACCCCGAGGGCTACACCGCTACGGACATCCTCTGCCGTGCGAAGCGGATGCGTGGGTTCAACGTCCTCCACCCGATGGGCTGGGACGCATTCGGCCTTCCCGCCGAGAACTACGCGATCAAGACCGGTACGCACCCCGCGGAGACCACTCGCAAGAACGTAGAGACTTTTCGGCGCCAGATCAAGGCGCTCGGCTTCTCGTACGACTGGAGCCGCGAGATCGACACGACCGACCCCGCGTACTACCGCTGGACGCAGTGGATCTTCCTCCAGATCTACAAGAAAGGGCTCGCCTACGAGGCGATGGCTCCCATCAACTGGTGCGAGTCGTGCAAAACCGGTCTGGCCAACGAGGAAGTGAAGGACGGTGTCTGCGACCGCTGCAGCGGCCCCATCGTCAAGCGGCGGATCCGGCAGTGGATGCTCCGGATCACCGCTTACGCCGACCGTCTCCTCGAGGATCTCGATGAGGTCGACTGGCCCGCCTCGACGAAAGAGATGCAGAAGAACTGGATCGGCCGTTCCGAAGGCGCCGAAGTCGACTTCGCCGTGTCGGAGGGCCCCGCGAACGGGCGCAAGATCTCCGTCTTCACGACCCGCCCCGACACGCTCTTCGGCGCCACGTACATGGTCCTCGCCCCCGAGCACCCGCTGGTGGACGCCGCGACGACCGCGGACCGGCGCTCCGGCGTCGAGGTGTACCGCCGGCAGGCGGCGCTCAAGAGCGACCTCGACCGGACGGACCTCTCCCGCGAAAAGACCGGAGTGTTCACGGGAGGCCACGCCACCAATCCGGTGACGGGCAAGCCGATTCCCGTCTGGGTCTCCGATTACGTCCTCATCTCCTACGGCACGGGCGCGATCATGGCCGTGCCCGGGCACGACCAGCGCGATTGGGAGTTCGCCCGAAAGTTCTCTCTTCCGATCGTCGAGGTGGTGAGCGGAGGAGACATCACGAAGGAGGCGTACACGGGCGATGGGATCCTCTGCAACTCGCCCCTCATCGATGGCCTACCCGTACCGGAAGCGAAACGCAAGATCACGGACTGGCTCGAGAAGAATGGACTTGGTAAAGGGGCCGTCAACTACAAGCTGCGCGACTGGGTCTTCAGCCGACAGCGCTACTGGGGAGAGCCGATCCCCCTCAGGCACGTCCAGTCGGGTGAGGGCCGGACGGAGGTGCGCCCGCTCGATGAGGGCGAGCTGCCGCTCCTTCTTCCCGAGGTGAAATCCTACGAGCCCACCGGGACGGGCGAATCGCCGCTTGCGGGGATTCCATCCTGGGTCGAGCACGAGGATCCCGTCACGGGCCGGCCGGCGCTCCGCGAGTCGAACACGATGCCGCAGTGGGCCGGCTCCTGCTGGTACTACCTGCGGTTCGTCGACCCGAGAAACCACGCTGCGGCGTGGGACAAGGAGAAGGAACGCTACTGGATGCCCGTCGACCTCTACGTCGGCGGGTCGGAGCACGCCGTCCTCCACCTCCTCTATGCCCGCTTCTGGCACAAGGTCCTCTACGACCTGGGCTACGTCTCGACGAAGGAGCCCTTCAAGAGGCTGGTCCATCAGGGTCTCATCCTGGGAGAGGACGGGCAGAAGATGTCCAAGAGTGTCGGCAACGTCGTCAACCCCGACGACGTCATCGACGAGTACGGGGCCGACACCTTCCGCCTCTTCGAGATGTTCCTCGGGCCGCTCGAGGTCGTGAAGCCCTGGAACAAGAGCCAGATCCTGGGCGTCCACCGGTTCCTCCACCGCATCTGGGCGCTCGTCGTCGACGACTCCGACCGGCTCCGCAGCGATTCGATCGCGGATGTCGAGACGTCGGGCGAGCTCCACCGGCGCCTCCACCTCACGATCGCGGCGGTAACCGAGGACATCGACAACCTCCGCTTTAACACGGCGATCAGCCGCATGATGGAGCTTGTGAACGCTCTTCAGGAGGATGGGCGCAAGGGGCCGGTTCCGCGCCGGGCGCTTGAGACGCTCGTTCTCCTCGTCTCGCCCTTCGCCCCGCACATGGGCGAAGAGCTTTGGGAGAAGCTGGGCCACCGCCAGAGCTTGGCGTACTACCCCTGGCCGGTGCACGACCCGGCGGCTCTCGTCGAGACGACCTGCGAGATCCCGGTCCAGATCAACGGCAAGGTCCGCGATCGGCTGACGATCCCTGTCGGCATCACGGCGGCGGAAGTGGAGCGGAGAGCCCTGGACCGAGAAAAAGTGAAGGAGCACCTCGCGGGGAAGAAGCCCGCGAAGATCATCTATGTGCCCGGTAAGCTGCTCAGCTTGGTAGTGAAGTAACGTTGTCGATTCAAACCCGATAACTCTTCGTCATCCGCCCCCGTGCGCGGGGAACTCCTCAAGTCGCACTGGCGGGCGGCCGAAGAACATCGACGTTCCGGGAAGGATTCGGTAGACACCCTTCACGGTTCATGGAAAGGTGGAGGCCATGAGCGCGAACGTAACCGATGCCGAACTGGCGCACGATTTCATCCGAGGGCTCGAGCGGGCGGAAGAGATCTACCGCCGTCTCATCGGGCTCACCCAGAACCAGAGCGAGATCATCCGTCACGGAGTCTCGCCGCGTCTTCTCGAGCTGGCCGAGGCCAAGGAGTCGGAACTGGCCCGCCTGACCGAGCTGGAGGAGCTGCTCGGGCCGGCGCGCACCGGGTGGGTGGGCATCCGCGAGCGAATCTCGGGAGACCTCCGCGGTCGCGTCCAGGAGGTCGTACGCCGCGTCGAGACCGTCTTGCGTGAGCTTCTGGTCCTGGAGGAGGAGGAGGGCAAGAGCCTGGCGGCCCGTCGCGACGAGACCGTCGCACAGATTCGCCGCCTCGATTCCGCTCGGAAGGTTCGGGGCGCCTACGCCGCCCCGCCGGCCCAGCCGAGCCTCCTGGATCAACGAGAGTAGGAATCATGAGGCCGATCGCCGCCGCGGTCGTACTCTGCATTCTCCGCGCACAGGGGGCTGAATCCGGCTCAGGGCCGGAGGTGGACGCCGCCCCGGCCGAGGCCCTGAACCGGCGGTCCGACGGCAGCCAGGTCCGAACCTACCGCTGGGATTTCGAGGTCGTCGACTCATCGGGGCGCCAGCTCTTCTCGGATCTCAAGGAAGTCCCGATCCTTCTCGACGGCAAGCAGACCCAGCCTCATTGGGTACAGGATTTCGGCGCGGCAGCCGATCCGGCGCGCCGGGATCGATTCCCCCGCGAACCCATGGCGACATTTTCTTCGATTTCCCCTCGGGCGGGGCACCGATCCCTTCACATCTACAGCCGCGGAGACCACGCGCTGATTCGCCTCGCACAGCCGCTGGCTGCGGCGGGCGGAGGAGCGTTCCGGGCGCACGGGTGGATCCGTTTGAAGGGGTTGCGAGAAGCATCCGTGCAGCTTCGGATGGGCTTTCGCGGAGAGCGGCTACCCGCCTCCGAGAGGTTCATCGCATCCGACCCGCTGCGCGGTGAAGGAGATTGGAAATCGATCCATCTCGAAGGGCGGATCCCCGACAGCGCCGCGTCCGCCGACCTCCAGATCCTCCTTTCAGGGTCCTACCACGACCGGGAGATGCACGCGTGGATCGACTCGCTCGAGCTGGAGATCGGGCCGGGGATTCGCCTCCACTGGGGGGGCCGCCGTCTGCTCCTCTTCGGCGAGGAAGAGCCGGACATTGTCTTCAGTCTAGATGCCGGCGGATTGGCCCCGGGGGGCTATCGACTCGAGGCGGCCCTCCAGCCGCTCTGCCTCGATCCGGCCGCGCCGCCGCGCCAGCATCTCGACTACTCGTGCGAGCGGTTCGCCTCTACGGGGGACGGTGAAGGGTTCGGCACCCCGACGTCCCACGCCGCCCCTCTGCGTTTCCGCGGAAACCTGAGGGAGATGTTCGCCAGCGAGAAACTCCCCCGAGGGCTCCACGATCTCGAGATTCGTATCCGGGGCCCGATGGCGGGTGAGGACCGGCGCGACGCTCCCGTGGCGGCGAGCTACACCGAGAGGCTGGGCATACTACCCGCCGCCCGCGAGCCCCTCTGCCTGCGCGGAGTGCGCATGGGATGGGCGCTGAGCGGGGAGGATCTCCGCCGGGGCGATCTGCAAGTGCTCGACTCCCTGCCGAAGGGCTTCGCGCTCGATGAGCTTCTCTGGGACCTCTCGGGAGAAGGCGCCTCGCAGGCGGAGATCGAACCCCCGCCGGGGGTGCGGCTTCGCGGCGACCGGCGGCCGCTCCACTGGCGGGGCCGCCTCGGCCCGGCAATGCTGGAGGATCCAGACCTCCTGATTCGGCGCCTCCTCGCAGCGTCCAGGACTCTCCGCTCTTGGGCGATCTCCGCCGATCCGGCCAATGACAAGGCCGCCCAGGCGATCGAGCGCGTTCGTACCAGCTTCGACTTCATGGCGCTGGGCGCACGCGCAGGCGGGGCACGGCCCCCCTGGGCCAGCTTTCGCGTCCACGAGGTGAATCCGTCCCGGAATGCCGCGGCGGGCGGCGCTCGACCCGCCGAGCCCAAGGAGGGGCCCGAAAGAGGGTCCGGGAAAGTCGCGACGGAGGCTCCCGAGGCCGGCGACTGGACGATCGTGGAGCGCATGCCGTTGTCCGGCGAACGGGAGGACGCGCTCTCTTTCAGCCGCCTCCTCCTGGAGCTGGCGGCCGGCGGGCATCGGAGGATTTTCTGGCGCGGGGCGACCCAGCTCTGGAAGCTCGATGGGCCTGGGGATCGCCTCGCGCCGAGCCGCGGCGCGTTCGCGTGGTGCGCGCTCGGGCGGGCATTGGCCGGGGGGGTGGTCCAGAGAAGAGGGGGCTTCGATGCGCGGGGCGAATTCTACATCATCGGGAACGGCACCGAGCGGTTCCTCGTCGCGCTCTCCGCCGGAGCTGGCGCATTCTCCTTTCGCGCCTGGACGGGAGGCCCCGTCGAAGGGGTCGACCTCTACGGCGATCCGGTTTCCGCCGCCTACGATTCCGAGACCGGTGAAAGCGAGATCTCCGTCGGGCCGGAGCCCGTCAGGTACCACGGGATCGACCTCCTCCTCCTGGACACCGTCGAGTCGGTTTTTTCATCGGCTGGAACACTCCAATCGAGAAGAGGGATGCAACCGCTTGAGTTCCGGCTTACGAACCACACATCCGAGCCGCTCGGGGTTCGCCTCGCCATCCGCCTCCCGTCGAACTGGAGGTTGGAAGCGGGACCGCCGTCGAGGGCCGTCGCCCCGGGCGAAACCGCGCGGCTCCCGTTCGAGGTGGCGCGCCGGGAGTCGGCCGGCCGAGCTTTCGTGAAGGCGGAGCTGACGCTCGATGTCGAGCGCGGTGGCCGGCGGTTCACCCGCCGCCGGGAGCTTGCCCTCGCGGTCGAATCCCCCCTCATCAAGCTGAGTGGGGAGTCCATCGACCCCGCCACGCGGAGATTGCGCTTCGCGGTGGGGAATCTGTCGCCTCGCCCGCTTTCCCTCCGGGTATTCTGCCGGTTGCCCCTCGATGCGGGACGCGAGCTGATCGAATCGTGGGATGAGCGCCTGGCGCCGCGCGCCGAGCGTATCCTCGAACTCCCCCTCGATGCCCGGGACGATGTCCTCGACGGGAAAGTGGTCCGACTCGGCCTGGAAGCGTCGGGGTACGACGACTCCATCTCCAAGGAATTCACGGTCCGGCGCGCCGGAGACCGCCTCATCCTCATCCTACTTCCGGAATGACTCCGGATTACCGGACTTTCCCGAAATGAGTAATTTTGTGCTTTACAAAATGTAAACCATAGGTACGATCCCCCCTGTCCTCGCGGTGAGGAGTTCCGCGACGGCGAGCCACTCCCGTCTGGAGCGCTCTCTGGGAGGAAGTGACCGGAGATGAATGGAGAACACACCGGCCGAGGGATGGCCGGCAGTGGGATCGCTATTCGGGAAGTAGGAGAGAAGGCGCAAAGAAAAAGCGCAGAGAGAAAGGGAAGGAGAGGAAGCGAAGGAAAACCAGCCTGCGGGGCGAGCTGACCGCCGCCCCGAGACTTCAAGATCGGGGAAAAGGAAATAAATTCAGAGGGAGGATCGGACCGACGGTATGCCGAGAGGTCCGGCCGTTTTATTTCCTTTTCCCCCTTTTTTTCCCCCGACTTTCCCCGCCGTGGGTGTGCCCCTCGGGGTTCCTGGCGCACCCGCCGGGAGGAATCGATCTGGTGCCCTAACCCGTGACCCTGGAGCCAATGTACACCCCGACCGCGATCTCGGGCCCGTCCATGACGCCGGAGGCCCTGAGCCGGCTCTTCGACGCGTTCTCCCGCACATCGCGGGAGGTCGAACGGTCGCACGCGGAGCTGAAGGCCAAAGTGCTCGCCCTCCGCCGTGAACTGGCGGAGAAGGACCGCCGGCTCGAGCAGAAAAAGCGCCTGGAATCTCTCGGGCTCGTCGTCGCGGGCGTAGCGCACGAGTTCCGCAACCCGCTGGGGAGCATCTCCCTGTACCTCGGCTGCCTCGAGGAGACGGCGCGGGTTCTGCCCGAGGAGCCCGCGCAGGAGGCCGGACGGCTTCTCTCGAAAATCGAAACCGCCATCCGCCACCTCAACTCCGTCGTGGAAGACATGTTGATCTTCACCCGAGGACAACCGCCGGTGGAGGATCCATGCGATCTGCCGCGGCTCATCGACGAGGCCCTGCTCCTCGTGAGCAGCGACCTGGAGAAGGCGGGCGTACGGTTCCGGGTCGATGTCGCTCGCGGGCTCCGGCCCGAGGAGGGCGGACCGGCCGTCCTGGGAGACCGAGACCAGGTGGTGCGCATCCTGGTCAACGTTCTCAAAAACTCGGCTCAGGCGATCGGACCCCTCCGGCCGGCCGGCGGCGGGAGGGTCGAGATTGCCGTGAGGACCGCCCCGAAGAAGTGGGGACCCTCGCGCGCCGCAGGTCGCGCGTCGGTCGAAGTCGCGATCCGGGACAATGGACCGGGCGTTCCTCCCGATCGCTTGGAGAAGCTCTTCGTCCCCTTCTACACGGACAAGCCGGGAGGGGTGGGCCTCGGCCTCTACATCGTTCACTGGCTCATGGAGCGGCAGGGGGGGAGGGTCAAGCTTGAGAACGCCAAGGGGGGAGGATTGCGCGTCCGGCTACTCTTCGCCGCATCGGCCGGCACGTCCTCTTCGAGTTCCGACCCATCGAGTTCCGGCCCGTCGGTCTCCGGCGCGGTGAGGCGATCCGCGGCACGAGCGGAACTCGCGGGAGTGCCTGAGGAAGCGATAGAGGAGGAACCGTCGTGGTGAAGCCCGCCGATGATCCCGCCCCCGGGCGCTCAGTCCTCGTGGTCGATGACGACGAACTGATGCGCGATTCGCTGCGCGAGACGCTCTCGCGCCGAGGCTTCGCCGTCCGCTCGGCGACCGATGGGGCCTCAGCGCTCTCGCTCCTGCGCGAAGAAGAAGCGGAGCTGGTCATCTGCGATCTCAAGATGCCCGGCATGACCGGCGTTGAGCTGTGCGAAAGGATCTGCGCCGCCGGTCCGGTCGCTCCGCCCGTCATCGTGATCACCGCCTTCGGTTCCGTCGAGACCGCGGTGCAGGCCATCAAGAAGGGGGCATTCGACTACATCACGAAGCCGTTCAAGACCGACGAGCTCCAGGTCGTCGTGGAGCGCGCACTCCGCCACGGGCGCCTCCTCCGCGAAAATGAGATCCTGCGGGCGGAGCTTGAGGGCTCCCGGGATCGCTTCACGATCGTGGGATCGAGTCCCGCGATCCGCCGGACGCTGGAGCTCGTCGAGCGTTACGCCCGGAGTTCGGCCACCGTGCTCATACGGGGTGAGAGCGGCACGGGCAAGGAGCTGCTTGCCCGGGCGATTCACTTCGGATCCTCCCGCCGCCAGCGCCCCTTCCTTTGCGTGAACTGCGCCGCGCTGTCCGCCGGCCTTCTCGAGAGCGAGCTGTTCGGCCACGAGAAAGGGGCCTTCACCGGTGCGGACCGAATGCGCCAGGGACGCTTCGAGCTGGCCGATGGCGGAACGATCTTTCTCGATGAGGTGAGCGAGATCGATCCCAAGCTCCAGGCGAAGCTCCTGCGGGTCCTGCAGGAGAAGAGTTTCGAACGGGTCGGAAGCTCCCGCACGATGAAGGTCGACGTTCGAGTCCTCGCAACGTCGAACCGCGACCTGGAACGGGAGGTCCACGAGGGGCGCTTCCGCGAGGATCTGTTCTTCCGCCTCAACATTCTGCCGCTGGACGTTCCACCCCTGCGGACGCGGCGCGAAGACGTGGCGCTCCTCGTGGCGCACTTCCTCGAAGGCATCCGCCGCCGCCAGGGAGGAGCCGCTCGCCGCCTTGCGCCGGAAGCGCTCTCCCTCCTCTCCGCCTATTCGTGGCCCGGCAACGTAAGGGAGCTCGAGAACCTGATCGAGCGGGCCTGTGTCCTGACCGACGGCCCCGAGCTGAAGTCGGAGGCGTTTCCGGGGCTTACCCCGGGCTGCACGGGGCCCGGGATCGGGATGGCCGGAGCGGGGAAGGGTGATGGCGATGCGGCTTTGCATCATCCCGCGGGCAGCCCGGGCTCGCTGGCCGGCATGAGCATGGACGACGTCGAACGCATCATGATCACGGACGCGCTGCGGCGCCATCGCGGCCATCAGAAACGCGCAGCTTCGGAGCTCGGCATCGGCGTCCGGACCATCCGCACGAAGATCAAGAAATGGAACCTGGGATCCGTCGGCCGGGGCGGCGAGGCCGCCAGCCTGATGGACGGTACGGGCGCCACGGCTGGAGGGGGCGGGGTCGGTAGGGACGGCACCGTCGAGGTCCTGAGGGGATGAAACGGCGCGAGATGAAAAAGAGGCGGGACATGAAGGGGAGCCGGGACACGAGACCTGGCCCGGATGCGGATCGAGCCCCGCAAACGGAAGAGGTCCCGCTCTGCGGGGTCAGGCGCGGCAGTTTCATGCGCGGCACTTTCAGGCACAGCGGGGCGGTTTTTGCCCCTCGCAAGAGGCCGGAATGCTCCGTTTTGAGGCTTCCGGTAACGAGCCTGCCGCCACAAGGGTCGTGCGTTGCCGTGGCTTCGCCGGCGTGGAATTCGGTGGCCCGAGCTTTGCTCCATGGTCCCTCCTTGCCGGCCGTAGACGGATCGGGCCGTAGAGAGGCTGGAGATGGTTTCCGCACGAAGAACGGGACGGCACCTGCGAGTGGAGGCTTGTGATGACCGGGTTGCTTGAGGGGATGTTCAGCGGTGGAGCGCTTCCGCACCTGGAACGGACGCTCGCATTCGCCGCGGCTCGTCACCTCCTCATCCTCGACAACGTCGCCAACGCCGATACGCCGGGCTACCGGCGCAAGGACCTCGACGCGCGGGCGTTCGAGGAGTCCCTGCGGGCAGCGCAGAGGGACGGGGCCGTCCCCCCGCGGCCCCGGGAATATAGGCAGCTTCGCGGGAAGGAAGCGGGCCCGAGCGGCTCGATTTCCCAGCCGGGCGTTCTGCGCCACGACGGGAACGACGTCGATGTGGAGCGGGAGCTGGCGATCCTGGGGAAAAACGCCGTTCTTCACAACAGCCTTGCAGGCCTGCTCCGAAACTCGTTCGAGCAGATCCGCATGGCCATCACCGAAAGACCGACATGAGCGCGGGAGTTGATTCTTCGAACGGGACGCGGGAGACCGACGCATGAACGCCCTCGACATCAGCGCTTCGGCGCTCTCGGCGCAGCGGACGCGGATGACCGCCATCGCCGGGAACATCGCCAACGCGAACACGACCCGCGACGAATACGGGAGAAGAATCCCCTACCGCCGGCTCGAAGTCCTCTTCGCCGCCGGGAGCGAGGATGGTTCCGCGGGAGCGGCCGGCGCGGGCGGTGCGGGAGGAACGGTGCGCGGCGTGCGCGTGACCGACGTTCGGCCGGCACGGGATCCCTTCCGCTGGGTGCGCGATCCGGCCCACCCCGACGCGGTGGACGATCCGGCGAGCCCGTTCCACGGGCAAGTCCTCATGCCGCGGATCAACGCCGTCCATGAGATGGTGGACATGATGCTCGCTTCGCGGGCCTACGAGGCGAACCTCAGCTCGATGGAAACGACCAAGGCCATGACGGCGGCGGCTCTGAGAATCATTGCGTGAGGTGAGACGTGGCCCTCGAGCGAATCATCACTCCAGGAACAGCTCCCGCCGCGCCGGGCGATCGTGCGGGCGCACCGGCGGCCGGCGGCGCGCCGTCGAGCAGCGCGCTGTCCGGCGGCCCCGCATTCTCCGATCTCCTCCTGGATGCGCTCCAGGAGGCGAACCAGCTCCAGAGCTCTGCCGACAGGGCGATCCAGGGGATCGCCGCCGGGGACACGGAGAACGTGGCGGAGGTGATGACCGCCGTCGAGAAGGCCGATCTGGCCTTCCGGACCCTCATGCAGGTCCGAAACAAGCTGGTGGATGCCTACGAAGAGCTGATGCGGCTGAGGATCTGACGCAATGAGGCTGCTCCAGCAATTCACCAAGATGAAGGACGAGATCTTGAATCTCCTGCGCAAGCTCTCGCTCTCGCAGAAGATCACGATCCTGCTCTTGAGCGTCATGGTCGGCGGGACGGTGGTCCTCATCGTCGGGCTCTCGAGCGGCGAGACCTACGTGAAGCTCGGCCCCGCGGGGGACGCCAAGTCGGTCGAGGAGATGAAGGGGCTCCTCGAGCGTAGCGGGATCCCTTACCGGCCGGGAGCGGAGGGCGGGGTGCTCGAGGTCGCCGGTTCGCACGCGGCGCAGGCCCGCTGGCTCGTCGCCGAGAGTGGGATCGCCTCCGCCAAGGGCTCGAACTTCGATTGGCTCTTCGGGGAGGGAAGCTTCCTCGATACGGAAAGCCGCATCGACCAGCGGCTGCTCGAGTCGCGCAAGCGCACGATCGAGGAGTCCATCCGCTGGAGCCCGAACATCCGCGATGCCCGCGTCGTGATCCAGCGCGGTCCCGAGCCCATCTACGCCACGCAGCCGACGGGAGCCGAAAGCGCTTCCGTGGCCGTGGCCCTCCGCGGCGGCGTCGAGGCGCTTACACGCTCGGAGGCGGCGACCATCCGCAACCTCGTCTCGGGGGCGTTCCGGATCCCCGGCCAGAACATCCAGGTGACCGACGACAAGCTGAGGAGCTACCCGCACCTCGAATCGTCCGGCGCCGGGATCACGGAGGAGGACGACCGGACGCGAAAGATCGTTCAGACGACCGTCGAGGGGCTCCTGAGCCGCATGTACCGGCCCGCCGAATTCGTCGTGGGCGTCCTGGCGGACTTCTCATCGCGCCGCACGCAGAGGATCCACGAGGTCTACGATCCCGAGAAGGTCGCCACCGCCGAGAAGTCGAGCTTCAAGGAGACCGAGACCACCAAGCGGGGCTCCGGAGCACCGGTCGGCGTCGAGCCGAACGTGGCGGCCGGGGGGCTTGGGACCGCCCAGCCGGTCCCGGCGGTCGACACGACCTCCCGCGACAAGAAAGAGACGGTGTTCGAGAACCGCTTCACCTTGTTGAAGGAGCAGACGGACGTGCCGGCGGGGGAGCTGAAGGGGCTTTCGGTCAACGTCGTCCTCGATCGGGCCGCGGTGCGCCGCGTGCTCCAAGCCGAAGAGTGGACGCGGGTCGGGGCCGACCGCCGCCAGGCGGAGAAGGTCGAATCGCCCTCCGACATCGCGAATTTCACAGTGGACTCGAGGCTGGGCACCGCCAACCTGGACGCCGCCATCGAGGCCTACCGGGCCATCCAGACCCGTTTTCTCCAGGACCAGCTCCCCGGGTCGCTCGAGAAGGCCAGAGTGAACGTTTCAGTCGTCATGTTCCCGCAGCCGCAGATGCCGGTCGAGCTGGCGGCGTCCGAGCGGTTCTGGAGCTGGTCGCGGGAGCACTGGGCCGATCTCCTCCTGGCCGGGGTCGCGGTCGTGGGAGTCTTCGTCGTCTATCAGATGTTCCGCCGGGCGCTCCCCCAGCCCCTCGATGTGCCTCCGCTCGACGAGACGCAGCTCATCGAAGAAGGTCGGGCGGCCGACGCGGAGGTCGAATCTCTCGAGAAAAGGCTCGCGAACGCCCCCGCCGCGGCGTCCGCCCCGGCGGCCGCGGAGAAGACCGGCGACCCGGAGGTCGATGCGATGCTCGTCGCCGTTCATGACGTGGTCGCCATCAGCAAGGAAAGCCCCGAAACCGCCGCCGGCGTCGTCAAGCTCTGGATGCTTCAGGACGGGGAACGGAGATAGCCCATGGGCGCTTCCACGCAGGCGGTTCTCCCCGGCACCAGTGGCTCGTCCGAATCGGTGGCCGGCCTGAGCGGGATCCAGAAGGCGGCGATCTATATCCTGTCCCTCGACGAGGAGACCGCGTCAAAGGTCCTGAAGAGCCTCTCGGACCCCGAAGCGGAGATCATCACGCGCGAGATCGCCAAGCTGGGCGTCGTCGACCAATCGAAGATCCGGGCCGTGCTCGAGGAGTTCACCGAGCTGCGCAAGGTGAGCGAGTACGTCCGGGAGGGAGGCACCGAGCAGGCCGTCAAGCTCATCAAGAAGGCCTACCCGCCCGCGACCGCGACGCGGCTCATCCGCCTTCTGGAGACCGCCAAGCAGAACATCCCGTTCGCCTTCTTGAAGAACTCCGAAACCGACAGCCTCCACACTTTCCTCCAGGAAGAGCATCCGCAAACGATCGCGCTCGTTCTCTCCTATCTCGACGCATCGAAAGGCGCGGAGATCCTGGCCAAGTTTCCCCCCGAGCGCCAGTTCGACATCGTCAAGCGCATCGCTCACCTCGAGCACACGAGCCCGGAGGCGATCAAGCACGTCGAGTCCGGCCTCAAGAAGTACCTCGCCTCGCTCGCCTTCGAGGAGTTCCAGGAGATAGGAGGCGTGAAGACGGTGGCCGAGATCCTCAACGTCATCGACCGTACGACGGAGAAGGCGATCCTGGAGAACCTCGACGCGGACTCGCACGAGCTGGTCGAAGAGATCAAGAAGCTGATGTTCGTCTTCGAAGACATCCTCCGTCTCGACGACCGCGGCGTGCAGAACGTCCTCAAGCAGGTGGACAACAAGAAGCTCGCTCTGGCCCTGAAGAACGGATCGGCCAAGCTCAAGGACAAGATCTTCAAGAACATGTCGCAGCGAGCCGCCGACATGGTGAAGGAAGAGATGGGGTTCCTCGGCCCGGTCCGCGTGGCGGATGTCGAAGCGGCGCAACAGGAGATCGTCGACCTGGTCCGCCGCCTCGAGGAGTCGGGAGAGGTGATCATCATGGGCCGCGGCGGCGACGCGGAGCTGATCGCATGAATCCGCCATCGAACGCGGCCACGCAATCAAGAGCCGAACCCTCCTTGGGAGCTTCCGCGGCAATGCCCGTGGAGGCGACCCGCCGCCGCGGCGGCGTCCGGATCATCCGGCCCGATGCTGCCGCCGGAGCGCGCTCGGACGTCAACCTCATCGACCTTCAGCGGCTCGGCGAGGGTATGGTCACGCAAACCCAGGAGCGGGTGAAGTCCCTCGAGGAGACGGTCCGCGCGCTCGAAGAGAGGGCCCTCGAGGAGGAGGCGGCGATCGCCCGCCGCCGCGAAGAGGCCGACCGAGAGCTGAAGGAGCTCCGCCGGACGTACGAGGCGCAAGCCGCGGCGCGGCGAGCGGAAGTCGAGGCGGACCTCGGCTCCCTCCAGAGCGATGCACGGGCGCGGAGCGTCGAGGAAGGAAGAGCGGAGGGGCTGGCCCGCGGACAGGAAGAGGGCTACCGCAAGGGCTTTGAGAGCGGCTACGCCGAGGGGCGAGAGAAGGGCTACAGCGAAGGCAACCGGGCGGAGCGCGAGCGGATCGAGTCGGAGTCCGCTCCGCTGATTGCGCTTTTACGGAGGCTCGCCGAGGAGATCGGCCTCCGGCGCCGCTCGCTCCTCGCCGAAGCCCGCGATGAGCTCCTGCCGCTTGCGGTCGAGATCGCCCGCAAGCTGGTCAAGAAGGAGCTGCGCGCGTGCCCCGAGATCGTCCTTCTCAACGTACGCAAGGCGATCGACCTCGCCTTCCGCCGTACGTCCCTGAGCATTCAGGTTCATCCCGAGGACCTCCCGCTGGTGGAGAAGTACGTGCCCGAGTTCCTCTCCGCATTCGCGGGCACGGGCGATCTGACGGTGAAGACGGCGGAGGACGTCGGCCGAGGGGGCTGCCGCGTCGTCTCGGGCACGGGAGTCGTAGACCTGAGGATCGAGTCGCAGATCGAGATCATCGAGCAAGCCCTCTTCGGGAGCCTGGGGGAGGAGCCGGATGAGCCAGGCTCCGACGGCTCGACTCCACTCCTCGCGCGCAAGGCGGACCGGGCCGGATCCGACCACCCCTTGGAGCTCAGAGGAGCCGAGGAGCGCGCCGGAACGGGGGAACCCTATCGAACGGGGGAGGCGGCGCGGTGATGTTCCGGCGAGAGCGCGAGGTGCTCGAAGGGCTGAACCCGGCGAGAGTCTGCGGGGAGATCTCGCGGGTCGTGGGGCTGGCGGCCGAGAGCCACGGCCTCGTGGCGCCCGTGGGGGCGCAGTGCGAGATTCACAGCCGCGGCGGCGCGGTCCTCGGCGCGGAAGTGGTCGGGTTCCGCGATGACGGGGCGATCGTGGTGCCGTACGGCGATATCCGGGGCATCGCCGTGGGCGATCGGATCTTTTACTGCGGAGAAGTTCCCCGCGTCCTCGCCGGCGATCATCTGATCGGCCGGGTGCTGAACTCGGCGGGCGAGCCGATCGACATCGAAGGTCGAAGCGGCCCCACGGCGGCCGGAGAGGTTCCCCTTCCAGCCGCTCCGCGTCGATCCGCCCGTGTGCCGATCCACGGCGCGCGCTTGAACCCCCTCCACCGCCAGCGCATCTCCGGCCCCCTCGCCACGGGCGTGCGGGGCATCGATGGGCTCTTCACGGTGGGACGCGGGCAGCGCATGGGGATCTTCTCCGGGAGCGGCGTCGGCAAAAGCGTACTCTTGGGCATGATCGGCCGCGGCGCCTCGGCGCCGATCGCGGTCATCGGGCTCATCGGTGAGCGCGGCCGCGAGGTCCGAGAGTTCCTCGAGCGCGACCTCGGACCCGAAGGTTGCCGGCGCGCCGTCGTCGTGGTCGCCACGGGCGACGAGCCGGCCCTGCGGCGCGTCCAGGCGGCGCTCGTCGCGACGGCGATCGCGGAGTACTTCCGCTCTCGCGGCGAGGACGTCGTCTTCCTCCTCGACTCCGTGACCCGCGTCGCCATGGCGCAGCGCGAGATCGGACTCTCGGCCGGCGAGCCTCCGGCAACGCGCGGCTATCCTCCTTCGACCTTCGCGCTTCTGGCCAAGCTGCTGGAGCGGACGGGGCCGGGCTCGCGCGGGAGCATCACGGCCTTCTACACCGTGCTGGTCGAGGCGGACGACCTCCACGATCCGGTGGGGGATGCCGTCCGCGGGATTCTCGACGGCCACATCTGGCTCTCCCGCGACATGGCGTCGAAGGGTCATTTCCCTGCGATCGATCCCCTCCAGAGCATTAGCCGCGTGATGCCGGATGTCGTCGCGGCGGACCATCTGCGTGCGGCGCGCGAGCTGATCTCGATGGTCGCCCGGTACCGGGGCGTCGAGGACCTCTTGCAGCTCGGGGCGTACGTCCCCGGCGGCGATCCGCGGGTCGATGAAGCCGTGCGGGCCTGGCCCGCCATCGAACTGCTGCTCAAGCAGGACCCCCGCGAGAAGACTCCGCTCGAGGAGACCGTGCGCCGCCTGCAGGAGGCCATCCGCCCCCCGCGGCGCGCCGCGGGCGCCGCGAACAGTCTCTCCGCGGCGGCTCAGGCGGCGGCGGGGCGGGCGCGAGCGGTGGCAGTGGCCGCGCCCGCGGTTAAGGGGCCCGCGTCAATCGGGCTTCCGGGCGGCGCGCCGCGCCTGAAGAAGGCCTCGGGGTGAAAGGGCCGATGACGCATGCCCCGATTCCGCTTCCGCCTCGATTCTCTCCTCAAGCTCCGGCGAACGGAGGAGGACCGCGCCCGCGTGGGCTTCCTGTGGGCGCTCCGGGAAGTGAGGCTCAAGGAAGCGGAAATCCTCGATGCCATCCGCCAGCGCGAAGAAGCCAAGACGCGCGCGCGCGACGAGTCCGCCGGCGACGAAGCGACCGGCGCGATCGACATGGAGGCCCTTTTGAGAAGTAGGCGCCACATCAATTTTCTCTACGAGCGCATCGTCGAGAAGCGCGGAGAGCTGGCCTCGCTGCGCCCCTCCCTCGAGGAGGCCCGCGGCGCGTACCGGCGGGCCGTGATGCGGCGGAGCGCCGTGGAGAAGCTTCGCGAGGCTCGCCTCGAGGAGCACGAGCGCGAGGAAGAGCGGCGGGAGCGCCGCGACCTGGATGAGGTCGGAGTGGTCGGCTTCCTACGGGGCCGGACCGGCGGCCCGGCCGGCGAGAACCGCCCCGCCGCGGGAGGTGAGCGGTGAAGCGCATCCTCTCGCTGAGCTGGAAGGTCTACTCGCTCGCGGCCGCGGTTGCGCTCGCCCTCCTCCTCGGTGGGCTCGGAGCGGGCGCCGCTCTCGGCAAAGTGACCCTCTCGGGCCTCCAGGCCTCTGCGGCCGCCCTCCTTTCGTCCGGCGGTCCTGCAGGCGGGGCGGCGGATGCCGCGGCGGGGACGGCCGCGCCGGAGGCGAAGGAGGAGTCCGGAGCGATCGCCTTGCAGGGCTCTGCGGCGGCCTCCGCTATGGACGGCGCGCCCATCGCCGTCCTCAAGGAGATCGAGCGCGCCGCGGAGGACCTCCGCATGTGGGAGGACCGCATCAACCTCCTCGGCAAGGACGTCGGGAAGCAAATCGTGAGCGCCAGCGAGCGTGACCAGACCCTCGAGGAGCGCATCCGGGCCTGGAGCGCTGTCGAGAAGTCCGCCGTGGCGCTCCTCAACGAGCTCCTCGCGGGGACCCCGGGCTGGAAGCCGATCACGGAAACGGAGCTGATGGCGGCGCTCCGGGGTGAAGCCGCGGCAGGGTCCCCCACACCGGCGGGATCCGCAGCGGCGAAGGCCGGTTCGGCGCCGATGGCTGAACTGCTCGACCGGCTGCGCCGGCGGGAGAAGGCCATCGCGGCCGGCGTGGAGTCGCTGCGCGCCCTCTCGCCGGATGTTCTCGCCGGGATCCTGGCGGCGGGTTGGAAGGAGCCGGGCGGGCGCAACGCGGCGGGAAGGAGTCTCGAAGAGTCCGAGATCGTGCGTCTCCTCGGCGCTCTCGAACCTTCGAAGCTCGTCAAGGTCTTCAAGGTGCTCACCGAAGAGGACCCATCCCAGGCGGCGGAGATCATGGCTCTCGTCTTGAGGCGGCCGGCGGGGGAGGGATCGGAAGGCGGGGAGCGGGAAGGGAACAGGGCGGAAACGAAGCGGTCGGAAGCTGTGGGACCGCTGGTTCGGGACAGTGGGGGGGAGAAGTAAGGGTGAGATCGATGTCTCCCACCATGGAGGTGAAAACGGCTCCGGGCCACGAGACCCGGATCGGAGCCGAAGGGCCGCCGCCCGCTCGAACGGCGGCGCCGGACGGAATCGTCGCGCCGGCCGGCTCGAGGGAGCCGTTCTTTCAGGCTTTCAGCGAGGCTCTGGAGATGTCGGCCGCGCGCCCACACGCCGCCGGCGGCGCGGTCGGCGATCAAGCCGGCGATCCGTCGAAGCGGCGGGCAAGCGAGCGGGCCGAGCAGCGCGATGAACAGCGCGCCGATCCGCGTTCAGCCGGACCCGGCAGTGAAAGGCCGGATGCCGCGATGGGCCGCGCTTCGGACCGCGGGCGTACGGACCGTGCGGCCCGCCGTGCGCCGAGCGCTCACGAGGATCGAGGCACGGTCCCCGAGAGGAGGCAGGCCGCGACCTTGCGGTCCTCGAAGGGGCGAGCGGTCCCGGAGGCGCGGTCACGAGACGGCGCCGATCCCGAAGAACTTGCCGGCCCCTCGGCCGGCGCGGCCGGCGGAGCTGTCGAGGAGGCTCCTTCGACGGGAACCGAAGGACAGGCAACGAGGGCAACCGATTCGGCCCTCCCTCGGGAAACCACGGTAGAGGCCTCAATTTCGGAGCCGGCCGGCGCCGCGGATTCGGACGGCGTGGGATTGCTCGCGGAGGATCCGGAGATGGACTTCCTCTCCGTGAACAGCCCCTCGCTCGCCCCGCTCACTCTCTTTGCTGCCGGCACGGACGGGCTCGAGCTGATCCTTGATCCCATCGAGGAAATCGGGGGCGATGGCTTGCAGGTGGGACCGGATGAGATGGGCCTGTGGGAGCGAAGGTCTCCTCCGGAGGCCGAAGCGGCGCGGTTCGAACCCGCTTCGGACGAGGCGGCCTTCGCATCCGCCGAGGCCGAGCGGGTCGAAGGCGATGGGCTCCTCGATGGCGAGATCGACGGCGCCGGCGGGGACCTCCCCGCCGCCTCGACGGACGGAGAGGGAGCGGAGGAAGCTTCCCGGACGCCGGCCGGCGGTTCCGATCGCGAGCGGGAGTCGCCCGAGAGCGCTCGCACGGCCGGTTGGCAAGACCCGTCGATGGACCCGGCCCCGGCCGAGAGCCGCGTGGAGGCCGCCGCAGCCGTCGAAACCGCCACCGCTCGACGGGGCGGCGAGGAGATCGGGAAGTTCCGCGACGCGGAGGCGACTCCTTTGCCGGGAACGGCCGGCGCGCAACGGGCCTCCGAGTCCGCTCCGACGGCGGACCGCGCGGCGCCGGCGTACATTCGCTCGCTCGACCTGACCGAGGCCCGCGATCGATGGCTATCGAAGCTGTCGATGGCCATCCGCGGCGGCATCCACGCCGGCGAGAGCCGTCTCCGCATGGTCCTCCAGCCCCCGAAACTGGGCCAGATCGAAGTGGAGCTGCACGTCCGCGGGCCGGTTTTGCGGGTCGCGATCGACGTCGAGTCGAACGCCGTCCGGCACATGCTGAACGCGGGGGCGGCGGAGCTGCGCGAGAGCCTCCGCCAGAACGGCATCGAAGTTGAGAAGATTCGCATCGCGGTCGCCGACCCGGACGGCAGAGCAACCGCCCACCAGGGCAGGCGCGACGGGACCGGAGGCGGGGGGGAGCCGCGGGGCGGATCGGGCCCGCCCGCCGCGCCGGATCCGGCGGAGGAGGCCGGTGATCGCCTCCCGCCGCTGGAACTTGCCGCGGCCCGGCGATCGGGCTACGGAATCGACTACCAGGCTTGAGGCTTTCGCATCTGTGGAGGAGATGAAAGCAATGGACACGATCGGTGGGGCAACGCAGTCGCCGTTATCCGGGCTCGTCGTACGCTCGGGAGGGACGGCCACGGACCGGGCCAAACTGAGCCGCGACGATTTCTACAAGATCATGGTCAGCGAGCTGACCAACCAGGATCCCTTCGAGCCGATGGACAACCGCCAGTTCCTGGAGCAGCTCACCTCGCTCCAGTCGCTGGAGTCCACGAGCCGCCTTTCGGATGGGATCGAGCGGCTTCTCTTCCAGAACCGCCTGTCGTCCGCCAGCGCCCTCATCGGGCGCGAGGTCCGAGCCGTCGCGGGCGCAGGCACCGAGATCAAAGGGTCGGTCAGTCGAGTCCTGGTCCGGGGCGGCGATGTCCGGCTCATCCTCGAGGACGGAGTCACCCTGGGATTCGACGAGGTGACGGAGATCGCGGCGTGAAAAACGTGGGAGTCGAGAGGGAATGGCCGAAAGGCCGCTCCGAGGGATGCCGCGCCGGCGAGGAGCCGGAAGCCGGCCGCGGGACGGCCCCTGAAATCGAAATCTGGTGATTTGAAATGGCGCTCATTCGCTCTCTCAACACCGCCGTCAGCGGCCTTCGGGCCCAGCAGATGCGCATCGAGGTGGTGGGAAACAACATCTCGAACGTCGACACGACCGCGTACAAAGCGTCGCGTGCGGAATTCGCGACGATCCTGAGTCAGATCCTCTCGCACGGGGGAGCCCCGGGGGGTTTTCTGGGAGGCATCGACCCGACTCAAATCGGCCTCGGCACGTTCGTCGGTGGGACTCCGAAGAACTTCTCGCAAGGGCCGATCGAGGCCACCGGAGTGAATTCCCACGTCGCCGTCGTCGGCGATGGGTTCTTCACGCTGCGGGATGCCTCCGGCAGGCCCGTCTACACCCGCGACGGATCCTTCACGATCAACCCGGCCAACCTGCTACACGATGCGGTGACGGGCTACATCGTCCAGGGCTACATGGCGGACGAGAACTTCCAGGTCAACCCGGGCGGACCCCTGGAGAACCTGGAGATCCCCGTGGGAGTCCTGACGATCGCGCGGGCGACGACTTCGTCCAGCATGGAGGGCAACTTGAACTCCTCCGGCGCCGTGGCCTCGTCGGGGACGCGCCTTTTCTCCGAGGCACTCTACGACGCCTCGCGGCCGAACTCCGGCCTCATTTCTTCCTCGAACCCGCTCGGCCTCGAGCGCGCCGACGCTACGAGCCGCCTCCAGGACCTCGTTCGGAGCCTCGGGGACTACACGGCCTTCTCCGGCGGCTCCACGGGCACCGCCGCCAGCTCCAGCTTCGTCTTTCCGCAGCTCCAGCAGAACCCCGTGGGGTTGGAGTTGAGCTTGACCGCCGAGAAGGGAGAGCGGGCGCTTCCGGCCAGGACGTTCGTCGTGGGCGATCCTCCGCCGACGGGCGGAGTGACCCTCGGCGACTTCCTTTCCTTCGTTCGCGACTCGCTGGGAGTCGCCGACGGCCTCCTGGACGGCACGGAGCAGATCGAGCACACCTACTCGTTCGCCCGCGTCAACCCGGTGACCGGCGAGGAGGTCAACGGCACGATCAACTCGACCGACGCCGCCGCGCTCGGCGCCCTCACCGACCTGGGCTCCGACTTCCGGGGCGTGCGCGCCGGGGACTACATCCGGTTCACCTCGGGCCAGGCGTCGGGCCAGATCGCCGAGATCACCTCCGTCTCCGATTCCGACGCGGACGGAATCCCGGACACGCTCGCCTTCCGCACGGACGGCTTCAACTCACTCACGGGCGTGCCGGCGGAGGGCGACACGTACGCCATCCACGCTCCGGCGGGGGTCGACCTTTCGGGCGGCGACATCGTTGCCGTCCTGAGCGGCCTGACGCCGGGAGCGGTGACCACGAACGTGGACGTCTCTTCCTTCACCATCACCGATGCGTCGGTGACCGACTTCTCCCTCGAGCACGGCCTCCAGGCCGGGCAGGAGGTGGAATATCCCTCGGGCGGCGTAACGGTGAGGGGGACCGTCTCAAGCGTCTCCGGAAACACGGTCACGGTCTCCTACCGCTCGGCCCTCTCACAGGCGCCGGATGCCGGGTCCGACTTCTCCTTCCGGGCCACGGCGTCGGGGAGCATCGAGATTGCGGGCAATGTAGGAACGGCCAACAACATCGAGAACGTCCAGCTCTTCGGCGGCGGTGCGCTCTTGCCGGTCTTCAATCCGTCCGCGGAGGTGCAGGCCGCCGGAGAGAGCATCTCCACCACGATCGTGGCCTACGACTCTCTGGGTACGCCCCGCGAGGTGCAGCTCACGTTCATCTACCAAAGCTCGTCGGCCAACGGCCCGAACGTCTTCCGCTACATCGCAGAGTCGGCGGACGACTCCGACCGCAACAGGATCGTCGGCAGCGGCGAGATCCTCTTCAACTCGAACGGCCAGTTCATCGGCACCGGGAACGCGGCGGAGATCGTCTCCATCGACCTCGGGACGAGCGCCGCCCAGGCGGGCGGCGTGGCTTCGCCCTTCCAGTTCCGGCTCGACTTCAGCCGGCTGACTCAGTTCTCGACGGACGGGTCGGAAGTCGTCCAGAGGGATCAGGACGGCTTCCAGAGCGGGACTCTCCGGGATTTCGTCGTCGACCAGACGGGCGTCATCGTCGGCATCTTCGACAACGGCCTCACCCGGGCGCTCGGCCAGATCGCGCTCGCGCGGTTCGCCAATCCGAACGGCCTCATCGACCAGGGGGACAACCTCTTCACCGCCTCCGTGAACTCCGGCATTCCCCAGATGGGAGCCCCGGGGACGTTCGGGCGCGGGCTCGTGCGGGGAGGCTTCCTGGAGGAGTCCAACGTGGACCTCGCACAAGAGTTCACCGAGCTGATCATCGGACAGCGCGCCTTTCAGGCCAATGCACGGACGATCACCACGTCGGACCAGCTCCTCCAGGAGCTGGTGAACTTGCTGTGAGGCGGGAGGAAGCATGATCCAGGTGACGCGGCTCAACTCCAGCCCGGTGGTCCTCAACCACGACCTCATCAAGTTCGTGGAGGCGAGACCGGACACGACGATCACCATGCTCAACGACGAGAAGGTAGTGGTGAAGGAGCCGGTCGACGTCGTCATCGACCGGGTGATCGAATTCCAGCGGCGGGTACGGTTGTTCAAGGAGTGATGAAATTCATGGCTGCAGAGCACGTTCCAGCGAAAAACGATGCCTCTACGGGAGGCGCGGCGGCCGGAGGGGAACACAAGGGAGGCCCGGTCCGCAAGGCCACAAGCCCCCTCTTCTCCAAGCGAGGGCGGTTCATCTTTGCAGCGGTCGCCTCCGTTCAGGCGGTCGCCTTGATCGCGGTCCTTCTCCTGCGGGGGAACGGGAAGGCCGAGGCTTCGGCTGGGGATGAGCACGATCCACATGAAGCGTCGGCGAAGTCTCACGAGAGGGCCGTCGAGGCCTTCTTGAAGGTGGGGAGGTCCATCCTGGAGCTGGGGGAGCTGAAGGTTCCCATCACCAGCGCTCAGCCCCGGGCGCCGCGGAGCATCACGGCGAACGTCCAGGTGGTCGTCAGCCACCACCTCGAAGAGAAGCTCAGCGGCGGCGGCGGGCACGGCGGCGGCTCGAAGAACAACCCGCAGAAGAACGTCCTCATCCTGAACATGCGCTCCATCCTGCGCAGCATGATGGAAGCCGAGGGCGTGAGGCTTCTCGAGGCCAACGCCAAGATCGACTTCGAGCGCCGTGCGAAAGACCGGCTCAACAACGTTCAGATCGACGGCGATGAGGAAAAGACGGTGGTGATGAGGATCCTGAAGGGACAGGTCCTGCAGGTGATCATCGATAAGTTCGACACACACAGCTTCTGAGAGCGCAATGAACCCCGACCCGACCTTGGACATCACTACGGAAGGCGGCGAACCGTCCGGCGCCTCCACCACGGACCAGAGCACGATCGATGCTTTGCTGGCCAACGCCTCGCAAGCCGCGAGCTCCGGTCCGCCCGCCTCCGATCCGGCGGCCGGCGGCGGCTCCGAGTCTGCTGGGGCGGCCGGCGAGGCGACCCCGATGCCGCTCGGCGACTTCGGCGACTTGCAGCAGGGAAGCTTCGGCGACCCGGAGCGGAACATCCAGCTCCTGCGGGATGTGATGATGCGCGTCAAGGTGGAGCTGGGACGCGGCAAAATGCACCTCCGCGATGTGCTCCGCTTGACCGAGGGCTCGGTCATCGAGCTGGAGAAGAACGCCGGCGACCCGCTGGAGATCTTCGTCAACGACCGGCTGGTGGCCAAGGGCGAAGTCCTGGTCCTCAACGAGAACTTCTGCGTGCGTCTCACCCAGATCTTCTCCGCCGAAGAGTGCACGCGCCTCAAGGGGAACGCATGAAGGCGGCCTGGCTGGTCCTCGGCATGCAGTGCGCGTCCCTCGGCGGACAGGGTGCGGAGCCGGCTCCGGCTGCGGTTCCGGCGCAGGAGACGGCCCGCTCGCTGCCCCGAGATTCGGTCGGGAGCCTCTTGGAGACCCCGGCGGACTCCGCGGCGGCCGGAGCGCTCGAAGGATCCTCGGGGGCGATGGGGGCGCTTCTCAGGCTCCTCGGGTGGGTGGCGGCGATCGGCGTGGCGGCGGTCGCGGCCGTGCGCATCTGGCGCAAGGTGGCTCCCCGCTCGATCCTCGGCCTCGACGGCGGCGGTTTGAAGGTCGTGGGGCGAACCGCGCTCACCCCGCGGCACTTCATCTACGCCGTGCGGGTCGGGAACCAGCGGCTCCTCGTCGTGGGAGTCTCGGGCGACCGCATCTCGGCCCTGTCCGAGTTCGTCGATCCGGCCCAGGTCCTGGCGCTGGACCGGAGATTCCCGGAAGCGCTGTCCCAGGCCGGGCCGGACGACGTCCCGGGAGGCGGCGGCGCCCGTGGCGGCGGCGACAAGGCGGCCTCGAAAGGCCGAGAGGAGGCCGAGGGGCTGAGGGAGGAATCGCTTCTCCCGTACCAGCGGGAGGTGAGAAAGCTGCAGGATCTCGTCCGCAACTGGCGCGGCCGGCTGCGGCGCTCATTTGAGCCGAGGTCGGAGTCGGTCGTGGAGTCTGCCGAGGAGTCGGCTCCCGGGCGGACGGCACCGGGTGTGGAGGTTGCGAGCGGGACCCATTGAGAGCGTCGTAGAAACGAAAGAGAGAAGAGAGGGGATTTCGTGAAGCTCGCACGGCGTTTTTTCGACCGATGTCTTTTCGAGCGCGCCCGCCGGCGGACCTTTTGGGCCGCGGCCGCCGCGTTCGTCGCGGCCGCCGCCGTCCCGGCGGGTCTGGCGGCTGCCGAGGCCGCGCCGCTCGTCTCGGAAGATCTCGTGCGGACCCTGACGGGCGGAGATCCGTCCCGGATCTCCGTGCCGCTGCGGATCCTGGGGCTCCTCACGGTCCTCACTTTGGTTCCATCGATCGTCCTCCTCGCCACTTGCTTTCCGCGGATCGTCATCGTGCTCTCTTTCCTGCGGCGGGCCCTCGGGACCCAGGAGCTTCCGCCCAACCAGGTGATCATCGGCCTCTCCCTCTTCCTGACCGCGATGGTCATGGCGCCGGTCTGGGAAGAGGTCCACCGCGACGCTTTGACGCCTTACCAGCAGAAGGAGATCGGGGACGCCGAGGCGCTCTCTCGCGCGCTCCTGCCGCTGAAACGGTTCATGGTGAACCGTACGCTCCGCGCGGACCTCCGGCTCTTCGTCGAGCTGTCGGGCCACGAAGAGGAGCTCAAGCGCCGGGGCGTGTCGCCCGGTGCGGAGCCCCTCACGAGCCTTCCCGTGCACGTCATCGTGCCGGCGTTCGTCCTGAGCGAGCTGAAGACCGCCTTCCAGATGGGTTTCATCCTCTATCTGCCCTTCGTGATCATCGACCTCATCGTCTCCACGGCCCTCATTTCCATGGGGATGCTCGTCCTGCCGCCGATCCTGATCTCGTTCCCCCTCAAAGTGCTCGTCTTCGTTCTGGCCGACGGCTGGCGGCTCATAGTCCAGGAGCTGGTGCGGAGTTTCGTGTAGCGAAGCCCATGGGAACCGACCTCGTTCAGAACGCCGTGGACATGACGCGCCGGGCTCTCCTTTTGAGCCTGGAGCTGTCCCTCCCCATCCTCCTCGTGGGAATGATCGTGGGCTTCCTCATCAGCGTGGTCCAGGCGCTTACGCAGATCCAGGAGCAGACGTTGTCCTTCATCCCGAAGGTGCTGGCGGTGGCGGCGACGCTGCTCTTGACCCTGCCCTGGGTCCTCAACGCGCTGGTCGACTACATGCGGGAGATCCTCGTGGCCATGCGGTCTCCGCTGGTGCCTTGAGAAGAGGTAAACGATGACCGCAGGATCTCCCCTCGAGCAGTTCCTCCTGAGTCACGTGGCCTTGTTCCTCCTGACGCTGGCCCGCGTGAGCGGGATCTTCCTGGCCGCTCCTTTCTATTCGGGCACCGGCATCCCGGTTCGCCTCAAGGCCTCCCTCGCGATCCTCCTGAGCTTCTGCTTGGCGCCGATGGCGGCCGGCGAGCCGGCCGATGGGCCGCAAGGGCTCGATGGGCTCGTCGGGATGGGTTTCGCCGCGGTTTCGGAGCTCGGAATCGGCTTCGCGCTCGGCTTCTCCGGCGCGGTGGTCCTGGCGGCGGCCCAGACGGCCGGCCACCTTATCGCGCAGGACATCGGAATCACGATCGCGAACGTCATCGATCCCATCAGCAACGTCCAGACATCCGTGATCGGGCAGCTCAAGATGGCGGTGGCGCTCTACATCTTCCTCGCCCTCGATTTCCATCACGCCGTCCTGCGGCTCCTCCGCGAATCGTTCCGGATGATTCCGCTCGGAGGACTGAGCGAGACGTTCCTCGGTCCGTCGACCGCGGCCCGCTGGGGCGAGATGGCGCTCTCCGAAGGAACGGGGCTCTTCGACGCCGCCGTGCGGCTCGGGCTGCCGGTGGGGGTCACCTTGCTCCTCGTGACGGTGGCGATGGCGCTCCTGGCGCGGGCGGTGCCGGAGATGAACGTCTTCATCATCGGCTTCGGAATCCGGCTCCTAGTCGGGCTCTGGGTCCTCGTGCTCTCGGTGCCGGTCATGGCGCGGGTGTTCCAGGTCCTTTTCGAGAAGGCGGCGCTCGAGAGCGCCCGAGCGCTGCGCGCCCTGGCGGAAGTTTGAGGAAATAGGACATGGCCCTCTTCGAACAGGAAGAAAGGACGGAGCCCGCCACGCCGCGCAAGCGCCAGGAAGCGCGGGAGCGGGGTCAGGTGGCGCGCAGCCACGACCTCACGACGGCGCTCATCGTCCTGGCCGCCTGCCTGTGCCTCCATTTCTTCGCCCGTCCGTCCATCGGGAGGCTCGGGGAGGTAATGAGCCGGACGTTTCAAGACCTGGGCGCCGAACGGTTCGGCATCGGGACCGTCCTGGCGGCCGCCGGAGCCGTTGCGCTCGTGAGCCTCGAGGTGATCCTGCCGATCGCGGCGATCGTCTTCACCGTGGCGGTGGCCGCGAACCTCGTCCAGGTCGGCTTCCTCTTCACGGAGGAGCCCTTGACGCCCGACCTGACGCGCCTCGACCCGCTGAAAGGGGCGATGCGGATCTTCTCGCCCCGCGGTCTCTACCGCGGGTTCGCCGGCTTCGTGAAGATCGCGGCGGTCGGCGGGATCCTCTACTACACCCTCTGGACCGAGGTGGCCGGCCCCGCCTCGCCAGCCGCGGTCGTCCTCCTCTCCGGCACGGTGGGGCAAGCGGTGGGCTTCTCGCTCGACCTGGCGGTGAAGCTCGCCCTTCGCGGCGCCGTGGTGATCTTGATCCTCGCGATCGTCGACTTCGCCGTCCAGCGCTGGACGTACGAGCGGGACTTGCGGATGAGCAAGGGAGAGCTGAAGGAAGAGCTCCGGCGCATGGAAGGGGACCCGAAGATCAAGGAGCGCAGGCGGCGCGTTCAGCAGCAGCTCCTCCGCCAACGGATGATGCGCGATGTGCCGCAGGCGGACGTCGTGGTCACGAACCCGACTCACCTGGCCATCGCCATCCGCTACGACCGCGAGGAGATGGCGGCCCCCCGCGTCGTGGCCAAGGGGGAAGGGCTCCTCGCCCAGCGCATCCGGGAGATCGCGATGGAGCACGGCGTCCCGATCGTCGAGCGAAAGGAGCTGGCCCGGGCCCTCTACCGTGCGGTGGAGATCGGTCAGGAGATCCCTCCCGAGCTCTACAAGGCCGTGGCGGAGCTGTTGGCTTATGTCTTCCGGATGGCGGGCGGCGCCGGCGCGGCCGGCCTCCGACCCGGAGGCGAGCCCCCAGTCAGCGAGCCGCAGTTCGGCGAGCCGCGATTCGATGAGCCCCCGTTCGAGGGGGCGGAGGCGGGGGAGAGGTCGGTGGAACCGGCCCGAGGAGCGAGGAGATAGCCGCCCATGGCGACCGCGGTCGAACGACAGATCGACACCTGGAGCGCCCGCATCCAGAAGAACCTCGATATCCCGCTCATCCTGGCGATGATCGGGATCCTCTTCATCATCCTTGTCCCCCTGCCGCCCCTCCTCCTCGACGCTCTCCTGGTCCTGAACATCACGCTGTCGATGCTCATCCTCCTCACCACCGTCTACGTGGTGAACCCGCTCGACTTCAGCTCCTTCCCCTCGATCCTCCTGGTCGTCACGTTCTTCCGCCTCGCGCTCAACATCGCCACGACGAGGCTCATCTTGAGCGGCGCCGCGGAGGAAGGGGTGGGCGCCGCAGGCCGCGTGGTGCAGGCCTTCGGGGAGTTCGTGGCAGGCGCGAGCCCGCTCATCGGATTCGTGATTTTCGCGATCATCATCGTCATCCAGTTCGTCGTGATCACGAAGGGGGCGACCCGCATCTCCGAAGTGGCGGCCCGGTTCATCCTCGACGCCATGCCGGGCAAGCAGCTCAGCATCGACGCCGACTTGAACAGCGGCGCCATCAACGAGGAGGAGGCCCGCCGGAGGCGGCGCCAGATCACGCGCGAGGCGGACTTCTACGGCGCGATGGACGGCGCCAGCAAGTTTGTCCGCGGCGACGCGATCGCCGGGATCCTCATCGTCCTCATCAACATCATCGGCGGCCTCATCCTCGGCTACGCGCACTACAACATGCCCCTCGGCCAGGCGGTGCGCGTCTTCACGCACTTGACCATCGGCGATGGCCTCGTGACGCAGGTGCCCGCCCTCATCGTGTCGCTGGCCGCCGGCCTCCTTATCACCCGCAGCACGGCGGAGGGGAACCTCGGCCGTGACGTCCTCGGGCAGATGGTCGGCAACTCCAAGGCGCTCTACATCGCCGCGGGGTTCCTCCTCCTCCTTTTCCCGACGGGGCTGCCCACCGGCGTCCTCTTCTCGGGCGCCCTGGCCGCCGGCGGGCTCGGCTACCTCATCGACCGCAGCCGCAAGCGGGCCGCTCTGGACCGAAAGAAGGAGGAGCAGAAGCCCGAGGAGCCGAAGGTGGAGCGGGCGCGCGGCCTTCTAGCCGTGGACCCGATGGAGCTCGAGATCGGCTACGGTCTCATCGCGCTCGTCGATCAGAGCCGAGGCGGCAACCTGTTGAGCCGCATCGGCATGATCCGCGACCAACTCGCCCTCGATCTGGGGCTGGTCGTGCCCCCCATCCGGATCCGCGACAACATGCAGCTCGGTCCGGACGAGTACGTGATCAAGCTCCGCGGCATCCCGGTGGCGCGATGGAGCGTCCGACCAGACCACTGTCTGGCCATGGAATCGGGCCTCTCGACCGGCCAGCGCGAGGAGAAGCTTGCGGGCGCGCCCGCGACGGAGCCGGCGTTCGGAATGCCGGCCATCTGGATTCCCGAAGCCGAGAAGGGGCGGGCGGAGGCCCTCTCCTACACCGTCGTGGACATCACGAGCGTCATCGCGACCCACCTGACGGAAGTCATCCGGCAGAACGCGCACGACCTCCTTACCCGCGAGGAGGTCTCCGCGATGATCAACGGCCTCAAGGAGAAGGCCCCGGCCCTCGTGGCGGAGGTCATCCCGGATGTCCTCAAGATCGGGGATGTGCAGAAGATCCTCCAGAACCTCCTGCGCGAGCGGGTGGCGATCCGGGATCTCGAGACGATCGTCGAGACCCTCGGCAATTACGGAACCAAGACGAAGGACCCGGAGGTCCTCGGCGAGTACGTCCGCCACACTCTCGGCCGGGCCATCTGCCAGCAGCACCGGTCGGCGGACGGAAAGATCCACGCCGTCACCATGGACCCGACCCTGGAGGACTTCATCGCCAATGCGATCGAGCACACGGACCGGGGCTCCTACCTGACGTTGAGCCCCGAGATGACCGCCGCCGTGATCTCTCAGGCCGCGGCCCGCATCGAATCGCTCGCGATGCAGGGCTACACGCCGATCCTGCTCTGCGCTCCGCAGGTGCGGTACCACGTGCGCCGCATGCTGGAGGCGAGGCTGCCCCAGGTGGTCGTGCTCTCGTTCAACGAGATCGTGAAGGACGTTTCGGTGGAATCCCACGGCATGGTGCAGATGGAAAGGCCGAGCTGATCGGATGGAAGAGATGGTCATGAGGATAGGACGACGCACATGAAACTCACCAAAGTCGAAGCTGCGACCATGCAAGAAGCCCTCCGTAAGATCCGGACCACGCTGGGGGACGACGCGATGATCGTCGGTACCCGCACGCTGCGCCGCGGCGGCCTCATGGGGGTCGGGGGGCGCGAGGTAGTCGAGGTCTACGTGACCGACAACCGCCCGCGCATCCAGAGCCTCGAGGCGCTGAACTCACGGCGCCAGCCTGCCCGGGGGACCGCGGCCCCTGAATCATCGGCGAGGCCGACAGGGACGCTCGAAGAACCGAACGGAGTGCGTTCGGCTCGAGAGGACGGCTTCCGGCCGAGCGGCATCGACTCCGTATCGCGGGAGATCACGAAGCTGCGCTCCGAGATCCGCGACCTCGTCCGAGAAAAGGACGAAGCGCCCGCGCACCCGTTCGCGAAGCTCGCGCTGGAGCGCCTCCTCGAGCGCGAGGTCGAGCCGAAGCTCGCCCGGATGATCGTGGACCAGCTCCGGGCCATCCCGCTTCCCTTGGCCCACCCCGACCGGCAGCTCGTCGACACCGTGTTGGCGGCGCAGATCCGCCGGCTCATCCCGGCGGGCCAGCTCCCGTACGCCGAGGGGAAGCCGCGGATCGTCGTGCTCGTCGGCCCGACCGGGGTCGGGAAGACGACCACGATCGCGAAGCTGGCGGCCCGGGCCCGGCTGAGCGACAACCGCCGGGCGGCGCTCGTCACCCTCGACACGTTCCGGATCGCCGCGGTGGACCAGCTCCAGAAATACGCCCAGATCATCGGGATTCCGCTGGGGGTCGCCACCGACCCGGTGGAATGCCAGGCGGCGGTCAGCACGCTCGCTCAGGAAGGGGCCGAAGTGGTCTTCATCGACTCCGCCGGCCGCAGCCAGCGCGACGAGATGAAGATGAGCGAGCTGCGGGAGTTCCTCCAGGTGCTGCAAGGCGCCGAGATCCACCTCGTCCTCAGCGCCACGACCCAGGCTAGGACCTTGAAGAGCATCGCCGAGCGGTTCGCGGCGGTCGGCTTCCACCGGTTGATCCTCACGAAGATCGACGAAACTGCCTCGTTCGGAGCCATCCTGGAGCCGCTCGTGGCTATAGGGAAACCGGTCTCCTACGTGACCGACGGACAGAACGTCCCCGACGACATCATGACGGGCGACCCCGAGCGGCTCGCCGACCTGGTCCTGCGTACGGCCGGAGAATGAGGAACCGATGGATCAAGCGGACAGACTTCGAGAATTGATGGACCTGCCCACCCGGCGGGCCAGGGCCTTCGCCGTCGCGAGCGGCAAAGGCGGCGCGGGCAAGACGAACGTCGCGGTCAACCTCGGGCTGGCCCTCGTAAGACTCGGCCGGCGGGTGATCCTCGTCGACGTCGACATCGGCCTGGCCAACGCGGACGTGCTCCTCGGAGTGCAGCCGCGCTTCCACCTCGGCAACGTGCTCGCGGGCGAGGTCGGCGTGCTCGAGGCGCTGGTCCCGTGTCCCGGAGGGCTGCTGCTCCTGGCGGGATCGAGCGCCACGGCGATCTCGGACCTCAACGAGGGAGAGAGGGCGTTCCTGGCGACGAGCTTCCGCCGGCTCGAGGCCTACGCCGACGTTCTCATCATCGACACCGGCGCGGGCATCTCACGCAACGTCATCGAGTTCGCGCGAGCGGCGGACGAAGTGCTGGTGGTGACCACGCCGGAGCCGACCGCGATCACCGATGGCTACGCGCTCATCAAGGTGATCGCCCGGGAGAAGGGGGTGGGGCGAGTCCGGCTCATCGTCAACCAGGCGCTCGACCGCCTGGAGGCGGGGCGCGTCAGCGAACGTCTGCGGATGGTGAGCCGGCGGTTCCTCGGGATCGAGGTCGACAACCTGGGCTACGTCCTTGCGGATCCCCAGGTGCCCGCGGCGGTGCGGCGGCGGCGGCCCTTCTCGATCGACGTCCCCAAGTGCCCCGCGAGCGTCTGCGTGAGGGGAATCGCCGAGCGGCTCCTGGGCGAGTCCTTGACGGCCCAGCCGCGCCCCGGGGGATTCCTGCAGCGCTTCACCGCCGCCTTCGGCCGCGAGCGCGCCGCTCAGGGCTGCTTCGAGGAGGTCCGATGATCCTGGATGCGAGGGACGAGAAGGGGCGAGGGAATCCTTCGAGCCGCGGGCGGCCGCAGAAAGTCCTGGCGCTCGCCTGCGGGCTCATAGGCTTCCTGGCGGCCCTCGCGATCGGCTGGTCGGCCGGCCTCGGGCCGGCCCTCGTCCTCTGGCGGGCCGCTCTCGTGGGGCTGGTTCTCGGCGCGGTGTCGCTCGGCTTCGGAGCCGTCGGACAGCAGGTTCTGAGGGAGGTCGAAGGGCGCCGCTCGGCTGCCGTCTTCCCGGGCGTCTCCGCGGCCGGGCCGTCTGAGACGATGGCCGGGAAGTCGGCCGAAATGATGCCCGGGACGAAAACGGCCGGCAGGCCGTCCGAGTCCACCGAGAACGCGGCCACAGGCCCGCCTCGAGCGCCCCCGCGCGGGACGGGTCCAAGTGGGACGGGGCCCGCGGGCTGAAGTGAACGACGAGAACCGGAACCGTTCGTAGCGATCACCGAATAGAAGAGAGAAAGAGAAAGAGAGAACATGGATAGAAGAGGCGATAGGTCCCTCAGCACGTTGACCAACCGAAAGCGTCCCGACGATGGCGAGGACATCGGCAAGGTCTGGCGCGAGTTCAAGCGGACGGGAGAGGAGCGGCTTCGGAACAAGCTCATCGAGAGGTACTTGCCCCTCGTGCGCTACATCGCCGAGCGGCTCCTTGCCAAGCTGCCGCAGAACATCGAGCTGGATGACCTCACCAGCGCGGGCATCTTCGGCCTGATGGACGCGGTGAAGGGGTTTGACCTGAGCCGCGGCGTCAAGTTCGAGACGTACTGCACGACGCGCATCCGGGGGGCGATCCTCGACGAGCTTCGCTCCCTCGACTGGGTGCCGAGGATCGTGCGCAACAAGGCGAACCGGATCGACGCGGCCTGGAAGGGGCTCGAGATCGAGCTGGGACGGACGCCCACCGACCTGGAGATGGCCCAGCGCCTCTGCATGTCGATGCCCGAGTACGAGGAGATGCTGCGGGAGGCGAGCGCGATCACGATCGTCAGCCTCACGGACAAGACGAAGGAGGACCAGAGCAGCAAATCGCTGCGCAAGATCGACCTCCTCGAGGACAAGAAGGTCGTCGACCCCGAGGACGACCTGAAGCGCAAGGAGATCACGGACTTCATCACGAGGGGGCTCAACCCCAAGGAGAGGCTCATCATCCTCCTCTACTACTACGAGGACCTGACCATGCGCGAGATCGGAGCGACGCTCAACCTCTCGGAGTCGCGCGTCTGCCAGCTTCACTCGCGGATCATCTTCCGGCTGAAGAACCAGCTCAAGAAGTTCCAGGCGGAGCTGCTGTCGTGAGGCTCAACATCTCCGATGCCATCAGCATGCTGACGGCGCTCTTCTTCGGATCTCCAGCGGCGGATGATCAATTCCCGGCGGAGGTCTCCTGCCGGTAGCGTTGGAGAGGGCGGGCCGAACTCAGTAGAATGCCGCTGCCGAACGGTCCTGTGTGAGGGCCTGGGAGTCGGCGTCGTTTCTCTTCGTCCTCGGTCCGCTCACTATGCTCCACCTGGTCACCGCCCTCGCTTGCGAGGCCCGGCCACTCATCCGGCGCTACAAGCTGGAGTCTCTCCCTTCCGAGGGGAACTTCCGCCTCTTCGCCGGCGACGGAGTCCGGCTCGTCGTGTCAGGGCCGGGCAAGGTCGCCGCCGCGGCGGCCGTCGGGTTTCTGAGAGGGTATTTTGCAGGCGAGGGGACCCGCGCGTGGCTCAACGTCGGCATCGCGGGCCACGGCGATCTCCCAATCGGCCTGCCGGTTCTCGCCCATAAGATCCGCGACGCGGCCAGCGGCCAGGTCCACTACCCCGTTTTCGCCTTTCCGAGTCCGTGCCCGAGCGCGGAAGTGGTCACCGTCGACCGCGTCGAGCGCATCTACGAGGCCCCCGCGGCCTATGAGATGGAAGCGAGCGGCTTCTTCGCCGCCGCGAGCCGCTTCGCGACCGCCGAGGTGGTCCACGTCCTGAAGATCATCTCTGACAACCGCGCGTCGGGAGCCGAGAACGTCTCGGACGAGGGGGTCGAGGATCTCATCGCGGGCCGGCTCGACCTCGTCGAGGCGCTCCGCGGCGCTTTCGAAGGCCTTCTCGTCGAATTGAACCCCCTCGAGGCCGACCCGCCGCACTTGCGCGAGCTTCTCGGGAGCTTCCGCTTCACGAGATCGGAGGAGCATCGCCTCCGCCGGGCGCTCCAGCGGCTCTCGGCCCTCGGGAGGCGGTCGCTCCCTGATTCGATCTCGGGATCGTGGCGAGGGAGAGACGTCCTACGCGCGATCGAGGGCGAAGTGGGGGAGGCGGTGTGAGTCGATGTTCGACCTGATCTACGTCGAAGAGGCGGTGCGGGACCATCCCCGCGCCCGCGCGATCCTCGGCCGCTATCCCCGAGCCTCCGTGGTTCCGTGTGAGCGCTACGGCGAGGTCTTCAACCGCCGCGCGCAGAATTTCCGCCTCCAGAAGCGGCGCCCGGCGCTCATCCTGGCCGCGAAGTTCGACCACTTCGTCCTCGAGGCGCCCGCGGGCTACGGGATCGGGCACGAGCGCAACTTCTACTTCTCCCACATGCTCAACTGCGTCTACGACTGCCGCTACTGCTTCCTCCAGGGGCTCTACGGCTCGGCTCACCTCGTCCTCTTCGTGAACTACAAGGACTTTCAGTCGGCCATCGAAACCGCTATCGCCGCCGCCGCGGGCCGCTCCGCCTGCTTTTTTTCGGGCTACGACTGCGACAGCCTCGCCCTCGAGCCGTTGAGCGGCTTCGTGGAGCACCTCTTGCCCTTCATCGCGCGCCATCCGGCCGCCTGCTTCGAGCTGAGGACGAAGAGCGCGCAGATCCGCCCGCTGGCTCACGCCGAGCCGCTTTCCAACTGCGTCGTCGCCTACAGTCTCTCCCCGGGGCCCGTCGCCGAGGAGCTGGAGGCCGGCGCGCCGCCACGCGAGAGCCGGCTCGCGGCGATGGAGGCGCTCGCGGAGCGCGGCTGGCCCCTCGGCCTGCGCTTCGACCCGGTCATCCTCCGTCCGGACTTCGAGGCGGAGTACTCGCGGCTCTTTGCCGAGGTTTTCGACCGGATCCCAACCGATCGCATCCACTCGGTGAGCCTCGGAGCATTCCGCCTGCCCCGCGAGAATTTCAAGCGCGTTTCGCGGCTGTATCCCGAGGTCCGCCTCTTCGCCGAGGAGATCGAGGAGAGCGACGGGATGGTCTCGTACCGCTCGGGTCGCTGCGAAGAGCTTCTCGAATTCTGCACGCGCGAGATCGTGCGCCGCGTTTCCCCCGAGGTCTTCTTTCCCTGCCATGCCCTCGCCGGTTCGAGATGAACCCATGCCCGCGCTCGCCATCGTGACCGGCGCCTCCTCCGGCATCGGCCGGGCCGTCTGCGAGCGGCTCCTTGCCGATGGGCTGCGAGTCGCCGGCATCGCGCGGGACTTCAGGAAGTTCCCGTGCCGCGACGGCCGCTTCACCGCCATCGAGATCGACCTGGCGGATGTCGGGAAGCTCCCCGAGCGGCTCCGGGCGCTCGCGGAAGAGCATCCCGGCGCCACGGCGATCGTCTGCGCCGCGGGGCTCGGGCTCTTCGGCTCGCTCGAGGAATTCTCTCCGGAAGAGATCGCCCGTGTCGTCCAGGTCAACTTCCTCGCCCACGCGCTCCTCGTGCGGGCTTTCATCCCGCGGATGAAGCGGGCAGGCAAGGGCGACATCGTCTTCATCGGCTCCGAAGCGGCCCTTGAAGGCCACCAGAAAGGGTCGATCTACTGCGCGACGAAGTTCGCGGTGCGAGGGTTCGCCCAGTCGCTCCGGGAGGAGTGCTCGCGGGCCGGCGTGAGGGTCTCCCTCATCAACCCCGGACTGACGCGCACTCCGTTCTTCGACCGGCTCGACTTCGCCCCGGGCGAGGCCGAGGAGAACTTCCTCGAGCCGGAGGACATCGCCCGAGCCGTCGCGGCGATCCTATCCGCCCGCCCGGGCACCGTCTTCGACGAGATCAACCTCTCGCCGCTCAAGAAGGTGATCCGGTTCGGGAAGGGGAAAAAATAAGGAAATCGTTCAGCAAGCCGGGCGCGCCCGATCGCGGATCAAGCTCGCCCGAAGGAAGCGCCTTCTCGATCCCTGACCGATCCCGGGCGGCTTATCCGCTCGCCGGGAACGCGGCGATGAAGCCGACCGCGACCCGAGACACAGGCGCGAGTCGGCGTATCGCGCGGCGGCTTATCGCCGCTGAGATGGTCCACTTCCTCGTCAAACCATCGAGGAAGACGGTGAAGGCAACCCGCAATCAGAGCCCCTCTCCCCTCGCAACCTGGCCGCGCAACTGAAAAGTCTTCGGATAACGCCCTTCCCCACGGGGCTTGAAGGAACCAACATCCTTCTACCACAGCCCCTCGGGGGCATCCGGTTCAGACTCACGCCAGAGTTTCAATCGATAGAGATCCTCTGCGCGGATCTTTCGTTCCCGTAGCCTCTCGAACAGGTGATCGCGAAGAGCCGGCGGTAGGTCAGTCCACTGAACTTTGGGCATTCAGCGGTCAAGATCCGAAGGTCCGGCGTGCAAGCTCGCCCTTCAGTAGCCGGCGCACCTTGGGGTCTCTGGCGTTCACGAAGGCATCGGCAAGGGCAAGGAGGGTGTTTTTCCGCTCTCCTCCTTCGCGAGTCCTCGCTGGATCAGATCGAGAAGAACGCTGCGTTCGCTCACCTTTCGCGATTTCGCCAGGGCGCGGACCTTGCGGGCGATTCTGGCCGGGAGCGCCATGCTTCCTCCCGGCAGTACTTTGGGCAAACTCATAACTGCATCTTATCCCAGCGATCAATTTTCGGCAGCCGGTCATTCAGGGGAACAAGGGACCTACTCTCGCCGGTGGAACTCCTCCATCGCCCGGCGGTGGACCTCCTTGAACGGCACTCCCGCGGCCTTCGCGGCTTTCTGGACGTCCTCGTACTCCGGCGAAGCGCTGAGGACTTTCCCCGCCCTGCGGCCGACCTTGATGCGGATCAGCCCCCAGGGCGTTTCCGCCGTCTCGAAGGAGCGCTCGAGGATCAGCCGGTCCACCTCGAAGCGGCGGATGCCGAAAGTCGTGGTCTCGCGAAAGAGGATCTCCGCGAGCGGGCCGTCGGCCCCGAGCGGGGCGAGGACGCGGATCTCGTGCGCGGGGCGGGACTTCTTCATCCCGCTCGGCGCCACCGTCACGTCGAGCGCTCCGGCCTCGAAGAGGCGATCGACCAGATAGCCGATCCACTGCGGGCTCATGTCGTCGACGTTCGTCTCGAGCGCGACGACGCGGTCGCACTCGCCGCCGGCCGCGCTCCGCTCGCCGAGCAGGATCCGCAGCACGTTCGGGACGGGGCCGGGGCGGTCGTCGCCCGCTCCATAGCCGATCCGGCGGACCGTCAGGGGCGGCATCGGTCCGAAGCCGCGGCCGAGCGACGCGGTGAGGGCTGCGCCGGTCGGCGTCGTCAGCTCGAAACCGCTCTCGCGCTGGCGGATCGGGATGTCCTTCAGGATCTCGAGCGTGGCGGGGGCCGGCAGCGGGATCTGACCGTGGGCTCCATGGACGAAGCCGCTCCCAACCGTCGGCGCCGAGCACCAGACTTCGTCCACGCCGAGGAGGTGGAGGCCGAGGCAGACGCCGGTGATGTCGATGATCGAATCGATCGCGCCGACCTCGTGGAAGTGAACCTCCTCGATGGGGATGCCGTGGACCCTCGCTTCGGCTTTCCCGATGCGCTCGAAGACCGCCGCTGCCTGCGTGCGGACCGAGGCGGGCAGCTCGCTCGCCTCGAGGATCTTCACGATCTCTTTCAACCCCCGGCGGCCCGTCTCGCCCGCGCCCTTCGCTTCGGCGGCGGCGGCTCCGTGCTTGTGGTCGTGTCCGTGATCGTGCGCGCGCGAGTGGGCGTGATCGTGGCCGTGGCCATGGCTGTGCGAGTGCTCGTTGCCGTGTTGATGCTGATGGGAGTGGCCAGTGGGCCCTTCGTGGCCGCGACCCGCCTCGTCAATCAGGACGTGAAGCCTCGTGGCCTGGAACGCGCCGCGCATTACCTTCTCCGCGCTCAGCTTGAATCCGCCGAGCCTGAGGGCCCGCAGCCCTTCGGTGAGGCCCTCGATTGGAAGACCTGCATCGATGAGAGCCCCGAGAAACATGTCGCCGCTGATTCCGGAAAACGTGTCGATGTAGGCGATCCTGGTCACGCGGAGAGTATCGAGACCGCCCACCGGGACTGTCAAGGGGACGCGATGCATACCGAGGCTGCGGATAAATCTCTCGCAGGCAACGACTTGTCCCCGCGGCCCGGCTTCGAGTGGGCTTGACTCAAAAATTTGCGCTCCCTATAATTCGAACTTCCGGTAACCCCAGATAGAGAAGAATCCCCAGGCGGAGAAGAATCCACCGCGAAGTTCGGGTCACTGGCCGGAAGCCTCGTCCGGGGGGTCTCATTTCGTCCTCTGTACCGGTTTCAACACTCAATGCAGGTACTGTAAAGGAAGCAAGCATGGGAATGGCACTGCGGAGATCGATGGGTGAAGGTCGTCGGACATCGTTGCTTTTCCGCGCGGCGCTAGCGGCCGCGCTGGCGATCTTTCTCGGCTCGACGGTGCTCGTCCGGGCTCAGGAGGAGGGAGAAGCCTCCGCGCTGCTGAAGGAAGGGCTGATCCACTTTCAGGAGGGGAAGTACTCGGAGGCGATTACCGCCTTCGAGAAGGCTTTCGCGCAGAACCCCACGAACGATCAGATCGGCCAGTTCCTCGATGCCGCCAACTCGATCGTCGTGATGCAGATGATCCGCGCCGACGATCCGAAGATCGCCGGCATCGGACTCAAGCTTCTCGAGCTGCGGCGGGCGGCCCGCCGGACCAAGGCTTCCGACGCCGAGAGGATCAGCGCCGACGTCGAGAAGTTCTTTTCGACGGACGATGACCAGGAGCGCCTCCTGAAGATGCTCACGGCGGCCAACGAATTCGGCCGGAACCTGGTCCCGGCGCTGCTCCCGAAACTCGGCGACGCCGAGACCACGACTCGAACCCGCGCGTATCTTTGGGTGACGAAGCTCGAGAAGGACGCGGTCCTGCCCCTCGTTGCGGCGGCGCAGCACCCGAACCAGCTCGTCCGGCTGAACGTCGCCCGGCTCCTGGGAACCAGGCCCCTACGGGACCCCTTCGCACTCGGCACCCTCGCCGCGATGGCGGAAAAGGACGCGGATGAGGAGGTCCGCCAGTCGGCCAAGGAGTCGCTCGAGGCCACCGTCCGCGACGGCCACGGGACCCGGATCTATCCGGCGAAGGAGTACCACTACGAGATCGCCAAGAAGCTGCTCGACGTGCCCCACCAGAACCCGTTCGCTGGCCCCGAGTACGCAGCGGCCGTCTACAAGCTGAACGGCGAGGAGCTCGTCGCCGAGACCATCGCCCCCTTCCAGTTCGCTCCGAGGCTGGCGGAGATGCAGCTTGTCGCCGCGCTGCGGCTCGACCCCGCCTACCACAAGGCCAAGGTCCTCAAGATCTGCAACGAGGCCTTGATGGTCGTCCAGTACGACGAGGCGGTGAAATTCTACGGCACCGAGGGGGCAGCCGCCGACGTGAAGGCGGTCCTTGATGGCCAGAAGGCCATGATGGACTCCGTCCGCCGGCTCCGGATCCGGGCCGAGACTCCGGCGGTCCTCCTCGACGCCCTGAGCCTTGCGGTGCGGGAGAACCACCCGGAGGCGGCCGAGAAGCTCATCGAAGTCATCCGCGATAACGAGATGCGGGGTCCGATCCCGGCAGCTCTTGTCGAGACCCTCGCCACTAGTTCGTCGAGGCTCGTGCGCATCGCGGCGGCCGAGGCGATCGCCCTCTGGAATCCCGAGGACACGGGTAGCTTCGGCGAGGCGGCGGTCGCGATGCTGGCCGAGGCGGCCGTCAACTCGGGTATCCGGACCGTCCACAAAGTGATGGGCGGCGCGGACAACGTCGCTCGCTTCGACGACATGCTGAGGGAACTCAACCTCGAGTCGGGAGTTTCGTTGAAGGGAGTCGCGGAGGCGCTCAACCGCTCGCACGGTCTGCCGCCGGACTTGATCCTCATGGATGAGGACGTCAAGGCGAACGGAGGCGCGGCATCGAAGGCGCCGATCAACCTCTTCATCAACGAGCTGCACAACGGGACGCGGACGGCGGCCACCCCCGTTGTCGTCGCCGTCGATCCAGCCAAGCTCGATGAGAAGAAGAAGCTCTACGAAAACGAGGAGAAGAACGTCCTCGTCATCCCGGCGAACATCGATCGGACCGGATTCAGGAACCAGGTCATCGACCGGCTCTTCGCGGGGTCGGATGATGCGAAGGCTAGGGCCACCGGAGTGGCGATCCGGGCCGCGAACGCCCTTGCCCACTTGACGGGAGCGGGGACTCGGCTGCCGGTCTCGCGGCTGGCGAAGGCGATCGAGCCGGTGCTCACGAACCGCCCCGATGAGGTCCGGATACCCTGCCTCCAGACTCTCGGAAACCTGCGCGGAGCGGCCGCCGGATCCCTTCAGGCGGTCGCACAGGCGTACGGGAATGGGGAGAACAGTGTCGCGGTCCGCGAGGCGGCGATGGTCGCCGTGGGCAAGATCCTCTCCGCGTCGAAGGGGCCGGCCCCGGCGGAGGTCCTGAAGACGATCCTCTCCGCGATGGGAGAGGCCGATCCGAAGCTCCGCGCCGCAGGCTTCATCGCCTTCGCCGGCGCGGGCGCCTCGAACCAGGAACAGCTCAGGGTCCTCATCGATGAGATCCAGCCGGCCGCCGCGGCGGAAGCGACCCCTCCCAAGGAGGGCGAGACTCCGGTGGAGCCGAAGGCCGAAGACGCCGAGGAGAAGAAGCCGGCGGATGAGGCCGATAAGAAAGAAGACGAGGCCAAGGAAGAATCAGGCGACGCCGAGAAGAAGGAGGAGAACTAGTCTCGCGCTCGCCCCAGCTCCCAAGCTCCGTTTGTTTTTCTTGACGCCGGTGGCCCTCCGAATCCGATAAATGGAAGGGTAGAGGACTGGACCTCATGGCGATCAAGAATACGTGTCCCAAGTGCAGGAAGAGCTTCTCGGCGCCTGAAAACTACCTCGGGAAAAAGGTGGAGTGCCCGGCTTGTGGGCATCGCTCGATCCTCCGGAGCCAGGAGGAGATCCGCGAGCTGGAGGAAGTCCAGACTGCGCGCCAGCGAAAGATCGAGGAGGACCAACACCGGATCGCCCTCATCGAGAAGATGGAGTCTCGCGGGCGCGAGGGCAGGCCCTACTACGAGGAATACGGGATCGGAATAGAGCCGGTCCGGCACTACAACCCCAATGCGCCTTCCCGGTTCCTCAAGGTGCGGGCCCTCTCCGAGCTTTTCATCGTCGGAGCGTACCTGTCGGCGTTCCTCGTCCTGATGGGGATCGGCCTGACGGTCTACCTGAAGGCCATCGACGTCATCCCGAGCGTCCCGATCCTGCTTCTGTGTCTGGTCGGATGGACCGTGGCCGGAACGGTGCTGTACCTGGGGTTCAAGTACCTCGGGGAGCTGGCCTTCCTCCTTGCCGATCTCGGCGACCAGCAAAACGACGTCGTCCAGCTTCTTCTGGACGTGCGGGAGAACACCGAACCCCGGGAGTGAGGGGATAGCCCGGGCATTTCCCCTTCCGCGCATCCCTGCGGTCTCCGCCGTGTGGCCGATCGTCTCCAGCACAGGGGGGAGCCGCGCCGCCCCGATGGGACCGGCGAGCGGTTCCGCCGGAATTCCCCCGGATTACTTTTCCTTGAAGAAGTCGTCGACCTGGGCCTTCGCGGATTCGCCGAAGTCCTTCCCGAGACCGGCGCTCCCGTCGTCGTCCCTGCCGGAGATGTCCTCGAAGATCTTGGAAAGCTTTTCCGAGGCCTCTTTCGCGTACAGGCGCACCATCCCGATCGTCGTCCGCTCGTCGAATACGGTCGCGAGGATCGTTCGGTCGCCGATCAGGGTCAACTGGACGTTGTCCCGCTTTCCCTGATGGAACAGAACCGAAAACTCCTCCTCGCCGATGAGGCGAGCCATCTCGCGAGTGGCCGCGTAGCTGCCGGCGACCAGGGCCGCGACCGCCTGGATGTCGAAATCCTCGGTGGTGCCGCACTTGGTGACCATGTAGCCTTCCTTGTCGATCAACATGTTGCACTTCGAGTCGGAGAGGCTCAGGAACTCCTTGAGCACCGTGTTGATCTTGTCGATGTCGTCTTTGTAGAAGACAAGTCGACGCTCTCTGATGTTGTCGCTATCGGTAATAATGGCTGGCCTCCTTCCTCATCGTCCCGCTTCCCCGGAGGCGGGGAAACGGACTTTTTCCCACCTGATTCCGGCCCGAAGCCTCAGGCAACTTAGACGAATTTCTTCCATATCCCGGTGAAGTAGATCGCGGCAGCCGCGCCCAAGAGCACCACCGCCGCGGTGGCGATGAGCTTCGGCGCAAGGCGTTTCTTTCCGGTTTCTCTTGCCCGCGGGATCTGCACCGGCTGGCGCATCTTCACCACGGCGGGCTGGCCCGCGGGGGCCGGCGCGGCGGCCGCAGCCGACTGCCCCGGGACCGCCGGGGACCGCCTCTGGATCAGCTTGACCCCGGGCGAATCGGTCACCCGTTCCTCGACGCGTTCGGCCGCGACGGCTCCCTTGCGAGCCGGAGGAGGAGGCGCGGCGCGACCGGCCCCACCTTTCCCGGCGCCGCCCCCCTGGGCCGCGGACGCTCCCCGGCCCGCTCCCGCGCCGACGGCGACGGTGTCGCGGGCGGACTTGCGGACCGCCGTGGAGCTCTGCTGGCGGTTGAGGCTCTCGAGGACCATGCTGGAGAGCTTCTTCAGCGTAGGGAAAACTCCTTCGCCCGTAACCGCCACCGCCTCGAAGTACGGCGCGTCGTGCTTGTTGAGCGCCTTCTGCAGCTCATCGATACTGAGAACGTCGGGCAGGTCGCGCTTGTTGTACTGGATCACCAGGGCGGTGGTCCGCAGGTCCATTCCGTACTCGCGAAGGTTCTCTTCGAGGTTGCTCATGGACTCCAGGTTCTCGTCCATCTTGCTTCGGCGGGAATCGGCGACGAAGACGATCCCGTCCGCCCCCTGGAGGACCAGCTTTCGCGTGGAGTTGTAGTAGACCTGCCCCGGCACGGTGTAGATCTGGAACTTGGTGTTCATCCCCGCCACCTGACCCAGGTTGAGAGGCAGGAAGTCGAAGAAGAGGGTCCGATCACCCTCGGTGGCGATGGAGGTCAACTCGCCTACGTGGGTGTTGGGCGCCTTCGAGTGGACGACCTCGAGGTTCGTGGTCTTCCCGCTCAAGCCCGGACCGTAGTAGACGATCTTGCAGTTGACTTCTTTGAGGGCGAAGTTGATCTGTACCATTTAGGCTCTCCGCACAACCCTTCGCTCGAAGGTACGATGGCCGCGCCGAAGAATCGAATCGGCGCCCTGCCTGGGTCGTCGATCGGTTTTAGGCGACACGGCGGTTCTTGATCCTGTGAATGGCGCTCCGGATCGGTACCACGCTCGCGTCGAGCTTGATGTCCGACTGGCCGACGACCACCAGGAAAGAGTTCCCCATGTCGAAGAAGAGGATTTTCCCCTGGTGGGCGTTGAGAATGCACGAGACGAGCTTGCCGGGTGTCTGCAGGTCGCTCAGGCACCTGCGCACCGAAACGAGGAGCGATGAGACGATCGCGGCGACCCGGTCCTCCTCCAAGTCGGGACCCAGGGCCGCGGAGACCATGATCCCATCGGGGGTGATCACCATGCTGCCCTTGATTCCGACTTCCTGGTTGAGCGCTTGCAGGATCTCCTTCATAGCGTGACCGTTTCCGTCATGAACCGGTTCATCAATCTCTCGAAGGCCGAGCTCTTGAAACCCTTACGAGCCAAGATGACCACAGACTTCCCGGCCACCTCGGCCAGGTAGATCCACCATGGATCGCCTTCGACCACGCACGTGTTGAGCCGTCCGATCCCCATGCGCTCCGCGGCGCCATGCAGACCGGCCGCCAGGGAGGCGACGGCCTGCTGGCAGTTTTCGGCGGCGAAGAGCTCGTTGGGGACGAAATGCTGCCGCACCGGTCCGCCGTCCGGATGAAAGATGATCGTGGCGCAGACCTCGGGGATCTGGCGCAGCTCCGCGAGGAGGAGCGACGTCAACTCTTCGTCGGAATCCGCAGCCGTTTGAGCCGGCGGGCCGGCTTCAGGAGCCGCGGTAGAGGCCGCGCTCGCCCCGGTGAGCTTCTGGCGGAAGCTTTGAGCCTGGGTGCTGTGCGGAGCGATCCGCGCCAGCTCCTCGGCGGCGGCGATCGCGTCGGACCGCGGTCCTGTCTCCGCAAGGAGTGCGGTCAGGTAGACGAGCGCCCGCGAGCAGTCCGACTTGATCGTTCGGGCCTGTCGCAGAGCCTCCGCCGCCCGTTTGCCGTCTTCGGCGTTCCGGGACACCAGGAATCGGTGGTAGAGCGTCTTCCCGACGGCGAGCTTGAGAAGCCAGGAGTCCGGGAACTTCGCCTCGGCTTCCTCCGCCGTCCTGATGGCGACGTCGAAGTTCCTGACGGAGCGGTGCAGCTCGACGAGGCGGGCCGCGTCCTCCACTCGGGGTTGGGAGCGCCAGCCGCGCTCGAGGGAACGGATCTCCGCCGCCGCCGACTGAGCCCAGAGCTTCGCGTAGAGCTGCTGTATTTCCGGCGAGGCGGGAAAGCGCTTGCGGCCGTTGCGGAGATAGCTCAAGGCGCCGGATCGGTCGCCCACTTTGGCCAGCAGGCGGGCCACCGCCAGCGTTTCATCTTGATCCGGATGCTTGCGGTAGCGCTCCATCGCGACGCTGAGCCGGAAGTAGTTGGCTATGCGGAGTGGATTGAGAAACGCCAGAAACACCTGAGAGTGCTCCCCGTGTAGGTCCCCTCAACCAGGACAAGATAGGATGCTGCGCGATGGACGGCAACCGGAGTCGCGGCACGAACGCGAGATGGATCGGTTACTGGAACGCCGCCCGTCGACCACCCTCGCCGGAGCGATGTTCTCGGGCCTTCAATTCTCGGTGAAGGCGTAGAGCTTGTTGTCGTCGCTGCTGAAGATGATCGTATTCTCGCCCATCCCCGCGGGGACATTGATGGGCCCGCCGGTCGCGAACGTCCACTCGGGCGTCCCGGTGACGCCGTTCAAGCCGATCACATGTCCGGTCTTCGTCCCCATGTGGAAATTCCCCTTGAACCAGGTCGCCTGTGCCGTGATCACGTCGGCGACCTTTCCACGCCACTTCAAGTCTCCCGTCTTGACATCGAGCGCGACGATGAGCCCTTCCGCCGAACCGAAGAAGACGAGATCTCCGCCGAAGGCCGGGGGAGTGACGCTTGCCATCGGGGATTCGTACACCCACTGGGGTTGACCCGTCTCCAGGTCGATCCTCCGGAGGCGGCCCTGCGCGTCCCCGAACAGATACGTGGAACCGTAGACGCGGCCCGTCGTCTGGAGGCGCGCCCCGATCTGGATTCTGCGGGCGGGGGTGCCGGTAGCGACGTCCAGAAGGAGAATGATTCCGTCGATCGAGAGGACGAGGAACGTGCTGCGGTAGAGCTCCGGTGAGCCGAGGACCTCGAGTTCCGCCTTGTGGGTCCAGAGCAGCGTGCCGCCGACGATGTCCGTGCCCACGACGGCGGTTCCACCGCAGTTGACGGCTGCCCACCCGTTGCCGGTCGCTTCCGAAGCTGGATGCCGGATCGGGCGCGGGGGCGTCAGCGGGATCAGACGATGGACGGGTCGCCCCGTGTCGGCCTCCAGGATATGGAACGAACCGTCGTAGGTCCCAAAGTAAATGCGGCTCTTGTGGGCTCGAATCCCGGATGCGACATCCCAGCCGTCGGGCGTGGCGTAATTCCATCTCTCCTCTCCCTTGGCGAGATCGAGCGAGTAGACGCGGCCTCCGCGCGTGCCGGTGTAGACTCGTCCCCCGTAAACCAGGGGAGTGCAGTCGACCGGAGACCGTGCATCGAACACCCAGGACGGGATCCGGTCGAGGCGCACGGAGACCATCCAGTCTTTCGTGAAGTCGATGCTCCTCCGCTCGCTTCCCTCTTCGCCGATGGTTACGGGACGGAAGCCGTCCTTCGTGAACGAGAGGCTGAAGCGGGCGAGCGGGTCGTAGTAGAGAGTGAAGGGAGTGGCGCCGAGCACTTCTCCGTTGAGGGCCACGCGGGCTCCCGGGGGAGTCGACTTCACCAGGAGGGGGAGCCGAAGCCCGCGGGTCGAGGGCGTGCTCGGATAGTTCATCATCAACTGGATGAAAAGCTTGTGGCCCTCCTCGTAGCGCCCCGCCTGAATGAAATCGCGGCCGCGCTTGACGATCTCCTCGCTGGCCGAGAAGTACTTTTGCAGCTCCCCTTCGATTTGCGCCAGCCTGCGGCGGTTGGGCTCCGAGAGGGACTCCGGTTTTTGCTCCCGCGCCAGCTCCATGGCCTCGAGATACTGCTTCCCGATCATGAGGCTCTCCACGCGCGCCAGGAAGGAGCCGAATTGCAGATTGTGCTTCTCCAGGTCCTTGCGTTGCTTGTCGCTCTGCTCGCGCTCCCGTGCGGAGATCTCGTTGACGTCGGACGACAAGCGTCCAGGGAGAGTGCTCACCGGATACCGGCGGATCAGATCCTGGATGATCTTCCGCGCCTCCTCGTATCTCCCCGCATCTACGCAGGCCTTCACGTCGCTTTCGACCGCGGCGTAGGCCCGCCGGCTGAGGATTTCCAGGGTCGTGAGGAAGCCCACCGCCAGGAGGACTAACAAAGCCAGCGTTACCCATACCAAGCTCACCGAGGGCCTTCGGGACCGCCTCGACGCCCGGCTCGCCCGCTGGCTCTTTCGCTCCGATCCGACGACCCTGCGCAGATTGGCGGCTTCCTTCGGGTCGATGGAAGCGATCCGTTCGTAGGTCTTGCGCAAGCGGGTCAGGTCGCCTCGCTCCTGATAGTAACTGGCGACGGACTTGAGGCACATCACCGCGTTCTCGGGCTGGTTCGCGTAGATGAAGAAGTCCGCCAGCTCGTGGAAGAGGAAGGTCTCCGTCGGGATGACGTCGACGATCTTGAGGAGGATCTCCGATCCCTTCTCGAATTCCTTGCGGGCCTTGACCGCGTCGACGAGGGCCTTCGCCGTCTCCACGGCCTCCTTCATGTTCTTGGAGAGGTAGTGGATGTCGAAGATCCGCTCCAATGCATGCAGGTGGTGGCGCTCGATCGGGATGATCTTCTTGAGGTAGTTCAATGCCCCCACGAAGTCGCGCGCTTCGTATTGATGGTCGGCGAGCACCTGGTACTGCTCGACGAGGAGGGGCGACCCTTCCTTCTTCCGCTCCAGGATCCCCACCAGCTTGAGTCGAGTGTCCATGTCGGCCGGGTCGAGCGCCAGGAGGTTCAGGTAGATCTCGGCGACCTCGGTGACCTTGAATTTCCGGCGAAGGTCCTCGGCGAGATCCTTCTTCTCCTTGATGCTCAGCGGGCGGATCTCCCTTTGGCTCAGGAGGAGGCCGATCACACGGAAACACTGGAAAGGGGAGAGCGTGGACTTCTCCGCCAGCGACTGTATGGTGTGTTCGCCGTCCAGCAGCTTCTTGATCTCCAGGATCGACTCCGCGGGGATTTCGGTCTGGTACGTGCGGGGCTTGAGGATCGACGTCCGGTCGACCGGTACGTAGATCTCGTGCTCGTTCGAGACCTGAGCGCGGACCCTCTCCCACTCGTCTTCCCGCCGGGCGGCCTCCATCAGGATGCCGCTGGTGTTGAAGACGAGGCTCTGGCCCAGCCCGGCCGGATCGAAGATCTCCAGGTCGTTGCCAGGGTCGCCGGAGGTGAATTCGTACTTGGCCCTTTTCCAGGTGAAGATCTCGTAGATCAGCTCCTGGAGCTGCAAGCAGACCTCGTTCTCCACCTGGTCGTTCGCCAGGATGCGCCGCTGGATCAAGAACTCACCCGGAAAGAGCGACGATTCTCCCATGGTCGAGAGCACGTTGGCGAACTGCGAAGGGGTGACGATCTTTTGCTTCACGAGGACCGACTGCAGGATCTCGTGGCTGTCGCGGGCGCTCTCGAGGAGGCGGATCCCGTTGGGAAGGACGCGGACCCTACGCCGCCTCTTCCCCTGGCTGATGGCCATCACGCCTTCCTGCAGATTGAGCTGGAGGGTCTGGAAGATGTTAGTCAGCGGGATCTGACTGGCGTCACCCTTGAAGGCCACCGGATCATTTCCTCGCGATCACGATCGCAGTCATGTCGTCCTCGGGGACCGCGGCGCCGGTGTGGCGGGCGATCTCATCGAAAAGTCCGTCGATGATTTGCTGCGGGCCCTGGTCCACACGCACTCGACGGAGCCAATCCAAGAGCCGGAGGCGGGAAAACGTCTGTCCACGAGGGTTCGTGGCATCCACCAGGCCGTCCGTAAAGAGGAGCAGGCGGGAGTTTGGCGTCAGCTCGACGACCCGCTCCTCGATCCTCTCTTGGAATGTAGCCACCGGCAGCACACCGAGGGCCGCCCCCTCCGATGCGACCGGGATCGGCGCTTCCCCCGCCGCCGGCTGGAGCAGCACGGGGCGCTCGTGGCCCGCCCGTGCGAAGTGAAACGTGCCCGTCAAGGGATCGAGCACGCCGTACAGCGCGGTGATGAACGAAGAGCGGTCCAAGTCGCTCCAGAGGTCCTCGCAGGCGCGCACGAGTACCTCCCGGGGTCCGATGGGCTCGGACCATCGATCGTCCCGCGCCCGGAGGGAGATGACCTTCTTCGCGAGAACCATCAAGATGGCGGCCCCGATGCCCCGACCGGACACGTCTCCTATGGAAATGCCCAGCCGGCCCCCTTCCAGGGGGAAGAAGTCGAAGAAATCCCCGCCGATTTTCTCCGACTGGCGGTAGGCGAACGCGAAGGAATACCCGGGAACTTCCGGCGTCCGGGATGGCAAGAGCTGCTGCACGCAGCGAGCGGCGGAATCGAGCCCCCGCTCGAGCTGCATCGTTCGGCGCACCGACTGCTCGAAGTGGGAGATCTCTTTGCCCGCGTGCGCAGGCGGGGGCCCCGCGGCCCCGGTATGTGACGCCGAGTCGGGCGACGTCTTAGACTCTGCTGCGGGCGCGGGAGGATCGCCCACCGCGCCGTCGGCCCCGGCGACCTTGTAGCTCCGGACGACTCCCGCGAGGGTCAAGATGTCGATGAGCCTCGAAGAGGGATTGCAGAGGAAGAGTCCGCGGTGGTGGGCTTCGAACCGCTTGCGGATGCGCTCGAGAACCGGGACCACTTTGGACGTCAGCCCATCGATGCGGGCGAAGTCCAGTCCGAGCGTTCCTCTGCACTGGCACGCGAGCCGTTCGACTTCGCGCGTGAAGCCCGCCCCCGCGGCGCCTTCGAACTGGAGCAGCGTCCGCCCCGATTGACGGTACCGCAACACGCGAAAGTCGCCGAAGGTGAGAGCCGTGCCCTGAACACGGTCGTCCGGCGCCGTCTCGATGGCCGGCCGGCCGGGACGTTGAGCCGACGGATTTGATTCCACTTCGATATTTCTTTCCCCTCGCTAGAGGAACTGCGTAAAGGCGCTGCAACAACAGTTTCCCAGAGGAGTATAGGGAATCCGGCGACCGACCGGCAAATTCCGGAAATCCAGCGCCTGGGTTGCGGCGGAAGAGCCGGGCCGTTAACGGACCGCCTCCGCGTCGTCGAGAGAGGGGATCCTCCCGTGCGTTTTGCAGATTCTTCCTCGGCGTGGAACACTTGGCTGAGGCGGTTGTGGGCCGCTCGCATCTCACCATGCAAAGCGAGACGATCGAAAGAGTCTTTGGCGGCATCAGCTACCTCTTCGGGGCGTTTTCCAAAATCGACTTCTACTCGCACCTGGACTCTTTCCTCTGCGAGATCCTCGGCCCCTTGAGGTTCTCCGTCGTGACCATCCGTGAAGGCGGAGGCCGGCTGCAGGTGGAGTACTCGAACCACCCCGAACTCGTGGTGCCGGCCGGCGAACCGCTCGACGCGCGGTCTGAGGAACTCCTCCGCCTGCTGCCCCAGAGGCGGGACTATCGTGCCGGCGGCGATCCCCTCCGCCTCTTCGCCGGCGGCTCGAGCCTCCCCGTCGTGTGGGCCAAGCCGCTCTGCGCGGGAGGAAAGGGGTTCGGTTGGATCGCTTTCCACGAAGCATTGTCCCCAAGGGGCGGCGACGCCGAAGTCTTCGGCGTGGAGACGTTCGTCTTCGATCACATCGCCCTGGCTTTCTACCGGATCCAGGACCTCCACCAGACTCAGGAGAAGCTGGAGCTGATGGAGGCGAAGCTCTCCGCGATCAACGGCGTCGGGGAGCTGATCGGAAGTCTCGACCTCGACGTCCTCCTCACCAAATTGATGGAGCTGTCGCTCTTCATTGCATCCGCGCAGGTCGGCTGCATCGCGCTCCGCGGAGAGGGGTGTATCGAGTCTCGCGTGGAATGGGGGCTTTCGCTCGAAGTGGTCGAACTGCTCCGTTATCGAGGGGGAAAATCCATCCTGAAGTCGGTGCTGGAGAGCGGGGAGGCGGTCCTCGTCCGACAATTCGACGCTTGCCCCGACTGCGAGGGCATCGCCGAATTGCGGGTGGATTCGTTCCTTTGCGTCCCGCTCCAGACGAAGGGAAAGGTCCTCGGCGCCATCTGCCTCATCCACTCCGGGGGCGACCTCGGTTTCCGCAAGGAGGACGAGATGTCGATCCAGACCATCTCGGGTCTGGCCGCAACGGCGATCGAAAACGCGATCCTCCACCGCGACTCGCTGGAGAAGGAGCGCATCACCGCCGACCTGCGAATCGCCCGTTCGATCCAGCACAGGATGTATCCCAAGGAATGCCCGCGGGTGGCCGGTTACGACATGGCCTGGGTCAACCTCAGCTGCCAGGAGACCGGAGGGGACTACTTCGACTTCATCCCCATGGGGGAGGAGGATCTAGTCGCCGTCATCGGCGACGTCTCCGGCCACGGGATCGGCGCGGCGCTGCTGATGGCTACCGGAAGGGCCAACCTGCGGGCCCTCTGCTCGAGCGGGCGGGACATCCGCGAGATCATGCCGGCCCTCGACGCGCTCCTGGAGCGGGACATGGACGTGGAAAAGTTCATGACTCTCTTTTTGGGCAACATCAACTACCGCCGGCACGAGCTTACGTACCTGAATGCGGGTCACGACAAACCTATCTACTACCGCGCCGGGACTCTGGATGTGGAGGAGCTTTCGTCGACCGGGCTTCCCCTGGGGATCCTCGGGGCCTCCGGCACTCACACGGAGGCCGCCCCCATCGCGGTGGAAGTCGGGGACGCGCTTCTGCTATCGACGGACGGGGTCTGGGAGGGAAGCGGCCTTTCGGGGGAGCGATTCGGACGCGACCGACTCATCGCGGCGTTCAAGGGGGCGGCGGGGGGGACGGCCTCCCAGATCATCCAGTGCATACAAGACGAGGTCTTCCGCTTCACGCGGGGTGTCGAAAGCAAGGACGATTTGACCATGCTGGTGATCAAGAGGACTGGATGAGCGAGCCGAATCGAGCGGAGTCCGTCCGGCGGTCTTTCAGGCGATCCGGCTCGATTGTTGCAAATCGACTCCCATCCCGCCTTGGCGGGGAGACCGCCACGATTGTCTTCACAGGCCCGGGAAGTAGAATTCGAGGTCATGCACGAGCCGACGCGTCCTCCGTTGAGTCCGGATCAAAGCCCTCCGCCCGAGGCATCGCTTTCGACATCGGAGAGCCCCATGTCCGAGGGTATCGGGGCATTGCCGCCCTCCCTCGCCGCGGAGTCGCCGGCTCCGCCGGCCGCCTCAGCCCGTCGCGGCACGTTCTTCGAAATCTCACTCGTAGTCTTTCTCGCGCTCTTCATTGCCTTGATCCTCAAGGTCTATGTGGCCGAAGCCTACGAGATCCGCGGCAAGAGCATGATGAAGACCTTCGACGATGGGGAGCGGGTAATGATGCTCAAGGTCCTCTACGAAATCAATCGCGGGGACATCATCATCTTTCCCTGCCCTCACAGCTCTCAGAAGGACCTGATCAAGCGCGTGATCGGGCTTCCGGGCGATCACGTGGAAGTGCGCAACGGGGTGGTCTTCATCAACGGCACGAAGCTCGAGGAGCCCTATCTCGGTCCGCTCGACGCCGACGGGCACGCGCACATGGTGCACGAATACCGCCGCAAGGACGTACCGCCCGGCAAGTACTACGTCCTCGGCGACAACCGACCGGCGAGCCAGGACAGTCGGGTATTCGATGTGATCGACGGATCCTGCATCAAGGGCAAGGTCATCTGCCGGTGGTGGCCGATCGAGCGGTTCACGTCCTTCTGAGTGAACGGACTTCGAATCGCCGGCGCGGAGGTTCCTCAGCGGGGAGGGGGTCATGGCCAGGCCTCTAACTCAAGCGCCGCCGCGGCCCGGCTGGCAAGGGGAGACGGAAGGTTCGCCCTACCTGCGAGTCCCGATCGAGAATCTCCTGGCCGGTAGCACTCTGCCCTTCAGCCTCTACTACTTCGTCGACGGCAGCTTCATCCTCTATCGCGGAGCGGGCAAGCGGTTCGAAAAGAGCGATCGCACCAAACTGCTGGATTCCCACATCACGGAGCTGCACGTCCCGAGAACCAGCCAAGCTCGGTATCGGCAGTACCTCGACGGTTGCCTGCGGAGGCTCCTCGCCGCGACGGACGTCGCCCCCGCCAAGAGAGTGGAGGCCTTCTACTCCATGGCGGCGGGGATCGCGCGCGACGTTTTGGAAAGGCCCGACCGCGCGGAGAGCGTGACGGGCGCGCTGGAGGTGGTCCAGAGCTCGCTCGTCGTCCTGGAGGGCGGCAAAGAGGTTCTCCACCGGCTCATGGGATTCATGACCGGGCAGTACGATCTCGCAGCCCACTCCATCAATGTCACCAACTACGGGCTCGCGCTGGCACGCGCGGCCGGCATGAAAGAGCCGCGGACGTTCCTGGAGCTGGGGCTCGGTCTCCTCTTCCACGACGCGGGACTCCTGAAGATTCCGCCTCGGATCCTCCGCAAGAAGGGGCCCTTGACGTTCGATGAGCGGGCCGTCTACGCCCAGCATCCCCTTCGCGGCTTTGAGATCTTCCAGGGCAAGGGGCTCCTGCCCGACGTTTCGACGGCGATTATCCGCGACCATCACGAACGGATCGACGGCAGCGGGTACCCGAGGGGGGTCGGCGCCGGCGAACTGGGCCTGGGGGCGCGGATCGCACAGATTGTCGAAGAATTTGACTCCTTGACCTGCCACCAGCCGGGGCGTAGGGCGGTATCCACCTTCGACGCGATCCGCGGCATGGGGAAGGACCAGAAGGGCTCCTTCGACCCCACCCTCATGGGGCACTTCGTCGAGCTGATCGGGCGATCGGCGTAGCCGGCTCCCTTCTGACCGTCTTGACCCAACCATCGGCGTCGCTATACTTGGCACCGATCTCTTCGGACAGGTCTCAGTTTCCAAACACGGCTCGACGGCTGAATTCGGTACGGACATTGATTGCAGTTCCTTCCGCCGATTCGGGCGACGAACTTGGATAGGGGTCCGGCGGCCTCGGGCCGGTTCTCTATGGTGCTTGAAGACATCCGTTCGACCTGAATTGCCCCGCATGAGCGGCGCCAGGATGAGGCCTTCAGGCGGGATATTTCGCGGTCGTCGACACTCATCTTGAGGTTTTGTGAACCAACGCAAGCCACTCGGCCAGATCCTTAAAGCTCTGGCGCAGATCACCGACGAGCAAATCAACAAGGCGCTCGAGTTTGGAAAGAGCAATTCCTGCAAGCTCGGGGAGGCTCTCGTCAAGACGGGCGCCTGCCCCCAGAAAGCGGTCAGCCGCGGGCTCGCCAAGCAGTACGGGCTCCCCTTCGCGGACCTCTCCAACAAGATCCTCCCCAAGGAGCTGATCGCGTTGGTCCCCAAGGAGGTCGCCATCGAACACAAAGTGGTCCCCGTGGGGAAGAAGGACGGAAAGCTCTTCGTTGCGATGAGCGATCTCGACTTCATGGCCCTCGATAACCTCCGGTTCCTCCTCAACCAGCCCGTCGAGTGCGCCATCGCCACGCCCGAGGATGTCGCGGAGGCGATCGACAGCTACTACCGCCTGACGGGGAACCTCGGCGAGGTGCTGGGGGACAACCCCGATGGCGTCACGGTGGGGCGCGGAGAGTACGCGGGCGAGGACGCGGAAGCAAACGACGCCCCGGTCATCAAGTACGTCACGCAGCTCATCTCGAACGCCATCAAAGAGCGCGCGAGCGACATCCACATCGAGCCCTTCGAGAAGCGGGTGCGCGTGCGGTACCGCGTCGACGGCCTCTGCATCGAGAAGGAGAACCCGCCGAAGAAGCTCCAGGGCCCGATCCTCTCCCGCATCAAGATCATGTCCCGGATGGATATGGCCGAGAAGAGGCGTCCGCAGGGCGGTCGCATCAAGATCAACCTCCACGGCCGCCAGATCGACTTGCGCGTCTCGGCCCTGCCGTGCCGTCACGGCGAGAGCATGGTCATGCGTATCCTGGACAAGGAGAAGGCGCTCGTGGACCTCGAGCAGCTCGGGCTCTACGAGACCGACTTCCAGCGGTTCAACAAGATCATCAAGCGGCCGAACGGCATCTTTCTCGTCACCGGTCCGACCGGCTCGGGCAAGACGACCACTCTGTACGCGGCGCTGAAGAAGCTGAACCGCCCGGACGTGAAGATCATCACCGCCGAGAACCCCGTTGAGTACAACCTCACCGGGATCAACCAGTCGGAAGTGCGCCACGAGATCGGCCTCACGTTCCAGCGGATCCTGCGCGCCATGATGCGCCAGGCCCCGAACATCATCCTCGTGGGCGAGATCCGCGACCGCGAGACCGCCGATATCGCGGTCCAGGCGGCCCTCACCGGCCACCTGGTGTTCAGTACCCTCCACACGAACGATGCGCCGTCTTCGATCACCCGCCTCATCGATATGGGCGTCAAGCCCTTCCTCGTCGCTTCGGGCGTGATGGCGATCCTGGCCCAGCGGCTCATTCGCATCCTCTGCCCCGAGTGCAAGGAGGCCTACGATCCGACGGACGTCGAGCTCCGGTCGGTCGGCCTCAGCCGGGACCGGATCGCGGACAACCGGATTTACCGCTCCATCGGCTGTCCGGCCTGCAGCCAGCAGGGCTACAAGGGCCGCAAGGGCTGCTACGAGCTCATGCAGATGAGCCCGGCCCTGCGGGAACTGTCTTTCCAGAAAAAGCCCGCCAACATCTTGCGCGCGAAGGCCCGCAGCGAGGGGATGGTGACCCTCCTCGAGGACGGAGTCCGCAAGATTCTCAGCGGGTGGACCACGGTCCCGGAGATCCTGAGGATCGCCAACCGCGCCGATTTTTAGCGAGCTGAAGGAGAAAGTACGCCATGGTGATGGCTCGAAGGCCCATCGGCCAGATCCTCAAGGACCTCAAGATCATCTCCGAGTTCGACATCCAGAACGCCATGAAGCTCCAGAAGGAGAAGGGCGGCCCCCTGGGGAGAATCCTCATGGAGCAGGGAGTCATCAACTCGGACGACCTGACGAAGGGGCTCGCGATGCAGTCGGGCATGGAGTTCGTCGACCTCCTCAAGATGGAGATCTCCCAGGAGGTCGTCGATCTCGTCGAGTCGACCACGGTGGACACGTTCACCGTGATGCCGGTCCACTTCGACAAGGAGTCGAGCACTCTCACCGTCGCGGTCTCCGACCCCGGCGACCTCAATGTGATCGACGCGCTCCGCTTCTCCCTGCCCAAGATCTCCAACATTAAGACCGCGGTCGCCAGTGAAGACTCGATCAAGATGTGCATCGACCGCTACTACCACCAGAAGGGCGAGTCGATGGACTCGATGCTCGCTTCGATGGGAGGCGGTGGAGGCGATGGGGTCAAGGGACGCGAGAACATCGACGTCTCGCAGATCGAGAAGGATGCCAACGCCGCTCCCGTCGTGAAGCTCCTCAACATGATCCTGCTCCAGGCCGTCCGGGACCGCGGGTCGGACATCCACCTCGAGCCGTTCGAGCACGAGTTCAAGGTGCGCTACCGCGTCGACGGCGTCCTCTACGAGATGATGCCGCCGCCGATCCAGCTCGCGCGGGCGCTCATTTCCCGTGTCAAGGTCATGTCGAACCTCGACATCGCCGAGACCCGCCTCCCGCAGGATGGCCGCATCGAGCTGAACATCGGCGGAAACCCGGTGGACCTGCGCGTCTCGACCCTCCCGACGATGTACGGCGAGAGCGTCGTGATGCGCGTTCTCGACCGTTCTAACGTCAGCTTGAACCTCGAGCAGATCGGGTTGCGGCCCGAAGAGCTCAAGACGATCAAGATGATCCTCGAGAAGCCGCACGGGATCGTCCTCGTGACGGGGCCGACGGGTTCCGGAAAGACGACGACGCTCTACTCGGCCCTCAACGACATGAACACGATCGATTCCAAGATCATCACGACCGAAGACCCGGTCGAGTACGATCTGGAAGGCATCTGCCAGTGTCAGATCAACGAGGACATCGAGGTGACGTTCGCCAACTGCCTCCGGTCCATCCTGCGCCAGGATCCGGACATCATCCTCGTCGGCGAGATCCGCGACATCGAGACGGCCCAGATCGCCGTTGAGGCCTCCCTCACCGGACACCTCGTGCTCAGCACGCTGCACACGAACGACGCCCCCTCCGCCGTGACCCGGCTCCTCGACCTCGGCCTGGAGCCGTTCCTCATCACGGCGACCCTCGAGTCGATCATCGCTCAGCGGCTCGTGCGGCGGATCTGCTTGAACTGCCGAACCCCCTACGAGCCGACGGAGGAGGAGCTGTACGAGCTGGAGTTGACCCGGACCGACATCGAAGGGCGGCAGTTCTACTACGGAACCGGCTGCAAGAAGTGCAACGCCAGCGGCTACAAGGGCCGCATCGCGGTCTTCGAGATCTTGATCACGACGGACCGGTTGCGGGACATGATCATGAACCAGGCCTCGACCGCCGAGCTTCGGACGGCGGCGAAGGAGGAGGGAATGCGGGGTCTGCGGGACAGCGGCCTCCTGCACATCTACGACGGGATTTCGACGATCGAAGAGGTTGTGAAGGAGACGGTGGCCTCGATGTAGGAGGAGGACGGAGTGAACGACCTCTCGTCCCCCAGAACTATGAGCTGCGGCGAAACGAACCAAAGCGAAGCAAGCCCAAGCCGGACGAACCAGAGAACATCACGCAAAAGAGAGACGGAAAGGTGAAGCAAGGTCCGCGGGGACTCAGTCCAAGGGAGAAGTGGCATGCCGGTCTTCACGTACGAAGCGATTGACCAGAGCGGGCAGAAGATCAAGAGGGAGCTGGACGCTCCGTCGAAAGACGAAGCGATCAAGCGCCTCAAGTCGCAAGGGCTCCGGCCGACCCGGGTCACACTGAGCGCTGCCGGGGGCAGGGCCGCGGCCGCGCACGGACCCGGAGGCAAGAAGAAGAAAGCGCTCTTCAGCCGAGTCACGGTGTCCCAGATCACGACCTTCACGACTCAGCTCGCCACGTTACAGGACGCCGGGCTCCCGATCGTGCGGAGCGTCAAGATCCTGGAGGGGCAGCAGAGGCCCGGGAAGTTCAAGGACCAGCTCGAGCAGGTCGCCGAGGAGGTCGAGGGAGGCTCGACGTTCTCCGAAGCGCTCGCCAAGCACCCCAAGAGCTTCGACAAGCTCTACGTGAGCATGGTGAAGGCCGGAGAGGCGGGCGGAGTCCTCGACGTGATCCTCAACCGCCTCGCAGGCTTCATGGAGAAGTCCCTGAAGCTGCGCAAGAAGGTCAAGGGGGCGATGATCTACCCGATCGCGGTAATGATCGTGGCCGGCGTGATCCTCCTCATCATCATGACGTACGTGGTGCCGAGCTTCGAGAGCATGTTCAAGGACCTGGGACAGCAGCTCCCGGGGCCCACGCGGCTCCTTCTGGCCTTCAGCCAGTCGATCAAGAGGTTCTGGTACCTGTTCTTCCTTGTCCCCGCGCTTCTCTATGCAGCGTGGACCGCGATCGCCCGATCGGAGAAAGGACGGAGGCTCATCGACGGCTTCAAGCTCCGGATGCCAATCTTCGGTAACATCATCAACAAGTCGGCCATCTCCCGATTCTGCCGGACGATGGGAACGCTCATCACCTCCGGCGTCCCGATTCTCGAGGCTCTGAGGATCGTCAAGGACGCGATCGGAAACTACGTGATCGCCAGCGCGATCGACGAGGTCCACGAGGCCATCAAGGGCGGCGGGACGATCGCCGAGCCGCTGCGCACTTCGGGCGTCTTCGACGACCTGATCGTCAACATGATCGACGTCGGCGAGGAGACCGGTGAGCTCGACAAGATGCTCATCAAGATCGCCGACAACTACGAGAACGACGTGGACGTGGCCGTCGAAGGCCTCTCCAGCCTCCTCGAGCCGCTCATCATCGTCTTCCTGGGGGGTACGGTAGGATTCATCGTCGTCTCGCTCTTCTTGCCGCTGATCGAGATTATCAAGAGCGTCGGCAAGTGACCGCACACCGGGCCTTCGGCCCGGAGCGGTCACTCCTTTTCGCCGTTCAATCGCCACGGAGGCTCCCTGAAGAGTGGCGTCCATAGCGAGGGGAGCGGGCGAGCGGGGATGAAGCACTCCGTGG